>Ga0111538_10001729_pt1 | contig 30678 bp, 31 predicted proteins | sample SoiMethybrSBSTD1_FD_79669 | JGI IMG/M metagenome (GOLD analysis project Ga0111538, IMG submission 79669) | Bulk soil microbial communities from a Populus tree surrounding site in Tennessee, USA - Soil MetaG P. TD hybrid SBSTD1 (version 2)... | ecosystem: Environmental > Terrestrial > Soil >... | reverse complement strand
GATTCTTTCGTTTTCACAGCCGGTATCGGCGAAAATTCTCCGACGATGCGCGCACGCATTGCCGAGCGCCTGTCGTGGCTGGGTGTCGCGCTTGATCCGGGCGCCAACAAGGCTTCGGCGCAGATGATATCGCGCAAGGACAGCCGCGTCACGGTCTACGTCATACCTACCAACGAAGAGTTGATGATTGCGCGGCACACGTTGGCCTTGATGTCGGGGCGGGCGGAGAGAGCCGCAGAATAGTTCCGCTTCACAATTGCAGCACGGCGTGAATGCCGTCAGCGGAACGTTTCGAGCTGAATTTCAACCCGGACCTCTCAAAAACCTTCAGCATGGGGGTGTTGTCGGGGAGAACCTCAGCAGTGAATTCCTTTAGCCCGGCTTCGCGGGCAAGCGCGGTGAGGTGGCGCAATAAGACCGCACCGATACCCTGTCCCTGGTAGTCATCGACAACGGCGAAGGCGACTTCGGCCATCCCGGGTTTTTCGACGATATAGCGGCCGCCGGCCACGATCGTGGCGCGGTCTCCCTCTTTCACCACTGCAACCAGCGCAACATGATTGACGAAATCGACATTCAGGAAGAACGCACGCTCTTTGTCTGAAAACCCGCGTTTGGCGCCCATAAACCTGCGGTACAGGGACTGCGCGCCGATCCTCCCAACCGCCGCCATCATTTCAGTTTCATCGCTCGGTTTGAGGGCGCGGACTTCAAGCGTGCGCCCGTCACGCAGGCGGTCTGTCGCCGAATAGGTAGCCGCGTTAAACATTGCAGCGCACGCCGATCACAGTGTCCAAAATCGGTTCTATTGACCTAAGTCAATGCAGGACTGATCCCAGAACCAATGATACCCAAACGGATTGCTATAGAGGAGTGAACCATGAAACTCGGTTACATTTCACTGGTTGTGGCTGCGGCGTTTGTTGTGAGTTCTGGCCTGGCCGAAACCGCCTTCGCCGCCAAGACGAAAAAGCTCACTTACGAACAGGCCTGGGAGGCTTGCAAGAAAGAGATGGACAAAATGGGAGTTTTTGGAACGTCCACTCAGGCCAACGAGCGCCATACGCGTGGCGCCGGCTGCATGAAAAAGTACGGCTATAAGATCTGACCGGATCGACAGCGGGTTGTGCGGCTGCGACCCCCACGAGGTGGGCCGCGGCGGCTGTCATTTGTAGCTGAGCGCTCAGTAGATCTCCCGCACGAAGCGCCGCCCTTCCATTGGGCGCTTGTCGTCGTAGCTGTTCTTTTCAATTCGTTTGGGCAGCTTGACCTTTTCGGCGCGGACTTTCTTGTGCGGAATGGCCGACAAAATATGTGAAATGCAATTCAGTCGCGCGCGCCGCTTGTCGTCTGAGCGGACAACGTACCAGGGCGCATCCTGGCTGTCCGTTGCGTCGAGCATCATGTCGCGCGCCTTGGAGTAGCTGTACCAGTGCTTGTATGACTCGGTGTCCATCGGGCTCAGTTTCCACTGGCGCATCGGGTCATTGATGCGGGCATGGAAGCGCCGCTCCTGCTCCTCTTTGCCGACCTCTAGCCAGAATTTTATGAGGATGATCCCGGCATCGACGATATATTTTTCGATCTTCGGCGCCAATTTCAGAAAGCGCTCATATCCCTCCTTGCTGACAAATCCCATCACATGTTCAACACCGGCACGGTTGTACCAGCTGCGGTCGAAGATCACGACTTCGCCGGCCGCCGGGAAGTGCTCGATGTAGCGTTGGAGAAACAGCTGGCTCTTTTGCCGCTCGGAAGGCGCGGGCAGGGCGACGATCCGGAATACGCGTGGGCTGACTCTTTCGGTAATCGCGCGAATGGTGCCGCCTTTGCCGGCTGCGTCACGGCCTTCGAAGGCAATTATGACTCGCAGGCCCTTCTTCTTAACCCACTCCTGCAGATGACATAGCTTGACCTGAAGCTTGCGGAGTTCAGCTTCGTAAGCCTTGCGTTTCATCCGCTCACCGTCGTGCCCGGTTTTGGAGTGGTTCTTCTTACCTTTGGTCATCGGTCGGGTCCTGCCTGTAAATGACAGCCTATAGAGGCCGATGATCGGTGGGAGCTCGTTGACCTAGGTCAAAACACGCCGTTGGGCTATTTTATACAAGAGACGCAATGTCCCTGGAGCGCTGCCATGAATGTGAAAGTTGACGAACTCCTGCCCTCAGCCGAGGATTGTACCAAGAAAATGGCCGAAGCCGAGGCCGCAAAGGCCTCCGAATACATGCGCAAGCAGGCGGCCGTCGAAGCGGAGAAGACGGCGCTGCTCGACAAGTTGAAGAGCCCTTCGGGCGTCTCCGATGAGGAGCGGTTGAAGCGCGCCGCCGCGATCATAAACAGGGCGGTCAGCAATGGTCTGACTGAAATCGAGGTCGGGCGGTTTCCGAACAGCCTTTTCACCGACCGGGGCCGCGCGATCAATCAGCAGGAGCCCGGCTGGGAGGATACGCTCACCGGGTTGCCCAAGGAGCTGTTTGAATTCTGGAAGCAGTATCTGCGGCCAAAGGGATACAAAATAAAATTCCAGATTGCCGATTGGTCCGGCGGAAAGCCGGGCGACATCGGCATCTCGTTGAATTGGAGTCCCAAGTAGCGCCGCGGCGAGGCGGTCGCTGCTCCTAGTCGATGATGTGGTAGCCGCCGTCGATGTACAAAGTTTCGCCCGTGATGAGGCGGGCCGCGTCGTGCGCAAGGAAAGCCGTGGCGGCGCCCACGTCATCAATGCTCACCAGGCTGCGTGCCGGCGCTTTTGCCTTTGCCTTGTCGAGTAGTGCGTCGAATTCGGGGATGCCTGACGCGGCTCGCGTTGCCAGCGGTCCGGGCGAGATTGCGTGCACCCGGATTCCCTTTGGACCAAGCTCCGCAGCGATATAGCGGACCGCGCATTCGAGCGCGGCTTTTGCAACGCCCATGATGTTGTAGTTCTTAACCACCATTTGGCTGCCGTAATACGACATGGTGAAGAGCGTGCCGCCCTTGCGCATTAGCGGCTCCGCCAAATGCGCCATGCGAATAAAGGTCCAGCAGGACACATCCATTGTTGTGGCAAATCCTTCGCGCGACACATCCACGACGCGTCCCTGCAGCGCCTCCTTCGGTGAAAATGCGATCGAGTGGACGACAAAATCGAGCTTGCCCCATTCCTTGGTGATCCGCTCGAAGACAGCTTCCATCTGCCCCGGATTATTGACGTCAAGCGGCATGAAGATCGGCGCCTCGAGGGCGCGGGCGAGAGGCTCGACGTACTTCTTGGCTTTGTCGTTCACATAGGTGATGGCGACTTCAGCCCCGAGGGCACGGAACGCCTTGGCACAGCCCCAGGCAATCGAATTTTCGTTTGCAATGCCGACAACCAGCCCCTTTTTGCCCTCAAGCAACTTGGCTTTTGCCGTTGGCAAAACCGGTGAGGCGTTCTTGGCTTCTTTGGTCATGTGCGTGTCCACATAGTGATCTGCGATTTTCTTGATCGCCCGGAAGGCCTGACGTCGGTCCTTGGCATCATCAATATGCGCAATTTCCCGGCCATTGATCTTGAGGTGGCCTTCACCCCAAGGCGCGACGTCGATTTCCAGCCGGTCATCGCCGAGCAGCGCGAAAAATTGCTGAACGGTTGCTCCTTTTCCGACAGACAATGTCTGGTCAGTTCTCCATTCCAACGTTCTTGACGTCATGCAGTTGTCCTTGGTGGGAGCACGTCCTGCTGAATACACGGCCTGTGCTGATAATATGGCACGGCCGGCGACGCGAGGTTTCGTCGTCCAACCCGATCCGACGCAATTGATAGCTGTTACGCGACGCTCACGTGGTCATACCCGGCCGGCCATTGCCCAGTGACTGCGCGAACTTCTGCGTAAGTTGTTGAGCTTCTTCAGCGAGCCTCCGTCCGTCGTCGGCGGCCATCTGCATCCGCTGCGAAACACACTTGGTATACGCATCGAGTGCTTCTGGAACGCTCTTAGTGCTGCTCAACTTGGTCGCCAAGTCTGACCAAAGCGAAATTTCGGACTGCACACGATCGATCCAGACGCGACTGGCCTGCTCGCATGACTCCAAAATCGTTTTTTGAAAATTGAGCGCGGCTTCTGTCTGGTGCTGTCCCCAATCGACGAATTGCGGAGGAGCGCCTGCTTTCGAAGTATTCGTTGTCTCTTTAGTAGCCATAGCCTGTTACCTCCCAAAAAAACGGGTTCCTGAATGCACTATGCTGATCACTTGTCGAAACTCATTGACCTGTATCAAAGACCCATCCGCTTTCGGTGCTACTGAGCGATATCTCCCATGTAAGGGCAAAAAGGGCGCCGCGAAATGTCAGACCAGAAAAGTTCTTCCTCACCTGAGGCGGCGACGCCTTTTGCGATATTTGCCTCGGCAATGGAGTACGGGATCGATGCCGCCCAGCGCAGCGTGCTGTTTTGGGATGTGCTGCGTCAACGCGGAAATCAGTATCGAGAGCACATTGCCGAAAACGCGCCGCACGTACTCGACTACAAGGTCGAGCTGGTTGTGGACGGTCGCAAGCTGGCCCGGCCCGTAAATTATGCTCTTGTACGGGTCGTCCCACCCGACGGCACTGACATCAACCCGAAGCTGCGGCCTTTTATCGTCGTCGATCCGCGCGCCGGTCACGGTCCGGGCATTGGCGGCTTCAAGGCCGACAGCGAGATCGGCGTTGCATTCAAGGCCGGTCATCCTTGTTATTTCGTTGGATTTCTCCCCGAACCCGTCCCTGGGCAGACAATCGGCGACATCGCCCGCGCCGAAGCGATCTTCATTGAAAGGGTGATAGCCGCGCACCCGGATGCGAGCGGCAAGCCCTGCGTGATCGGTAACTGCCAGGCCGGCTGGGCGGTCATGATACTGGCGGCACTGCGTCCGGAGTTGTTCGGTCCCATCATCGTTGCCGGCTCGCCCCTCTCATATTGGGCCGGCGTGCACGGCAAGAACCCGATGCGTTATTCAGGCGGGTTGTTCGGTGGTAGCTGGATGACTGCGCTCGCGAGCGACCTCGGCAACGGCAAGTTCGATGGCGCCTGGCTTGTGCAGAACTTCGAGAGCCAAAACCCCGCCAATACGCTGTGGTCCAAGCAATACAATCTCTATTCAAAAATCGACACGGAAGCTCCTCGCTATCTGGGATTCGAGAAGTGGTGGGGCGGCCACGTCAATTTGAATGCGGAAGAAATCCAGTTCATCGTCGACGAATTGTTTGTCGGCAACAATCTCGCGGCCGGACGAATTCAAACACCGGACGGAGAAACAATCGACCTCCGGAATATCCGTTCGCCAATCGTGGTGTTCTGCTCGAAAGGCGATAACATCACGCCGCCGCAGCAGGCGCTCGGCTGGATCCTCGATCTATATGACAGCGTCGACGATATCCGTTCTCATGGCCAGACGATCGTCTACACGATCCATGAATCGGTTGGCCATCTTGGCATCTTCGTTTCGGGCGGCGTTGCAAAGAAAGAGCACGGCGAGTTCTCCAGCAATATTGATTTGATCGACACGCTGCCTCCCGGCCTCTACGAGGCCGTGTTCGAAGCCAGAGGCGAGGATACAGCCAATCCGGATCTGGCCAGCGGAAGCTGGGTCATGCGTTGTGAGGCCAGAACGCTGGATGACATCCGCGCCCTTGGCGGCAACGATATTGCCGATGATCGGCGCTTTGCGACTGCTGCGCGGGTCTCGGAGATAAATCTGTCGCTCTATCGCACCTTCATGCAGCCGGTTGTTCGCGCGATGGTGCCGGCGCCTGTTGCCGACTGGATCCGGCAATTTCATCCTTTGCGCCTGCAATACGAATTGTTCTCAGACCAAAGTCCGTTCATGGCGCCGGTTGCCCGGCTTGCGGAGCAAGTTCGTGCCAATCGAAAGAATGTCGACAACGACAATCCCTTTCTTGCGGCGCAGGAAAATACGTCAAAGCGGATCGAGGCCGCGCTCGATTCCTGGCGCGAGGCAAGCGAGACATGGGCCGAGCGCATGTTCCTGGCGATCTACGGCTCGCCGACCCTTCAGGCGGCGGTCGGCGTCGATCCGTCCGGGACGCAGCGTTTGAGAAAGGCCGCCAAAAATCCGTTGCATCGCGAACTTCTGCAAAAGCGCATTGCCGAGCTTAAGGCGCTCGTTGCGGCCGGCGGTGTACGGGCGGCGGTCGTTCGCAGCCTGATCTATGTCGGGGTGAATCGCGCCTCAGTCGACGAGCGAGGTTTTGAGCTGGCGCGCCGCATCCGCGAAGCGCACGGCGATATGCGTGTTGCCGAATTCAAGGAACTGGTGCGCGAGCAATTCAATATCCTGCTGATCGACCAGAAGGCTGCGCTTGAAGCTATTCCGTCAATGCTTCCACCAGATATTGAAAGCAGGGAAAAAGCGCTCGAGCTGATCCATCAGGTCCTGCGCGCGCGTGGCGAGCTCAGCGCTGAAGACAACGAACGCCTGAAAGAGATCGCGCGACTTTTCGGCGTTGAAAGCGGCGCGGGTAAAAAGCACCTGCGCGAGGTTGGCAAGGAACCAAAGCAAAAAGCCTCATGAAACGCGGCCGTGGGTCGGATCACCCGCTTTTGTGCTGCAGGCATTCCTCTTGCCACGTTTTTCGCGTCTATTGGTCGTGTACGACATTTTTAATTCATTGATTTGCATCAATATTTGTCGACCGGTTCCGGCTGCTTGCGCCCGAAATCGCTGTGTCAAAGTACACCGTTAGGTTGGGCCAAGGTCCACTACCTGACATATCCAGACGCGCCTAAACTTTTCACGCCTCGCAAAAAGAACGCGGTTGGCTTCGATCTCGGGGGATTCGATGGGTGAAATTGAAGTTGTAAAGGCGTCTAAGTCGACCAGGCGGCAGCATGTCTCTTACAAGGTGCTGCCCGGATCAAGAGCAAGCTTTCCGAGTGCGTTTATCCTCGAGGATAGTCAGAAACTAGCGAAACGCGCCGTTCTTTCGGTGCGGCGTGGTCCGATCCGCTATCGGCGCAATAGCACCATTATCTGCGAGGGCGATCCTGCCGACTATGTCTTCATGGTCGTCGATGGGGTCGTTCGGCGCTGCAAGACTTTCCAGAACGGCACGCGCGCCATTGTGGCTTTTCATACGCCTGGGGAGCTCTTTGGGTGGACCGACGAACTGACACACTCGCTGTCGACCGAGGCCGCCACTGACACGTTGCTCTTGTTTTTCAAACGCAATGTCTTGCTTTCGACGGCTGCCCGAGAAAACAAGGTTGCAAATTTCCTTTTGACGTCGGTAACAAGCGAGCTGCGGTGCATTCAGGCTCACTCGCTACGGATCAACCAGAGTGCAAAATGCCGGGTTGCAGGTTTTCTGCTCGATTTGTCCGCCAGGACGGGCGAAACAGCAGACGTTGATCTCCCGATGTCTCACCAGGATGTTGCCGACCATCTCGGTCTGTCGATTGAGACAGTCAGCCGGACCATCACGGAGCTGGAGCGGGCCTGCCTGATCGAGCGCGCATCAGCAAGGACGATCAACCTCACAAATCGCGCGGCGCTGGCACGCCTTCTAAACTAGCCGTCGTTTCCGGCCCCGCGCGCAAAAGCGTGATGACCGCGGTCTAGCTTTTGTCGCAATTTGGCAACATTGTTGTATAAAAGCATCAGCTCATAAAAGGGGCCAATCTAAGCCCCCTTTTCGGGACGGACGTCATCGTGCTGCCTCCGCAGCCACTTCCGCGACAGGGACGTATGAGCGTCGAACAGGCTGCAACCGCCGATACCGCGCTCGCCGGCGCACCCGCAAAGCGCGGCGACATTCGCATCCTTGGTCCGTTGGCCGTCGGGTTGGCGCTGCTGTCGGCGTTCGTGACGTTTATTGTCCTAGCCGATTTTACACCGCTGTCGCCGACACACGACGTGGTGGTCTCGTTGCTTGCCGCAAACGCGGCCACGGTGCTGCTGCTGCTGGCGGTCATCGTCCGCGACGTCTGGCAGGTCGTGCAGGCACGCCGGACCGGACGCGCGGCAGCACGATTGCACGTCCGGATCGTCGGAATCTTTTCGTTGATCGCAGCCGCACCGGCGATCCTCGTGGCGATCGTCGCCAGCGTGACGCTCGACCGCGGCCTTGATCGGCTGTTTTCCACACGCACGCGTTCGGCAATCGAGAACTCGCTGATCGTCGCCGAAGCCTACCTGCGCGACCACGCCCAGATCGTGCGCTCGGACATCATGGTGATGGGCTACGACATCGCACGCAACAAGAGTGTCTTCGACCAGGATCCCGACAAACTTCGGCAGTTTCTGACTTTTCAGGCACAGGCCCGGGGCCTTGCCGCAGCCATCGTGCTCGACAAGGAGCTGAAAGTCATTGCGCGTGCCGATCTCAACATCAATCAGACCTTCGCGCTGCCGCCACGCGATGCCCTGCCGCTTATCGGCAGTAAAGAACCGCAAGTCGTTCTGCTGCCGGACGCAAACTACGTCGCGGCCGTCGTCAAATTGGACCAGTACGAGGACTATTATCTGTATCTGACGCGACTGCTCGATCCACGTGTCGTCCCGCAACTTCAGGCAACCCGTGCGAGCGCGACAGAATATGCAGCACTCGAAACGCGCCGCGCCGGCGTGCAAGTGGCATTCGCGCTGATGTACACCGTGATCGCGCTGACGGTGCTTCTCTCGGCAGTCTGGATCGGACTTAATTTTGCCAACCGGCTGGTTGCCCCGATCCGAAGACTTATCGGGGCCGCGAATGCCGTTTCGACCGGAAACCTTTATGTGCGCGTTCCCGTGCGCCAGGCGGAAGGGGACCTGGCGCAGCTCGGCGAAACGTTTAACCGGATGACACAAGAGCTGCGGACGCAGCGCGATGACATTATGCAGGCGCACGATCTCATCGACAGCCGCCGACGATTCACTGAAGCCGTTCTGGCAGGCGCAAGCGCCGGCGTCATTGGCGTCGACGGGCAGGGCGCGGTCAGTATCCTCAACCGGTCGGCGGAAAAATTGATAGGCTGCACCGAAAGCGAGGCCCTCGGCAGGCCACTCGCCGAGGCGCTCCCCGAACTCGCCGATTTTATGGCCGCAGCCCGGTCCGGATCGCGCACGCAGGATCAGATCACGATCAGTCGCAACGGCCGTGAGCGAAATCTTTCCGTCCGCGTGACGAGCGAACAGGCCGGAGACTCCGATCGCGGCTATGTGGTGACGCTGGACGATATTACGGAACTGGTCGCCGCGCAGCGAACTTCCGCCTGGGCTGATGTCGCCCGTCGCATCGCGCACGAGATCAAGAATCCGCTGACCCCGATTCAGCTTTCGGCCGAACGGCTGCGCCGGAAGTACGGCAAAATGATCGAGGAAGATCGTGGTGTCTTCGAACAATGCACGGACACGATTGTTCGTCAGGTCGAGGATATCCGGCGCATGGTCGACGAGTTCTCGCATTTTGCGCGGATGCCGAAACCCGTTATGGCCGCCGAAGACGTCGCCGATGCGGTCCGGCAGACTGTATTCTTGATGCGGGTAGGAAATTCCGAAATCGAAATCGACGCCAAAATCGGCGAGGACCCTATGCTGGCCCGGTTTGACCGGCGGCTGATTTCGCAGGCGCTGACCAACATCATCAAGAATGCGACCGAGGCGATCGCTGCCGTTCCGCACGAGGAACTCGGCAAAGGGACGATCCGGGTTTTCGCGGCGCGGGAAGGCGACGATGTGGTGATCGACGTGATCGATAACGGTATCGGTCTTCCCAAATCGAACCGCAGTCGGCTGCTAGAGCCTTACGTGACGACGCGGGAAAAGGGCACCGGGCTTGGGCTTGCCATTGTCGGGCGCATCATTGAGGAGCATGGCGGCAGTATCGAATTACGTGACGCCAGCGAAAAGATACCCGGCCAGCGCGGCGCATGGGTGCGCATACGATTTGCGGCCGCCGGCAAGGCCGAGCAGCCTCAGCCAGAACAACCAGCGTCCGTAAGTGGGAAGTAACATGGCCTCTGAAATTCTAGTTGTCGACGACGAGGCCGATATCCGCGATCTGGTGGCGGGTATCCTGCAGGACGAAGGCTATGTCACGCGCACCGCGCGTAACAGCGATGACGCGCTGGCCGCCATCGTTGCACGGCGGCCAAACCTGCTTTTCCTCGATATCTGGCTGCAGGGCAGCAAGCTGGACGGGCTGCAATTGCTCGATGCCGTCAAGCAGGAGCATGCCGACCTTCCAGTCGTCATGATTTCCGGCCACGGCAACATCGAAACCGCGGTCGCCGCGATCAAATCGGGCGCGTACGACTTTATTGAAAAGCCCTTCAAGGCGGACCGGCTGGTCCTGGTCGCCGACCGGGCGTTGGAAAACTCACGGCTCAAGCGCGAGGTCAAGCAACTCAAGCAACTGGCGCCGGTACCGTCCACGCTTGTCGGCCGCTCGCCCGCTATCGGTCAGTTGCGGCAGGCAATCGAGCGCGTCGCACCGACGAATAGTCGCGTACTTGTTGTCGGCCCATCCGGTGCAGGCAAGGAACTCGCGGCGCGGACCCTTCATCAGCAGTCAGGACGCGCAAGCGGTCCATTCGTGGTGATCAATGCCGCCGCGATTACGCCGGAGCGCATGGAAATCGAATTGTTCGGTGTCGATCAGTCAAACGGGACGGAAGGGCGGAAAGCCGGCGCCCTGGAAGAGGCCCACGGCGGCACGCTTTTCGTCGACGATATCGCCGAACTGCCGCGCGAAACCCAAAACAAGATCTTGCGTGTGCTCGTCGACCAGACGTTTCAGCGCGTTGGCGGCAGCACCAAGATTGCCGTCGACGTCAGGATCGTCTCGTCGACAGCGCGAAACCTTGAGGCCCTGATCGCCGAAGGAAAATTCCGCGAAGACCTTTATCACCGCCTGGCAGTGGTGCCGATCCGCGTCCCGCCTTTGGCTGAGCGGCGCGAAGATATTCCCGATCTCGTCGAATATTTCATGGATCAGATTTCACATGCGACCGGATTGCCCAAGCGCCGGATTGGCGATGACGCGATGGCCGTTCTGCAATCGCATAACTGGCCGGGCAATGTCCGCCAGTTGCGCAACAACATCGAGCGGCTGATGATCCTGGCAGGCGGAGACGCGGACGCCGTGATGGACGCGAGCATGTTGCCGCCGGATGTCGGCTCGATGGTCCCGAACATGCCGAACGGAAACGGCGGCGAGCATTTGATGGGGCTTCCGCTGCGCGACGCCCGGGAAGTGTTCGAACGCGAATATCTGGTTGCGCAGATCAGCCGCTTCGGCGGCAATATCTCGCGTACAGCCGAATTCGTCGGCATGGAGCGCTCCGCGCTCCACCGCAAGCTCAAGGCCCTTGGAATCGATTAGCCGGCCATGTCACGCATTGCATACGTCAACGGCCGCTATGTGCCGCACGGCCAGGCAAAGGTCGCCGTCGAGGATCGCGGATATCAATTCGCGGACGGCGTCTACGAAGTCTGCGAGGTGAGGGGTGGCCGCATGATCGACGAGAGCCGCCACATGGCGCGGCTCGATCGCTCGCTCAAGGAACTACGCATCGCACGGCCGATGTCGCCCCGTGCGCTGGCCGTGGTGTTGCGTGAGACGATCCGGCGGAACCGGGTCCGCGATGGGATCATCTACCTGCAGGTCACCCGCGGCGTTGCAAAACGCGATTTTCCGTTTCCGGCCGAGAACACACGTCCGTCGCTGGTCGTAACCGCACGCAGCAATGATTTGGACCGTCTCGAGCAGGTGGCCGCCGAAGGCGTCTCCGTCGTTACAGTTCCGGACATTCGCTGGAAACGCGTCGACATCAAATCGGTCGCTCTGCTGCCGAACGTGTTGGCCAAGCAGACCGCGCGCGAGCAGGGCGCGCGCGAAGCCTGGCTTGTCGATGCGAAAGGACGCATCACGGAAGGTTCTTCATCGAGCGCGTGGATCGTCAGCCGTGACGGCAAGCTCATCACGCACCCGCTTGGAGAAGACATCCTTCCCGGCATTACGCGATCGGTCGTGATCGATATGATCAAGGCGCAGGGGCTTCCTTTCGAGGAACGCATCTTTACGGTCGAGGAGGCCTTTCAGGCGCGGGAAGCATTCATCACGTCGGCGAGTCAGGTCGTGCTGCCCGTGGTGAGAATCGATGGCCATTCGGTCGGAAACGGTGCCCCCGGATTGATCACCACGGCGCTCCGTCGCGATTATCACCGCTACGCCGAAATCGCCGTCTAGGCCGTTGGCACGACGTCGAAAGGCCAGGACATTCTCATAGTTTCAAAGGGTTACGAGCGCTCGCATGAACTTGTGCTTGCGCAGGAACACAGCCTGCCATCTAATAGTATCTCCCGGGCCTCGCACCGCTACGCGTGGGGCAGAGTGGCGCATGCGCTTCAGGTCGCATGCGGAAGGACTTGGGCAACGAAAGGTCTCGCGCGTCAGACGCGAGCAAAAAATGGAAAAACGGCCATGGCAGCCGAGCGTGCGCAAAATCTGCAAGACACTTTTCTCAATCACGTTCGAAAAAGCAAAATACCCCTCACCATATTTCTGGTGAACGGTGTTAAATTGCAGGGCGTGGTGACCTGGTTCGATAATTTCTGCGTTCTACTGCGGCGGGACGGGCATTCGCAGCTTGTCTACAAGCACGCGATTTCGACCATCATGCCGGGACACCCGATCCAGCTCTTCGAAGGGGCCGACGAGCCGCCGGCCGGAGATAAAGTCTAGTTGGAAGTACGTCGACGTGATCAGGCGAGCGACCTCTTAAGCCCGGTAGCATCGGGCGGCGAGACCGGCCGTGCGATCGTCATTGAACCCTGGGTCAAGGCATCGCCGCGCCGAAAGGTCGCGCAAGCGAGCACGCGTACGCCCGAGGCACGCCTCGAGGAGGCCGTCGGTCTTGCGCGCGCCATTGATCTCACAGTCGTGCAGGAGGGGCTTGTCACGCTCAACGACATCCGTCCGGCAACTTACATCGGCAAAGGCAAGGTCGATGAAATTGCCGGGATGGTAAAAAGCCTGTCTGCCTCGATCGTCGTCATGGATTGCCCGATCTCCCCGGTTCAGCAACGCAATCTTGAAAAAGCGTGGAGCGCAAAAGTTATCGATCGAACGGGACTGATCCTCGAAATCTTCGGCCGGCGGGCGCGCACGCGGGAAGGGGCGTTGCAAGTCGAACTGGCGCATCTGACCTATCAGAAGAGCAGGCTGGTACGGTCGTGGACTCACCTTGAGCGCCAGCGCGGCGGCTTCGGATTTCTCGGCGGGCCGGGCGAAACCCAGATCGAAGCCGACCGCCGCGTGATCGAAGAACGGATCGCTCGCATCGAAGTTGAGCTCGATAAGGTTAAGCGCACCCGCAAGCTCCATCGCGACAGCCGCAAGCGCGTGCCCTATCCGATTGTCGCGCTGGTCGGATACACAAACGCAGGGAAATCGACGCTTTTCAATCGGCTAACCGCTGCAACCGTCTTGTCGGCGGACATGCTGTTCGCAACACTTGATCCAACGCTACGCGCCGTGGAGCTGCCGCGCGGCGTCAAGGCGATCCTGTCTGATACGGTCGGATTCATCTCGGATCTTCCGACCATGCTGGTGGCGGCGTTTCGTGCGACGCTGGAGGAGGTCATCGAAGCCGACGTCATCCTGCATGTGCGCGACGTGTCACATGAGGACTCAGAAGCGCAGTTGCACGACGTCGAAAAAATACTCGACGAACTCGGGATTGCCGCGACCGATAAACGCCTGATCGAGGTGTGGAACAAGATCGATTGTCTCGATGGGGAAGCGCGGGCGAGGGTACTCAATCTGGCCGAGCGCCAACCCTCGGATCGTCGGCCGGCCACAGTGTCGGCGTTAACCGGTGAGGGCATGAGCGGCCTTCTGGCCGCCATTGAAGCCCGGCTGGGCGAAAGCCGGCAGACGATTGAGGTGTCGGTCGATGCTACGGACGGCGCTGGCCTGAGCTGGCTTTACCGTCACTCCGAAGTGCTTGCGAGAGACGTGCATGACGACGGTCGACTGACTGTGACGGTGCGGGCGGATGCCGACAACGCGGCGCGGGTGCGGGCGAAGTTCAATTCGTGAAATTTACTTTTCGGCGGCTTTAGCCTCGTCCCAGAGCGCGTCCATCTCCGACAGGGTTGCTTCCTTCGGCGTCTTTCCGCGCGCAGCCAGCGCGCGCTCGATCGAGGCAAAACGGCGCTCGAATTTCAGGTTGGCTTCGCGCAAGACGCCTTCAGGATCGGCGCCCAGATGACGGGCGAGGTTGACTACCGCAAACAAAAGGTCGCCGACTTCGGCACCCAGCCGGTTGCCATTGGCCCCATCAAGCTCGGCCTCGATCTCGTCCGCTTCCTCGCGGATCTTCGCGAGCACTGCGCGCGGGTCGTTCCAGTCGAAGCCCACGCGGCCGGCCTTGTCCTGCAGCTTTAAGGCGCGGGTTAACGCGGGCAGGCCGACTGGAACACCGGCCAATGCGCCATCTGAGGCGCCATCTGCGCCCTTCTCGCCGCGCTCGGCCTTTTCCTCCGCCTTGATGCGCTCCCACAAACCCTTAACGGCGTCCGCGGTTCTGCCATCGGCGTCCGCAAAGACGTGCGGATGCCGCCGGATCAATTTGGCGGTCAGCGCCTCTACGACGTCGTCGAATGCGAAGGCGCCTTGCTCCTGTGCCATCCGTGCGTGGAAAACGACCTGCAGAAGCAGATCGCCCAGCTCATCCTTTAGGCTTGCCACATCATCGCGCGCTATGGCGTCCGCAACCTCATAGGCTTCCTCAAGCGTATAGGGAGCGATCGTCCTGAAATTCTGCTCCAGGTCCCACGGGCAACCCGTGCCCGGCGTACGGAGCGCCGCCATGATCTCAAGCAGGCGCGTAATGTCACGGGACGGCTTCACAGGGGCGGACGTCTGGCTGGCGCCTGGCGCGGATCGATCGCCGGACGGTACCAAAGCCCTCGCGCGGCTGCGACCGCATATCCGGGATTCGCATAAGACATATTATGGAATATTTTATATGGACCCATAATACCAAGGCTAAATAATCTATCGTTGGGTCCCTGGCGGTATCCAAGGGCCGTACCCGATCGATAAAACTCTATCTTTCCAGGACCAAGCGCGCACTGGCGCCTATCGCGCTTTAACAGGCAAACGACATGCGGTCGTAGCCCGGTTCGACGCCCGGCGGCAGCTCGGCGCAGAGCGTCGCGTAATCCATGTCCGTATGCAGGTTGGTCAGGATCGCGCGTTTCGGTTTGATCCTGCCGATCCACGCCAGCGTCTCATCGAGATGGAAATGGCTCGGATGCGGCGTTCGGCGCAGCGCGTCGACGATCCAGACGTCCAGGCCGGCCAATGCCGCAATGCTCTCGGGCGGCAGGCTTTTGATATCAGCGGAATAGGCGACATTGCCAAAGCGGAACCCGAGCGAGGGGATGTCGCCGTGATCCTGCAGGACGGGCAGGAGTTCTATCGCGCCGCCCTGCCCTTGGATCGTGACCGGCTTGCCCGCGACCAGGCGTTTTTCGGTGGCGATCGGGGGATATTCGCTGCCCGGCGGCGTCATAAAGCAATAGCCGAAGCGGGCGTGCATCGCGCGCGATGTCGGTTCATCCAGGTACACATCGACGCGCCGGCGCTTGCTCACAAACAGGGGCCGCAGGTCGTCTATGCCGTGCGTATGATCGGCATGTTCGTGAGTCACCAGGACGCCGTCAATCCAGTCGACCTCCGCGTCGAGCAGCTGCGCGCGTAGATCGGGCGAGCAGTCGATCAGAGCGCGTGTGACTTTCCCTTGCCCCTGTACGCGTTCGACCAACAAAGAGCAGCGCCGGCGGCGGTTCTTCGGATTATTCGGGTCGCACGAACCCCAGCCGAGTGCCACGCGCGGCACGCCCATCGAGGAACCGCAGCCGAGGATCGTAAAGGTTAAGCTCATGCGGCGTTCGCCAGCGTGCGCGGGACCTTGTTGAAGAGCCGGAAGAAATTCTCGGTCGTTTGCCGTTCCATTTCGTCGGCCGGCACGCCCCGCGCGTCAGCTAAAACTTTAGCGGTTTCGACTACGTATGCAGGTTCATTACGTTTTCCGCGATACGGCAGCGGAGCCAGATAGGGCGCATCGGTCTCCACCATGATGCGATCGGCCGGCAGTGCAGCGGCGATCGCACGCAGCGGATCGGAATTCTTGAACGTCAGAATGCCCGTAAACGAGACGTAGTGGCCCAATTCGATGGCCGTAAAGGCGAGGTCGCGCCCGCCAGTAAAACAATGCAGGATCGCGGGGAAGGCGCCCTTCCCGCTCTCTTCCTTCAAAATCTGCGCCATATCGGCATCGCAGTCGCGCGAGTGGATCACCAGCGGCAGCCCGGTTTCCCGCGCGGCGGCGATATGCTGGCGGAGCCCGGCGGCCTGCGCCTCGCGCGGGCTGGTGTTGCGGAAATAGTCGAGCCCTGCCTCGCCGATCGCCACGACCTTGGGATGCTTGGCAATCGCCGTGAGCGCCTTGGCATCGATGTCTGGCTCTTCGTGCGCGTGATTGGGGTGCGTGCCGACCGAGCAGAAGACGTCCGGAAATCTCTCGGCGATCGCCAGGACCTGCGCGTGGCGTTTGACCCGCGTCGAGATCGTTACCATGCGGCCGATTCCGGCCGCGCGAGCGCGGGCGACCACCGCGTCCAACTCGGCCGCAAAGTCCGGAAAATCAAGATGGCAATGGCTGTCCACCAGCATGGTCAGGCCTTCTCCTCGGCCTCGATGTAACGCGGGAAAACCGGTGCCGGCGGTGGCAGCGTCGCCCCGGCCTTGACGCGCCGCTCCGCCGTGAGCGCGGAAAATTCCCGTTCGGTAGCGGGCACAGCCAGCAGGTCGAGCAATTTCGCGGCCGATGTCGGCACAAAAGGCTGCGCAAGGATACCTACCTGCCGCAGAATTTCGGCCGTCACATAGAGCACAGTGCCCTGCCGACCGGGATTGGTCTTGGCGAGAGCCCACGGGGCTTCCGACGCAAAATAGCGGTTGGCATCGGCCACGACCGCCCAGACGCAGTTGAGCACCTGGTGCAGCTGCTGCGTTTTCATGTGCTCGCGGGCCGCGGCGATCATCGCGTCGGCGGCCGCAAGAATGGTGTTGTCGGTATCGCTGAACGCGCCCGGCTTCGGCAATTTGCCGCCGAAGGCCTTGCCGATCATCGAGAGCGAGCGCTGTGCCAGGTTGCCGAGGTCATTCGCCAGATCCGCATTGATGCGGTTGACGATCGCCTCATGGCTGTAATTGCCGTCCTGCCCGAACGGCACCTCGCGCAGGAAGAAGTAGCGGAACTGGTCTACCCCGTAGGTGTCGGCCATCGTGAAGGGATCGATCACGTTGCCGACCGACTTCGACATCTTCTCTCCACGGTTGAACAGAAAACCGTGCGAGAAGATGTGTTCTGGCACCGCGACGCCGGCCGACATCAAAAAGGCCGGCCAGTACACCGCATGAAAGCGGACAATATCTTTGCCAATGACGTGCAATGCGGCCGGCCAATACCGTTTAAATTTTTCACTGTCGATATCGGGATAGCCGACACCGGTGATGTAGTTGGCGAGCGCGTCGACCCACACGTACATGATGTGCTTGTCGTTGCCGGGCACTTTGACTCCCCAGTCAAAGGTCGTGCGCGAAATTGACAGGTCCTGCAGACCGCTGCGCACGAAGCTCACGACCTCGTTCAGCCGTTCCTTCGGCAGCACGTAATTCGGCCGCTCGTAGAGCTTGAGCAACTTCTCCGCATAGGCCGAGAGACGGAAGAAATAACTCTCCTCCTCTACCCATTCGACAGGCGTGCCCGTCTTGCTCGCGATCCGTTGCTTCTGCTCGTTGAGATGCGTCTCGCCTTCGGCGTAGTAGGCTTCGTCGCGCACTGAGTACCAGCCGGCGTATTTGTCGAGATAGATGTCGCCTTTCTTCTCCATCGCCTGCCATATCGCCTGCGACGCGCGATGGTGACGCTTTTCCGTTGTGTGGATGAAATCGTCGTTCGAGCAATTGAGCAGCTTCACCATGGCTTCGAAGCGCGGCACGTTGCGGTCGCGCAGTTGCCGCGCAGTCAGGCCCTCGCGCGTCGCTGTCTGCTGCATCTTCTGACCGTGCTCGTCGGTGCCGGTAAGAAAATAGACGTCGTAGCCGTCGAGTCGCATGAATCGTGCGATGGCGTCGGTCGCGATCGCCTCGTAGGCGTGACCGATATGCGGTGGCCCGTTCGGGTACGAGATCGCTGTGGTGATATAGAAAGGCGTCTTGGCCGGCATTTGCCCATTCAATTCAAAGACATGGATGGCCGGAAAGGCCCGGCCATGACGATTGAGGAGTACGTATCAATCGCAAGCCGCTGGGGCAAGCAACGGCAACGCGGGAGTTGCGGTCGGCGGGTGGCGTCCCTAGGACATCGGCATGACACCGCGGATCGATTCGCTCGATGCGTGCTTCCTGCGCAGGATCGCGGCGCTGGTTGCGATTTCGGCTGCTTGCACCCTGCTCTCGACCGCGCCAGCTTTTTCCGCGCCGATGCGCTGTAGCGGCGAAGAGAAGGTTTGTATCGCCGCCTGCAAAAAGAGCCTCGACCGTTCGTCGCTATCGACCTGCCTGACCAATTGCGGGCTGCGCCAGTCGGCGTGCATGAAGTCTGGCTGCTGGGACAGCGGCCCGCAAAGATATTGCGGGCTGCTCAAGCAATAGGATGGCCGTCCTCCCAGCCGCCCAAGTGGCACTTGGGTCGGCATTTTCCTCACCGGAACTGGCCTTTACGGAATCCTAATCCGGCTGCGCGTACAATCTATATGGACGTTAACAAACCGCAGATTCCAGATCCGTGGCCAACCAGAACGGTTTCCCAGGACCTATGGGCGCTCCCCTCGAACTCATCCACCAGCTGGACAGCTCGATCGCGCACAGCACCGACGAGCGCCGGTCGGCCATGCTGCGTCACCTCACCGATCTCTTTCTCGTCGGGTCGGACGCATATTCCGACGACGAGGTCGATCTGATCGACGACGTTTTTGTCCGGCTTGTTGCCACGATTGAGGAATCCTCTCGGGCGCTGCTGGCAATCCGCCTTGGCCCGGTGCCAACCGCCCCTCCAAAGATCCTGCGTTTGCTCGCCTGTGATGACGTCATCGAGGTGGCCTCCCCGGTGCTGACGCAGGCGGAACGGCTTGATACCGAAACTCTGATTCAATGCGCCAAGACCAAAAATCAGGAGCACCTGCTGGCAATTTCGCGCCGCAAGTCGTTGCCGGAACCGCTCACAGACGTCCTGGTCGAGCGCGGCGATCAGCAGGTGGTGCTGAGCACCGCCAAAAACAGTGGCGCCAGGTTTTCCGGCAAGGGCTTTGCAACGCTGGTCCGGCGCTCACACGGCGACGACCAGCTTGCCGCCTGTGTCGGCACCCGCCCCGATCTGCCGCCGGAGCTGTTCGAAAAACTGCTCGAGGCCGCCTCCGAAAAAGTGCGCGCAAAGCTCGAGGTCGAACGCAGGTATCTGAAAGCCGATATCACCGAGGTCGTCGGCCATGTGTCTGACAGCATCCGAACCGCGGCCAACGATCAGCCGCTCGGTTATGCCGCAGCGCAGGTGCTCGCCGAATCTCTGCACCGCAGCGGACTGCTCACGCCAATGAAACTCGAGGAGTTTGCGGCCGCCGACCGGTTCGAGGAAATGGTCGCGGCGCTCTCCGTCATGTCGGGCGTGCCGACGGCGATCATTGAGCGCAACATGCGCGAGACAAACACCCAATCGTTGCTTGTTTTGGCAAAGGCGATCGGACTGTCGTGGGACACCACACGCGGGATCATGGCGCTTGCGGCCAAGCGCTACCGGCGCTCGATGGCGGGGATCGATCAGTCGATGTCGTCGTTCAACCGTCTCCGGCAGTCGACCGCACAGCAGATCCTCGACTTCCACCGCATGCCGATGCGGCCCACACGCAGCAACTAATAGCAACCCAAGATTTTGATCAGGCAGTAAGGTCGAACAGCGCGGCGCTCATCTGCGCGTCGGCGCGGATGACCTGCGCGTTGGCGGCGTAGCTGAATCGGGCGAGCAGCACCTGCACCAGCTCGTTGGCGAGGTCGACGTTCGGGCTTGCCACCATGCCGCGACCGTCGGCGTAGGGCGCGCTCGGATCGTATGTTGCGACAGTGGACGGTGACACGTTGGTTGCGGTTGCGCTGGTTCCGCCGCCCACATTATCCACCTGATTGACCCGCAGGGCCAAATAGGCCGGAGGGAAATTCTCAGGATTGGGCCTGCCCGGCAGCGGGCCATCCGACGACGCGTTCGCGATATTGCTGGCCGCAACCTGCAGACGCAGGCTCGCTACGCTTAATCCCGAAATCGCGATCGTGCTCGCAATACTCATGGAGTTCCGTCGTAAGGCCTCTTCAAGAGCGAATTATTCTGCAATTCCCTAAAATTTGACCGAATGATCGGGTTCATTTGGGCAAGCCAGTGGGCCGGACGATTATGGGCAATATTCATTTGATACCACTGCCTGCGCCCGATCGCTCGTGGTAAATTAATTCGCAACAAGCAGCATAAGAGGAGAAGCTCGAGATGGCAGTGAGCCTCAAGCGGGTCAAAGTCGCGCCCAAGGGCATGGGTCTCAATGATTTCGTCGCGATGCAGGAAGGTTTCTTCGCCGCCGAAGGGCTCGACGTCGAATTTGACTGGAAAACGTTTCGTGGCACGCAATCGAGCTGGAAGGGCCTTGATTATTTCCAGCGCCCGCAGGACCGCCCCTATACCGAGGACAAACAGGACGTCGTGCAAGGGGCCTGCTTGTGGGGCACGATCTGCAATGCAAGCGCCGGTATGGGCCGCGTCGTTACCGAAGGCTATGGCGATTCACCTTGGGCGATCTTCGTCCGGCCCGATTCCAAAATCCGCAAGCCGGAGGATCTGAAGGACGTGCCGATTTCGGTCGGCATGCGCGCCGGCAGCCATTTCAACGTGCCCTATCGCCTTGAACGGTATCTGCCGCTCGAGCACATCAAGACCGTCAACACCGGCGGATTCGGTGCGCGGCTCAGGGCGCTGCTCGACGGCGAGGTCGAAGCCGCGAGCCTGCTGCCGCCGCAGATCGCCATGGCCGAGCAGCTTGGCCTTCGCAAGATCATCGAGGACCGCTTCAAGACCTTGTGGTGGGTTCCTGAGAACGCCACGGCGGATGTCGTGCACGGCTATATGCGTGCGCTCCAACGCGCCGAGCAGGCGATGGACGCGGATCTGCCGAAATATCTTCCGCTTTGGAAGCTCGCGGTGCCAGCGGAGTTCGAGAATTACCATGCCTGGGATTTCAGCAAGTTCGGCCGTGGCGAGCGCTTCGTGAACAAGCCCTTGCCGCGCGGAGAATTCGACGAAGTCTTCGCGCAGGTCGAGCGCTGGGGCCTCGATCAGTATCTCAAGGACCGCAGCCCCGAGACGTTGTCCTACCCGACCTGAAAATCAGCGGAAATGAAAGCGCGCGGCCCTCAGCCGCGCGCTCTTTCGTTCAGTCTTTTACACGTCCAACCTTTACGGCCGCGCCGCTTCCGCAAGCGCGCCAAACACCGCAAAGACCAGCGGCTTACGCTCGAGATTGTATGTATCCACATCACGCGCCGCGCGATTGACCTTCTCCCAGGTCTCCGCGACGCGCGCCATCCGCGCTTTTTCCTGTCCGACGTCACCAAGGCGCGCGGACAGCCAGCCGTTGATCAGATCCATGAAAGCTTCGAGCACCTTCGGGTCAGTCCCACCCATCGCGTCACCAAGGGCGTGCAATGCGCGGGCATCGACGTCGGGCAATTGCGCCAGCAGATCGAGAACGCGCTGGCGCAAGGCCAGGGCCTGACCTTCAAGCAAGGCGAGCGCCCGGCCCGCGCTCCCCTCTGCCGCAGCTGCCGCCTCGCGGACGTCATCGTCCCGGCGGTCTTTTCCGGCTGCTTCGGCAAGCGCCATAGCAACGTCGTCAACATCGAGCGGCCGAAGCAGGAGCCGCCGGCAGCGCGAACGGATGGTCGGTAATTCGCGGCCCGGAGCATGGCTGACGAGCATAATGAGCGACCGTTGCGGCGGCTCTTCCAAAATCTTCAGGAGTGCGTTGGCGCCCTCGCGCTGCAGATCGTCGACAGCATCGACAATGGCGACACGCCAGCCGCCCTCGCCTGCGGTTGAGCCGAAAAACGTGACAGTCCGGCGGACATCGTCAACACGGATGACGGTATAGAGTTTGCCGGTTTGCTCGTTGATCACGCGTTCGATGACGAGCAGATCGCCCTGCGCTTGTGCGGCGATGCGCCGTGCGACCGGATGGTCAGCTTCTACAGCAAGTGACTTGGCCTTCTGCACCGCCGGTGATTGCGGTTCGGGATGAGCCAGCACAAAGCGCGCCATCCGATACGCCAGGGTCGCCTTGCCGATGCCCGGCGGGCCACCGATCAGCCAGGCATGTGCAGTTCGTCCGCTCTTGTAGGCGTCGAGCAGTGCTTTTTCTGCGTCGGCATGGCCAAACAGCGCTGTCGTCTCGCGTGGCAATTTGGCGCCAGAGTCTTCGTCATCGGAGGTCACGGCGTCGACGTCTCCGCAATTCCGAGCATTTCGGGGCGGAGCCGCTCCTGGACAATCGACCAGATCCTGTCCGCTACGACGTCGCGCGGGGCGCGGCCATCGATCACGACGCAGCGCTTCGGCTCCGCAGCGGCGAGCGCCCGGTACGCCCCGCGCAACTTCTCATGAAATTCCATCGATTCTGCCTCGAACCGGTCAGCCTCGGTTTGGCCACGTCTGTTCTTCGCGCGCGCCAACCCAATTTGCGCCGGAACGTCGAGAATAAACGTCAGTTCGGGCACCGCCGGCCCGACGGTCACACGCTCAAGGCTGCGGATCAATCGCTGATCGACATTTCCGAGGGCGCCCTGATAGACGCGCGTCGAGTCAATGAAACGGTCGCAGATGACCCAGGTGCCGGATTTCAGGGCCGGCAATATCGTATTGCGCACATGGTCGTCGCGTGCGGCGGCGAAAAGGATCGCTTCGGTTTCTGGGCCAAGCGGTTTGGCAATGCCCGACAGCAGGATGTGACGAATGATTTCGGCTCCGGTTGAGCCGCCCGGCTCGCGCGTGAGCACCACGTTCTGGCCAACGGACTTGAGCTTTTGAGCCAGGGTGGCTGCGTGCGTAGATTTTCCGCTGCCTTCGCCGCCTTCGAAGGTAATGAAATGTCCGCGCAAAGCCGATCAGCCTTTTCCGGTCACCGCCCACTTGCGGTGGCGTCTGCCATCATAGCCGCTCGGCTCCGGCACGGAACAGCGCGATTATCATTTCAGTCACAGCATCGAAAGCGCGCTGCGGCATGTTTCCTTTACCGACGTTTTCAGCAGCTTTCAGTGGCATGGTCAGGATCAAGTTGTCGTTGCGCCAGACCTTGAGATTTCCGATCGGCGTTCCTTCGGTCACCGGCGCCGGCACGGGCCCGCTGTAGACGATACGGGCGATCAGCCGCTCCGCCCCCGATTTGGGCAGCATTACCTTGACTTCTCCATCGGCCTTCAGCGCGACGCGGCCGCTCGCGCCGCCAAAAACCTTCGCGGTCCCGATTGTCTGGCCTTCGGCAAAGATCGCGCGCTGCTCAAAATTCCGGAAACCCCATTCGAGTGCTTTCTTTGCTTCGTCGGCGCGTTCCTTGGCTGTGTTGACACCCGTGACGGCCACGATCAGCCGCAGATCGTTCTGGACCGCAGACCCGACCAGGCCATAACCCGCCTCTTTTGTGTAACCGGTCTTGAGGCCGTCGGCGCCGTTCAAGGCGCCCAGAAGTGGGTTGCGATTTTGCTGCCGGATCTTGTTCCAGGTGAAGTCGGCCTGCGCAAAGAGTGGGTAGAAATCCGGGTAGGTGCGGATGATGTGCCGCGCAAGTATTGCCAACTCGCGGGTCGTCACCTTCTCGTTCGGATCAGGCAGGCCGTTTGAATTGGTGAAGACTGACTTCTCCAACCCGATTTCTCGCGCGCGCTGAGTCAGCTTATTGCCGAACTCGGCCTCGTTTCCGGCAATTCCTTCGGCCAGCACGATGCAAGCGTCGTTGGCGGATTGGATGATCATGCCGTGCAGCAGGTCATCCACCGAGACCTTGCTGTTAAGCGCCGCGAACATCGTGGAGCCGTGCGACGGCGCGCCGCCTTTACGCCAGGCATTTTCGCTCACCATGTATTCGTCGGTGAGCTTGATGCGCCCCTCCTTGATCTCATGAAAAACGTATTCCGCGGTCATCAACTTCGCGAGGCTGGCCGGAAAGATCAGCCGATCGGCATCGCGCTCGAACAAGACACCGCCGTATTGGGCATCGATCAGGATCGCGTGCGGGGCGCTGATATTCGGTTCGTCTTTCTTCGGCGCCTCTTTTTTTGGCCCATCTTTTTTGTGCGCTGTCGTCGGCGCGATCTTGTGCGGTGGCGCCGCAATGGCGGCCACGGAAAGGCCGCAGGCCAGCGCCGCCACCATCAGCCAGCGTCCGAATGCAAACTTCCGCATCGTCATCATCGAGGCTCGTTTAGCCGCGCCCGTTCAATCCGGCGCAGTCCGATCCGGCAACCTGTGACGGTAAAATACGGCTCAGTAAAGGCCGCGGCCGCTCATGTAACCCGGCCGCATATCATAGGCCCGAGGGGCATAAGCCGAAACCGGCGACCCAGCCGCCTCAACAGGTTCGCGCACTTCGTAATTCGACGCGCGCGGCCGCGCCGCGAGTTCGGTGGTCGGCGCCTCTGCCGCCGGCAGTTCGCGCGGCGTATCGCCCAGGCTGTAGGGCCGATCCGGCGGCGACGGAATCCGGGCCGTTGCACGCAGCGGCCTGTTGTCAAAGTAAGTTGGCACAAACGGCTTACCGGACGCGACCTGCACGGGCAGTTGGGCCGGGCCGCCTTCCCGCAACGTCGCGATCAGCTTCCGGTCGTCCGAGCCGGTCAACGGAGCACGGCCGACATAGTCCACCTTCACGCGGGCAATGCCGTGGCCATAAAAACCCAGCAGTTCGGCTGTCTTGACTGAAACGTCGATCAACCGGTCGCGTGCATAGGGCCCTCGATCATTGACGCGAACGACAATTGACCGGTTGTTTGCAAGGTTGGTGACCCGCACATAAGAAGGCAGCGGCAGCGTCGGATGCGCCGCAGAGATCGACGTCATGTCGAAGATTTCGCCATTCGCGGTATAGCGGCCGTGAAAGTCGTCGCCGTACCACGAAGCCAGGCCGACCGCGCTGTAATTGATGTTTTCCTCGGGCACGTAGACGCGGCCGGCGACGCTGTAGGGTTTGCCGACCCGGTAAACGCCACCGCCCTTCGGCACCGGTTGCCCCGGCTCGACGACGCGAGGACTGGCGGCAACGCCGTAGCGTGGATCGATCCTGCCGGCGCCACCCGAGCAGTTGGCGAGCGCGAGGGATCCGACGCCAAGGACGACAAGCCGCGCGAAACGTCGACTGCCGACGAAAGCCCCCAAGTAACCCATCCCTGCTCGGTCCCCGATCGGAAGCGGCCAGTTTACCCGATCGCTACTCCGGCGAAAACCGTATGACGGAACGGTGGTAAATGGTTGGTTCCGCAGCGATCTGGCCGGAGCCGCGGCATAGCCAACGGACCCGTTCCTTGCAAGCTTGCGGCTGATTTATTGGTCTAACGGCGCGACAGGAGGCCGGCGCCGCTCTTGGGCCGGCTCAGCCCGCCGCTCACAGACGACCGCTGGACGGTGCTTCCTTCGTAGGAAATGCCGATGCGGAAGCCGCGCGACCACGCGAGCGTGCACCATCGCTTGGTGGCGCCGTGAAGAAACTCGAAACGCTGCGGTAGGTCCAAGACCCGCTGTAGCTCAAGCTGCGCACCGCCCGCGGAAAGATCGACGATCTTGCATTCGATCGGCTGCGTATTCGGACCGAGCAAGAGCCGCCCGGCGCGCGGGACCAAGCCCTTCGGCGCCACCCGGAACCAACGTCGTTTATCGGACCCGCTCATGCGCAGCTTTGTGATAAACCCCGCGAATGTATATAACCCCTTGATTACCGATCTCTTACGCAGGCGGCACTAGTATCCTCCTGATATTTCGGAACAATCCCGCTGGAAAAAGTTCCAAGGCAGACTGGAAGGGTGGCCGAGCGGTTTAAGGCACCGGTCTTGAAAACCATTCAGTCCCATGCCGACCAGTTCTACGCCGTGCGGTTACGTCTGATTTGATTGCCGCTTTCCCGCAAACTCAATCCCATCGCATTTGATTCAGTGCCGCGCCGTTCCTCCTGGTTGGGTGCCAATTCGGGCGCCAGCGCAATCCAACCCCATGGAAAAATTCTATGACCTGTCATTTTCTGAAAATGATCCCGCCACCCGGCCTGTCCGCATATTGACCATGTGCGCCTGTTGGCAAAGTGGGCATGTCACGCTTTCATACGAAAGCAGATTGTCGGCATCAGACTCACTCCAGCCTTGGACGAAAAATCCAGTGTTTGGACATTTGTAGAGAAAGGGACCGGCCATGCCGGTAATTAGGTGCAGGCCCCATCGGACCTTGCCTTGATCTCGAACAATTCAACTTGCCGAATATGTCTCGCCCAATGTCGGTTACGATTGCTTCCTTACAGACCCATGGCGTTCGCCAGCTGCTGGTCTACTGCAATGGCAAGCGTGAAGGCGATTGGCCCTGCCATCACCAAGGGACGCTACCGATCGAACAGTTCAGCGCCGATGAAACCCTGCCGGATATACAACGCCGCTGCCGCTGTACTGCTTGCGGCTGGCGACGTGCTGATCTGAGGCCGGACTACAGCTGGCAGCAGGCTGCGTTATATGGCGGCGGATGGATGATGCCCCCAGGATAAGATAATGAGTTCGCTGGACTGGAGGGAGATAGAGATCAAATACCGAGGCAAGCCCGTAAAGGGTCGCTACAACTTCTCCGATAATGTTGTTACGGTCGCAGCATGGAATGGCACCAAAGCAGCGCAGCTAGGCATCCTACCTGCTGAACGATTGGCGCAGATGTTGCTGCGCGAGCTGGCTGCCGAAGGGACGAAATAAGAGCGGAGTCCGTGGCCCATCACGCCGGGGTCACCCAGCGCCAAAAACGTGCCAATGGCGAGCCTCACCGCAAAGACCTCTTGTGCGTATTCCCGCGTTTTCCAGCTAAACATGGTCCCCTCCAATCCTTGCAGTTCATGCAGTTAGCTTAGGCCCATGCCGGCCTCCGGCTGTGATGGCCGTCGCAGGATTTGCGTTTGGTAGTTCACTACCGATGAATGGAATGGGCCTGACGCTCGTTCAGGTTCCAGGTGAGCCGAGTCGGACGGAAGGCACGGACCCAGCGGAGGCCTAGCTCGGTGGTCGGGCCAATGGCTCCTTAAAGTACATGCACCATTTCGGCCTGGATTTTTTTTCGATCTCCGGAGCACATTGGGTCTTGCACGCAGCACTCACACATTCCATCAACGACGCGTTGTTTGTGCTTTCGTTCGCGTCTGATGCCTCGGCCCTCGCTGCCAACGATTTACGCGGAATCGACTTTGTTGGGGACAAGACGTGTCCTGTTGGTGCCGCGAGCTTAACCGGCTCCTGTCGAGCGAAATCGCCCTTGTCCGCGCATCCAGCAAGACTGAGAGCAAAAAGCGCCACTAATAGCCGCTTCATGTTCGCCCCTATCGTGCGAAGGTTCATCATGCCCTCGCAGCAGGCGCTCGACGACATGAACTTACGAAGACGGTTGCCGATTAGTTTAATCTGTCCCCGCAGTATTAACCGTCGCGGACGAGCAGCTATCCTTCAAGCACCCGTGTTGCTGCTGGCGCCATCGGGTTCTTGACCTTGATCCACATCTTAGCCGTGCGACTATGCAAAGCGTCGAAATCGGCAACGCCTTCGGCCGACAAGTGAACAACCTCAGCTTCAATAATCAGTGGTGCACGGAGTCGCGCCGCTTCCTCCACGATACGAGGATAGCGCTTCGTCCAATCATTTCCGTTCATCGTGTAGAGCCGCACCCGTCCATCGCGGACGTGAATTTGCAGTCGGTAACCGTCATGCTTCAGTTCGTGAACCCAGCCAGGACCGCTGGGTGGGCGCTGGGCGACGATAGGACGGCAAGGATGAATGAAACCGGGCGGCGCATTGGTTGGCCGCCCGCGTGAGCTACGCGCCATAGTGGGGATATAGAGCGGCCGGCTCTTCAGCCTCAACATAAACTTTAGGGGATTAAACCGGAACTTCAGGTTCTTTGCCGCGTTTTTGGCTTTAGCCGGTGACTCCCCGTTCCCCAAATCCCCCGAAGTGTCACCGGTTTCAGGCCGTCGCGGCGCCCCTCAGTTCTGCGGCGGCCTTTCTTTCAATTTGTGAGTGCGTGATGCCCAAGACTGAACTGGACGGCCTGCCCGTCGTGGAAGTACCTGACAGCGAGGAGATCACCGTCGCCGTCAAAGCCGACGGGCCTCCGCGAAGCCGCCATCAAAGACGCCATTGCGACTGCCCTACGGCAGCAGCGCGGGGTCGATGATGCGCGCGTGTCCAAGCGTGAAGTGTTGATCCGGCGCGGCGATAAATGGTTCCGCTACGGCGCGCCAAAGCGGGTGTCCTCAAGGGAATAATTTCGGACTGCTGCAGCGATAACGCGCCAAAGTGCCGACAGCTAGACCGAGACCAATCGCACTTTATTGATCGTCTCCAACTGAACGCGGTGCCACCGCACTGCCTTGATGGTTATGGAGGCGACAATGGCGCGCGACCCGGATGCCAGTGAATGGGGCATGCTCAAAGGTTACTTTGCTGCGCTTGCGGACCATGACCCCGCGCAGGAAGGCCAACCGGTTGAGGCCATTTTTGATCAGCAAATTCGTCGGCGCTTTGGTGATTGGATCGCGCGGAGTGTGCGGAACTCGAACAATCGGAAAGCAAAAACGGTTACCTAGGCAATGGAAAAACCAGATACCTATCGCGAAAGGGCAGAAGCTGCCGATCGCGCTGCAGAGGCAGCAGCCGACGAGGAGGCGAGACGGATATGTAAAGCAGTGGCTCAACGCTGGCGACAAATGGCGGAGCTTGCTGAGGTCGAGGAAAAGCGCCAGTCAAGTCGAGGTCGAGCGTGATACTTTTGAGTTCCCAAGCGCGGCCTTGAGTTGTTTCGTAATTTTGCCCCTGCGAGCTTCGGCAAGTTGCTCCCACGTCAGTGCCATCTCTTCCAATTGCTCACGGTGTGCTGGAGGGGACGCTCGGGCCAGGGCTCGGCACTCTGAAGCGTGTTGCAAATATTCTTCGACTTTTTTCACGCGAACTTCCCCCGATACGCCCCAAACTCGCAACGTGCGCCGGCAAGAAAGGTTCCTCACCAAGCTGTCAGCCTTTATATGTCCGGAGGACCCGGTTGCTGATGCCGCGTGGCAACCCTCTTTCTGTCGGCACGTGCGGAGGCGCCGCTCCCCGGATTTGCCGAGGGCGGCGCCCCGGCCCCGTCTCCAGTGGTTGCCACAGAGTCCCCGGACAGAGCCGGCGTGCAAGATGCACTGCTCGTTTTAATTTTCTGCTATCTGCGGCTAGAGCCACAGTGTCGTTTGACACTCTGTCGTCGGAACGCCCGGCCCATATTGCACGTTGTCGCCGTGGTTCACCCCAGAGGGGAAACTGGACGGCGGTCGTAGCGTGTCATTGCCACACCACGCAGCGACTGCCGCTTCCCCTTATCGAGCCACGGCGTTCAACGCGAGGACGACCAAAAACAGGCCGCCCAAGGACCACCCAAACATTTGCGCTGCGTAACGTTCTTGCATGGTCTGATAATAACTGCGGAACTTAACAAACGTTCATTGATGAATTTCTAGCGCAAAGGCGATGACCGAGAAGACGGTTACCCGCCGGTCCTTTTTTGTTTGGGGCTGGCTGTGTGCTTGTGCCCAAGATTGAGTGCGCCTAAGCTTTTCAAACGGGGGAACGCCCTAATGGGCGCAGCATGGCAATTCGTCGGCTGATCGCAGCCGGCTCTTACGAACCGGAAAAAATCCGCGCCATGACGGATGCCTACGATATTGCGCTCATCGTTCTCCGTCTCAACGACAAAGATGATCCGATAACGGAGCTGCTCGCCAAGTCGATTGCCGGCATTGTGGCAACGGGTGAGCGCAAGCCCGGCGAGATAGCAAGTAAAGCTATCGACGCGCTCGGAATAAAACGAACGCAGAGCTAGGGAAATCTCGACGAACAAACCAGGAAGCCAAAGCTGTCGCTCCAGGACAGTACCGTTCTTATTCGAACGTCGGACCCACAAAAAACCCCCGGGCGTTCAGCGTTTCCGCCCGAGGGTTTCCCGGCCACATACCAAATTGATCAGGCGGTTTGCTTCCGCTTCCTCCGCCACCCAATCAGACCAAACGCGCCTAAGCCGGTGACAAAGAGCGGGAGTGCGGCGGGGAGCGGGGTGACTACGGGCGTTACCCAAAAAGTTTTAGAGTGGAAACGTAACAATTCCATGTATCGCTGCGACCCGCAGACGAAAGGGGTCTCTCTCCCCAGCTCTTGCTTTGTCGAAAAGCCGCGCAGCAATCTGTTTCTTGCTAGTTCGTGATCTTTCCTCTGGTCGCAGGGATTCCCACGTCTCATCCAACACGCTTTGCAGAAGCTTGATAGTTTCGGGGGGCAACGCACTCACGACAACGTCACCAGACCAGCAACCAAAT
>Ga0111538_10001727_pt1 | contig 30704 bp, 25 predicted proteins | sample SoiMethybrSBSTD1_FD_79669 | JGI IMG/M metagenome (GOLD analysis project Ga0111538, IMG submission 79669) | Bulk soil microbial communities from a Populus tree surrounding site in Tennessee, USA - Soil MetaG P. TD hybrid SBSTD1 (version 2)... | ecosystem: Environmental > Terrestrial > Soil >... | reverse complement strand
GGCAAGGACGACAACAGCGGCGACCAGACGAAGGTCGCGGCCGGCAAGAACGCCGAGCCGGGCAAGAAGATCACCATGGGCTTCTCGGCGCCGGCTGCCGACCACGGCTGGATCGCAGCTATCACGAACAACGCCAAGGCGCAGGCCGCCAAGTACTCCGACGTGACCTTCAACGCGGTCGCGGCGGGCAAGGACGTGCCGGAGCAGCGGGCGGCGGTCGAGACCCTGATCCAGCAGAAGCCCGACGTCATCGTGCTGCTCCCGCACGACGGCGCGCAGATGACCGCGACCGGCCGCAAGGCGATGGAGGCCGGCATCCCGGTCATCAACCTGGACCGCGAGTTCTCCGAGCCGCTGGCATACCGCACCCTCATCAAAGGCGACAACTACGGCATGGGCGTGGCCGCCGGTCACCTCATCGGGCAGAAGCTCAAGGGCAACCCGAACGCCGTGATCGCCGAGATCGCCGGCATCGATGAACTGCCGCTGACGCAGGACCGGTCGAAGGGCTTCAAGGACGCGCTGCAGACCTACGGGTTGCGGGTCTCGAACCGGGTCGCGGCGAAGTTCACCGTCCAAAGTGGACAGGAGGTCACCACGAACCTCCTGCAGGCCGCGCCGAAGATCGACGCGATCTGGAACCACGACGACGACCAGGGCGTCGGCGTGCTGGCCGCCATCAAGCAGGCCAACCGCAACGAGTTCTACATGGTCGGCGGCGCCGGCTCACTCGACGCGATGGAGCTCATCAAGGCCGACAACTCGGTGTTGAAGGCGACGGTGACGTACAGCCCGACGATGGCGTCCTCGGCGGTCGCGCTGGCCCGGCTGGTGGCGCAGACCAAGGGCATGGAGGACCTGGTCGAGCTGCAGGTACCCAAGTTGATCATCCTGCAGTCGGAGACCATCACGAAGGACAACGTCGACAAGTACATGCCGCTCGGCTTCCGGTCCTGACGGTCCGTCAGCAGCCCGGGCAGTAAGACAACGAGGGAGATGCGCCAATGTCCCCAACGGAGCGCAGCGGCGAGCTGCGCGTCGGGATGGTCGGCTACGCGTTCATGGGCGCCGCGCACTCGCAGGCGTGGCGCACCGTGAACCACGCGTTCGACCTGCCGCTGCGGGTTCGCATGGCCGCGGTGTGCGGCCGCGACGAGGAGAAGGTCCGGGCCGCGGCGACCCGCCTCGGCTGGGAGCGGACTTACACGGACTGGCGCGACCTGGTGGCCGCCGACGACATCGACGTCGTCGACATCTGCACGCCGGGAGACAGCCATTGCGAGATCGCGCTGGCCGCGCTGGCTGCCGGCAAGCACGTGCTGTGCGAGAAGCCGCTGGCGAACACCGTCGAGGAGGCCCGCGAGATGGTCGCGGCCGCCGAGGCGGCGCGCGCCGGCGGCGCCCGGTCGATGTGCGGCTTCAACTACCGGCGGGTGCCGGCGGTGGCGTTCCTGCGCCAGCTGATCGCGACCGGCCGGCTGGGCACCGTCCGTCACGTGCGGGCGGTGTATTTGCAGGACTGGATCGTCGACCCGCAGTTCCCGCTGGTGTGGCGGCTGCAGAAGGACAAGGCCGGCTCGGGCGCGCTCGGCGACATCGGCGCGCACATCGTCGACCTGACGCAGTACGTCACCGGGCAGTCCATCACTGGCGTCTCGGCGCTGACCGAGACGTTCGTGCGGGAGCGGCCGCTGCCGTCGGCGTCCAGCGGCCTGTCGGCCGAATCGTCGTCGGAGCTGGGCACCGTGACCGTTGACGACGCCGCGCTGTTCCTGGCGCGGCTGTCCGGCGGTGCGGTGGCCACCTACGAGGCGACCAGGTTCGCCACCGGACGCAAGAACGGCCTGCGGGTCGAGGTCAACGGCTCTCTCGGCTCCGCCGTGTTCGACCTGGAGCGCCTCAACGAGCTGGAGCTCTACGACGCCGGCGCGCCCGGCACCGAGCAGGGCTTCACGCGCATCCTCGTCACCGAGGCCGACCATCCGTACATGGCCGCCTGGTGGCCGCCCGGGCACATCATCGGCTACGAGCACTCCTTCACCCACGAGATGCGCGACTTCGTCGAGGCGGTCGCTGTCGGAAAGGACCCCGAACCGTCCTTTGTGGACGCACTCCAGGTCCAGCAGGTGCTCGACGCTGTCGAGCGCAGCGCCGCCGCCGACGCCGGCTGGACCGCGGTCGCCTCCGTGGCGGCCTGATGTCCCGCAAGGCTTCCCGGCCGCGCGGCGAGGAACGCGAGCGGCTGCGCCCCGCTCGCGTCGCGCGGCCGGGAGGTACCAACGTCCACCCTGGACACGACCGGGGCGGCATACCATGTGAACCGTCATGCGGTGGCTGGCGGTGATCGGAACCGCGCTGGTGACTACCGTTGCCGGCGTGACCTCTACCGCCTGCGCTCCCGACGAGCCGTACAAGATCCTTGTGTTCTCGAAGACCGCCGAGTACCGGCACGACTCCATCCCGGCCGGCGTCGCGGCGCTGCGCGCCCTCGGCGCTGCGAACGACTTCGCGGTCGACGCCACCGAGGACGCCGCCGTGTTCACCGCAGCCAACCTCGGGCAATACGCGGCCGTGGTGTTCCTCAGCACCAGTGGCGACGTCCTCGACGCGGGCCAGCAGGCGGCGTTCGAGTCGTACATGCGTGGCGGCAAGGGCTTCGTAGGCGTTCACGGGGCCGCGAACACCGAGTACGACTGGCCGTTCTACGGCGATCTGGTCGGCGCGTACTTCCTGCAGCACCCGGCGGTCCAGCCGGCACGCGTCGTCGTCGAGGATCGGGCGCATCCGGCCACCGCGCACCTCGACACGGAGTGGAACCGAACCGACGAGTGGTACAGCTTCCGGACCAACCCGCGCTCGACGGTGCGCGTGCTCGCGTCGCTCGACGAGTCGTCGTACAGCGGTGGCGGGATGGGCGATCACCCGATCACCTGGTGCAAGGACGTCGGCGCCGGCCGGTCGTTCTACACCGGGTTCGGGCACACCGTCGAGTCGTACGCGGAGGCCGACTTGCGCGCCTTGCTGCTCGGCGGCATCCGATGGGCGGCCGGCCGGGCGGCAGCGGAGCCGGGCGCACGAAGCCGCACGCTATGAATGCGGTGCCGCTGTGCCTAGGATGGGTGAGCGGCACCGGTGCCGGTGCGAGGGGAGGCGCAGTCCCCTCGTCCCGGTGGGAACCCTCCGCGACAGTTGGTATGCCCGCCCAGGTCTCCTCGCGCCTGAACCGAACAGCTTTGAGGAGCAGACAATGGCGCGCCCGATCACGTTGTTCACCGGCCAGTGGGCCGACCTTCCGTTCGAGGAGGTCTGCCGGCTCGCGTCCGAGTGGGGCTACGACGGCCTCGAGATCGCCTGCTGGGGCGACCACTTCGAGGTCGACAAGGCGATGTCCGACGAGTCCTATGTGGACCGCAAGCTGGAGACGCTCGCCAAGCACAACCTGCACGTGTACGCCATCTCCAACCACCTGCTCGGGCAGGCGGTGTGCGACCACCCGATCGACGAGCGGCACCAGGGCATCCTGCCGGCGCGCATCTGGGGCGACGGCGAGCCCGAGGGGGTGCGGCAGCGGGCGGCCGAGGAGATGAAGGACACCGCCCGCGCGGCCGCGAAACTGGGCGTGCGCACCGTCGTCGGGTTCACCGGATCGTCGATCTGGCACACCGTCGCGATGTTCCCGCCGGTGCCGCAGTCGATGATCGACGCCGGCTACGCCGACTTCGCCGCCCGCTGGAACCCGATCCTCGACGTCTTCGACGAGGTGGGCGTGCGGTTCGCGCACGAGGTGCACCCCAGCGAGATCGCCTACGACTACTACACGACGGTCCGCACGCTCGAGGCGATCGGCCGGCGTGAGGCGTTCGGGCTCAACTGGGACCCGTCGCACTTCGTGTGGCAGCAACTCGACCCGGTGAACTTCATCTTCGACTTCGCCGACCGCATCTACCACGTCGACTGCAAGGACGCGAAGGTCCGCTGCGGCGACGGGCGGCGCGGGCGGCTCTCGTCGCACCTGCCGTGGGCCGACATGCGCCGCGGCTGGGACTTCGTGTCCACCGGCCACGGCGACGTGCCGTGGGAGGACTGCTTCCGCGCGCTCAACGCGATCGGCTACGACGGACCGATCTCCATCGAGTGGGAGGACGCCGGCATGGACCGGCTCGTGGGCGCGCCGGAGGCGCTGGAGTTCGTGCGCCGCCTCGCGTTCGACCCGCCCGCGGCCGCCTTCGACGCGGCCTTCTCGAGTAGCTGACACGCTGTCGGCCCGCGCCGCGGGCCGACGTCTACTCCTCGATCGCGCCGCCGACCCGACGCAGATGCTGGCGGAAGCTGTACGACGGGTCGGCGGCGCGCCGCACCAGGTAGTCGTCGAATGCGGTCTGCTTGCGCAGCGTCTCGCCCGCGGTGATGCGGCGGGCCTGTTCCCGTTCGGTGAGCCAGATCCGAGTGGCTGTCTGCAGTACCCGTTCGGCGTGTCCTTCGTGGACGAACACGACGCCGTCGTCGTCGCCGAAGACCAGATCGTCCGCGGAGAGCAGGTGCGGGCCGAACCGGGCGGTCCGCAGCGCGTCGGGTTCGCGGTCGTCGAGCCGCACCGGGCCGGCCGGGTAGCTGCCGTAGCTGAACACCGGCACGCCGATCTCCACGAGTTCCGGGGTGTCCCGGTGCAGGCCCCACACCACGAGACCCTCGATACCCGCGGAGCGCGCCTCCAGCACGGTGAGATCGCCGATGCAGGCCTCGTCGGTGCGCCCGCCATTGTCGACGACGAGGATGTCGCCGGGTTCGGCGGTGCCGTACGCCTCCAGGAACACGTCGACGCTGCCGTAGTGCCGGGCCGGCAGCACCCGGCCGGCGACCCGCTGCCCGGGCGCGACGGGCCGGACTCCGGGCGGTGCCGCCCGCAGCGGCACGTCGCAGCGCACGCAGGCGTCGGCGATCAGCGGCGTTGACAGGTCGACGAAGGCGGTCAGCATGCGGACAGCGTCGCTCATCGGGTGTGCGCCCGGTGCCGCTTCCGGGCCACGATCGCCGAATTGGTTCCTCAGGTGCCGAGTGCGGTGAGCGCGGCGATCCGTTTGGCGGTGGCCGCCAGGGACTGCTCGTACCAGCCGGCGAGGGTCGTGCGGATGGTGTCGTGGAACGGATCCAACCAGCGTGCGTCGAGGTGACCGGGGCCGAAGTGCACGCCGAGGATGGCGCCGGCCGTCGCGCCGTAGCTGTCGGTGTCGAGGCCCTGCATGACCTGGATGCAGATGCCGTCGCCGACGTCGGCGGCGAAGCGCAGCGTGTTGACGAGCGTGCCGGACTCCTGCAGGACCCGGCAGAAGCCGTACTCGCCGTACCGTTCGTGGATCCGCTGGTACCCGTCCAGCCAATCGGTGGCCTCGGCCACCTGCGACAGCGAGTCCCCGACGATGGCCGCGAACCGACTGCGCCGCGGCACGTACCCGAGCGCGACGCCGAAGATCTCCAGCGGATCGGGCGTGGTGAACGCGGCGGCGATGGCCGCGGCGGCGAACATCGCGCCGTAGATGCCGGTGCCGCGGTGGGTGAGTGAGGCGTCGCGCCAGGCGAGTTCGCTGGCCAGGTCGGGACGGCCGGGGCAGGCGTACCCGTAGGCGTCGGCCCGGATCATCGCGCCGCACAACTCCTCGCCGGGGTTCAGGGTCGCCGGCAACGCGTCGAGGTTCATCGACGGGTTGTCGTCGATGCCCATCGCGAGCGCCTGTTTGGTGAGGAAGGTGCGCTCCGGTCCCCAGGTATAGGCGATCGGCAGGTTGTCCAGCCATAGGCGGCGCAGATCGGCCTTGGTGAAGCCGATGCCGTGCCGCTCCAGCGCCATCAGGCCGAGCAGCGTGTAGTTGATGTCGTCGTCGGCCGCGACGAAGCGGATCCGTTCGCGCACCGTCTCCGGCCAGTCGCGGCTGAGCCGGCCAAGACCCTCGGGAGCTCCGAGCCGCTCGGAGATGTAGTCGCGCAGCGGCCATTCGCCGATGCGCTCGAGCGCCGGGCGCAGTTCGGCCAGCGTGATGAACAGCTCCACCGGCTTGCCCAGCACGCAGCCGGCGACCGAGGCGAGGAAGCCGGCCTCGGCACGCTGGGCGGCGTCGGCGACCGTGACCGGCGCCAGGTCCGTGCCGGTCCGCTCGGCGCGGATGCCGGCCAGATCGCTGGGCTCCACGTACGGCCAGTCCGGTCGCGCCGGCGCGGCGTCGATGACGGCGGCGAGGTCGGCGATCGCCTGGTAGTCGTCGGGAACCGCGTCGACGCGCTCGGCGAGACCGTCGACGTCGCGGCCCTGGTCGGTCTTGTCCCGCAGCATGATCCGCAGTTGCTCGCGCAGGACGTCGTAGGGAGCGAACACACAGCCGTTCTACCCCGCCCGGGCACCCCCGCGCGACCTTGGCGTGGCCTACCCGCCACGGATGATCCGGCGTCGGAACGCCGGCGTGACGATGGCAGGTGGTGCCCCGCGCGGCGGAGCCCAACGGAGAGGACGGATGGCCGATGTCTGTCGACAAGCTCACGGCGGAGATGATGCAGTCGCTGGCCGGCGACGATCCGATCATGGACACGCTGGTGCGGATGAACCTGGACCTCCAGCAGCGGTCGGGCCTGGACGACCGGACCTACCTGCTGGTCCGGCTCGCCGCCCTCGTCGCCCTCAACGCGCCCGCGGCGTCCTACCTGGTCAACTTCGCGGCCGCCGACGAGGTCGGGATCACGCTCGACGATGTCCGTGGCGTGCTGATCGCACTTTCGCCGGTGGTCGGCACGGCCCGGACGGTGGCCGCGACCGAACATGCGACGCGCGCCATCAACGAGTCGCGGCGCATCTGACGCACCGCCGGAAAGTCCGTTGATCTTGCAGTTGTGGCGGAAATTCTGCCAGTTTCGGGGCTGTTTGTTCCGCCACAACTGCAAGATCAACTGGATCATGTCCTCGCGACCGCGTTAGGCGGCGGGAGCGTCGAGTCCGGCGCGCTCCAACAGATACGCGGTCATCGGCGCGTACAGGTCGGGCTGCACCTCGTCGTCGAGCGGAACGGTCACCAGCAGGCGGCCCTCGGCCTCCCCGGCGAACAGCGCCGGGTCGTTGCAGTCGGCGAAGGCGACGGCGTCGACGCCTGACTGTCCCGCGGCGCCGGCCCAACCGTGGTCGGCCACCACCAGATCGGGCCGGTCCCGACCGGTGGCCGCGAGGTCGGCGAGGATCGCTCGCATCGGCAGCGGCGAATGCGTGTGGCTCAGCCTGTCGCGCAGGTCGAAGAACATGGCGACGCCGTCGTGGAAGCGGATCGTCCCGCGCTGGTTCAGGTACGCCGGATCCGCGCGGTGCTCCCATTGCGCGGCAACCTCGGTGACGAGTTCACAGCCGGCCGCCCGCAACGCCCGCGCGATTGCCGTGTGTACAGGTCGCATGCCGACCGGATGCCCGGTGGCGACGAGGACCCGCTCCCGCCGGTCGGCGGCGAGCCGCAGCCGGGCGGCCATCGCGTCGAGCCGCTCGACCGTGCGCTCCGGGTCGATGGTGTCGGAACCGCGCGTGTGCGCGGGATCCGGCGACACGCCGCACCGCTCGGCCATCATCGCGAGCACGTCCGCGGGCGTCCAGGCGCCGTCGAGCTCCAGCCCGAGCAGGTACAGCGGCTCGCGCTCGCTCATGCGACGGTAGTTGGCGAGGTTGTTCTCGCGGGGAGTGGCGACGTGGCCGGCGATCCGTGCGGCGGTCAGGTGCGCGATCAGGTCCGCGCGGTTCGGTGCGGGCACGTCGCCTACCCTGACGGACCGGCCAGCATGCTGTCCAGCTGAGCTCGCAGCGTGATGCGTTCCCCGTCCCGGCCGCCCTCGCCGAGCACCAGTTGCGGCCGGGACGGCTCGACCCGGGCGCCGGTCAGGAGCGCGCGCAGCGACGTGGGCACCGACAGCAGGTAGAACCGCCCGTCCTCGTCGACCGCGACGCCGCCGTCCGGGCGCAGGTACCAGCCGCGCAGCCCGGTGCGGTACCGGTGGCGGCCGTTGTGGGATCGCGCGACGAGCGGGACGCTCGGCAGGCCGCGGGCGCGGGCCTCGCGCGCGAACTCGACGAGCATCGCCGCGGCCCGCTCCGACTCGGCCGCCTGGCGGCGGCGCAGTTCGGCCGCGTGCGCCTCGATCGCGTGCTTCCGCCGGTCCGCCCAATCCGTCACGCCTCCCACTGTGCCATCGGTCGAAGATCGACGCCGCGCACGTTCGCGACATGTGGTGAGCACGACGCGCCCGGCCTCGAACTCGTCGAGGTGGGCGCGCAGCGTCAGGTAGTCCAGGTGGTAGCGGACGGCCCGGTCGTACGTGTACGCCTCGACGGCGAACAGGTCCACGCCGCGGGCCGCGTCCACAAGGGACGGTGCCCACTCGGTGCCGGAGCCCGGGAAGAGCGTCTCCATGGCCTCGGCCAGGCGGCCGGCGGTGCCGGCGGGGCCGGGCACCCGAAGTGGCACCGCAGTCGATGAGCATCGTCGCGCCGTCCGAAGTGACGCCGATGCATGTCTGCCACCGGCCGCCGCTGCCGAACGCATCGCCGCTGCCCACGAACCGCACCCGCATGCCCCGCATCATCGCGACGGTAGAGTCGGACGGGGAAGGGGGCACCATGAGGGAATCGTGGGCGCTGGTGCTCGGTGGCGGCGGACTCGCCGGAATCGCGTGGGAGACCGGGATTCTGCACGCCCTCGCCGAACAGGGCTTCGATCCGACCTCGTGCGCCCTCATGGTCGGCACCTCTGCCGGTGCCACCGTCGGCGGGCAGCTGGCGGCGGGAACACCGACCGGCGAGATGTTCGCCCGGCAGGCCGAGCCAGCCCGGCAGACCAGGGAACTGACCCCGGACATCTCGCCCGAGGACATGGCGACGCTCTGGGAAGCCTTCACGGCGCAGGCCGACGCCGACGCGGAGGAGCGCGGCCGGGCGATCGGCGCGCTCGCGATCGCCGCACACACGGTGCCCGAGGCGGTCCGCCGCGAGGTCATCGCGGCCCGGCTGCCGGAGCACCGGTGGCCGGACAAGCCGTTCGTCGTCACCGCCGTCGACGCCGAGACCGGGCGGCTGCGCACCTTCGACGGCTCGGACGGCGTCGGCGTCGTCGACGCGGTCGCCGCCAGCAGCGCGGTCCCGGGCATCTGGCCGCCCGTCACGATCGGCGGCGTGCGTTACATCGACGGCGGCGTCCGGACGTCGACAAACGCCGATCTCGCTGCGGAGCACCGGCGCGTGCTGATCCTCGCGCCGATGGCCGATCCCGCGCTCGAGGCTCAGGTGGCGGCCCTGCGGGAGCGCTCCCGGGTCGAGGTCGTCGCGCCCGACGACGCGTCGCTCGTCGCCTTCGGTCTGAACCCGCTCGATCCGGCCGTGCGGGCGCCGTGCGCGCAGGCCGGTTACGCGCAGGGCAAGCGCATCGACGCCGGGGGATTCTGGTTGTGACCGAGCGGAAGCCGCCGGGCGTCAGCTTCGAGACGTGGATCGACAGGCAGATCCGCGACGCGGCGGAGCGCGGCGAGTTCGACAACCTGCCCGGCGCCGGCAAGCCGCTGCCCGGCGCGGGCCAACCGGACGACGAGAACTGGTGGCTCAGGGAGTACCTGCGCCGGGAGGGCGTCACCGGCGAGGTGATGCTGCCGGTCCCGCTGGTGCTGCGTCGGGAAATCGAGAACCTGCCCGCGACGGTGCGCACGTTGCCGACGGAGCGCAGCGTGCGCGACGCCGTCGCCGAGCTGAATACACGCGTGCTGGCCTGCCTGCGCGAGCCGTCGGAGTTGCGGGTGCCGCTGCGTCCGGTGAATGCGGACGCTGTCGTGGAACGCTGGCGCGCCGAGCGGGCGAGCCGGGCCGAGGAGCGGCCGGAGCCCGCGAAGCCGGAGCCCGAGCCGTCGCCGGCGGACACGGGCGCTCGACCGTGGCGCCGATGGTGGCACCGCCTCTCGCGGCGTTGACCGCTGCGGCGTATTAGCCTCGAACCCGGTAGCGCATGGGACCGGTCGAAGGGACGCGCGGCATGCTCGAAGCCATCCTTCTCGGTGTGGGCGGGTTCGTGGTGGCCTGGACGGTCCTGGGCGTGCGCGTGGTCAACCAGTTCGAGCGCGGAATCATTTTCCGGTTCGGGCGGGCGCTGCCGCAGGCCCGCCAACCCGGCCTCGCGCTGATGATCCCGATCGTCGACCGGCTGAAGAAGATCAACGTCCAGATCGTGACGCTGCCCGTGCCGGCGCAGGAGGGCATCACCCGCGACAACGTGTCGGTGAAGGTCGACGCGGTCGTCTACTTCCGGGTCGACGACCCGGTCAAGGCGCTCATCGAGGTGCAGAACTACCAGTTCGCCGTCGCGCAGGTGGCGCAGACGTCGCTGCGGTCGATCATCGGCAAGAGCGAGCTGGACGACCTGCTCTCCAACCGCGAGCAGCTGCACCGCGGGCTCGAACTGCTCATCGACAGCCCGGCGCTGGGCTGGGGCATCCACATCGACCGGGTCGAGATCAAGGACGTCCAGCTGCCCGAGTCGATGAAGCGCTCGATGTCGCGGCAAGCCGAGGCCGAGCGGGAGCGGCGGGCCCGGATCATCACGGCCGACGGCGAGTACCAGGCCGCGCAGAAGCTCGCCGACGCGTCGGCGATCATGGCGGAGACGCCCGGCGCGCTGCAGTTGCGGCTGCTGCAGACCGTGGTCGAGGTGGCGGCGGAGAAGAACTCGACGCTGGTGATGCCGTTCCCCGTCGAGATGTTGCGGTTCTTCGAACGGATGGCGGTGGCCGCGGGCGCCGAGACGCCGGACGCGGCGCCGCGTCCGGTCAAGGCGGAATCCGGACCCGACGCGGAGCTGGACCCGGCGATCGCCCGTCAGCTGCGCGACGAACCGGGCGAGCGGGCGTGATCATGCGGTTATCCTGCCGATCGTGACGCAGGACGTATGGGCCTCGGGTGAGGCGTACGAAACGTACATGGGCCGCTGGAGTCGCCGGATCGCCACGCAGTTCGTCGCGTGGCTGGACGCACCGGCGGGGCTGCGCTGGCTCGACGTCGGGTGCGGCACCGGCGCACTGACGGCCACTGTGCTCGCCGCCGCCGAGCCGGCCGAGATCGTCGGTGCTGAGCCGTCCGCGGGGTTCCTGTCCACCGCCCGCGCACGGATCACCGACCCGCGCGCGTCGTTCCAGATCGCCGATGCCCGCGCCGTCCCGCAGCCCGACGAGAGGTTCGACGCCGTGGTCAGCGCGCTGGTCCTCAACTTTGTGCCGGAGCCGGAGAAGGCGGTCGCGGAGTGGGCGCGGGTCGCGGCGCCCGGCGGGACCGTCGCCACCTACCTCTGGGACTACATCGGCGGCGGGATGGAGTTCATCAAGTACTTCTGGGACGTCGCGGCCGAGCTCGACCCCGCAGTCGCCGAACTCGACGAGGTGCGCCGCTTCCACATCAACAAGCCCGACCCGATGCGTGGGCTGTGGGAGGGCGCCGGCCTCACCGACGTGAAGATCACCTCCCTGGAGACGGCGACCGTCTTCGCCGACTTCGACGACTACTGGCGGCCGTTCCTCGGCGGCCAGGGCCCGGCGCCCGGCTATGCGATGGCTCAGCCGGAGGAACGGCGGGCCGAGATCCGGAACCTGCTCGCCCAGCGGCTGCCGCGCGACCGGGACGGGTCGATCCCGCTCGTGGCGCGGGCGTGGGCGATCCGGGGAACGAAGTAGGGCCCGACGGCGGGTCGTCGACCGCGGCGGAGCGGGTCGGTCGCGGGGCGTTGACGCGGCCTGCCCGCGCGCGGAGCGGGTCGCGCCGAGGGCCGCCGACGCGGCCTGCCCGCGCGCGGCGCGGGCAGAATGGCCGGATGCGTCCCTTAAGGTTCTTCGGTGTCGCGGCGGACGGGCCGGTCGACGCGCGGCAACTCGTCGCCACGGCCCGCACCGCCGAGTCGGCCGGCTTCGCCGGCCTGGTGCTGCCCGACCACCTGCTCGAACAGCACGCCCCGATCCCGGTGCTGGCGACGATCGCGGCGGTCACCGAGCGGCTGCGCATCGCCCCGTTCGTGCTCAACGCCGGCCTGCGGCATCCGGCCGTCGTGGCCCAGGATCTGGCGACGCTCGACGTGCTGTCCGGCGGCCGGCTCGACGTCGCCATCGGGGCCGGCTGGAACAAAGCCGAGCACGACGCCGTCGGCCTGCCGTTCCTGCCCGCTCGCGACCGGGTCGCCTTCCTCGCGGACGCGGTGGCGGTCATCAAGGGCTGCTTCGGGCCTGAGCCGTTCTCGCACGCCGGGCCCTATTTCCGGATCGAGGGCCACGACGGGTACCCCAAACCGGTGCAGCGGCCCCACCCGCCGCTGTTCATCGGCGCGGGAGCGCGGCGGATGCTCGAGTTCGCCGGCCGCGAGGCCGACATCGTCGGGTTGGCGCCGCGCGTCATCACCGCGGCCGACGGCAGCCTGGCAGCCGAACCGGCGAGCATAACGATCGCCGGTGCGGCGGAGAAGATCGCCTGGGTGCGCGAGGCGGCGGGGGAGCGGTTCGACTCGATCGAGTTCAACGCCTACCCCAGCGGCGGGCCCGTCGAGATCACGCCCAACGCCCGGGCCATCGCGCGCGACCGCGCCGACTCTGTGCGCAAGCGCACAGGCGTCGAGATGACGACCGACGAGCTGCTCGAGTCGCCGCACGTCTACATCGGAACCGTCGACGCGCTGGTGGAAAAGATCCGCATGTTGCGGGAGCGGCTCGGCATCACGTCATTCATGCTCGGCGACGTCGAGACGGCTCTACCCATCGTGGAACGGCTGGCCGGATCCTAGGATCCGCGTTTGCGATCTTGGACGTCGATCGGTGCTCCAGCGCGGACCGACGTCCAAGATCGCGGAGCGAACACGCAGCGGCGGCGGGCCGTGAGGCCCGCCGCCGCGTACGCGTTACCGGGCTACGAGCCGGTGGGACCGGTCGAAGTGCTGTTCGAACGGGTCGTCGACCCGCTCGTCGCCAGCGTGGAATCGGCGCCGAGGGTGCCTGTGCTGGTCGTACCCGGGGCCGTAGTCCCCGAGCCGCTGCTCAGCAGGCGCTCGCCCACCTTGGTCTCGGCGAACTTGGACTGGCTGAGCTTGTCCTTGCCCTCAGTCACCAGCCTGTTCGCCTGCTCCTGCACCACGCCCCGGGCTTCCTGCACCGTGGGGTGTTCCTTGACCTTCCGGGCCGTAGCCACGATCTCTTCGTACTTCTCGCGGCCCGCCCGGGCACCGAGAACGAATCCCGCGGCCAGACCGCCGAGGAACCACAGCTTGCCGCGCATGCGACCTCCTCCTTCAGGCGACGCCTGTCGCCGTTAGTCACGCGAACGGACTTATTGCGTCGTCTGTCCGTGCATACCCGTTCATGGTGACGCCGACACCTCGCTCACGGGACCCGAATGCCCAGAACCCATGCCCAGGCGTGCCGACGCGCCGTGTCGGTAACCCGTGTGCTCGGCGACGACCGCGTCATGTACTCTAGTCCCGGTCGCCCGCGCCCGGCACTTCTGCCTGGTGGGGCGCGATCCCCCATAGCTCAATTGGCAGAGCAGCCGGCTGTTAACCGGCAGGTTTTTGGTTCGAGTCCAAATGGGGGAGCAATTTCCCAGGTCAGGGGCATGGCGTTCGTCGGAGTCGATCTTCGACCCCCATTTTACCCCCATTTTATCCGGGAGCGCCGGCGTCGCACGGCGCCCTGAGGTCGCCCGGCCCATACGCCGGCGCGCCGCCCACATGGCCAGGCCAGAGTCGATCACCGCTGGTTACTGTGCGCGACCGGTGATGCTGCGCCTCTGGAAGGTTGAAGCTCAGAATGGCGGCCCGTCAATCCAGCAGCGACTGGTTGACCTGCGGAGGTATGTCTTGTGGCCGGTCGGCTTCGCCCAGGATCACCGGGTCCGGGACGGATTTGCGGCGGGGTCGATTGTGTCCGTGCGGTGGACGGCGGCGTGGAAGCCTTCGAAGAGGTGTTCCGCGAACAGGCGGGCGACCAGTTCGCCTCGGCTGTTGACCGAGACCTTGGTGAAGATGGCCTTGACGTGGTCGCGCACGGTGTGGGCGGAGATGGTCAGTTCGGCGGCGATTTCCTTGGTGGCAAGGCCGCGGGCCAGGAACGTGACTATCTCGACTTCGCGTTCGGTTAGGCCGTGGGACTCGAGGAGGAGCGGGGTGAGGTCTGCGGGCCGGGCAGGGTCGATCATCACAGACACGTGGCCGTCGGGTCCCTCCATGGGGATGGCGGTGACCCGAAGCCAACGGCCGGAGGTGCCTCGAACGCGGGTGGCCAGTTGGCTGCGGCTGCGGCTCGACCGTGCCCGGATGGCGATGGCGCGCACGATCGCGGGAAGGCCGGGTTCGTTGAGGCCACCGGTGCGTAGGTCGTCGAGAAGTTCGCCGGCCTGCACCGTGAGGTTCAGGATCTCATTGTTGCCGTCGAGCACGATCATGGCGGCCTGTGCGCGGGCGCTTGTTTCGACCCTGCAGGCGCTGGCTTTCAAGGCCCGGGCGATGATCGGCGCCAGGCCGAGCACCTGGTCGATCTCCCGGTCGAGGAACGGGCCGTCGTCGCCGGCCCGGAGCAGGACGGCGACGCCCCAGCAGGAACTGCCGGTGACGAAGGCGGCCCGTAGTTCGTCGGCGACGCCGAGAGCCGCGTACATGTCGGTGTAGATCGGAGCGCGGCGCAGGTCGCCGTCGGTGGCATCGACCAGGGTGGCGACGGTCGGGGTGCGGCGGGCCAGAGTGGTGAACTTGTTGAATCCCGGCGCCAGCAGTTCGTGGTCCCAGAACGGCGCGCACTGGTCCGGGGAGAACCCCTCCACGGCGCCGCCGGTGGGCAGCAGCGTCAGCGGGTCCACGGACATGATCGTGCTCCAGGAGAAGCGGGTGACCGCGTGCAGCGCCGCCTGCGTCTCCTGAAAGACCACTGCCAGGTCGGCCTGGGCACCGATCGTTGTAAGCAGGCGATCGCGTGCCTGAACGAACCGGTCCAAGCCCATGTCCTGGACGGTACGCGACGCCGCCCCGCACGCAATCCCTCAAACATGGGGTGGCATCCTCGGCGGGTTCGACCCCCGTCTTTGCGGGATTGCCCGCCGCGTCGCCGTTGGTCACTCTTCCTCGCAACTCGACCAGCTACGTCAATGACGGGTGAGGGTGGACATGACTACTCGCGAGCAGATGGACCGACTGATCGCCGCGCACATTGAGGCCGAAATGGCCGCCGATGCGGCGGCAGCGGTGACGGTGTACACCGACGACGTCGAGCACGACGTCGTGGGCTGGCCGACCGGGCCGGTGCGCGGTCCCGGGGCGGCAAAAGACTTCTACGACCAGTTGATCGCGGCCTTCGTCAACCAGGAGATGGTGCCGACGCGGTCGCACTACGGCGACGACTTCTGCGTGATCGAGCACCGGACGACCGGGCTGTTCCCGCGCGGCTTCCTCGGCGCACCCGGTAGCGACGAGCCGGTCGTGTTCCGCGTGCTGCACGTCTTCGAGTTCCGGGGCGGGGCAATCAGTCGGGAGAACGTCTGGCTGGACACCGGAGCCATCCTCGCCCAGCTCACCGGCGCCGGACCGGGACGTGGCTAGGCGCGCATTGATGGTCGGGTCCACGACATCTCCGAAGCGGCGCCTGCTCGAGGGCGCGACGTTCCGGGGATGCCACGATATCGGCATGGGTGACGTGACCGAGTACATCGCCGACCTCGACGAGCCTGCGCGTTCGGTGCTCGATCGGTACCGGGCACGCGCGGTGAGCGTTGTGCCGGAGGCCGAGGAGGGCACCAGCTACGGCATGGCGGCGCTGCGTTATCGTGGCCGGCCGCTGATCAGCGTGGTGTCGACGAAGCAGGGCTATTCGGTGTTCCCGTTCAGCGCCGCGGTCGTTGAGAGGGTGATCGCGGAGTTCGACGGCTTCGAGTCGACCAAGGGCGGCATCAAGTTCACCGATGAGCGGTACCTGCCGAACGGTGCTTTCGACGCGCTCGTGGTCGGGCGCCGTGACGAGATCGACGCCGCCCTCTCCCAACGTGGCCGCCGCTGAACGCGCTTGATCCGTGATCTACGGGCGCGACCAACTGGGCGTCCTCATCTGCCCCGACCGCGTCATGCCGAGACGGCCTCGGAAGCCGCTGCGCTCGCGACGAGGTCTCCGGGAAAGGTCCATCTTGGTCGATGCACCTCCCGGAGACCTCGTCACATTTCGATCAATGACACGCCTGACCGGTCGAGTCAGCTCGCCGTTCCATCATTTCTGACACGCCTAGCGTTGCAGGGTCAGCACACCCGGCCGCCACGGCAGCCGGTTGTAGTCGCCGCCCGCGCTCGGGTCCTTCCCCTGGTAGAGGAACTGGAGATTGCACGGATCAATGGTCTTGGTCTGGTCGGGGTTGCTGCGGACCAAATCACCATGGCTGATGTCGTTGGTCCAGGTGGCACCGCTGTTGGCCTTGCCGGCGAAGGGGTTGCTTTCGGTGGCGGCCTGCGGGGTCCACGAACCGCTCAGGCTGTTGGATGTGAACGAGCGGAAGTAGCGCCCCTGACTTCCGATCGCCTCGACGATCATCAGGTACTGGTTCTGGCCTTGGACCTTGTACACCTCGACCGCTTCGAACAGGTTGTTGGTGGAGTCGCTCATGATCGTCGTGTAGTTCGCGCCGAAGTTGCCGGGGAAGTTCCCGATCGGCATGCTGGCCCGGTAGATGTTGCCGTTGTCGCCAGCGAAGAACAGGTACATGTTCTGGCCATCACCGATGAGCGTCTGGTCGATCACGCCGGTGTTGGAGTTGGAGATGCTCCCGGTGAACAGCGCCTGCGGCGCAGACCAGCCGTTGGCGTTGGTCGGGTCGCTGGAGGTCTTGTAGTTGAACGCGTTCGGGCCCCACTGATAGGCCAGCACCCAGACGTTTCTCGGGGCGAAGTAGAACAGCGTGGGTGCCACCGTGGCCTGGCCCATCCCGGTCTGACCGGCTGAGGCCATGTCCGACCAGTTCGTGAACAGGCTGAAGTTCATCGAGCCATACGAACCTGCGCTGGAGACGTTCGACGCGTAGACCAGGTGCTTGCCGTTGTAGACCACGTTGGTGAAGTCCTTGAGGGACAGCCACCCGTTCTGTGGGTTCGCGAGCGCGCCGGTCGACGACCAGCGGTACGTCGACGGAAGAGCGCAGCCGGCCGGGGGCGACGAGGACGACGAGGACGGGGGCGGTGAGGACGGGCCGCCCGTGAAGTTGGTCCGCCATTGCTGGTTTGCCTGCCCGTGGCAGTCGTACAGCTGGATCTGCTGCCCGTTGGCGGTGCCCCACACGTCCAGGCACCGGCCGGACTGCACGCCGCTGATCGTGCCGTTGGCATTGACGTTCCACTGCTGGTTGGCCTGGCCGTTGCAGTCCCAGATGATGACCGCGGTGCCGTTGGCCGTCGCCGCGCCGTTGGCGTCCAGGCACTTGCTGCCGTACACCTGCAGCTGCTTGCTCGAGGTGTAGGTCCACGTCTGGTTGGTCTGTCCGTGGCAGTCGTAGAGCTGTACGCGCGTGCCGTTGGTCTGCGAGGCGTTGGGCACGTCGATGCACCGGTTGGACTGCACTCCGACGATCGTGCCCGAGCCACCCGGCGGGTTGGGTGAGGTACTCGTCGTCGGGCTCGTGGTCGGCGAGGGCGTCGGGTCGGCGGCGTTGAGGGCGTTGAGCACCGACGTGTAGGCCGGCTTCTTGTTCCCGCCGCCGTCGAACAGCAGCGGGCTTTCGCCGGAACGCCACGAGTCGCTGTCCCGCACGCCCCACACCGTGATCCCGATACAGCGCGGCACGTTCAGGCACGCCTGGGTCAGCCCCGCGTACTGTGACGTCGAGGCGTTGGTGACGTCGACCTCGGTCAGGGCCACGTCGACGCCGAGGGCGGCGAAGCTCGACAGGGTGGTCTGGAAGTTGCCCGGCAGCGAGCTGCCGCCGGTGAAGTGGGTCTGTAGCCCGACGCAGTCGATCGGCACTCCCCGTGACTTGAAGTCCTGGATCATGCGGTACACGCCCTGGGTCTTGCCGTACGACCAGTTTTCGATGTTGTAGTCGTTGTAGCACAGCTTGACCGACGAGTCGGCCGCCCGCGCGGTGCGGAACGCCACCTCGATCCAGTCGTTGCCGGTGCCCTGCAGGTTGGACTGGCGGCGGCTGCCGTCCTCGTTGAACGCCTCGTTGACCACGTCCCATGCGGCCAACTTGCCTCTGTAGTGGCCCATCACCCCGTTGATGTGGTTGATCATCGCGGAGCGCAGGGCACTGCCGCTCAACCGCTGCATCCAGCCCGGCTGCTGGGCATGCCAGGCCAAGGTGTGCCCCCGGACCCGCATCCCCCGCGACGTCGCCCAGTTGTAGATCTGGTCGCCGGAGGAGAAGTTGAACTGGTTCTGGTTGGGCTCGGTGGCGTCGGGCTTCATTTCGTTCTCGGCCGTCACCATGTTGAACTCGCGGGCGGCGATCGTGGTGTACGCGGAGTCGTTGAGCCGGCCTGCGGCAATGGCGGTGCCGAAGTACCGACCGGACTGCGCGGCCGCTGCCCCCAACGTTGTGGCGGCTTGGGCCAAGCGGGGCAGTAGCAGCAGTGTCCCACCAACCATCAACACGCTGAGCAAGCCGGCCAGCATCAGGCGGTTCCGGCCAGGTTTGGCTATCCGTTTCATGGCGCTCCTTTTGACCAAGCGGGGGTGGGGCCGCGCAGCCGTGCTGTGCTGCGCGCACCTGGGTACAGCGGCAGGATGGCGCGCCCCCATCTACCGCGGTAGCGTGACGGGCCGTCCGGGCTTTCCCATGAGCCCGTCAACGCGAACGCGTTACCAGAGCACGCTGTGCGGCTCTCACAGCGTGGAACGCGTGTCAAGTAGTCTGACTCCAGGACGCGAGACTGTCAATCGATGTCCATGACGCTCGTGGGGGCGTCTACTCGTCGTCGCGTTGATCATCTCAACGCCCCTTACCATCGGTCCTATCGATCGCAATGTGGGAGTGGTGCGTGGTAAGCCCTTACGAAATCGATGAGATCTTTCCCGACGCGGTCGCCGGACTCGTGCGGCCCCTGCACCGGGTAAGCAACACAGCGCAGGGTTTGACGACCACCCTGGTAGCCGACTACACGGTGCATTCACGCGCCTGGCTGCCGTCCGCGGCAATCGTGGCACTGGTGGGCGAGTTGGGAGTCAGCAGCGGTGGAGCGCGCACCGCCATCAGCCGGCTTTCCCGCCGGGGGATCCTGGACAGCCGCCGTCAGGGACGGCACAGCGCCTACCGGTTGACCCGGGACGCCGCAGAGGATCTGGCGGCCGGCGGCGCTTGGATCGGCCGGTTCGGCACAGACACCCGCCCGTGGGACGGATGCTGGACGCTCATCGCCTTCTCCCTCCCGCAAGAGGAGACCGTGCAACGACGCGCGTTGCGCGGCCAACTGCGATGGCTGGGATTTGCCCCGCTGTACGACGGGCTGTGGGTTTCGCCCGACGCGTTGAACCAGACGGTCAGGAGCCGGCTGCCGGGCGTCTCGCTCGGAGCGCTGACCGTCTTCCGAGCCAGCCACGTGGAGCTCGCGACCGGATCCAACCGCAACCCGATCGAGGCGTGGGACATCGCCGCCCTGGCCGAACATTACGAGAATTTCATCCGACGTTGGAGGCCCATGCTGGCTCGGATCGAGAGCGGTCGAATCAACGGCGGGGCGGCGGTGCGGGCCCGCACCGAAATCATGGATGCCTACCGGCGGATCCCGCTGCTCGATCCGCAGCTCCCCATCGAGCTGATGCCCCGCGGCTGGCCGCGTGCCCGGACGCGGGACATATTTGTCGCCATCTACGACGGGCTCGCCGAGCGAGCCCAGGAACATGTGCTCGCCGTCGTGGCCCGGTACGGCGGGCACCCGAGCGCCGACATCCGAGCGCACTCCGTTGCCAACCTGACCGAGGGTTCCCGCGCTGGGGCGGCTAACGAACGCAGCGGCGATCGGCCATGACCGCCCAGCTTCCCTGGTAGTGGAAGGCGCGAGCCGAAAGGCTGCTGGCCCTCGTCGGCTGGCCGCCCGTCAGCGTCGGGTAGCGGTCAGCAGATACGGCGTCCCGCTGCCGACGCTGAGATCGGGCCGGGACTCGACGGCCACGTCGACAAAAGCCGGCTGCGTCGAGTATGTCGAGAATCGGTTGGGGCCCGTCGATGTGCATGAGCGGGAGCGCCGCGGCGTCATAGCTGGCCGGTGGGAAGTCAGGCGCCACCGCATCGCCGGCAGTCTGATTGACGAACTCGAATGCACTGGCTAAGTTATCGCTCACAACTAACCGGACAGCGGCGCACGGGCGGCACACGGACATGCCATGGCGCCCGCTCAACCATGTTGAGGATGCCGTGGCCACGCTGTTCGCCCGGAAGCCGACGCGCCCCTCCTGTGGACCAGGAGCACGATGCCGTCCCGGAGCCGCGGCCGGACAGCGTGAGGAGTTGACGCAATGGCAGGTACGTCCGAGCAGTGCCGGCGAATGCACGGTAGCGGTGTACGGCGGTTCCTGGCGGTGCTCGGCGCTGTCGTCCTGGGGGCGCCGGTCGTGCTGACCGGGGCACAGCCGGCGGCGGCCGCGACCCCGTGGCTCACCGTCTCCGACGGCTTCGCGTCGTTCCGCGTTCCGGCGGCCGATCTGGAGAGCGCCATGGGCGCGGTGTCGAGGGTCGTCGTCGAAGCTGACTTCGGTCCGTCTTTCACCGTGTCGGACCTGGGTCTGACGCGTAGCGGGGACGCCTGGACGTCGGTGATCGGCCCGTTGCGACCGGGCCTGTACCAGTACCGGCTCCGGGGCGACGACACCAGGGTCGTCAAGGACCCGACCAATCCCACCACTGTCACCTCCGATCCGACCTGGAGCACGTTCCTCGTTCCGGGCGATGCCGCCCGGCTGCTGGCCGACGTGCCCGACGGACAGGGCGGCGCCATGGGGACCGTCACCTACCAGGGCGACCCCGGCCAGACGCGGTCCGCCACCGTGTGGACCCCGCCCGGCTACGACGCGCACCGGCGCGAACCGTACCCGGTGCTCTACCTCCAGCAGGGCGCGGACGGAAGCCGTATCGACTGGCTCGACTTCGGTCGCGCCAAGCAGATCCTCGACAACCTCGCCGTCCAGCGGCGCATCGAGCCCATGGTCGTCGTGCTGGGCGACGGCAGTGTCTCCGATTTCCAGCGGGAGTTGCGCACCGTCGCGCGGGCGGTCCGTCGCGAGTACAACATCGCCCGGGACCCTGCTCACCAGGCACTCGCCGGCGCGTCCGCGGGTGGAACGCAGGTGTTGCGCTCCGCCCTGTCCCATCCCGGGCAGTTCGCCTACGTGGGTTCCTTCGCCGGCCCGCTCGCCGACGAGCACCTGCGGATCGACGGTCGGGCCGTCAATGCCGGCACCCGGCTGCTGCGTCTGTACACCGGGAACATGACCGATCCCGCGTACAACGACACCTACCGGACGATGCGCACGCTCGACCGGGCCGGGGTCAGATACGACTTCGACGGGGTCGACCCCGACGGCGGCCACAACTGGAACGCCTGGCGGGACGACCTCGCCGACTTCTTGCCTCGGCTGTTCCGCCCGGTGCGCCACCACGGCCCGCGAGCCGGCAACCTGCCGTTGAACCGCGAGTTCACGTCGCCGGCGCCCGGCACGACCCCCACGCCCTGGCTCACCCGGGACGCCAACGGAGACACGTTCGTCACTGCCGAGACCGGGACCGAGTTCACGGCCGCGCGGCGTGTGACGCTGTGGGGCAACTGGGCGCCGGGCGGAAGCTGGGTCAACGTCCCGCTCACCCGCACCGGTGACCGGTGGCGGGGCACCGTCGGTCCGCTCAAGCCGTGGTTCTACTACTACAAGTTCATTGTCGACCTGGTGTCGAAGAAGGACCTGTCGAACCCGACGAGCATCACCTCGGAGCCGACCTGGAGCAGCTTCCTGGCACCAGGACGGGCTGCCCGTCCGCTGACCGACGTTCCGGCCGGGCAGGGCGGGGCCCTCACGACGCTCACCTACGACAGCACCGTGGTGGGAGCACCGCGGAGCGCATATGTGTGGACACCGCCCGGCTACGACCCCCACCGGGCCGATCCATACCCCGTCCTCTATCTGCAGCACGGCAGCGGGCAGAGCTACACCGACTGGGTCGAGATGGGGCGCGCCAAGCAGATCCTCGACAACGGTTTCCACGACGGCAACATCGTGCCGATGGTGGTGGTGATGGGCAACGGCAACGTGCCCGACTTCGGCCGGGAGCTTCTGGACAACATCGTGCCGGCCGCCCGCGCCAGCTACAACATCGCCCACGACCCGGCGCACCAGGCGCTTGCCGGCCTGTCGATGGGTGGATTCCAGACCTTCGACGTGCTCAAGACCCATCCTGGCGAGTTCGCCTACATCGGCACGTTCTCGGCGGGGATCTTCAACCCCTCCGGGTTCGACCCAGCGGCGATCAACAGCGGCACCAGGCTCCTGCGGGTCTACACCGGCAACGTCACCGACTTCGTGTATCCGATCGTGCTCTCCACCCTGGCGACGCTGGAGAACCTCGGTATCCGGTACGACTTCGCCGGAATCACGCCCGGTCCGCACGGCTGGGACACCTGGCAGAAGAACCTCATCGACTTTGCGCCACGGCTGTTCCGGACCGAGGTCGGCTGACGCGCCGCCGTCGCCGCCGTCGCCGTCGTCGCCGTCGTCGCCGTCGTCGCCGTCGCCTGGAAGATCGCGACGAGGTCCGCCCGTGCGTCGAGATGTTGGACAGAAAATTGACGGCCGTCATCGCAATGCCTACCGTAATGAGCGACGGCTATCGATGGAGTCGGTCATGAGACGAATCCGAGCGGGCCTGACGGCCCTCGCCCTGACCCTGTTCCTCGCGGTCGGCTGGGTCGCGCTGTCGCAGCCGGCCGCCGCCGCCTCCCTGGTCGAGGTGACCAGCTTCGGCACCAACCCGGGCGCAATGCGAATGCACGTCTACGTGCCGGACACCCGGCCGAGCCGTCCGGCGATCGTGGTGGCGATGCACGGGTGCGGTGGTTCGGGTCCGGGCTTCTACTCGGGCAGCGAGTTCGCCGCGCTGGCCGACCGGTACGGCTTCATCGTCATCTACCCGACGGCGACGCAGCAGGCTGGCTTCGGCAACTGCTTCGACGTGTGGTCGGACGCGTCCAAACGGCGCGGCGGCGGTAGTGACCCGGTGTCCATCATGTCGATGATCACCTACGTCGAACAGCGGTACGGCGGCGATCCGCAGCGGGTGTTCGCCACCGGCAGTTCGTCCGGCGGCATGGAGACCAACGCCCTACTCGCCCTGTACCCAGACGTGTTCAAGGCGGGAGCGGCGTTCATGGGCGTCCCGTTCACCTGCTTCGCCAATGCGGCGGACTTCCCGCCCGGAACCAGTCGGTGCACCGGCGGCAGCATGAACCGAACACCGCAGGAGTGGGGTGACGCGGTGCGCCAGGCGTACCCGGGCTACACCGGCCCGCGTCCCCGCGTGCAGTTGTGGCACGGAACCAACGACACCCTGGTTCCCTATTCGCTTCTGCAGGAGACGATCGAGCAGTGGACCAACGTGTTCGGGCTCGGCCAGACGCCGACGTCGACGGACACTCCGCAGGCCAACTGGAACCGGCGTCGCTACGCCGACGCGTCCGGAACGGTACAGGTGGAGGCGTACAGCATCCAGGGTGCCGGCCACAGCCTGCCAATGGGCGGCATGGCGCTGGCAGCCGTTCAGTTCTTCGGGTTGGACCGGTCAACCCCGGGTTCACCGTCGCCGTCGTCGTCGTCGCCATCCGTCTCCCCGAGCGCACCGGGCGGCCTCGCCTGCCGGGTGGGGTACCGGGCCGACTCGTGGTCCAACGGCTTCACCGCGGCCGTCACTGTCACCAACACCGGCAGCGCCGCCATCAACGGATGGACACTGCAATGGACCTGGTCGGGCAACCAGCAGGTGACCAACGGCTGGAACGCCACGGTCACCCAGAGCGGCACCGACGTCAGCGCGCGCAACGCCGCGTGGAACGCAACCATCGCTGCGGGCCAGAACGTCGAATTCGGGTTCCAGGCCGCCTACAGCGCAAACAACTCGCCTCCGACCCGGTTCCTGCTCAACGGTGTCGTGTGTAGCTGACCCGTCGCCACGTTCACGGCGACCGTCGTCGACAGGATCTGGACGCGGGTCACCGTCAGTGCTGCTGCCGCTGCCGACGCGACCGCCCGTTGACCGCTGGTCCCATGCACATGCTGTTGGGCCGCACGCGGGCGCAACGCCATGACGCTCATACGGCGCGCTATGGGAAACCCTTCCACGGCAGTCCGACCGCCATCTTCTCCACCAGGCCTGCCCGGGAATAGGTGAGCCGGACATACCGGCGGTCGATCTCCCAGGTCTCGATCCGCCGGCCGGCGTCCTCCGTCAGCGGCGGTCCGAGCAGTTCCCGCACGGCCCCGGGGGATTGGCCGAACCGCAGGTCGTGCGGCAACCGGGCGAACGTACATCCATCGACGAATGCCACAACGGCGGTGATCGGGTCGTCGGCCGGGACGCCGAACTCCCGTTCGTCGCGTATCTCATCCGCGCGCTGGAACGTCAGCTCCACCCCGCGGACCGGCTCCGTGACGGTCCGGGAGATGTCGTCGGCTCGGAACTCCACCGCTGCGGGCAGCCCGAGCGTGGTCAGCACGTCCGCGACGGCAGGATCACCGGCCGCCTTGCCGAGGACCGCGAGCAGATCGGTCGCCTCGACCGCGGTTCCCGACCGCCCCACGTGCTGCCGCGTTGCTTCCAACTCGGCGGTGAGCCGTTCCAGTTCCCGCTTCCGGGCCTCTTCGTACACGACCTCCGGGTGGACCGTCAGTTCGAGGGACCTGCCGTACCGCCCGCGTCGCTCCACCGGAACGCCCGCGTTGCGCAACACGTGCGCAAGCCGATCGAAACGCGCGTCGTCACCCTCGGCGGAGGTGCCCGTCAGGGCTTCCGCCAGATTGCAGTCCCGGCCCAGGATGCTGATCTCAGCTTCCGAGTCGACCTCGATCACGGGCGGGAACTCGCCGAACTCCTCCTGGGGGTGCAGCCAGTACCCGAAAAGACTGTTGTTGTTCCAGGTACCGACGAACGCGATGTGGCGGGCGAGTTCAGCGTAGCCGGCGTCGACCGCGGCGCCGGCGAGGCCGTCGGCGGTTCGGGGTGGCTCCGGGCCGTCGGCGTCCACCTCGGCGAGGTCGTCCAGCCAGGTGGCCTCGTACGGGTCGAGGAAGTCCAACTCCCAGTCGTGGAACAGGCGCCCGACCTCGGGCTCGTCCGTCCAGTACGCCATCAGCATTGCACGCAGATCCTCCGGTACCGGGCGTCCGCCGAGCCGGGACTGGCCGAACTTCGCGACGTTCTCCTCCGGCGTGCTTCGCCGCCGGTCCTCGGCGGCCAGATGGGTGCGGCACGCGTCGGCCAGACTCGCCATCGCGGAGGTCATGTCACCCTTGCTGAGATCCATTTGAATTCCCGTGTTCGTCCACCCGGACGGCAACCGGCGGCAGAGCGACAGGACAGGGTCGACATATGCCCGGACCGGCTCCGCGAGTGCTGCGAGCCTCGCGGGGGTGAACGGGTTCGGCGTCGAGAACCGCTTCGATTTCGCCGGAGGCTCCGGCAGGAACTGGCTGTAGATCTCCAGGGCCCTCCCGATCCGCCCCTGGCGGGCGTCCCGGCGGGCGGTGCGAAGCGACTGAAAGACGCCGTGATCCATCCGGGCATCTCCTTCACGGCGGACCGTCCGGTCCGGACGGTCTGGCAGGTGCGCTGGATCTTGCCTGAGTCCCGCAACACCCTAGGCCACGACGACAAGCCCGGTCGACGGGCCGGTGTCGGCTGATCAATCCCGTGGCTGGAGGAAACCCCGACGGTGACATGAGAAAGCCGACGGCCACCGACGCCCGCCCGCCGCAGGACCGTCGTTGCGACTTCCACATCGCAAGCCCGGATCTGTCGGGGTCGCCGTACCCCAGCGACTACGAGGTCGACGCGAGGGACGTCGTTGACCTGCTCGCTGCCGGCGCCCACCTCGTCGGACACTCGTACGGCGCGGTAGTGGCGATGCTCGCTGCGGCTACCCGCCCGGACCTGGCCCGCTCGCTTGCGCTGATAGAACCACCCCCGTGGACAGTGCGGTGTCCGGGCTGCCCTCCCAGGCGGCGAGATCCGCGGCGACGGTGGCGAGGTGGCGAGGTGGCGTATCTGGCACGGCGGTGCGCCGTCGGTGGAGAGCAGTTGCCGAGCTCGATCGAGGCATTGGCCGGCGGTTCTGGTGTCGCCCCTGACCGGCGGCGAGCCGTGCCGACAGGACGTGCCGGGTGAACGCCGATCTGTCAGCGCTTAGGGTCCAACTCCGTGCGGGCGCGGCGCGTGCAGCCGGTGGTGTATGCCCTGTAACCCGGACATGACGTATGCGGTGCCGCCTTCGTCGAGGCCCCAGAGCACCTCGTGCCAAGGTCCCATCCGGTACCGGTCGAGCGACCGCTCAAGCTCGTCGGCGCCGGGCGCATAGACGCGCAGGAGACTGTCCCGGAACCGTGGAGGGGTGCCCTGGACGACCCAGGCCAGGTCCATGGCAGGGTCGTCGAGGCCGGCGTCGGTCCAGTCGATGACGCCGCTGACGCACCCACCCGCGACCAGGAGATGCTCCGGCCCGAGATCGCGATGCGCGAACACCGCCGGTGTCGGGCGCCTGACCCGATCGAGCAGCGCCGCCCCGGCCCGCCGATCGGCGGACTCCAGCAGAGGCAGAACCTCCCTCTCCATCCGCGCGACGGTCGGCAGGAACAGATCGTCGCGCTCGACGGTCAGGCCGAGCTCGACGAGGGACAGGTCGTGAAGCGTACGCAGAAACGTTCCGACCTTTTGCCCGTCAGCACTGGTCAGCCTCCCCGGTTCGGCGGCCGCACCGGGCAACATCTCATGCCGCACCCGCCACGGCGCGAACCCGTCGGACGGCACCTCGGCGGGGACAGGCACGGCAAGCGGAAGCAACGGCGCGATGACGGGCAGAACGCGGCACTCCTGTTCCAGGCCCCGTCGGGCCGCCATCCGCCGAGGAACCCGCTCGATGTACCTCTCGTCAACGACGACCGCATCACTGTCCCACCCCGGGACGTCAACGGGCCGCCGACGCACAACCCAGTCTCACACAGCCGGCACTCCGCCGGCGGCCACCGGGTTCATGATCGGCTCGCGGGTCAGCCAACGGTGCGCCGGTCCGGAGCCGGCGAATACCGCCGCCATACCGATCGTTGACGATTGTGGGATCGGCCGTTCCTACCCTGAGCGCACATCCGCCGCCAGGAAGGGACTACGTGGCATGAACATCAGACGATGGCTCCCGCGCCGGGGGTTGTTGATCGCGACGATCATGGTTCTGGCTTCGGTGGTCGTTCCCGCGGCACCGGCGTCGGCAGCCGTCTCCTGCTCCATGTCGATCGGCACGCCACTGCTGAGCGGGGGAGTGGTCACCGCCAACTCGTTCGTCAACTGCAACGACTTCACCTCGGGCATCAACCTGTCGCTGTTCCTGTACCGCGACGGGGTCCTCGTGGACGACGCGCTCACCGGCGGCACGCTGGGCGCGGGCGCGATCGTGGCCGAGACCTGCCGGCCCGGCACTTACCAGGCGACGGCCTGGGCCACCATCTGGTACCCGCCCGGCAACATTCCGGGATCGGAGACGATCAATCGGACGTCCGGGGCCATCTACTACAACTGCGTACCGACGGTGGTGGTGGCCAACCCGGGCGCACAGACGACGCTCTACCCCGACTCCGTGAGTCTCCAGATGACCGCGTCGGGCGGAACCGGCCCCTACACCTGGTCCGCGACCGGGCTGCCCACCGGGCTGTCGATCAACTCCAGCACCGGCCTGATCAGCGGTCGGCCCACCGTCCTGGCGCTCTATTCGGTCACGGTGACCGCGACCGCCGCCAGCGGCGCCAACCCCGGCCGCACCACGTTCTCCTGGCGGGTCCGGCGGGAAGGCTGTCGAACCTGCTGACAGCTGAACATCGACGATCCGGCGGGCCGAGCGACGCTCGGCCCGCCACCGTGTCGCCGCCGCACGGCACGCTTGATCTGGCGGCCGACGTGCCGACAAGCGGTCATGGCAGCGCTGCGCGGAGGTGGCGTCAGGAGACCGACGGCGGCCAGCGGTGTCTGCGCCACTCGTCCCAGCTCGCGAATCCGACCGGTGGGTCATCGATGGGTTCACTGCCGTCGAGTTCGCCTGGCGTCGGGATGTCGATGCTGGCAGCCCATTCGGCGAGTTCCTCGTCTGACATGGGCCACGTGGTGTGTGGCGCTTCGGCCTGGCGTTGATCAACTCTCTTCCGCTGCTCGGCTGGGGCGAGTTCGAAGTAGCGCATCTCCACCGTCGCGCCCAGATCCGCTGCTGCCTGCCGCAGAGCGGAGCGCTCGTCCCGACTCCAGAGGCCGTAGTCGATCACGACGTTGTTACCCAGTTCAAGGGCGCGCAGCCCGATCTGGATGAGTCGTCCTTCGATCACGTCACCAGCCGATGGCGGATTGTCGTGCCCGTAGAGGGCCTTCACCCATTCGTCCTTCGTGAGACGAAGGGCTTCCTGCTCGATCTCGATGCGCCGAGCAGCAGTGGTTTTCCCGGTGCACGGGAGTCCTACAGTCAGGAATAGTGTTGCTCGCTTCATCATCACCCGCATCCGACCGAACGCCCCATCATTGCTGACACCTCTTCGTACCACTGGCCCCCTGCCTGCCATCACCAGGTGAAGGTCGCGGCCCGAGGTGCGGGTGGCGCGCGGCTGAAGCCTAGAATCGACGTCTTTGGAGGTGTCGTGGCGTCGTATCAGGATTTCATTCCGAGCCGGCGGTTTCACGGTCCGCGTTTCATGGACGCGTTGGCGCTGGCTCCGAGCGGCACTCACGTCGCCTACATCGACGACGAGGGCGGGCAGTTCAACATCTCGGTTCAGGCTGTGACGGGCGGCCCGGTCCGCCACCTCACGTCCTATGTGGACTCAACGGTGCGACGGGTCATGTGGGACCGACGCGGCGACACCCTGCTGTATCAGGCCGATGTGCAGGGTAACGAGAAGGCCCAGCTGTTCGAGGTGCCCGTCGAGGGCGGCGAACCACGGCGGCTCACCCACGTCGACACCGCCAGCTTCTGGGCCGCCCTCGGCGATCCGGTGTCACCGGACGGCCGGCGGTTCGCGTACGCCGGTAACGACCGCGAGCCGGGTGTCCAGGACCTCCTGATCCAGGACCTGGAATCCGGGACGGTGGACCGGATCCACACCGGCGGCAGCCTGATGTACGCCGGGCACTGGTCACCGGACGGTTCGCGACTGAGCGCCGCCGACTGGCGGGAGGACACCACCGACCACGTCGTGTACGTCGTGCCGGCCGACGGCGGCGACCCGGTCCGGCTGACCCCGGCCACCGGCGAGCCGGCCACCTACTGGCTCGGGCCGTGGCTGCCGGACGGTTCGGGGTTCGTCGTGCGCAGTGACGCCGGACGCGAATTCACCGGCCTGGCGATCCTCGATGCCACGACGGGGGAACTGCACTGGATCGACACGCCGGACTGGGACGTCGAGGAGGCCTGTCTTGCCGCCGACGGCTCGACGTTGCTGTGGACCGTCAACGTCGACGGCGCGAGCCAGTTGCGCGGCCGGGACCTGTGCTCGGGCGCGCAACTGACCACGCCGGCGCTGCCGCTGGGATGCGTCCGCCAGCTGTCCGTCGGGCCGGACGGGCGGCAGCTGGTGTTCGGGTTCTCGTCGCCGACCAGCCCGTGGAACGTCGCCGTGCTCGATCTGGCCACCGGATCGATGCGGCAGCTGACGGCGTCGCGGCCGGTCAGCGCCGACCCGGCCGGGCTGGTCGAGCCCCAAGCGGTGCGCTATCCGGTCGCCGACGGTCAGACCGTTCCCGCCTATCTCTTCCGACCCCGCAACCGGACGGGCCGGGTCGGGGTGGTCCTGTCGGTCCACGGCGGCCCCGCCGCGCAGGAGCGCCCCGACTACGGTCCCGACGGCCTGTTCCAGTACCTGGTGAGCCGCGGTGTGGCGGTGTTCGCACCGAACGTGCGTGGCTCGTCGGGCTACGGCAAGACCTACATGCGAAGCAGCTTCCGCGACTGGGGCGGCACCGACCTCGCCGACTGCGCCGCCGCCGTCGCCTACCTGCGCGCGCAGCCCTGGGTGGATCCCGACCGGATCGGCGTGTACGGCGGCTCGTACGGCGGCTTCATCGCGCTGTCCTGCCTCGCCCGGCTCGCCGAGCTGAACTGGGCCGCGGGCGTCGACGTGTGCGGGCCGAGCAACCTGGTCACCTTCACCCGGTCCCAGCCGCCGACCTGGCGGAACAAGGTCGCCGTCATGGTCGGCGACCCGGACGCCGACGCCGACCTGCTCCGCTCCCGCTCACCGGTCACCTACGCCGACGACATCCGCGCGCCGCTGTACGTCATCCAGGGCGCCAACGACCCGCGGGTGGTGCGCAACGAGAGCGACCAGATCGTCGACCGCCTCCGCGCCCGCGGCGTCGAGGTCCGCTACGACGTCTACGACGACGAGGGACACGGCTTCACCAAGGCCCACAACGAGGCGAAGGCCATGACCGACAG
>Ga0111538_10001726_pt1 | contig 30708 bp, 18 predicted proteins | sample SoiMethybrSBSTD1_FD_79669 | JGI IMG/M metagenome (GOLD analysis project Ga0111538, IMG submission 79669) | Bulk soil microbial communities from a Populus tree surrounding site in Tennessee, USA - Soil MetaG P. TD hybrid SBSTD1 (version 2)... | ecosystem: Environmental > Terrestrial > Soil >... | reverse complement strand
CGGGTCCGCGAGCGGGCCGTCGGGCTGCGCAGCTTCACCGAGCTGCGGGCCCTGCTGAAGGTCGATGGGGTGGCTTGAGGGCCGTGGGGAGGCTCGCTTGCGCCCGGGGGGCCCAAGCGGTATGGCTGCGGGTTTGAAGGCCTCCTCGAATGCCCACTGATTCCGGCGCGGCGCCCGAGCCGCCCGTCGCCGGCCCGTCCTCGCCACCGGCCTCAGATCCTCCTGCCGACCCTCCCAAGCCGGGGGCCGACCCGCCGCCGCAGGCGGGGGCTCCGAGCCTCTCCGTCCCGAGCGTGCGCAGCCCTGAGACCTTGCCGGACCTCGGTGCGCCGGAGTTGGAGCCCGGCCTGCTGGCCCGGGTGCGGCGCTTCCTGCTCGGCCGCCCCCGGGACCTGACCGACCGCCGGCTGTACCACCGCCTCGCCCTGGTCCCGTTCCTGGCCTGGGTGGGACTGGGCGCCGACGGGCTCTCCAGCTCGGCCTACGGCCCCGAGGAGGCCTTCCGGACCCTGGGCGAGCACGGCTACCTGGCGCTGGGCCTCGCGGCGCTCATGGCCATCACCGTGCTGCTCATCTCCTCGGCCTACAGCCTGATCATCGAGGAGTTCCCGCACGGCGGCGGCGGCTACGTCGTGGCCACCAAGCTGCTCGGCGAGCGGGCCGGCCTGGTCTCGGGCTGCGCGCTCGTCGTCGACTACATCCTCACGATCACGGTCTCGATCGCGGCGGCGGGCGAGGCGCTCTTCAGCCTGCTGCCGGCCGGCTACCAGGACTGGAAGCTGGCCTTCGAGATCTTCCTCATCGTCGAGCTCACGCTGCTCAACCTGCGCGGCGTGCGCGAGTCGATCCTGACGCTCACGCCGGTCTTCATCGGCTTCCTGCTCACGCACATCCTGCTCATCGGCGGCGGGCTGGTCATGCACCTGCCCGACCTGCCGCGGACGCTCTCGCTGGCCGGCAGCGACTTCCGCACCGGCCTCGGCATGCTCGGCGCGGGCGGCATGCTCGCGCTCTTCGTGCACAGCTATTCGCTGGGCGGCGGCACCTACACCGGGATCGAGGCGGTCAGCAACAGCCTCACGATGATGCGCGAGCCGGTCGTGCGCACCGCCCGGCGCACGATGGCCTACATGGCGACCTCGCTGGCGATCACGGCCGCCGGCCTGCTCGTCTGCTACCTGCTCTACCAGGTCGCGCACGAGCCCGGCAAGACGATGAACACCGTGCTCGCCGAGCGTGTCTTCGGCGAGATGCACTTCGGACGCGCCTTCGTGATCCTCACGATGCTCTGCGAGGCCGCCCTGCTCGTCGTGGCCGGCCAGGCCGGCTTCCTCGACGGGCCGCGCGTGCTCGTCAACATGGCCGTCGACAGCTGGGTGCCGCACAGCTTCGCGGGCCTGAGCAACCGGCTCACGATCCAGAACGGCATCCTGCTCATGAGCGGGGCCTCGATCGGCGCGCTGCTCTACACGCACGGCAACGTGAGCGCGCTGGTCGTCATGTACAGCATCAACGTCTTCCTGACCTTCTCGCTCTCGCTCTTCGGCATGTCGCTGGTCACCTGGCGCAGTCGCCGCGGCCGCGAGCACTGGCGCCGGCGCACGACGCTGTTCACCTCGAGCTTCGCGCTCTGCGCCACGATCCTGGCGGTCACGACCTGGGAGAAGTTCGAGGAGGGCGGCTGGATCACGCTCGTCGTGACGGGCACCTTCGTGCTCGTGTGCATGCTCATCCGCATGCACTACCGCACGGTGCAGGCCAAGATGGACCAGCTGGGCGCCGAGCTCGGCGTGCTCCCGGACACGCCGGCGCCCCTGCTCCCGCCACCCGACCCCGCGCAGCCCACGGCCGGCGTGCTGGTCAATGCCTGGGGCGGCCTGGGCGTGCACACCGTGCTCAACATCTACCGGGCCTTCCCCGGGCACTTCAAAGGCGTGGTCTTCGTGTCGATCGGCGTGGTCGACTCGGGCGGCTTCAAGGGCGAGGGCGCGGTCGAGGCGCTGGCCGCCAGCACGCAGGCGACGCTCGACCGCTACGTCGAGCTCGCGCGCCGCCTCGGCGTGCCGGCCGACGCGCGCATGGCCATCGGCACGGACGTCGTCGAGGAGGGCGAGAAGCTGTGCCTCGCCGTCGCGCGCGACTACCCGCGCGTGACCTTCTTCGCCGGCAAGATCATCTTCCAGCGCGAGCGCTGGTGGCAGCGGCTGCTCCACAACGAGACGGCGATCGCGATCGAGCGCCGGTTGCAGTGGGCCGGCCGGACGATGGTGATCATGCCCGCGCGAGTGCGTTGACCCCGTCCGCGCGGCGCTGGCTGCGCGTCACGCTGGTCGCGGGCGAGGCCGCGACCGTGCTCGTGACCTGGCCGCTGTGGCAGGCGCGCGAGTCGCCCCCGAACCTGCCGGCGCTGCCCGGCCTGCCCGCGCTCGACACCGGCGCGGCGCTGCTCGCCGCGTTGGCCCTCGTGCTCGTCGTCCCGCGCTGGGGCCTGCCGCTGCACGCGGGCGTGCTCGGGGCGGCGATGCTCCTCGACCAGCTCCGCATCCAGCCCGAGCTGGTGTCCTTCGCGCTGCTGCTGTGCGCGACCCGGCCGCAGCGCCGGGAGGACGGTGCGCCCGCCCGCGACGACGACGGCGCCGGCGCGCTCGTCGCGCGCTGCCACCTCGTCGCGCTCTACCTCTGGGCCGGCCTCCACAAGCTCCTCAGCGCGGAGTACGTGGACTCGGCCTCGCGCTTCTGGCTGCGCTCGGCGCCCGGCCTGCCGGCGGGAGCCGCGCGCGCGCTGGCCCTGGGCGTCGCGGTCTTCGAGGTGGGGCTCGCGCTGGCGGTGGCCTGGCCCGTCACGCGCCGGCGCGCCGGCTGGGTGGCCGGCGCGATGCACTTCGTGATCTTCCTGAGCCTGTCGCCGCTCGGCCGCGGGCGCAACGAGGCCGTCTGGCCCTGGAACCTGGCGCTCGCCGTGGCCGCGCCGCTGCTGCTGACGAGCTGGCGCGCGGGGTGGCGAACGCAGCTCGACCGCGCGCGGCCCGCGGCGACGGCGCTCGCGCTCGTCCTGCTCCTGAGCCCGGCGCTCTACTACGCCGGCCGGCTCGACGCCTACCTCTCGTGGTGCCTGTACAGCGTGAACGTTCCGGTCGCGGTGCTCGTGCGCGCCGAGCAGCGGCAGCAGCTCGCCGCGGCCGGGGCCACGAAGCTGCGGCTGCCCGATCTGAACTCGGCGATCCGCGAGCTCCACGTGCCCTTCCCGCCCGCGCACCGGCTGTTCGAGCAGTACTTCGAGCGCGTCGCCCGGCCGGGTGACGCGCTGCACGTCTACGACCCGCGCGGCTGGGCGGCGCGACGCGGGCTCACCGAGCGCGTGCTGACCCGGCCGCCCTGAGGGTCTCAGCGCGCGTCGGTGCCGGCCGTCGTCTCGAGCCGCGAGCGCGCGCGCTCGACGTCGCGCTCCTTGGCGTCCACGCGCCGGCGGTCCTCGCTCGCGGCGCGACGCAGCGCGAGCGCCACGGGGACGGCGACGAGCGCCAGCGCGAGCAGGCCGCCCGCCAGGTCGCCGAGCCACTCGCGCCCGCCGAAGAGCTCGGCCAGGCCCAGGCACACGCCGCGCAGCACGGCGACGAGGGCGGCGCCGATCCACACGAGGCCGGCGACGGCCGCCGCCGCGAGGATCGCGACGCGCACCGCCGAGCGGCGGGCGGCGACCTTCGTGCGCTCGACCTTGAGCTCGACCCGCGACCACCAGCTCGCGGCGAGGTCCTCGACGAGCCGCCCGACGCGTGCGAGCAGGCTGCCCAGGGGCTCGTCGTCGGGCTCGTCGGCGGGCTCGGCGGGCCGGGCGCTGCGGGTCGACTTGCTGCGGGACACTCCGTTCTCCTTCGTCATGGCGCATCCTTTCCGCGGGGGCCGGCGCAACCGCCCCGGCCACCACACTAGCAAGGGCCATGCCCGCCGGAGCAGCGCTCAGCGCGGCGCGGCCTCGATCCAGGGGCGGAGCTGCTCCTCGAGGGCCGCCGCGAGGAGGCGGTTGCCCTCCGCCGTGTAGTGGCCCTGCGCCACGTACATGCGCTCGTTGCCGAGCTCGAGGACCGTGCGGCCGAAGGTGGGCCCCAGGTCGAGCACGTCGAGGCCGCGCGCCCGCAGCTCGGCGACCAGCGGGAAGGGCTGCGCGGCGGTGTGCGCGGCGAGCAGCTCGCGCATCGGGATGATCAGCACGAGCGGGGTCGAGCCGGCCTCGCGGACCTCGCGCGCGAAGCTCTCGGCGATCGCCGCCGTGAGCTCGATCGCGGAGCGGTCCTCGCCCGAGTACATCCGCTCGCGGGCCTGCTTGCGCCCGTAGAGCGCGACGAGGCTCTGCGCGATGCGCAGCGAGCGCAGCGATTGCAGCAGCGACGGCCGCGACTCGTCGGGCAGGTACCAGCGCTCGTCGGCGAGCAGCGGGTGCGTCTCGGGCTCGGTGAGCGTGGCCACGAGCTCGTCGCCGCCGAGCACCGGCGAGTTCAGCGTCGCCAGCGCGCCGCCCTCGAGCCGCAGCCGCGGCTTGGTCAGGAAGCCCTCGGAGGGCACGAGGTAGTAGCGGATGAGGTTCAGGTTCCGGCACATGTTCTCGGGCCAGATGCCGAGGACCACGAGCTGGCTCTGGAAGCGGCGCCCGTCGCGCCGCCAGCGCAGCAGCGCCTGGTCGGTGCCGTAGCCGGGCACCCCGAGGTTGACGACCTCGAGCTCGGGCCGCGCGGTCTCGAGCGCGACCTGCCAGGTGGCGTCGTCGGGCACGTCGTCGCAGTGCGTGAAGGAGTCGCCCACCGTGAGCACGCGCACGCGGCCCGCGGCCGGCTGCGGCGCGTAGCTGCGGTCGGCCGGCGCGCGCACGCCCTGCGCGTTCGACGTGTAGAGCGCGCTCCCGTCGTCGCGCAGCGAGCGCCCGCTCGCGCCGACGCACCAGCCCAGCTCCGCGTCCGCGACGACGTAGGTCGAGCCTGCCGTCGAGGCCTGCCACTCGCGGATCATCGGCTCCGTCGGCCGGTAGGGCAGCAGCGGGTAGCCGAGGACGGCGGGCATCCCGTTCGGCGCCGTGCGCGTGGCGAGGCGCGCCACGACCTCGAGCAGCACGACGAAGATGACCAGCGCGCCGAGCAGCCGGCGGCGCGCGCCGGGCCGGCGGCGGCGCGGCCGCTCCTCGCGCGCCGGCTCGGGGCTCACGCCTCGGCCTGGGTCCCGACGGTGTGGCGCGTGGGGTGCATCCGGAAGCGCAGGAAGTCGGCCAGCATGTGCGGGGGATCGGTGTCGGGCTTGCGCTGCAGCCGCCGCCGCACGCGGTAGGTCGAGAAGGCGCAGATCCAGAGCAGGTCGGTCACGAAGGTGTAGGCCGGGCCGTAGTGGCGCGTGAAGAAGCGGTAGCGCGACTCCCACCAGTACCGCGGCCGCCGCCGGGGGTTGACCCGCACGGTCACGCCCGTGCTCCGCCCGCCGAAGTGCACGACGCGGCTCTGCGGGAGGTACCAGCAGCTCCAGCCCGCGCGCGAGGCCTTGAAGCAGAAGTCGACCTCCTCGAAGTAGAGGAAGAAGCCCTCGTCGAGCAGGCCGACCTGCTCGAAGACCTCGCGGCGCACGATCATGCTCGCGCCGGCCACCCAATCGACGCGGTGCGCGAAGTCGACCGGGTCGGGCGCGACGATCTTGTCGACCACGAGCTTCGTGAACAGGCCCAGGCGCAGCCCGCTCTCGAGCTCGCTGATCATGCTGGGGAAGCGGAAGCCGCTGTGCTGCTGCGTGCCGTCGGGGTCCTCGATGCGGCTGCCGGCGATGCCGACCTCGGGATGCTTGTCCATGAAGTCGAGCAGGCCGGCGAGCGCCGCCGGCCGCGCCACCGTGTCCGAGTTCAGCAGCAGCACGTAGGCCGGCGCGTCGCCGCCCGGCGCCAGCGCGGGCCGGATCGCGGCGTTGTTGCCGGCCGAGTAGCCGTGGTTGTGCTCGACGGCGACGAGCTCGGCCCAGCTCTCCCAGCCCTCGGCGGCGATGGCCCGCGCGATGGTCGCGGCCGAGCCGTCGGCCGAGCCGTTGTCGATGACCACCACGCGCGTGTTCCGCAGCGCGCGGACCTCGGCCTCGATCGAGCGCAGGCAGTCGACGGTCAGGTCGGCCGTGCGGTAGTTCACGATCACGACGAGCAGCCGCGACGGACGGGTCGGGACGGCGGTCACGGCGCGGCGACCTCCGCCGGGACGGGGCGCACGCTCGTGAGTGCGGGCCGCACGCGCGCCGGCGCGCGTGCGCGCGCGAAGGCCGGCAGCCCGGAGAGCCCGCCGGCGATGAGCAGATAGAGCGGGTTCTCCATGTTGTTGAACAGGTTGTCGGCGGCGTAGAGCGTCAGCGCGAGCGCCAGGCCCCAGGCGACGGCCGCGGCCGGCTGGCTGTCCCAGCGGCGCGGCGGGCAGCGCCGCCAGAGCACGACGATCGGCACCGCGAGGACGAGCATCTCGGCGAGCAGGCCGGCGAAGCCGTACTTGCCGAAGGTGATGATCCACAGGCTGTCGGTCGCGACCGGCTCGGTGCGCGGGCTCGCGCCGGGCGGCAGGCGCAGCGCGCGGTCCCAGCCGCCCCAGCCGAAGGCGGGCTTGTCGAGCGCCTTCTCGAGCACGAGGTCCTCGGCCGCGATGCGGTATTCCAGCGAGCCCGAGCGGTCGCTGCTCAGGCCCGCGGTCAGCGTGCTCATGCCCGGCCACGACCAGCCGCCCATGACCCGCGCGCCGACCCACGCGAAGGGCAGGCACAGCAGGAGCACCATCGGCAGCGAGACCCGCAGCCAGCGCATCGAGACGAGCGCCAGGCCGCCGACGACGAGGAGCAGCAGGGCCCCGAAGGACTTGCACAGCACGGTCACGACGGCGAGCGCGGGCACCGCGAGCCACAGCGGCACGCCGAGCACGCGCAGCGCGGCCCGGCCGCGCCACAGCGCGAAGCCCAGCAGCGTCGTGGCCGCCATCCACAGCGCGACCATGAGCCCGTGGTTCATGAAGACCATGGGTCGGAAGCCTCCGCCGCGCAGGACTTGTGTCCAGTCGTGCTGGTGGTAACCGTAGACCAGGGCATGGAGCTGGGGGCTCATGCGGATTTCCCACAGGCACAGGGGCGCATAGATCAGGCCCCCGGCCAGCAACGCCCGGGCCAGACGCTCGCGTCCCGGCGCGTCCGAGCAGTAGATGCGCCCGATCAGGTAGGGCAGGCCCCAGAGCATGACCTTGGCCAGGACCGCGGTCGTCGCGTCGTACCAGCCCAGCCCGTTGGCCAGCGACGAGACCGCGGGCGTGAGGCAGTAGACCGTGATCGGAAGGTCGACGAGCCCCGGCCGCACGCGCGCCAGGCGCCGGCCGTCGAAGACGACGATCGCCAGGAACACCACGAGCGGCACGGCCAGCGCCTTGCTGTAGTCGGGCAGGCCGACGACCGGGAAGGTCGCGACGGGCAGGAACAGCCAGCCGGCCACGCAGGCGACGATGGCCGCGCGCGCCGGCGCCAGGAGCAGGAAGAGCAGCGCCACGAGCGGGATCCACCCGAACATCGCGAGGGCGACGAAGGCGTTGCCCGTCATCGCTCGACCGCCTGGATGCACTTGCGCAGCCGGCTCGCGAGCACGCGCACGTTGGGCTCGAGCACCATGCTGTCGTGGTCGCCCGGCACCTCGTGCACGTCGACGCGGCGGCAGTAGGGTCCCCAGCCGTTGTCCTCGTAGATGAGCTGGCGCTTGGCGTTGGTCACGCGCCCGGGGCCGAGCACGTGCGCGATCGCGAGCTTGGGCCGGAACAGCGTGATCGGGCCCGCGTAGGTCTGCAGCTCGTAGCGGCCGATCGCCCGGCGGAAGGCCGCGCCCACCTCCTCCGAGCGGAACTCGCTCGGCAGCAGCGGGTCGTGCGGGTCGCGCAGCTTGCGGATCTTGCCGATCTCCCAGCGCAGCCGGTTGCGCACCCACTCGCTCGCGTAGACCGGTCCCTGGGCGCGCAGCCGGTCCCAGTGGATCTTGGCGCGGTCCGAGGCGCTGAGCGGCGGCGCCTGCGGCAGGTAGGTGTCGAGCATGACGAGCACGCCGACCGTCTCGCCGGCGGCCTGGATCTGGCGTGACATCTCGAAGGCCGTGATGCCCCCGCCCGAGAAGCCGCCGAGCAGGTAGGGCCCGTGCGGGCACACGCTGCGCAGCTCGGCGACGTAGGCCGCGGCCATCTCCTCGATCGTCTCGTGCGGCTGCTGCGTGCCGTACAGGCCGAGCGCCTGCAGGCCGAAGAAGCGCCGCTCGTTGCCGAGCAGGTGCGCGAGGTGCCGCAGGTTGAGCACGTTGCCGAACATTCCGGCCACCAGGAAGAACGGCGACTTGTCGCCGCCCTGCCCGGGGTGCATCGGCACGAGGTGGCGGTAGCGCGGCTCGAGCGCGCGCACCGGCGCGCCGGGGTCGGCCTCGACGCGCGCCGCGTCGCCGCGCGCACGGCGGATGGCTTCGGCGCAGCTGCCGATCGAGGGCGCCTCGAACAGCAGCGAGATCGGGAAGTCGACGTCGAAGGCCTTCTTGATGCGCGCGAAGAGCCGCACGGCGATGAGCGAGTGGCCGCCGAGGTCGAAGAAGTTGTCGCGCAGGCCCACGCGGCGCACGCCGAGCAGCTCGCGCCAGAAGCCGGCCAGCGTGCGCTCGATGCCGTCCGCGCCGCCGAGCTCGGCGTCGTCGCCGGGCTCGGCCTCGGGCTCGCCGAGGGCGGGCGCGACCGCGACCAGCGACTCGGCCTGCCGCTCGAGGTCCTCGAGGTCGAGCGAGGTCGCCACGACCTGGCAGGGCTCGGGCGCGGCCAGCACCCGGTCGAGCACGCCGAGGCCTTCGCTCGGGGTCAGCCCCTGCGCGTGGTTGTGCTCGAGCGCCTCGAGCCCGGGCGACCAGGCGTGCGTGTGGAAGCCGTTGGTGTGCGAGTGCCCGTTGGAGCCGGCGGTGCGGACCGCGTCCGTGCGCGCGGGGCCGAACTCCCCGGCCGTCGGCAGGCGGTGCAGCACGAAGCCCTCGGCCTCGAGCAGGATCTGCCCCTCGCCGTCGGTGACGGTCACGTCGAAGCTCGGCAGGCCGCCCGCCGCCGCGCCGGGCGTGGGCGACCGCAGCCGGGCCCAGGCGCGCAGCTTCGACGGCAGCGCCGCGTGGACGCGCACCGACCGCCACGAGAGCGGCACCCACAGGCCGTCCGCCGTGGACAGCTCGGGCAGCTCGAGCCCGCAGGTCAGCGCCATGTCGAGCAGCGCCGGGTGGAGCCGGAACTGCGCGGCGTCCGCGGCCAGCTCGGGCCGCAGCTCGAGCGTCGCCAGCACCTCGCCGGCGCCGACGCGCACCTCGCGCAGCGTGCGCCAGCGCCGGCCGAAGCGCATGCCCGCGTCCTGCGCGGCCGGCAGCCCCTGCGGGCCGGCCGCGACGCGCGTGGGCCGGCAGCGCGCCTCGATCTCGGCCAGCGGCAGCCGGCCGGCCGGGGGCAGCGGGCGCATCGCCAGGCGCGCCTCGGCGTGCGTCTCCCAGCGATCGCGCGAGCCGTTGCAGCTCCGCACGCGGAAGGAGTAGCCCTCGACGTCGGGACGCAGCTCGAGCTGCACCGTGCGCGAGTCGCCGTCGGGCACGAAGAGCGGCGAGAACAGCAGCAGGTCGCGGATCTCGAAGGGCCGGTCCTCGTCCGCCTCGAGCAGGGCCTCGTTGGCCAGCTCGATGAAGGCCGAGCCGGGCAGGACCGCGACGTGCTGCAGGCTGCGGTGCTCGTCGAGCATCCACTGGCGCTCGGACGACCAGCGCGCCTCGAGCACGACCGGCGCGTCGGGGTCGCCCACGCGCGAGTCGAAGAGCGGATGGCGCGGCGGCCGGCCGGCGCCGCGCGCCGGTGCGGCCGCGACCGCGCGCAGCGCGTCGGAGGCCATGCCGACGCCGTTCCACACGCCCCAGTTCACGACCAGGGCGTGCTCGAAGCGCCCCGTGCGCGAGTAGGCGTCGAGGAAGGCGTTGGCCGCGACGTAGTCGACCTGCCCGGCGGGCGCGATGAACGAGCTGAGCGACGAGAACAGCACGAGCAGGTCGAGGTCCTCGCCTGCCAGCAGCGCGTCGAGCACGAGCGTGCCGTGCACCTTGGGCGCGAAGACCTCCTCGACCTGCTCGGGCGTCTTGCCGAGCAGCGGCGCGTCCTTGAGCACGCCCGCGGCGTGGAACACGCCGTTGAGCGGGCCGAAGTGGCGCCGCGCCTCGTCGAGCACCGCACGCATGCCCTCGACGTCGGACACGTCCGCGCTGGCCGTCAGCACCTGCGCGCCGAGCGCCTCGAGCTCGCGCACGGCGCGGATGCGGCGGCTCGTGCGGTCGTCGCGGCCGGCGTCGCGCAGCCAGGCGTCCCAGGCCTGGCGCTCGGGCAGCGCCGTGCGCCCGACGAGCACGAGCCGCGCCTGCACCTGGTTGGCGAGGTGCCGTGCGACCTCCAGCCCCAGGCCGCCCAGCCCGCCCGTGATCAGGTACACGCCGCGCGGGCGCAGCCGCGTGCGCCCGGCCTGCGCCTCGGGCAGGCTGATGTGCTCGAGCGCCTGCTCGTAGCGCTGGCCGGCCCGCCAGGCCGCGAAGCCGTTGTGCGGCGCGCCCGGCAGCTCGCGCTCGACGAGCTCGGCGAGCGCGTCGAGCCGCGCCGGACGCAGCGCCCGCCAGGCGCCCTTGGTCCGCGCCACCGGCAGCGGCAGGTCGACGACCTGGCAGGTCATGTCGGGCAGCTCGCGCGGGATGACCTTGCAGGGCCCGAGCACCGTGGCCTTGCTGGGGTGCCGCAGGACCTCGCCGTCGAGCGCCGCCAGCCCGTTGCCCACGACCGTCAGGTGCAGCGGCGAGAACAGGCCCTGCTCGCCGAGCGCCTGCGCCAGGAAGAACAGGCTGTAGAAGCCGCGCTCCTGCGTGTGGTGGAAGAAGTTGCTGCCCGGGCGGAAGCCCTCGTCGGGGGTCAGCAGCCACAGGTGCACGATGTGCCGCGGCAGGCGGCCCAGCGCGACGAGGTCGCGCACGAGCAGGTCGTAGCCCTCGCGCCCGCGCTCGGGCGACAGCGCGTAGTCGTCGTCGGCGAGGCGGCGGTTGTCGTCGCTCTCGCGCACCGTGATCACGTGGTGGCCGAGCGCGCGCAGACGGCGCGCGAGGCGCGCGCCGACGCCCGCCGGGTCGAGGAAGAGCAGCCAGGCCGACGGCGGCCCGAGGTCGGACGACGCCGGCGCCGCACTCTCGCGCCACACCGGCCGGAACAGGCCCTCGTCGAGCGGGTCGACGCGCCGCTGGCCGGCGTCCTCGGCCGGCACCGGGCTGGCCGGCTGGCCCGGATCGATCCAGTAGCGGCGGTGCTCGAAGGGGTAGGTCGGCAGCGCGACGCGCGCGCGACGCTCGCCCGTCCACAGGCGGCCGAGCTCGATCGGCGCACCCACGGCCCACAGCCGGCCGGCGGCCGTCAGGAAGTGCTCGACGTCGCTGAGCGGCTCGTCGGCGTGGCGCATCGAGGGGATCACGCCGCGCGCGCGCGCGGCCGCCGGCTGCTGCCGCGCCAGCGACGAGAGCGTCTTGCCCGGCCCGACCTCGAGCAGCACGCGGCCCGGATCGGCGAGCGCCAGCGCCAGGCCCTCGCTGAAGCGCACGGTCTGCCGCAGGTGATCGACCCACGACTCCGGCCGCACGGCCTGCTCGTCGGTGAGCCAGGTGCCCGTGCGGTTGGACAGGATCGGGATGCGCGGCGCCTTGAGCTCGATCCCGCGCAGGTACTCGAGGAAGCGCGGCAGGATCGGCTCGACGAGCCGCGAGTGCGCGGCGGTCGTGATCGGCACGCGGCGCGCCTCGACGTTGCCGGCGACCAGGCGCCGCTCGAGGTCCTCGATCGCGGCCGGCGGGCCGGAAACGACCGAGACGCCCGGCGCGTTCGCGGCGGCCAGGTCGAGCTCGGGACCGAGGTGCGCGGCCAGCGCCTCGGGCCCCAGCGGCACCGAGAGCATCGCCCCTGGCGGCGCCAGCTCGAACAGCTCGCCGCGCAGCGCGACGAGGCCCAGCGCGTCCTCGAAGGACATCACGCCCGCGAGGCAGGCGGCCGTGTTCTCGCCCAGGCTGTGGCCGATGAGCGCCGAGAAGCGCACGCCGAGCGAGGCCCACAGCTGCGCCAGCGCGTGCTCGAGGATGAACAGGGCCGGGAGCTGCAGCGACGGACGTTCGAGCTCGCGCGCGGCCGCGGCCGCGTCGGAGGGCGCCAGCCAGACCGGCCGCAGGTCGCGGCCCGTGCGCCGCAGCAGGGCCTCGAGGCCGCGCTCGACCTGCGCGCGGAAGACCGGCTCGTGGGCGTAGAGGTCGAGGCCCATGCGCGCGTGCTGGCTGCCGCCGCCGGGCAGCAGCGCGACGACCTCGGCCGGCGAGGTGTCGGCGCGGTGGGCGAACACGCGCTGCGCGTCGCCCGACTCGAGCAGCCGCGCGGCCTCCTCGGGCGTGCGCGCCGCGAGCACGCGCCGGTGCTCGAAGTCATGGCGCCCGGCGTGCAGCGTCCAGGCCACGTCGGGCAGCGGCGGCGCCTGCTCGCGCAGGTGGAGGGCCAGGCGGCGCGCCGCCGCGTCGAGCGCGACCGGGCTGCGCGCCGAGAGCGTCAGCAGCTGCCACTCGCGCGTGCTGGCCGCGACCGGCGCCGGCGCGGGCGCCTCCTCGAGCACGACGTGGGCGTTCGTCCCGCCGATGCCGAGCGAGGTCACGCCGCCGCGGCGCGGCTGCTCGCCGCGCGGCCAGGGCAGCAGCCGGTCCACGACGAAGAAGGGCGTCTCGTCGAAGCGGATCGCGGGGTTGGGCGTGCGGAAGTTCGGCATCGGCGGCAGCTCGCCGTGGTGCAGGGCGAGCGCCACCTTGATCAGGCTGGCGATGCCGGCCGCCGTGTCGAGGTGGCCGAGGTTGGCCTTCACCGAGCCGATGCCGCAGGCGTTGCGCCGCGGCGAGCCGCGCTGGAACACGCGCGTCAGCGCCGCGACCTCGATCGGCTCGCCGATGGGCGTGCCGCTGCCGTGCGCCTCGACGTAGCCGATCGTCGCGGGGTCGACCGCGGCGGCCTCGAGGGCCTCGGCCACGACCGCGGCCTGCCCGTCGACGCTCGGCGCCATGTAGCCGACCTTGCCCGCGCCGTCGTTGTTGACGGCCGAGCCGCGGATGACGGCGTAGATGCGGTCCCCGTCGCGCAGGGCGTCCTCGAGCCGCCGCAGGACCACGACGCCCACGCCGCTGCCGAAGACCGTGCCGTTCGCGAGCGCGTCGAAGGCGCGACAGCGCCCCTCGGGCGAGAGGATCTCGCCGGGCTTGTGCAGGTAGCCCAGGCCGTGCGGGATCTCGATCGACACGCCGCCTGCCAGCGCCATGTCGCACTCGCCGATCGTCAGGCTCTGGCAGGCCTGGTGCACCGCGACGAGCGAGGTCGAGCAGGCCGTCTGGACGTTGACGCTGGGCCCGGTGAGGTTGAGGCAGTACGAGACGCGCGTCGTGAGGAAGTCCTTGTCGTTGCCCGTGTGCCGCAGCAGGAACAGCCCGACCGAGTCGACCAGGCCCGGGTTGGTGAGCAGGTTGAGCGCGAAGTAGGCCTCGAAGCCGCAGCCGCCGAAGACGCCGATCGCGCCCTTGAGGCCCGCGGGCACGTGGCCGGCGTCCTCGAGCGCCTCCCAGCAGGTCTCGAGGAACAGGCGGTGCTGCGGGTCGAGGATCGCCGCGTCGCGCGGGCTGAAGCCGAAGAAGCCCGCGTCGAAGCGGTCGATGCCGTCGAGCACCGCGGCGCGCTTGACGTAGTGCGGGTCGCGCAGCGTGCGGGCCGGCACGCCGCGCGCGGCGAGCTCCTCGTCGCTCAGGTCGCGGATCGACTCGACGCCCCCGCGCAGGTTGCTCCAGTACTGCGCCGCGCCGTGCGCGCCCGGGAAGCGCAGCCCGATACCGACGATCGCGATGCGCTCGCCGGAGTCGTGGTCGTGGACGCGCAGGGGGCCGCCGGCGGCGCTCATGCGTCTCTGAGCCTCTGGCGGCCGGGCCGGAGCCGCTCCCGTCGGCGCCGGCCCCGCTCGGTGGCCTCGTCGAGCGCCCCCGGGTCCGCCTCGGAGCTCAGGAAGCGCGCGAGCGAGCGGATCGTCGGGAAGCGGAAGAGGTCGGTCAGCGCCACGCGCCGCGCCGTCACCTCGCTCATCCGGTTCAGGATGCGGACGACGAGCAGCGAGTGGCCGCCGAGATCGAAGAAGTTCGCCTCGACGCCCACGCGCTCGAGGCCCAGCGTCTCGCACCACAGCCGCGCCAGCCGCGACTCGAGCTCGCTGGCCGGCAGCGCGAGCGCGGAGGTCGCCGGCGGCGCGGCCGGGCGCGCCGCGGCGAGCGCGCGGCGGTCGAGCTTGCCGACCGGCGTGCGCGGGATCCGCTCGACCACCGCGATGCGCGCCGGCACCATGAACTCGGGCAGCTGCTCGGCGAGGCGCTCGCGCAGCCGCTCGGGGTCGGCCGGCGCGCCGTTCGGGACCACGTAGGCCATCAGCCGCGGCTCGCCCGCCGGATCGGGCTCGGCCAGGACCACGGCCTCGGACACTCCCGGGTGGCGCAGGAGCAGCGACTCGATCTCGCCGGTCTCGATGCGGTGTCCGCGCAGCTTGATCTGGTGGTCCGTGCGCCCGAGGAACTCGAACACCCCGTCGTGCCGGCAGCGCACGAGGTCGCCGGTGCGGTACATGCGCGCGCCGGGTTGCGGCGCGAAGGGATCGGGCAGGAAGCGCTCGCGGTCCAGCTCCGGGCGGCGGAGGTAACCCCGCGCGACGCCTTCGCCACCGATGAACAGCTCGCCGGTGGCGCCGATGGGCACGGGCTCGAGGCCTTCGTCCAGCACATAGAAGACCGAATTGGCCAGCGGGCGCCCGATGGGATCGGGACCGGTGCCGGCGCCGGCCGCGTGCGTCGACGACCAGATCGTGGCCTCGGTCGGGCCGTACATGTTCGTGACCGTCCCGCCGGTGGCCGACCGCAGCGCGCCGGCCAGCTCGCGCCGCAGGACCTCGCCGCCCACGAGCAGGTGGCGCACGCCGGCCAGCGCCGCGCGCGACTCGGGGTCGTCGCACAGCATGCGCGCCATCGACGGCGTGCACTGCAGGTGCGTCACCCGATGGCGGCGCAGCTCGTCGGCCAGCGAGGCGTCGGCGTCCGGTGCGGCGGCGGCGGCCTGCGCCCGCGCGCGCACCTCGTCGAGCAGCGGCAGGCTCGCCAGCACGTCGTCGGCGGGGACGCCGAAGTCGATCAGGCAGGCGATCTCGTCGACGCCGATGGCGCGCGCCGCCTCGACGACCTCGAGGCAGCGCGCCGGCGTCCCGATCAGGCCGCTCGCCCCGAGGTAGCGCTCGCCCGCCGCGGCCAGCAGCGCGGCGCGGTCCTCGGGCGTCAGGCTCGCGAGGTCGTCGGGGCGCGCCGCGCCCTCGTGGGCCGCCGTTTGCGGGCGCCGGAAGGTCGGGAACGACCACGCATGATCCTGGACGAGCGACATCGAGGTGCCCAGGTAGCGCTCGAGCGGCGCGCGCACGCGCTCCGCGACGGCCGCCTCGTCCGCGCCGACGAAGGTGTGCAGCATGAGCGTGACGACGCCGGTGGCGGGGTCGTGCCCGGCCTCCGCGCGCGCCTGGCGGTAGGCCGCCAGCTTGGGCGCGAGCTGCTCGAGGGACTGCCCGAGCAGGTGGGTCAGCACGTTCGCGCCGGCGCGGCCCGCGGCGACGTAGGTCTCGGGATTGCCGGCCGAGGTGAGCCACACGGGCAGCTCGGGCTGCACCGGTCGCGGCAGCGTCGCCACCGGGATGTCCTCGCCGCCGGGCCCCGGGAAGGGCACCGACTCGCCGCGCCACAGGCGGCGCACGAGCTCGAGCTGACGCAGCATGACGCCGCGCGCGTCCTCCTTGTTCTGGGGAGCGAGCACGAAGTCGTTGGGGTGCCAGCCCGAGGCGAAGGAGATGCCGACGCGCCCGCCGGAGAGGTTGTCGACGAGCGCCCAGTCCTCGGCGACGCGGATCGGGTGGTGCAGCGGCAGCACGACGCTGCCGGCGCGGATCGCGACGCGCTTCGTGATCGCGGCCAGCGCGGCGCCGGCGACGGCGGGATTGGGGAACAGCCCGCCGAAGGCGTGGAAGTGCCGCTCGGGCGTCCACACCGCGCAGAAGCCGTGCGCGTCCGCGAAGCGCGCGCCCTCGAGCAGCAGCCGATAGCCCTCGGCGCGGTCCTGGCCCTCGTCGCTCGAGAAGTAGAACAGGCTGAACTCGGGCCGCGTGCGCGCCGGAGCGGCGCGGACGCCGCGCGCGACCGCCGCCGGCAGCACGACCTCGAAACCGCGCGTGAGCGTCCACAGCAGCTCGAGCACCGAGATGTCGAAGGACGGGCTGGTGACCGCCAGCCAGGTGCCCGGCGGGTCGTGCGGGATGTGCGCGTCGATCGCCGCGAAGAAGCCGGTCACGTTGCGGTGCTCGACGAGCACACCCTTGGGCCGGCCCGTGGAGCCGGACGTGTAGATGGCGTAGGCCAGGTCCGAGGGGCGCGAGCCGTTCGGCGCCGCGGTCGGGCCGCGGGCGGCCGCCGGCACGCCCGGCGCGATGCGCACGAGCGCGGCGGCGCGGCCCGCCAGGCGCTCGGCGTTGCGCGCGTCGGCGACGAGCACCGCGGCCTGGCTGTCGTCGAGCATGAGCGCCAGCCGCTCGGTCGGGAAGGAAGGGTCGAGCGGCACGTAGGCTCCGCCGGCCTTGAGGATGCCGAGGATCGCGACGACGAGCTCGGGCGAGCGCTCGACGCACAGGCCCACGAGCTGCTCGCGGCGCACGCCGCGCGCGCGCAGCTCGGCCGCCAGGGCCGCGGCGCTGGCGTCGAGCTCGGCGTAGCTGAGGCGGCGCTCGCCGCTGACGAGCGCGGTCGCCGACGGAGTGCGGCGCGCCTGCTCCTCGAAGAGCGCGTGCACGCAGGTCTCGCGGCCCGGGCCGCGCTCGCGGCGATTCCACTCCACGAGCTGGAGCTGCCGCTCCTGCGGCGTGACCACGGCCAGCCGGCCGGCCGGCCGCTCGGGATCGCGCGCGAAGTCCTCGAGCAGCGCGGCGAGCCCGGCCGCGAAGGAGCCGGCGTCGGCGGCCGCGATGCGGTCGGCCGCGTAGACGAGCCGGCAGGCGCCGCGCGCCGTGTCGATCTCGAGCGTGCACTCGGCGCCGTCGGGCAGCGCGGGCGCGCCGGACAGCGGCGAGCAGAGCACGCCGACGGGCAGCAGCGGCCCGTCGCGTTCCTCACGCAGCGTGGACAGCTCGGGGTGGCGCGCGAGGACGTCGCGCAGCCAGCCGCCGCGCTCGGACAGCCGGGGCAGCTCGGCGCGCAGGCGCTCGGCGAGGTCGGTCAGCGGACGGCCGCGGTCGAGCTCGATCCGCAGCGGGACGCGCGCGGCGACGAGCGCCGTCAGGGCGTCGGCATCGCGCTGGAGGGCCGCGTCGGACCAGGCCAGGTCGAAGGCGTCGCGACGCGCGAGCCGGCCGAGCACGACGCCGAAGGCCGCCGTGAGCACGGCCGCGAGCGCCTCGCCCGGATACCGCGCGGTCACGGCGGCCGGCAGCGCGACGTCGAGCGCCGCGGCGCGCGCCGCGCGCTCGTCCGGCCGGGCCGCGACGCGCAGCGGCATCGAGACCGGGTCCAGCTCCGCCAGCCGCCGCACCCAGTGCGGCTCGCCGAGCACGAGGCGCTGGTCGAGCTCGTCGAGGCGCCGCGAGAGCGGCGCGGGCAGCGCGTCGAGACGCTGGCCGGCGGCCAGGCCGAGGCGCGTCGCGACCGCCGCCACCGTGAGCGGACGGCCGCTCAGGTCGGTGAGCTCCGTCAGCGCGATCGATCCCAGGCCGGTGGCCACGCGCAGCTCGCGCTCGTCGAGCGCGAGCAGGGTGCCCGGCGCATCCGTCGCGCCCTCGCCCTCGTCGACGGGCACGGCGAGCGCGCGCGTGACGATCACGGCGCGTCCGCCGTGGAGCAGCTTGGGGCTGCCCAGGGGGTTCTCGTAGCGGCCGAAGGCCAGCCCGCGCACGAGCGCCTCGAGCTCGGCCGCCGGGCGCGTCCAGTCGAGGACGGCGGCGGCGCGCGGCCGGCGGCGGCGCGCGAAGTAGCGGCGGCGCTGCAGGTCCTGCGCGCGCGGCCGGACACCGCCGTGGGCCAGCGCATCGACGAGGCCGCCGAAGGACTCGAGCGCGTGGCCGAAGCACTTGGCGTTCAGGCTCAGGGCGGTCTCGTCGGGCTCGACGCCGAAGCGGACCTCGGCCAGGATCGGCCCCTCGTCGACACCGGCCGTCATCTCGTGCCAGGTGACGCCGTGCTCCGTCCGGCCTTCGATGAGCGCCCAGGCCGGCGTGTTCAGCCCGGCCGAGTCCGGCAGCGGGCCGTCATGGAAGTTGATCGCGCTCCCCTTCGGCAGGCGCAGCAGCGCCTCAGGCACCAGCGCGAGGTGCGCGATCGCGAACAGGTGCTCGAACGGGCGGCGGCCCAGCTCGGTCGCGAGGTCGGCCTCGGGGTCGAGCACCGTCAGCTGCCGCGAGCGCGCCCAGTCGGCGACGCGCTCGGCGCGCGTGATCACGCCGTGCACCGCGTGACCGCGGCGCAACAGCACGTCGCCGCACTCCGCGAGGAGCGAACCGGCGCCGATCAGCCAGCAGCTGAACACCTCTCGAGGCATCTCATCTCACCAGTCGGAGGCTGGATCGCGGGACCGAACCCGATCGTCTGGTGCACTCAGATAGTCCCACGTCGAGGTCTTCCCAAATGAATAGACTGGCTCGGATGCTCGCGAGCCTGGCTGCCGATCCTTGCGCGGACTGCTCATTCTATCTTGCGCAGGACCCGGAAGCCGCGCGGCGGCCTTCGGATGCGGCGAAAGGGCACGCCGGGTGCCGACGCGGGCCGGGGCGGGGTAGCGGCCGATGCTGACGGAGGGACGGCGCTATGCGCTCGTCAGCCCCTGTCGCGACGAGGCGGTGTACATGCGCCGCACGCTCGACAGCGTGGCGCGGCAGAGCGTCCCGCCGGCGCTGTGGGTGGTCGTCGACGACGGCTCGACCGACGCGACGCCGGACATCCTGGCTGAGTACGGCCGGCGCCTGCCGTACCTGCGCGTCGTGCGCCAGCCCGATCGCGGCCGGCGCAAGGTCGGCCCCGGCGTGATCGAGGCCTTCGAGGCGGGCTGCCGCGGCCTCGACCTGTCCGCCTTCGACTACCTGTGCAAGCTCGACCTCGACCTCGAGCTGCCCGAGCGCTACTTCGAGACGCTCATGCTGCTCATGGAGGCCGAGCCGCGCCTGGGCAGCGTGAGCGGCAAGCCCTGCGTGCGCTCCGGCGACGGCACGCTGACGCTCGAGCCCGGCAGCGACGAGATCTCGGCCGGCATGACCAAGTTCTACCGCGTCGAGTGCTTCCGGCAGATCGGGGGCTTCGTGCGCGCGGTCATGTGGGACGGCATCGACTGTCACCGCTGCCGCATGCTCGGCTGGGCGGCGCGGAGCTGCGACGGCCCGGACCTGCGCTTCGTGCACCTGCGCGCGATGGGCAGCAGCGAGCGGGGGCTGTGGACCGGACGCTGGCGCCACGGCGCCGGACAGTGGTTCATGGGCACCGGCCCGCTCTACATGACAGCGAGCGCGCTCTACCGCTGCACCAAGCCGCCGCTGCTGTGGGGCGGGCTGGCGATGTGGCTGGGCTACGTCGCGAGCGCGTTGCAGCGCCGGCCGCGCTACGCCGACCTCGAGTTCCGCGCCTTCCTGCGGCGCTTCCAGCGCGACGCGCTGTGGCTGGGCAAGCGGCGCGCGCTCGCGCGGCTCGAGCGGCAGTCCGGGGTCGCCGGACGATGACGGTTCGCCGGGGTGTGGGGCTGCCGGCGATCGAGCTCGAGGGGCTGAGGCTGCACGTCGTCGACGAGGCGGAGTGCGTCGAGCGCATCGTCGACCTGGGCGCGCAGGGACGCGGCGGCTGGATCGTCACGCCCAACCTCGACCACCTGCGCCTGGTCACGCGCGACGCGGGGCTGCGCGCGCTCTACGCCCGCGCCGACCTGTCCGTGGCCGACGGCATGCCGCTCGTCTGGGCCTGCCGGCTGCAGCGCACGCCGGTGCCGGCGCGCGTGGCCGGGTCCGACCTCATCTGGAGCCTCTCGGAAGCGGCCTCCGAGCGCGGGCTGTCGGTGTTCCTGCTCGGCGGCGACCCGGGCACGGCCGACGAGGCCGCGGCGCGGCTGCGCTCGCTGTGGCCCGCGCTGCGCATCGCGGGCACGGCTTGCCCGCCGCACGGCTTCGAGCAGCGCGCGGAGGTCGTCGACGAGGTCTGCCGCGGCCTCGTCGCGGCGCGGCCCGACCTCGTCTACGTCGCGCTCGGCACGCCCAAGCAGGAGCTCCTCATCGACCGGCTGCGCGCGAGCCTGCCCACCGCCTGGTGGATGGGCGTGGGGGCGGGCTTCACCTTCGTCGCGGGACGAGTGCCGCGCGCGCCGACGTGGATCCGCCGCCTGGGCCTGGAGTGGCTGCACCGGCTGCTGCACGAGCCGCGGCGCCTGGCGCGGCGCTACCTGGTCGACGACCTGCCCTTCGGCGCGGCACTCATGGCGCGCTGCGCGCTGCGCGGCCTGCGGGCCCGGCCGGCGCCGCCGGCGGACTGAGCCGCCGCCCGCGCGCGACCGGGCCGGAGGACGCTAGCGCAGCTTCTCCCAGTACTCGGCCGGCATGTCGTGCGCGATCTTGAGCGCGCCGTTCGCGCCGCCGTAGACGGGCTCCTCGATGAGCAGCACGCGCCCGCCGCCGAGCTTGCGCTCCATCTCGGTCTCGATGGCCATGGCGAGGCCCTTGATCTGGCTGCCGCCGCCCGCGAGCAGGACCCGGTTCTTGAGCCGCTCCTGGAACTCGGGGTCGAAGGTCGCGATGAGCTGGCCCAGGCCCTCCACGATCGGCGGGATGATCGAGCGGCAGGCCGCGCGCATGTCGTCGGTGATGTCGAAGGCCGTGGGCTTGCCCTTGACCGGCAGCTTCACGATCACCGGCTCCATCGTGTCGAACACCGCGGAGTGGCGCTCCTTGATGCTCTTGACCATCTGGATCGTGAACTGCGCGCCGGCGCACGACTTCTCCAGGCGCCTGGCGAGGTCGCGGTCGATCGCGTCGCCGGCCGCGGTGACCGTGATCTGGTCGGTCTCCTCGGGCATCGTGCCGTGCATGCGGCAGAGGTCGGTGGTGCCCGCGCCGATGTCGATCACGAGCACGTCCTCGAGCCAGTCGAGGCCGTAGGCCACGGAGAAGGGCTCGCTGCAGAGCATGACCGAGTCGACGGTCTCGCGGGCCGCCTTGATGATCGCCTGCTTGTTCTTGATCGAGGCCTGGGCCGGCGCGCCGATCACGGCGTAGACGAGCTCGTCCTTGCGCGGCTGCGAGCGGCGCACGATCTCGTTGATCAGGTCGCGCGCGGCGCGGAGGTTGTCCTCGTTCTCCTCGCTGCCGTCGCTGCCCTTGATGACGCCCTCGCCGAGCGGCTGGAAGAGGTTCAGCGAGAGGCGCTTGTCGATCGCCTCGTCGCCGAAGAGCACCTCGCGCTTGAGGAGCTTGCGGCTGACGACGTCGCGCGGGTAGCCCACGAAGGACGGCAGGCTCTCGCGCACACCGTTGCTGGCCGAGACCGACGTGCGCGAGGTGCCCAGGTCGATGCCCAGGTACAGGACGCCGTGATCCTTGGAGTTCTTGTCGTTCGATTGGCCGTCGGAGGCGGGGGAGGAGCGATTGACGTCGCGTGCCATGGGTCGTTTCCCGGGAGGCGATTTGTGGAAGTCGGTGGGGTCACAGTACCCGACAGAATCGCGGGTGGCGGGACGGCCGTCGCCGGACGCCGGCTCGGATGGGCGCGGACGGGGAGGAACACCCGTGACGCGGGGGTCCTGTGGCTGCTGCACGAGGGCCAACTTAGCAAGAGGCGGGCCGGTCGCGCCCGGGGAGGGGGCGCCGGCGCCGCCGTCAGGGGCGTCAGGGCTGCTGCGCCAGCTTCTGCCGCAGCTCGACGTTGGCCTGGAAGATCTTCTGCATGAGCTTCTGCTTGAAGGCCAGCGCGCGCTCCTCCGGCGACAGGCCCTGCACGGTGCGGTAGATCGAGGCGATCCCGGCGTCGTCGCCGCGCATCGCGGCCATGCGCACCAGGTTCTCCTCGGCCCTGGCCAGGTGTCGCGTCAGCTTGGCGATGCGCCGCTCGAGCATCTCGACCTGGCGCCGGTGCGCCTCCTCGGAGATCGAGCCCGGCGGCACGGCCCCCGACGCGGCGGGGCGGGCGCCCGCCTGCGGCCGCTTCTGCACCTCGGCGGCCGGCGCGCGCGCCAGCCAGGCGTAGTCCGCCGGCAGCGCGGCCGTCGCCGCCGGTCGCGCCGCGTGCCCGAAGGGCGGACGGTCGAACGGGCCCGCGCGCTCGTAGGCGTTGAAGACCGCGCCGAGCACGGGCGCTCCGGCGTCCGCCAGGATCGCGCGGGCGCGCTCGAAGTCGGCGCTCGTCGTGTGACCGGTGCGCAGCACGAGCAGGGCGCCGTCGGTGCCGCGCAGCAGGAGGCGCGACTCGAGGTGGTCGAGCAGCGGCGGCGCGTCGACGACGAGGAAGTCGGCGAGTCCGACCATGCCGTCGAGGATCGCGCGGAAGGCCTCGGTCATGAACTCGCCCGGGATCGGCGCCCGGGCCGTGCCCGCGGGCAGCACGTGCACGCCCTCGCAGCCGCGCGGCTGTTGCAGGCACTCGTCGAAGCGCGCGCGGCCCGCCAGGACGTCGGTGAGGCCCGTGTTCTTCAAGCCGAGATAGCGGGCCACGGCGGGCGAGCGCACGTTCGTCTCGACCAGGCAGACCCGGGCGCGGCGGTGCTGGAGCAGGCCGATGGCCGTGGCCGCCGCGATGACCGTGGTGCCCGCGCCCGCCTCGGGCGAGACGATCACGAGCCGGTGGTGCTGCCGCTGCGCGTCGAGGCGCGCGAGCGTGGCCCACACGATGTCGTCGATTCCGGGGACGCCCTGCAGCGCCCGCCCCACGTCGTCGCTCCGGAGAGGCGCGCCCATCGTCACCTCGCCCCTCCGCCGGAGGACTCGGGCAGCGCGCGCAACGAGGGCAGCTTGGGCACGACGCCGAGCACGGCCAGGCCCTCCTGCCGCTCGAAGAGCTCGGGGTAGCGCAGGCGCGTGTCGAGCTTCTGCCGCACGATCGCGACCGCGATCCCGGCGAGCAGCCCGGCGATCAGGCCCTTGAGGAGCAGCCCGGCGCGCTGGGGCCCGAGCTTCTCGAGCTCGAGGGTCGGCGCCTGGAGCACGCGCAGGTTGGCGTCGTCGTTGATGTCGATCGCGCCGAGCGCCTCGAGCGTCGAGAAGCGCTCCTGCATCTGCGCGTAGCGGCTGTCGGCGATGTCGCGGGTGGCGGCGAGGTCCTTGCGCTGCTGCTCCGCCAGCAGGTTCCGGCGGCGGGCGTCGTTGGACTTGGCCTTCTTCTCCTCGTAGCGGTCGCTGAGCGCCTTGATCTTGAGCTCGAGCGTGTGCTCGTCGTCGTGCAGCCCGGCCGCGACCGGCGGGCCGCTGCCGGACTCGATGATCCGGCGGCTCTCGGTGGCCTTCGCGACGGTGCGCGGGGTGCGCGCGAGCTGCTGGTCGAGCTCCACGATCCGGCCGTCGATCTCCCGCGCGCGCGCCGCGGACGGCGGCGGGGCGCCCTGGCGCTCGCCGACGAGGGCCAGCTTCTGCTCGAGCAGGCTCTCGTATTGCCCGTTGGGGATCATGAGGACCGGCCCGTAGAGCGTGACCGGCCCCGGCGACGGCTCCTGCACGCGATCGACGAGCGACTGGCGCTCGGCCTGCAGCTGCTGCAGCTGCAGCCGGGCGTCCCAGAGCTTGTCCTCCAGCACGTTCAGCTCGGCGAGGTAGGTCGGGCTCTGCGGCTCGGACTCGCCGACCCCCGTGCGGTTGATGTTCTCGAGGTAGGCGAGCGCCGCCGCGTCGCGCTCGCGCTTGGCCGCCTCGACCTTGGGGCGGATCTTCTCGACCAGCGCCTGGATCGAGAACTGCTGGCGGTGCCGCTCGATGAAGCCGTCGACGAGCGCCTGGACGGTGCGTTGCGCCGACTCGGGCGACGTCGCCACCGAGCGGACCACGATGACGTTCGAGCCCTCCTCGCTGGCGAGGGGCAGCGTGTTCTTCATGAGCTGCTTGGTCGCCCGCTCGAGGCACTTGGCGCAGGTCGGGCCCGGGCAGTCGTGATCGTTGGGCAGCGCCGCGAAGTAGCCGCCCTGCAGCGCGTGCATCGCGCGGATGACGTAGGGCGTGTCGGGCCTGTCGGCCGCCGACGGGTCGGTCGGCTGCAGGACCTGCTGCGGCCCGAGCGTGTGCGCGACCTTCTCGAACACGGCGACGTCCGAGAGCATCTGGATCTCGTCGTACATCGTCGGCGCGCTGGACGAGGATTCCTCCCGGACCCCGATCATCGACTCGGAGGAGGCCATCTCGCGCGCGCCGACGCGCAGCAGGAGCTTGGCCTCCGAGACGTACTGGTTGGGCTGGGCCACGCCGATCGCCAGGCCGATCGCCGCACCCAGCACGGTGAGCAGCACGATCCAGCGCCACGACCGCGAGATCCCGCCCACCACGAGGTGGTGCAGGTCGGGCCCGGCGGCCTGGTCGGCGCCGGCGTCGAGCGGTGCGTGCGCGAGGGGATCGGTCATGGGCCGCTCGTCGAGACGACGTAGGGGAAGGGGATGATGCGGCGGATGTAGTTGTCGACCCAGATGTCGACGTCGTCGATGGGCGTGTTGGGGATGAAGACGATGTCGTAGGGCTGCAGGTAGAGCGGCACGGCGCCGGTCCAGTACTCCTCGCTGGCGTCCATGACCCAGGAGATCTGCTGCCCGGTGCTGGCGTTCCAGCGCACGAGCAGGAGCTGCGCCAGGTAGGCCGTCTCCTTGCGGGGGCCCTCGGCCGCGGCGAGCGCCTCGAGCATGGTCATGCGGCGGTCGGGGCTCAGCGTGAGCGGCCCGGGGTGGCGGACCTCGCCCATGACGTAGATGGTCCGCGAGGCCAGGCTCTTGACGACGACGTCGAGCTCGGGGTTGTCGATGACCAGCGAGTAGGCCTCGCGCAGGCTCTGGGTCAGCGTGCTCGGCGACATCCCGGCCACGATGAGCCGCCCGATGCCGCTGAAGGTGGCGCTGCCGTCCGCGGCGACATCGACGGTCTGGTTCCAGGTCGGCGCGTAGGGGAAGCGCACGTCGATCTGGTCGCCGACCCCGAACACGATCACGTTCGGCTCGAGCGTAGCGTTCACGGTCGCGGCGATCTCGGAGAGCGGCGGGCCTCCGGGGGACTCGCAGGCGCCGAGGGACAGCAGCGGCAGGAGGACGGAGGCGCTCGTGAGGACGCTCAGGAGCGGGGACCGCGACGCTTGCATCGGGGCGAAGGACCTCGAATGACCACGGGTTCGCGCGTGCGGCGCGCACGACGCGAACGGCGAGCACTGCTGCCGAGGCGAGTATATCCCGCCGCGAAGCCCGCCTACATAGCCGCGGTCGGGTGACGGGCGAGCGCTCTTGCGCGCCGGGACGGTAGATTGCCCCGCGTGACGGACGACGAGGCCATCGGGGGTGGCGGCAGCCTGCGCGTGCTCGTCCGCCGCAGCGCGACCTGGTCGATCCTCGCTCACGGCGGCTCGCAGCTGCTGCGCTTCGCCAGCAACATCGTGCTGGCGCGGCTGCTGTTCCCCGAGGCCTTCGGCCTCATGGCGATCGTGAACGCCCTGCTGCAGGGCCTGCACCTGTTCTCCGACATCGGGATCGGGCCGAGCATCATCCAGAACGCCCGGGGCAACGACCCCGCCTTCCTGAACACCGCCTGGACGGTGCAGGTCGTGCGCGGCACCGTGCTCTGGCTCGTCGCCTGCGCGATCGCCCTGCCGGCTGCGATCTTCTACGGCGACCCGCGACTGACCTGGCTCGTGGCGGTGTCGGGCCTGAACGCGCTCATCGGCGGGTTCAACTCGACGCGGCTGCACAGCATGTACCGCAACGTCGACCTGGCGCGCGTCTCGCTCATCGACTTCGGCAGCCAGGCGATCGGCCTGCTCGCGATCATCGTCTGGGCGCTCGTGGACCCCTCGCTCTGGGCGCTCGTCTTCGGCAGCCTGGCGGGCAGCCTGGCCGAGCTCGTGCTCAGCTACGTGGCCCTGCCCGGGATCCGCAACCGCTTCCAGTTCGAGCGCCGGGCGCTCACCGAGCTGGTCCACTTCGGGCGCTGGATCTTCCTGAGCACCGCGCTGACCTTCCTGGTCATGCAGTCGGACAAGCTCATCTTCGGCAAGCTCGTCGACAAGGCGATGCTGGGCGTGTACGGCTTCGGCGTGGCGATCTCGTCGATGCCCGTGCTCCTGCTCGGGCGCATCGAGTCGTCCGTGTTCCTCCCGGTGTTCAGCCGGGTGCACAACTCCGGCGAGGCGCTGCAGCCGGTCTTCGACCGCGTGCGCCGGCCGTGGCTGATCCTGTGCGGCTGGGTGCTCGCGGGGCTGGCCGGCGGCGGAGCGGCCGCCGTGAACCTGCTGTGGGACGCGCGCTACGCCGACGCCGGCTGGATCACGCAGCTGCTCTCGATCGCGGGCTGGTTCGGGATCCTCGAGCTGACCAACGGCGCCGCGATCCTCGCGCGCGGGCAGGCCAAGTGGCTCGCGGCCAGCAACATGGGCAAGCTCGCCAGCATGCTGCTGCTCATCCCGGTCGGCTTCCATCTCGACGGCTTCCGCGGCGCCGTGCTGGGCATCGTGCTCTCGGAGGTCGTGCGCTACCTGCTCTCGGCCTACGCGCTCCACCGGCTGGGGCTGCGCGGCTGGCCGCAGGACCTGCTGCTCACGACGTGGGTCGGCATCACGGCGTGGGTCGGCTGGCAGACGGTGCAGTTCGCGCAGCGGGCCGACGGCTCGCCGATCTTCGTCGCGGCGCTGGTGTTCATCGTCGTCACGCTGGCCTGGTCGCCGCTCGGCTCGACGGTGTACGCCGGGTTCTTCAAGCGCGAGTGACGCCGCCGGCGGCCCGCGCCGGCCGCGCCACGGGCGTGGGCTCTGCGCGTGGCCTAGAATGACGGCTCGCATGCCCGAGACTCCGCACCCCGCCGTCGGCTTCGTCGCCATCGGGCGCAACGAGGGACCGCGCCTCGGCGGCTGCCTGGCCAGCCTGGGCGGCGGCCCGGTCGTGTACGTCGACTCGGGCTCGAGCGACGACAGCCTCGAGCGCGCGCGCGCCGCCGGCGCGCTGACGGTCGAGCTCGACCTCGCGTCGCCCTTCACCGCCGCCCGCGCGCGCAACCTCGGGCTGCAGCGGCTGCGGGCGGCGCACCCGGACGTCGAGTACGTGCAGTTCGTCGACGGCGACTGCGAGCTGCGCGCGGGCTGGGTCGAGGCCGGCCTGGCGGCGCTGCGCGAGCGGCCCGACGTGGCCGTGGTCTGCGGACGCCGGCGCGAGCGCTTCCCGGAGGCCTCGGTCTACAACCGCCTGTGCGACGTCGAATGGGACACGCCCGCCGGCGAGGCGGCGGCCTGCGGCGGCGACGCGCTCATGCGCGTCGCGGCGCTCGCCGAGGTCGGCGGCTACGATCCCACGCTCATCGCGGGCGAGGAGCCCGAGCTCTGCCTGCGGCTGCGACGGCGCCGCTGGCGCATCCTGCGGTTGCCGGTGGAGATGACGCTGCACGACGCGGCCATGACGCGCTGGACGCAGTGGTGGCGGCGCGCGCTGCGCGACGGGCACGTCACGGCCGAGCTCCTGGCGCGCTACGGGCCCAGCCGCGAGCACGGCCGTCTGCGGCGCGCGGCCTCGGCGTGGTTCTGGGCGGTGGGGCTGCCGCTCGCCGGGGCGCTGGCCCTGGGCTGGGCGCTGCGGTCCCCCGGTCCGGTGCCCGTCGCGGCGGTGGCGGCCGTGCCGCTGCTGTACCTGTCGCTCGGCCTGCGCGTCGCACGCGGTCGCCGTCGCGCCGGACGCAGCGCCGCCGACGCCCGCGCCTACGCGGTCTCGTGCGTGCTCGGCAAGTGGCCGCAGACGGCCGGCATGGCGCGCTACGTCTGGCTCCGAGCCTCGGGGCGCGCGCCGCGGCTCATCGAGTACAAGGACCTGCCCGCCGTCGAGGCGCTGCCCCGGAGGAGCTAGCTTGCCTGCGGCCCGATCGGTGCCGGGTCACGGGAGTCGCGGCGGATGAGGGTCGCCTTGCTCAAACGACGGCTGCGCGGCGCCGCGGACCAGGCGGCCCGGCTGAGCGGGCTGCTCGCACGGCGCGAGCTCGGCGCGGCCGGCGCGCTGACCGTGCTGACCTACCACCGCGTGCTGCCTGCCGAGCGCTGCGCCGGCTACCCGTTCCCCGCGCTGGCGATGCCGGTCGAGGCCTTCCGCGCGCAGGTCCGCTGGCTGGCGGCGCAGCGCGAGACGCTGCCGCTCGGGCCGGCGCTGGAGCGCGTGCGCGCCGGCGGGGCGGGCGGCCGGCCGCTCTGCGCGTTGACCTTCGACGACGGCTACCACGATGCCGCGATCGCGGCCGGGATCCTGGAGGAGTCGGGACTGCGCGGCACCTTCTTCGTGACGACGGGCTTCGTGGCCTCGGGGCAGCCGCTGTGGTTCGATGCGGCGGTGCGGCTCCTCGGCGCGCTTCCGGACGCTGCCCGTCGGGCGCTCGTGCTCGAGGCCTGCGGCGCGCCGGCGCCGGAGCTGCCGGGGCCGCGCTCCCCGCCTGCCGCCTGGGTCGCGACGCTCAAGCGGGTCGGCCCGCGCCGTCGGGCGGAGGTGCTGGCGGCGCTCGAGTCGGCTGCGGGCGGATCGCCCGCGCCCGAGGACGACCGCCCGCTCGACGTGGCGCAGCTCGTGGCGCTGCGACGCGCCGGGCACGAGATCGGCTCGCACAGCGTGTCGCACGAGATCCTGACCGACCTCGACGACGCGGAGCTCACCCGCGAGGTCGAGGGCGCGCAGCAGGCCCTGCGGGGCTGGCTGGGCGCGGAGGTGGCGGGCTTCTGCTACCCGAACGGCGATCACGACCCGCGCGTCGCGGCGGCGGTCGCGCGGGCGCGCCACGGCTACGCCTGCACGACGAGTGCCGGCAGCTTCCGCGCCGGCGACGACGGCTTCCGCGTTCCGCGCGTCGACGTCGTCGCCGAGCGGCTGCTCTCGGCCACCGACGGCTTCAGCGCGCTGGCCTTCCGCCGCGAGCTGTGCGGTCTCTACCGCCGGCGCGCGCCGGCGAACGGACGCTCGTGAAGGTCTGCTACTTCACCAGCCAGTATCCGAAGGTGAGCCATACCTTCATCCGGCGCGAGATCGCCGGCGTCGAGGAGTCCGGGATCGAGGTGCTCCGGGTCTCGGTGCGCCGGTCAGGCGAGCAGTTCGTCGACTGGCGCGACCGTGCCGAGCTGGAGCGGACGCGTGTCCTGCTCGATGGCGGAGTTCGCGCCGTGCTGCCGGCGGCTGCCTCGATGGCGCTGCGGCACCCGCTGCGCACGCTGCGCGCCCTGCGCACCGCCGTGGCGATGGGCTGGAAGGCGCCCCAGGGCCTGCTGCGCCACCTGGCCTACCTGGCCGAGGCCTGCCTGCTGCTGCGCTGGATGCGCGCGGAGCGCGTCGACCACATCCATGTCCACTTCTCGACCAATCCGTCGGATGTGGCGCTGCTCTGCCGCGAGCTGGGCGGTCCGCCGTTCAGCTTCACCGCGCACCGCGTCGAGGCCGGCGCGCCGTCGTCGTCGTCGATCACGCGCAAGCTCGCGGCCGCGAGCTTCGCAGTCGCGATCTGCGAGGAGGGTCGCGGGCGGCTCCTGGCGGCTGCGCGTCCCGAGGACGTCGACAAGGTTCGACTCGTGCGTTGCGGGGTCGACGAGCACTTCCTCCGCGCCACGCCGTCGATCGTGCCCGAGGCGCCACGACTCGTGTGCGTCGCGCGGCTGAGCCCCGAGAAGGGCATCTTCGTGCTGCTCCGCGCGGCGGAGCGGCTGGTCCGGCAGGACGTGCGCTTCGAGCTGTCGCTGCTCGGCGACGGCCCGGATCGGGCGGCGCTCGAGCTCGAGGCGGGGCGCCTCGGCCTGGACGGCTGCGTGCGCTTCGAGGGCTGGGCCAGCCGCGACACGGTGGAGGAGCGCGTCCGCGGGTCGCGGGCGCTCGTGCTGCCCAGCTTCGGCGAGGGCCTGCCGGTCGTGATCATGGAGGCGCTCGCGCTGCGTCGTCCGGTGATCGCGACACGCGTGAATGGCGTCCCCGAGCTCGTCGAGCACGGCCGGTGCGGCTGGCTCGTGACCCCGGGATCGGATGGTGAGTTGTTCGAGGCCATGCGCGACGCGCTGACCCGGCCGGCGACCGAGCTGGACGCCATGGGTGCGCTCGGGGCCGAGCGGGTCGCTACAATGCACAATCCCGTCGAGCAGGTGCGTGTGATTGCACAGCTCCTGCGAGACATTTGCCCCAACGCCACAGGTTCCGCGATCCACATGCATTGAGCAACGCCCCTCCGCGCCCGGCGCAGGCACCGACCCGGTTTGCAGAAGTGTCGGCGACTGCCCCGCGGAAAGGCCACGCCGGCCGGTTCCGGGCCCGACCAGGGCTGGCATGGGGTTCGCTTCCGCTCCGTGAACTAGCGGATACACTCAGTCGACCAAAGGGAGTTCGGTGTCCTTGT
>Ga0111538_10001725_pt1 | contig 30727 bp, 17 predicted proteins | sample SoiMethybrSBSTD1_FD_79669 | JGI IMG/M metagenome (GOLD analysis project Ga0111538, IMG submission 79669) | Bulk soil microbial communities from a Populus tree surrounding site in Tennessee, USA - Soil MetaG P. TD hybrid SBSTD1 (version 2)... | ecosystem: Environmental > Terrestrial > Soil >... | reverse complement strand
CGTTGGCAACGCGTACGGCGGCAACACGGTATTGGGCGATGCAGGCGGACGGCAGTTGCGCGCGCGCAAAGTCAGTCTCAATCGGCCGATCGCGCAGGGCGGCACCGTCAACCAGTACCTGAATGCCGAGTACTCGTTGACGCGCTGGCTCGAGCGCAACGGATACGACACCACCTACTCGTCCGGCGTGGACTCGGATCGGCGCGGGAACCTGCTGAAGAATCACAAGCTGTTCATTTCGGTCGGCCACGATGAGTACTGGTCGGCCGCTCAACGGAAGAACGTCGAGGCGGCGCGTGACGCCGGCGTGAACCTCGCGTTCATGAGCGGCAACGAGGTGTTCTGGAAGATCCGCTACGAGGACAGCATCGACGGGTCGAAGGCGCCGTATCGGACGATCGCGATCTTCAAGGAGACGCACAGCAATCAGAACGAACTGGGCCAGACGCTGGTGCCCACCAAAATCGATCCGATGAAAGACGTGTGGACCGGCACGTGGCGCGACGGGGCGGCGGCGAATCCCGAGGGTCCGCAGCCGGAGAACGCGTTGACCGGCACGATCTTCACGGTCAACGCGAATCGGCAGGACCCGCTGATTATTCCGGCGAAGTACGCCAGGCTGCGCATCTGGCGGAACACCGACGTGGCGAAGCTCAAAGACGGGGAACAGGTCGTCACGGGCAACGGCATGCTGGGCCACGAATGGGATGAGGACCTGGACAACGGCTTCCGCCCGCCGGGGCTGATTCGGCTGTCGGAGACCAAGATGAATGGTGTCCCGTATCCGATGGACGCCGGCTCCGTCTACGATCAGGGGACCGCCACGCATGCCCTGACGCTGTATCGCGCGAAGAGCGGGGCGCTGGTCTTCGGGACGGGCACCGTCCAGTACACCTGGGGACTCGACAACCACCACAGCAATCCGACGTCGCGGGGGCCCGCCCAGAATCCGTATTCCAATCGAGTCGGATACGACCAATACGGTCCTTCGAAGGTGGTCCAGCAGGCGACGGTGAATCTGTTTGCCGACATGGGAATCCAGCCAAGGAACCTGCAATCCGATTTGGTGCCGGCCACGGCGTCGACCGACAAGCTGGCGCCGTTGACGAAGATCACGTCGCCGAATCCCGCCGGCGCGCTGGTCTCGAACGTCGCGGCCTCCGTCGAGGGCACGGCGACCGACATGGGCGGCGGCCAGATCGCCAGCGTCGAAGTATCGGTGGACGGCGGCAAGAGCTGGCACCGGGCGGAAGGAACTGAACGGTGGCGGTACGACTTCCGCGTGCCCGAAGGCGCCGGTACGCTGACGATCATGAGCCGCGGGATCGACGACACCGTCAACGTGGAGATACCCCAGACCATCAAAGTGAGATATGCCGCCCGCACCAGCGCGCGGTAACTCGGACGCGCACCAGGTTTTGAAACGCGGAAGCCGGGAGGTGAGCGATGAATCGACGCGCCGCCGCATGGCTGATCGCCGCCGGAATCGCCGGCGCGATCGTGGCGAGGGCACCATGGACCGTGTCGGCTCAGCGGGTGCCGGTCGTCCACTTCGACGAGAACAAGCTCTCTCATCCGACCTACACCGTGCGGATGGAGCACAACGTCCGCATTCCCATGCGCGACGGCGTCGAGCTCTCGGCCGACATCTACCGGCCGGCGGCAGACGGGAAGTTTCCAGTCCTGCTGCTGCGAACGCCCTACAGCAACAACACGCCCGGCGCGCTCGACCAATCGAAGTTCTTTGCCGAGCGCGGCTATGTCGTCGTGCAGGAAGATGTCCGCGGCCGCTACGACTCCGAGGGAAAGTTCTATGCGTTTCGCAATGAGCCGATTGATGGTTTCGACACCGACGAGTGGCTCGGCACGCAGCCGTGGAGCAACGGCAAGATCGGCACCTTCGGCGGTTCGTACGTCGGCTACACGCAGATGACCCAGGCCGTGCGAGCCAGCCGGTACCTGACCGCGATGGCGCCGTTCGTCACGACGCTCGATATCTACGGCAACTGGATCTACACCGGCGGCGCCTTCCAGTACGGATTCGCGCTGCCGTGGGGCGGGCTGTTCATCGACGGTCGCACCAACCAGGAGTATCTCGCTTACAACTGGCCTCAAGCACTCAAGCATCTGCCGATTGCGACGGCGGATGAAGCGGTCGGCCGCCGTAATCAGTTCTATCGCGATTGGGTCTCGCATCCGACGAGAGACTCGTACTGGGACGGGATCAGCTTCGAGAAGGCACAGGATCAGATCACGGTGCCACTGCTGAATGTCGGTGGCTGGTATGACGTCTTCCTGAAAGGCATGCTGGACGATCACGTCGCGATCACGAAGCGCGGCAAGACCGACGTCGCGCGCCGCGGCAAGCACGTCATAGTGGGACCCTGGGTGCATGGCGTCGGCACCCGCGACAACCTGCGGCCCGAGGCGCCGAGTCAGACCGACCGCGTCGACTTCGGCGCGGCCGCAGCCGTCGATGTCCTGCGCGTCCAGCTGAAGTGGTTCGACTACTGGTTGAAGGGCAACAACAACGGCGTTGCCAATGAGCCGCCGGTCAAGATCTTCGTCATGGGCGAAAACTATTGGCGCTACGAAAACGAGTGGCCGCTGTCGCGCGCCAAGTACACGAGCTACTACCTGCGGAGCGGCGGCCGTGCGAACACGCTCAACGGTGACGGGATCCTGACGAGCGAGGCGCCCACCAGCGGGGCGCCGACCGATACGTTTGCCTACGATCCCGCCGATCCCGTTCCAACCATGGGCGGCAACAATTGCTGCAACAGCGCCATCGTGCCGATGGGCGCCTTCGATCAGCGTGCGGCGGAGCGGCGCGACGATGTGCTGGTGTTTACGGGCCCTGAGTTGACCGAGCCGGTCGAAGTGACGGGTCCGATCGTGATGAAGCTGTTCGCCTCGACGACGGCGAAAGACACCGACTGGACGGCGAAGCTCGTGGACGTCCATCCGAACGGGTTTGCGCAGAACATCCAGGACGGCATCATCCGCGCGCGCTACCGCGAAGCCGTCGGCCAGGCCGCCAGACCAATCGAGTCGGGAAAGGTGTACGAGTACACCATCGACATGTGGTCGACCAGTAACACGTTCCTGCGAGGCCACCGCATCCGGGTGGAGATCTCGAGCAGCAACTTCCCTCGATTCGATCGCAATCTGAACACCGGGGACGACCCGGGGACGGGCACGGCGATGGTGAAGGCGACGCAGACCATTCATCACAGCCGGGAGTATCCATCCCACATCGTGCTCCCGATCATTCCGATGATCGCGCCAAGACCCTCTTCGTAGCGAAAAAACCGCGCAGCCCTCGCGGTGTCAGGCGGCATGACTCTCGTTGTCATTTGAGAGGTTCCAATGTCCCGACGCATCTTCGCGATTACGTTCTTGTTTTTCCTCTCGAGCGTGGCTCCGGCTTACGCGCAAACCGAAGCGTCAGTGGTCGGCACGGTCACCGACGAAACGAGATCCGTGCTCCCTGGCGTCACCGTCACGGCCACGGATCTCGCGAATGGCCGTCAGTTCGTCGGCGTGACCAACACGCGCGGCGACTATCGGCTGGTCTCGATGACGGCGAGCCGGTACCGGATCCAGGCCGAGCTCGTCGGCTTCGCGACCGTGGTGCTGCCCGATGTCGAGCTGCTCGTCGGGCAAAGCCGCACCGTGCCGATCGTGATGAAGGTCGCCACGGTGGAAGAGACGCTGACGGTCACCGGCGAGTCGCCGCTCGTCGACACCCGTTCGGCGGCGGTGGCCGGCAACGTCGATCGGCGCCAGATGGAGGAGCTGCCGATCTCGGGCCGCAACTGGATCGAGCTGGCGATGCTGGTCAAAGGCGTCACGGCCAACGACGTTGGCGAGGGGCGGCCGGGCACCTTCAGGGATGCCGACTTCCGGATCAATCTCGATGGCCAGGAGATCACCCAGGCGGTGTCGGCGACCGTGGCGTTCGGGCAGCCCGGGCTGAGCCGCGAAGCGATTGCGGAATACCAGGTGGTCACCAACCTGTTCGAGATTTCACAGGGGCGTTCAGTCGGCCTGCAGGTGCAGGCGATCACGCGTTCGGGCACGAACAATCTCGCCGGCACCTTCTATGGATATTTCCGGGACAGCAAGTTCAACGCCGCCGACTTCGTTGCGAAAAGAGTGCTGCCGCTGAAGAACCAGCAGGTCGGGTTCTCGGTCGGCGGGCCGCTGGTGAAGGACAAGACGCACTTCTTCGGCACCTACGAGTACGAACGGCAGCCGAGCACCTTCTTCGTTACCCCGCCGGCCTATGTCAACAGCATCCAGTTCAGCAACACGCAGACCCATCATCGCGACCTGGTTCGTGTCGATCATCAGCTCTCTCGCAAGGACCACCTGTCGGTCCGGTTCACGAGATACGACAACTTCGACCCGTTCGGCGCCCTCGGCGGCAGCGGATCGTACGTGGCGGCCAACTTTCACCCGACGTATGCGTCCAAGCTCGGTCGCGACACCCATGCCACCTCGGTGAACTGGTCGCGCGTTGTGAACGGCAACCTGGTTCAGGAGGTGAAGGCCGGGTGGTTCCACTACCACTGGAATCACACGCCGGCCGCCGGCGTGCCGCTGACGCCGCAGTTCGCGTTCCCCGGTTACGCGGTTGGCGCTCGGTCCAACTATCCGGAGGAGTTCTGGCAGAACACGCCGTCGATCAGGTACGACCTCGGCTGGCACAAGAACACGCACGACGTGAAAGTTGGCGGCGAGTTTCTGCACTGGCGCGACACCGGGTGGTGGCAGCTTCGAACCCGCGGCCAGTACATCTTCAGCGCGCTGCCGAGCGACGTCGAGCGGCGATTCCCGCTCCAGTTCTGGAACGATCCGTCGAAGTGGGACCTGACGGGGCTCGACTCCATCGTCATCCGGTTCGACCGCTACTTCGCCAAAGAGGGTGGCGGATTCGTCGGCAATTGCCCCAACCCTGACGGCTGCGGCAACTGGTCGCTCGATATTCCGCGTCCGACATACGCCTTGTGGCTCGGCGACACGTGGGCGGTGAACCACAACCTGACCCTCAACTACGGTGTCCGTTACGATCTCGACTGGGGTGCAATGGCGCCGCCGTTCGTCCAGGACACGAGCGTCGTCGTCAACAACGGCAAAGACGTCGACCTCGAGATTGGCTACAAGAACGGCATCCGCGACAAGAACAACATCGCGCCGAGAGGCGGATTCAGCTGGAACGTCACGGGCACGAACGACTTCGTGATCCGGGGCGGCAGCGGGTTGTTCTATGCCGTTCCCAACTCCGAGCTGCCGTTCCAGTTCCAGCTGTTCAACGGCCAGCGCATCATCGTCAACTCGTTCTTCCCCGACGGCAAGTCGACATTCGTCACGCTCGATCCGCTGGCCGGCCCGCAGCGCGGCGTGCCGGGCGAAGACTACCTGTCCGGAAAAGCGCCGCTCGCGCCGCAGAATCTGCTGGGCGTCATCGCCCACGATTTCCAGCTTCCTGCCACGTGGCAGAGCGTGATCGGCTTTCAGAAGCAGCTGGGGGAGTCGATTGGAGTGGACGCCGACTTGACCCATTACCGCGGCTACTGGCAGGGCCGCGGACGAGATCCGAACCTCTTCTACGATCCGGCGACCGGATTCAACAAGGATCCACGCGTTGTGGGCCGGCCGATTCGGTCGCTTAGCCAGGTGACGTATTACGAGAGCACCGGCCGCAGCGAGAACCTGTCACTCGCCACGGGATTCACCCGCCGTTTCAGGAACAACTATCAGTACGGGCTCACCTATACGCTGATGTTCTACCGGAACGACACCGGGACCGGCACGCAGGCGTTCGGAGGAAACGCGAACAACCACTTCGATTTGTCGCTCGACAACGAATTCGCGCGCGCGCAGGACTTCCAGCGGCACACATTGCGCGCGAATGGAATCTATCGCCTGCCGAAGGACATCACGCTTGCCGGGACATATTTCTACGGCTCCGGTAACTACTTCCCGACGCGGTGGGCCGGCGACCCGCTCGGGGCCAACACCGGGGTCAACCGCACACGGCCCGATCTTACTGTGGTGGAGCGGAACGCATTCAAGGGTCTTCCGTTGCACAAGGTGGATCTGCGCGTGAGCAAGGAAGTGAAGATAGCCGGCAGCATGAGAGCGATGGGCATCGCCGAAGTGTTCAACTTGTTCAACCACGCGAACTTCGGGAACTACCAGGCGCTGGTGAACACGTCGACATTCGGCAATCCGCTTCAGAACAGCGCGAACACGTACATGCCCCGAAGCGCACAGTTCGCGTTCAAGATCACGTTCTGACAGCTCGGACACGCACTCTTCGAGGGTCCATGGGCCGGACTTTTGCGCTCACGCTCGGCGAAGGCTTCGAAGCGTTCATGATCGTCGCACTCAGCGTCGCGTACCTGCGTCGCACCGACCGCGTGTCGCTCGTTCCAGCCGTGTATTGGGGGATGGCGGTTTCCTTGCCGGCGAGCATTGCGGTGGCCGTCCTGTTCCAGCGCGCTTCGAACCAGGCGCTCTGGCAAGGGACACTCGCCGGCGCCGCCGCCGCGCTCGCGATCTGGCTCGCGATCGACCTCCGGCAGACGATGAAACTCTTCACCGCCGACATCCGGGGCGGGCGGCGGCTCGGCCAGCTTCACGGCACTGTGGCATTCGTGGCCGTCTTCATCTTGACGGTCGTCATGCTGACGCGGGAAGGGTTCCAGATGACTGTGCAGCTGCAGGCGCTGCTGTTTCAGGTCGGCTCGCTGCCAATGACGGCAGGCGCTGTCGGCGGAATTGCGGCGTCGGGAGGGGTGGCCTGGCTGTGGTTGCGGTGCGGACCGCGAGTGCGGATCACGGAATTCTTCCACGGCGCGCGCTTGTTCCTCGTGGTGTTCATCGCCAACTTGCTCATGTTTGGATTTCACGAGCTGGCCGAGGCGAGCCTGCTGCCTTACAGCGACCGGATGCACGAGGCAACCGAACCGTACAGCCGTGACGGCCGCTACGGTCATCTGTTTCCGTACGTCGTCGTGTTGCTGCCGACGTTGTGGGTCGGCGTGAGCGCTCTGCGTGGCCTGCGCGAGGACAGGACCGCCGGTCAGTTGCGCCCGCTCTGAGTGCCATTCACGCCCTGGCGGTCTGCATGTGACGAGCAAAGCGCAGGCGCGCTCAGGAGGCAGGCGGGACGCGCCCCTGGAGTTCTATCTTCTGAGCACCCACCGGATCCCGCCGAGCACGTGCTGCTGGTAGAGGCGGCTCTCCCACACATCCTCTCGATGCCCGAGCGCGGTGTAGAACACCCGCCCCTGGCCGTGCGCCTTCGCCCACGCCAGCGGCAGATCGGCCGGCCTCCCGGCTTCCGGCAGGCCGTCAGCCGGCTGCCGATCCAGCGACAGCAGCATCGTCACCTGGCTGCGGTTGGCGCGCGTGAACTTGTAGATCTCGTCGAACACCCGGAAGCGGGTGCCGAGCGGCGCGGCCGCGGGGTGATCGCTGTTCTCGACGATCGCGTCGACGGTCGTCTGCTCGCCGTGGGTCAGGAACTCGTTGCCCAGCATGTCGAGGTAGCGCGGCTCGTCGTGGTAGGTGTCGGAGGCGCTGTGCATCCCGGCGAAGCCGTGGCCGGCTGCAATCCAGTCGAGCAGGGCGCCGAGGTCGGGCACGCCGAGGTTGCCGGTCGTGTTCGCGAACACCACGGCATCGATCGCGGCCAGGCCCGCCGGGGTCAGATCGCGCCGGACGTCGGCCTCCGTCCGGCTGAACGACACCGTGAACAGACCGGAAGAGCGGCCGAGCGTTTCGAGCGTGGATTCAGCGATCGGGATCGAGCTGTGCCGGAAGCCGGCGGTGTGGGTGACGACGAGGACTCTCGCGCTCGTGGGAGGCGGCGCCGGCGCGACCGGCCCGGGGTCGGGTCCGTGCTCCGACGAGCATGCGATCGCGGTCAGCGACAGCACGACGGCCGCAGCCCGGGCTGCCATACCTGCCATGGTACGCTCGGCCGCCGCTTGATAACCCATCGGTAACACGCTAGCATCCCCGCCGAGCGATCACCGCGAAGAGCGTTTTGTCAGGAGGAGGTGGATTGTGGCGCCTTTTCTGCGCGCTGTCCTGGCGTCGGCTTTGTTCCTGGCCCTTGGCGCATCCCCCGGCTTCGCGCAGCTGGATCGGGGGCAGATCGCCGGCTTCGTGAAAGACCAGACCGGCGGCGTCATTCCCGGCGCCACCGTGGTTGCCACCTCGGTGCAGACCGGCCTGTCCCGCACCGTTTTCACCGACGAACGCGGCTACTTCGTCTTCCCCTCCCTGCCGCCGGACAAATACGACCTCGCTATCGAGCTCCAGGGCTTCAAGAAGTGGGTGAAGAGCAGCGTCACGCTCGATGCCTCCGCCAACCTCGCCGTCGACGCGATGCTCGACACCGGCACGCTCAGCGAAACGGTCACGGTGGTCGCGAAGTCGACGCCGCTCCAGACCGACGTGGCGCTGCGCAAGACGGTCGAAGCCAAGGACATCGAGCTGCTCTCCTTCTCGGGCCGCAATCCGATTGGCGTCGTCGGCCTGAAGGCCGGCGTCAGCGGCGGCGCGTTCAACAGCCGCACCTTCAACGATCTCGGCAACGGCGGCTTCAACATCAACGGCAGCCGCGCCGACGAGAACAACATCTCGATCGACGGCGCGATCGCGGTGCGGACGCGGTCGACCGGCGCGATCATCGGCATCCAGAACGTCGATGCGGTGCAGGAAGTTCAGGTGCTGACCGGCAACTACCTGCCCGAGTACGGGCGCGCCAGCGGCGGCCAGATCCGGTTCGTCACCAAGAGCGGGAGCAACCGCTACACCGGCAGCGCGTCGTTCTTCCTGCGGGACGATTCGCTGCAGGCGAACACGTGGGGGCGCAACCGCAGCACCAACCCGGCGGAGAACAGCGGCGCGGCGCCGTTCAACTACAAGCAATACGGCTACGCCGTCGGCGGGCCGATGCCGATCCGGCAACTGAAAAACCGGTTCTTCTTCTTCGGTGCGCAGGAGTTCGTCGACTACTTCGCGGTCTCCACCAACGCGTTGACGGTTCCGACCGAGGCGATGCGGCGCGGTGATTTCAGCGAGCTGCTGAACCCGAACAACGGCTTCTTCAACGGCATCCGCGTGATCAACGACCCGCTGACCGGGCAGCCGTTCCCCAACAACGTGATTCCGGCGACGCGGCTGTCGCCGAACGGCGTCGCGCTCCTCAATGCCTACCCGGCGCCGACGCCCGGGTTCCGCCAGGGCACGGCAAACGTGATCCTCTCGAGCGAGAACCCGCAGGATCAGCGGAAGGACACGATCCGGCTCGACTACCGTCTCAACGACGCGCACCAGGTCACCTACCGCTACTCGGGCTACAGCTGGGTCGCCGTCGATCCATTCCGGCCGAACAACTCGACCGGCTTCCCGTTCGCGCGAACCGACTGGGATCGACCCAACGCGACGCAGGTGGCGCAATGGACCGGGGTGCTGCGGAACAATCTCGTCACCGAGTTGAACTACTCGTACTCGCTCGATGAAGTGTTCATCAACGTCTTCACCGATCCCGGGCTGCACAAGCGCAGCCGCACCGGGATCAACTATCCCTACATCTTCCCGGGCAAGGAGATCGAGGACAAGCTGCCGACGATCTCGATCGCCGGGTTCGGCGAGATTGACGGCGGTCCGTACCCGGCGTTCTCGCGCGGGCCGATTCACGCTTTTTCGAGCACCACCTCGCTGGTGAAGGGGCGCCACACGCTCAAGGGCGGCGTCGTGCTCGAGTATTCAGGCGAGGACGATTTCGATCAGATCAACGTCGCCGCCATCGCCGGCGGCACCAACAACCAGAACGGCCGCTTCGAGTTCCTCGACAACCGTCCGGGCGGCACCAGCCTCGGCGTCGCCAACGTGGCCCTCGGCCTCTTCAGCAACTACGCCGAGATCGGGCAGCGCGCGCTCACCAAGTGGCGGGCGCTCGCGACCGACGTCTTCATCCAGGACTCGTGGAAACCGGCCAGCAGGCTGACCATCGAGGGCGGCGTTCGCTGGGCGTTCTGGCCGCCGTGGTACTCGACGACCAACAACATCGCCAACTTCGACCCGCGCTTCTACGACCGATCGCGCGCCGCGGTGATTGACCCGTCAACCGGGCGCCTGGTCGGCGGCGATCGGTTCAACGGCATCGTCCTGCCCGGCAGCGGCTTCGAGGGTGATGGCAACAGCCTGGTCGTCGCCGCCGATCCGCGAGTGCAGGCGCTCTTCCGCGGCGGGCCGCGCGGTTTTTCGGAGACGCACCGCAACGCGCTCGAGCCGCGGGCCGGGCTCGCCTACTCGCTGAACGACCGGACGATTGCGCGCGTCGCCGCCGGCATCTTCCACAACCGCGCCGCGCTCAACGACTCGACGCTGCTCGGCGGCAACCCGCCGTTCCAGCCGATGGTGACGGTCGCCAACGGCATCGCCGATGCCCCCGCCGGCGGCACGTCGGCGGCCACCGATCTGCCGTTCGGGATGACGGCGCAGGATCCGGTGTTCAAGCATCCGACCTCCTACATGTTCAGCGCCGGCATCCAGCGCGAGGTGCCGCTCGGCTTCGTCATCGACGCCGGCTACGTCGCCCGACGGGGACTGCACCTGCAGCGCGAGTTCAACATCAACCAGCTGCTGCCCGGCACGATCCAGGCGAACCCCACCGTGAACATCGCGGCGCTGCGGCCCTACCTCGGCTACGGCGCGATTCGCCTGTCCGAGAACTCGGGCCGCTCGGTCTATCACAGCATGCAGATCAGCGCCGAGCGGCGCTACAACAATGGCTTCAGGCTGGGCGTCGCCTACACCCTCAGCAAGTCTGACGACAACGGCAGCAACAAGCGCGACGTCGCGTTCAACACCTACGACGACAGCAACTACTGGGGACCGTCGATCTACGATCGCCGCCACGTGCTCGGCGTGTCGTACATCTACGACTTCCCGTTCTGGCGCCAGCAGGACACGATGCTGAAGAACCTGCTCGGCGGCTGGCAGGTCTCCGGCGCCTCGTTCTTCCGCACCGGCACGCCATTCTCGGTGCTGCGCACCAACGACATCGCCGGCGTCGGCGACGGCGCGTTCGGCCAGCCCTACAATCTCGTCGGCAATCCGCAGTCGCCCAGCGGTCAGGGGTTTTCGAGCGGCAGCGACGGCGTCTTCTGGTTCAATCCCGCGGCGTTCGCGGCGCCGGCGGCGGGCACCTTCGGCAACGCGCCGCGCAACCTGCTGACGAATCCGGGACAGCAGCAGTGGGACATCGCGCTGTTCAAGAACTTCCGACTGGCGGGATCGCGGACGATTCAGTTCCGCGCCGAGATTTTCAACTTCCCGAACCATCCGAACCTGGGCAACGCGCAGACCGGCACGCTGTCAGGCAGCGGTTCGGGCTTTGCGGATCCGACCAACGCCAGCTTCGGCCGCGTCGTCTCGAAGACCGACGACCGCAGGGACATTCAGCTGAGCCTGCGGTTCCTGTTCTGAAAGGGGTCGTACGAATGGTCCCGGGCGCCGTGCCGCGTTCGATTCAACCGGTGTCGACTGCATGATGATCGCGCCCGGCCAGCGGCTCGGGCCCTACGAGATTCTCGCGGCCGCGGGCGCCGGCGGGATGGGCGAGGTCTACCGCGCGCGCGACGTCCGCCTCGACCGGATCGTCGCGATCAAGGTCCTCGCCCCGGACCTGGCCTGCGATACGTCATTCAAGCTGCGGTTCGAGCGCGAAGCGCGCCTGATCTCCTCGCTCAACCACCCGCGCATCTGCGCGCTCTACGACATCGGCCACCAGGACGGCGTCGACTATCTCGTCCTCGAATACATCGAGGGCGAAACGCTCGCCGTCCGCCTGCACCGTGGCGCCCTGAAGCTGCCGCTGGCGCTGAAGTACGCCACCGAGGTCGCCGAGGCGCTCGTCGCGGCGCATCGTCTCGGCATCATCCACCGCGATCTGAAGCCGGGCAACATCATGCTGACCGCGGCGGGCGTGAAGCTGGTTGATTTCGGCCTCGCCCGCCCGGTGGAGCTCAACCTTGCGGGCGCATCGGCGGTGACGACGGCGAGGCTCGATCCGCCGACAGGGAAGGGCACATTCGTCGGCACGCTGCAATACGTATCGCCCGAACAGCTGCAGGGCGGCGACCCCGACGTCCGCACCGACATCTTTGCCTTCGGCGTCGTCCTCTACGAAATGCTCACCGGCAAGCGCGCCTTCGACGCGGACACGTCGGCGTCGGTCGTCGCCAGGATTCTGGAGACCGATCCCGTGCCGCTGTCCAGCGTCGTGCCGCGCGTCCCACCGGCGCTGGATCACACCGTGCAGCTCTGCCTCGCGAAAGATCCGTCGGAGCGGTGGCAGAGCACCCAGGATCTGCTGACCGAGCTGCGGTGGATCCAACAGGACACGCGAACCGAGGCGTCGCGCGCGGACCGGCGCCCGGGGGCACGCGAGTGGATTGGGTGGGCGGTCGCCGGCGTGGCGCTCGTGGCGGCGGCCGTCGCGTGGGGGCGCTCCGTCATCCGCGTCGAGACGGCGCAGCCACTCGCGCGCCTCGACGTCACCATGCCGCCGCACTTGTCGCTGCCCGATTACGCGGCGCCGGTCGTGTCGCCGGACGCGACGCGGCTGGTGATCTCGGCGTCGAGCGAGGGCAAGGCGCAGCTGTTCGTACGCCGTCTCGACGACACGGCGTACGTGCCGCTTGCCGGGACGGAGGGCGCGCGCGGACCGTTCTGGTCGGCCGACAGCCGATCGATCGCGTTTTTCGCGGGCGGCAAGCTGAAGCGCATCGATGTGGCGGGTGGACCGATCACGACGCTCTGCGACGGCTCGGCGGGCGTCGGCGGCACCTGGAGTCGCGACGGCGTGATCGTGTTCGCGGCCGGCGTCGGCAGCAGGCTGTTCCAGGTTTCCGAGTCGGGCGGAACGCCGACGCCGGTGACGGAGCTGGACGCCGCCCGCGGCGATCGCGGCCACCGCTTTCCGCACTTCCTCCCCGACGGCCGGACGTTTCTCTTCGCCGTCGGCGGCGCCGCGGCCGGCATCTATGCCGCGTCGCTCGATCGCAAGGAGGTGCAGCCGGTGCTCAGCGACGGCGCGTTCAGCGCCTACGTCGAGCCCGGCGTCCTCATGTTCGTGCGGCAGCAGATGTTGATGGCGATGCCCTTCGACGCCCGGACGCTGCAGGTGTCGGGCACGCCGCAGCCGGTCGCCGATCGTGTCCGCGGCGGGCTGTTCTCCGTGGCGTCGAACGGCACGATCGTCTACCGATCCGGTGCCGACGCGACCGTGAGGCTGTCGTGGTTCGCCCGCGACGGACGGCATCTAGGCGTCGCCGGCACGCCGGGCCCGTATCGCCAGATCGCGTTGTCGCCGAGCGGACGGCGGGTCGCCATCCAGCAGGGTAATGCCGGATTCTTCGTCGAGCCCGATGGCGACTTGTGGCTGCTGGAGCTGGCAACCGGCGTGTATTCGCGGCTGACCAGCGATCCGGCGTTCGACGGCGATCCAGCCTGGTCGCCGGACGAGCGGCGCCTGGCTTTCACCTCGACCCGTACCGGACGTTCGGCGTTGTTCCAGAAGGATCTCGTCACCGGCGCGGAAACGCAGCTGGCGGACATCCCGGAGCGCGTCGGCGTCGACGAGTGGACGCCAGACGGCCGCTTCGTGATCTTCCGCAATTATGGCCGCGCGGTGTTTGCGCTGCCGATGTCCGGTGAGCGCAAACCGAGGCTTCTCGTCGACACGCCGTATCTCGAGGACCAGCCGCACGTGTCGCCCGACGGCCAATGGGTCGCGTTCGACGCGGACGAGTCCGGCCAGTGGGAGGTGTACCTCGCCCGGTTTCCGGATTTTTCCGGCAAGCGCCAACTTTCGACCGGCGGCGGCATGCAGCCATTGTGGCGCCGTGACAGCCGCGAGCTCTTCTACATCTCGCCGCAGGGAAAGGTGACGGCCGTCGACATCCGCGCGGACGGCGCCGCACCCGCGGCGCCGCGGTCGCTCTTCCAGGTGAATCTCTATCCATCCGCCGAAATCGGCGAATACGGCGTCACCGGCGACGGGCAGCGCTTCCTGGTCGGGGAGCCGACCAGCAGGAGCGCGCACTCGATGACCTTCGTGTTCAACTGGACCCCCGCCGGAGTGGAGCCCTAGCAACCCGCACCGAGTGACGCCCAGCGGACGAACTACAGGGACGTGAACAGCACTTAGCGATCGTCCTGGTCGTGGCCGCGGTCGTGGGCGTCATGACCGCGGTCGTCGTGATCGCGATCGCCATCATCCTCGTCGTCGTCAACACCACGGTCCTTGTCCCGGTCGTTCTTGCCGATGACGCGGTCGCCCGGCTGCGCGTTGTCCTGCTCGGCCTGCCGGCTGATGCCGATCCGGCGAACGTTGCGAAACGTCAAGGTTTTGCCTTCGCTGTCGACGTCGGTGAAGACGTAGGCACGCAGCACCTTCGGCGGATTCGGGCCGACCACCCACGCGCGGTTGTACTTGTTGTTCCGCCAGTACGATCCCCAGTTGAACTGGCTGTTGTCGTATTCCCCGCGGGCGCGGATGTGTGCGGCTGTCTTCGAGCGCGGGTCGGGGTGGGTGTTGACGAACGAGTTGTGCTTGATCACCGCGCCGCCGACCGAGTGCACGAAGAACGAGACGTCGGTGCCGGAGCCGTTGAAGCCGATCGAAGACCAGTCGAACTCCTGGGTGAAGTGGTTGCGGATGATTCGGCGCCGATTGACTTCGCCCGAAAAGCCGGCGCCGTTGGCGAGGTCGAGGCTGACGCCATCCTGAAAGTTGTTGTCATCGATGGTGTAGCTGCGCACGTGCGAGGTGTTGGTCGCCTCGTCGAACCGGAAGTCGTTGATGAAGACGGAGCCGAGCTGGTCGGCGATATCGTTGTCCGCCAGCGTGAAGTCGTCGCCGATCACCTCGATCGTCTTGTTCTGGCCGGTCAGGTTCCTGCCGAAGCTCAGCCCCTGGAGGGTGACGCTGTCCCCTTCGACGAAGGTCCCGCTGGGCCCGAAGTCGTTGGTCGCCACCGTGGTGATGAAGGCCTGGACGCGTCGAAAGTCGCGAATCGGCCGACCTTTGTCGTCCACGCCGCGAACAACGAGGCCGTTCTTGAACTCGCTGATGAAGATCCCGAACTGATACGGGCCGCGGCCCTGGACGAAACGGCCGGGCGCCGTTTCGGTGTATTGGCCGGGGTAGACATCGATCGTCGCCCCCATCGGCGCGGCGTCGATGGCCGCCTGGATGGTGGGGAAGCAGCCGCGCGCGCCGCCGGGTGCGGCGCACAGGCGCGCGTCCCGCGCCGCGTCAGCCGCTGATGGCAGCAGAATCGCGATGATCGCTTGAAGCAGCAGTACGGTCGCCTTGTTCATCCCCGAGTCCCTCGGTCATCCGCGGAATGCAAAGCGGCGCCCATGTTGTCACGTCGCGGCGACGACTGATTCGGCGTCGCCGGGTTCGCACCGCGTCGATATCGACAGATCCGAGTCTGGTTCTGTTGCAGATGAGCACTAACCCAACTGTGCCGTCCGGACCCGGCACTAAAGTGCTAGATGGCGTGTCGCGGGACGATCCAGGTTGGCGGAACGGTCGCGGCAAGGTCGACCGTCGGATCGATCAGGCGCTGCGCGGCGTGGCCGTTGATCGCCGCGAACGAATCGGCCCGCACCTCGATGCCGGCCACGCCCCTCAGCCGGAAATCCGCGGCAATGTGACGGGCGAGGTCGCGGACCATGAACGGATCCTGCGCCATCATCTTCTCCTGGCGCTCGGTGATGTAGTCACGGGTGCGGATCGTCCACTCGTGTCCGGTGGCGCGATCGCGGGCGACGAACTCGGTGAAGCCGGCCTTTTCGATCAGCATGACCCGCCACGCGAAGTTGAAGCCCCGGCCGGTCCAGTCGGGATCGGCGCCGGGCCAGTAGGCGCGCAGCGGCAGGACGATCTGCGTCAGGACGAAGCAGCCCAGCATCGCCATCGCTGGTGAGCATCGGGCGCGGGGAGGTGCGAGCGGGGCGCCGGCGGCAGGCGCTCCGAGCCATCGTCGCGGCCAGTCTGGCGGAAAGAAGACGAGCGTCGCGACGATCATGATCCACGGGAACATGCCGATCGGAAACAGGACCGCGGTCGTGACGTGGAACAGGATCACCGCGACGTAGGCAGCGACTCGGGTTCGGCGCCACAGCAGGAGGAGCACGATGGCCAGGTCGAAGGCGGCGCCGCACCAGCTGAAGAGGTAGGCGGCCGCCGGCACGCCGAGCAGCGGGCCGACGACCGGCAGGTCGCTGCGCGCCGCCAGCCAGATGCGCAGCGGCTGCGCGTCCAGCAGCCAGTCGGCGTTGATCTTCGCGAGGCCGGCAAAGAAGTACGCGACCGCCAGCTGGAACCGCAGCAGCCCGACGGTCCACCCCGGCACCGTCTCCGGCCGCCGCTCCGGCCTCCGCCGCGCGTCAACCGACCACAGGCGATGCGCGGGGACGACGGCGAGGAGAAGGCTGAGGAGGCTGACGAGGTAGTAATGATTGAGGTAGGTGCTCTTGTCGATCAGCTCGACGTAGGTGAAGCCGAGGAAGAAGAGCACCGTCGACGCGCGGTACCAGAACCCGGCCGCGATCGCCGCGCCCAGCACGGCAAGCGCGACGAACAGCAGGTGCATCGCCGGCGGCGGCAGCGGCCTGACCCACGGAAAGAGCTCCCACGTGAAGTGATAGGTCGGCTGGACGTAGAACTCTTCGACCCAGCCGCGCAGCATGAAGCGCAGCATGGCGACGCACATCAGCAACCCGAACAGGATCCTGAAGGCGGCCAGCGAGGCGGCGTCGATCGGCCGGGAGAGGTTGATGGTCAGTCTCCGTCGGTCGATTTGAACGTCAGCGTCACGCCGAGCGTGCTCGCGACCTCGGTCTTCATCATGATCTCGAGCGCCCGGCACTCATCGTGCGCGCGCCTGACGGCGCGCTCGACGCCGTCGGCGCTGTCCTCGAGCGGGCCGGCGATCGCCTTCACCGCGTCGATTGCGCGCTGGAACTGCGCGTCGATGCGGCGGGCGACCGGCGGTCTCAGCTGCTGCAGGTAGTCGTCGATGCCGACGCCGTCCGCGCCGGCGAAGACCGCGCGCGCGCCGGCCAGCAGCGCGAGGACACCCGCCTGCGACGTGCCGCTCGGACCGCCTTCGACCAGCTCGGAGCGCGCGTGCTGCTCCAGCCGCTTGTCGATCGCGAGCAGCAGCCGCCCCTGCGCGCCGACCTCGATCGCGTTCAGCAGATCGTTGACCAGCAGGTTGAGGGTGTCCTGGCCGCCGCCTTCGAAGTTCGCTGCGAATCCCCGGGATCCCTTCCACGCGCTTTCGACCTGGCGCGTCTGGCGCAGCAGCTCCTGCACGAGCGCGAGAAAGTACTTCCGCTGCCGCTCGCCCTGCGGGCCGGAGAAGGCGGCGAGCCGCGCCGCCGCGTCCTGGCGCGTGTCGAACAGCAGGATCTCCAGCGCCGACAGGCCGACCGCATGCGCGCCGAGCTCCTGGACGTAGGCGTCGTCGATCGGACGCGGCGCGCGAAGCACGCGGTCGACGCTCTGGCGGCGGGTCGGCCAGAACTGGATCCGCCCGTAGACGCCGAGGTCGGATACCGGGCCGTGCGCGAACGCCTGCGTCCGCCGCCACGCGAGCAGCATTTCCTTCCACGCCTGCTGCGCGTTGGCGAGCGTTTCCGGCGACGGCGTCGTCGTCAACGCGGTGGCGGCGGCGGCGAAGTCGGCGCTTCGCGCGGCGAGCTGCGAGTAGGCCGGCAGCAGCACGCTCCTGGCGATGTTGTCGAGCGCCGCCTGCCTGGATGTGGCCGGCGGACGCATCTTGTCGTCGGCCAGCACCAGGTGCTGCGTGGCGACGATCGCGGCGAGGATCGCGCCGCCCAGCGTGAGACCAACAGCCGACGTACGCTTCATGATCACCTGACCCCCTAGAGCGAGTTCACGAATGCAATGAGCGCGGCGCGATCCTGCGCCGGCATCGTGCGGAAGCGTTCGCGCGATGCGGCGGCCTCGCCGCCGTGCCAGAGAATGGCCTCGCTGACGTTGCGCGCGCGGCCGTCGTGCAGCAGGAAGGTGTGGCCGTTCACCTTGCCGACCAGCCCGACGCCCCAGAGAGGCGGCGTGCGCCATTCGCTGCCGGACGCGGCAAACGACGGACGCCGGTCCGCGAGCTCGCTACCCATCTCGTGCAGCAGCAGATCGGTAAAGGGGCGAATCGTTTGATTGGCGAGCTCCGGCTGATCGGGATAGTCGCCGGTGCGTGCGGTCGGCGTGTGGCAGGCGGAGCACCGCGCCACGGCGAACAGCTCGCGGCCGCCCACCGCCCTCGCATCGCCATCGGTGCGCGCGGCGGGCACCGCCAGGCTGCGTGCGTAGAGCGCGACCGCGTGCAGTACCTGCGCGCTCGCCTCCGGCCCGGCATGCGCACGCGCAGCCGCGCCAGCCGGCTCGAGCTCGCTGCGGTCGTCGCGCGGGAAGAGCGAGGTGGTGATGCCGATATCGCCGGCGAACGCCGCCGCCGTCTGCTGCAGCACCGTGGGCTGCTCGGCCTTCCAGCCGAAGCGGCCGATCGCCATGCCCTCCCTCACCGCATCCCACACGATGTTGACGCGCCCCGAGATGCCGTCGCTGTCGCGATCGTCGGGATCGGCCGACCGCTCGAGCGCGGCGGCCGGAATCGCTTCGAGCAGGCCGAGGCCGACGATCGCCGGCGACACCCGCGGTGATAGAAGCAGCGGCCGATCGAGCTCGCCGTAGCCGAGGTTGGCGATGCGATACGCGGGGCGCCGCAGCGAGAACGGCTCGCCGTCGCCGAAGCGGCCGGCAACCTCCTCGTAGGTGACGAACACGTCGGCTTCGCGTCGCACGCCCGGAATCGACTGCCCCTGAATCTGATCGCCGTAGACCGGGTGCCGCTTCGGCCCGCCGTGGGGACCTTCGCCCGGCACGCTGATGCGCACGAGCATCGTGTCCATCGGCTCCCCGGCCGCGGGCGGCTGTCCCCGCCCGTCCTTGAAGTGGCAGCCCGAGCACGATCGTGCGTTGAACAGCGGCCCGAGGCCATCGCGCGCCGCGACCGACGCCGGCGCGGCGATCCAGTTCTGGTTGAAGAACGAGTTGCCGACGAAGAACTGTGGCCGGCGCGCTTCCGGCAGATTGCGGGCCGGCAGCGAGAAGGCGTTGCGGGTGGTGTCGAACACGGTGCCGTCGCCGCCCGACAGCGCTTCACCGGCAGCGGCGAGCATCCCGCCGACACAGGCAGCGATCATCAGGCAGACGAACGTGGACCGGACCCGACAGTACATCGTCAGAAATTCAGCTGCAGGCCGAGCGCCGCGCCGGCTCGCGCAATCGAGTCGGACTGCGCGCGCAGCGCCGCGATCAGCCGGCGCACGGCAATCCTGCCCGGCGCCTTGTCCGTGCCTTGAACCGCGCGATCGAACGGCGCCGGAACCGCCGCCGCGGCCGCGACGGCGGCGTCGACCTGCTGCGCCAGCGTGCGCGCGAGCGCCGGATCGACGATCGCCACGAGATCGCGAAGGCCGGCGCCTTCGACATGCTCGCCGCCCACTCGCACGTAGCGCCCGAGCCACACGTTTTCAATCCCCTCGACGTCGTGGACGATATCGAGGTGCGTGGTGTCGCTGAAGCAGGAGTGCTCGTCTTCCTGCTCCTTGGTTTCGTAGGCGACCGTCAGCCGTTCGCCGGCGAGCTCGGCGCCGCTGAGGATGCCGATCCCTTTCAGGATGCCGGCGAGTGCCTCGTCCGGCGGCATCGCCACGAAATGCGCGCGGTAGTTGCCAGGCTTGTCGGGCGCCCACTCAGCGACCACGCGCTCGAGATCCTCGACCAGCAGCTGCGACGCGACGCGCAGGTACTGCCGCCGCCGCTCGGCGTTGGTGCCGTGGCCGTCGACGTAGTCGGTGAACTGACGCTCGCCGGGGCCCTCGTCGTTCAGGTCCTGCCCCCACAGCAGGAACTCGATCGCGTGGAAGCCGGCGGTGATGTTCTTCTCGCCGCCCTTCTCGTTGAGCGAGGCGATCAGCGCGCGATCGATGACCGGGAACTGCCGCGGCTGATTGACGATGCCGGCGTCGGGCTCGCCGTCCACGTAATCGATCAGGTTCTCGTCGATCGGCCACGAGTTGACGAGGCCTTCGACCGCCTCGATCGGGCCGTCGTAGAAGCGAAACGCCTCGGACTGCAGGTAAGGGACGCGCGCGTCGATCCACGCCTGCCGGGCGCGCTGTAGCGACTCGGCGGACGGCGCGGCGAGGAACGCCTCGATCGCGGCCGCCAGCCCGCGCGCGCCGGCCAGCGCGTCGTCGTAAGTCGCCTGCGCGATCGCGGCGTATTGCGCGATGACGGCCTGCTTGCGCGTGGCCAGCGAGGGGTCGCCGGCCAGGGCCGGGAATGGCGGCGAAACCAGCCAACAGATGAGCGCCAAGACGGGAACCAGCCGGTGCATGAGTCACCGGACCTTAGCAGCGCGGTTTAGCGAAGACGTGTCCGGCGGGTAACGGTTGTGTGACGGGAAGGAGATCAGGGAGCGTTCGCCCGACCTCCTCCCGTCGTGGTCTCGGTCACTGCCAGTCGTCGCGGTCGCGGCGATGCCGGCGGACGTCGAAGCCGCTGATCTTCAGCAGCGCGCCCACGCCGGTGGCGCGGTGCTGCAGGCTGACGAACATCGTGTCGCCCGAGGCGTTGAAGATGATCCCGGTCGGCTCCGACGCGGTGTCGCGCAGCGACGCGATTCGCACGCAGCCGTCGCTCTGCACGTCGTCGTCGTCGCCGTCCGCGAGGCAGAACAGGATGTCGTTGCCGCGCAGCTCGGTGGTGCCGTCTTCCTTCACGACCTCGACCTCGCCGTCCTCCGCCAGGGCGAAGTTGCCGCTGTGAGGCTGGAAGGCGATGTTGTCGAACATGGCGAACTGCTGGTTGCCGGCGACGACGCGGCGGACGGTCGGGATGGCGCCGCCGGGCGCGGCCGCGTCGGCCTCGTCGGTGAGGCACATCACCTCGCCGTAGATCGCGGCGGTTTCTTCGACGCTGCCGCCGCCGTTCGACATCCGGCCGGTGTCGGTCCAGCAGACGCGCACCTCGTCGTTCGAGAGCGCGATCGGATCGATGTCCATGTCCTCCGGCCGGTAGTAGCCGGTGAACCGCAGGGCGGTCTGCGCCGCACGCAGCCGGATGTTGCCGTTGGCGTCGGCGAACGCGGCCTCGTCAATCGCCGTCCACACCCCCTGGCCAATCTCGGTGCCCTGGCCGAAGTCGCCGTTCGAGCCGACGCGGAGGCCGAAGAGCTGTCCGGATACGAACGGCGACGATCCCGGCACGGTGATCACGCCGGCGCCGGCATACGGGATGTCGGGGACGAACTTGTAGATCGCGCCGCCGGCGTTGCCGCCGCCCGGGCGCAGCTCGTCGCCGAAGATGATCGACCCGTCCGGCAGCACCGGGTTGCCCTCGAACGCCAGCTGCCCCAGCGCCTTGCGCTTGACGACGCGCGGGTCGCTGGTGGCGCCGGTAGCGCGGTTGGTGACCGCGATCGGCGACGCGATGCTCAGCGGATCCATGATCTCGTAGGTGCCGCCATCGGTCGATTCTTCGGCGACGGTGATGCTGCCCCACGGCGTGCGCCGGATCGGATCGCACGAGACGATGCCGGTGAGGATGGTGCTGGCATTGCTCGCCGGCGGCTGCGACAGATCGACGCGCTGGACGGCCGGGTTCGAGCTGCTCTCGTCACAGACGAACAGGTGTGTCGGATGGCGGTCGTCCGGCCACAAAACGATCTGATCGGTCGAGGGGTGGACCGCCGACGACACCAGCGAGACGCGCAGGCCGCGCGCCACCGTGATCGCCTGCGTGCTGTCGGTGCCGGTGAACGGGCCGAGCGCGCTCCGGCTCAACGATTCGGTGCCGAACAGCTTCTCGGCGTGCTCGTTCAGCTCGCGCTGCACCCGCAAGCCGAAGTCGCCGCCGTCCTCATCCGCAATCACGCGCGGGGCGATCGAGACCACGGTTGCCGCAATCGCGATCGCGCCCGAAATCCAGACAACTTTCTTCATGAACACCTTCTCTCCTGCGCGCCGGCGAGGTTCGCCGTGAACAGCCCGGCCGCAGCAGCGAATCTATGGAGAGGCTGTTTCGATGACGTGTCGGAGGCTGCAATTCGCTGTAACGGGGGCGGGAGGGGCAGGTAGGGCAGGTGGGGTCGGCAGGTCGGGCGGGTGGGACATCGGGTCAGAAGTACGAAGCGGGAACCACCCCACTTCGTACTTCTGACTTCGTACTTACGAGCGTCAGACGTTCGCCGCGAGCGGCTCGTGCATCGGGCGGCCGTGCTCGAGCGCCAGCAGGATCTTGTCGGCGGTGACCGGCGCGCGCCTGAACACCTCGTCGCCGACGGCGGCGGCAATCGCGTTGACGATCGCGCCGAAGCCGGCGCCGACCGGCGACTCGCCGACGCCGCGGGCGCCGACCGGCGTTTCTGGATCGGGGATCTCGACCGCGGCCCACTGCATGCGCGCGGGCGCGTCGAGAATCGTCGGCGGCTTGGTCTGGTAGAAGCGGCGCGCGACGGCCACGCCGTACTGCTGATCGAACACCCAGTGCTGCGCGTGCGCGTGGCCCAGGCCGAGCATCACGCCGCCGAGAATCTGGCCGCCGAGGTTGCGCGGGTGAATCACCGTGCCGACGTCGGCGACGGCGACGTAGTCGAGCACCTTGTAGACACCCGTCTCGACGTCGACCTCGACTTCAGCGAAGCCGGCGACGTACGATTTCGACGTGCCGTCGCGGCCGTAGTTGTCGCGCGCGACGCCCATCAATCCCTGGCCGGCGAGCGCCTTCGCCGAGTTCTTGGTGTAGTTGTTCACGTCCTCCGGCAGCTCGTGGCCGTCGTACTTGCCGCCGAGCTCGATTGCCTTCTTCGCCGCCTGCGCCAGCGTCATCGTCCGGCCGCCGCCGGAGATGCCGCCTCTGGTCAGCTGATACGACTCGGGATTGCCGCCGAAGGTCTTCGCCGCGATCTCCTGCAGCTTCTTCTTCGCGTCGGTGGCCGCCGCGTGCGCCGCGCGCGTCATCGCGTGCGTCGTCTGGCTGCCGCCCTGGCCGCAGGTGTTGGGCACGTTCTTCGACGTGTTGCCCCAGGTGACGTCGCACTGCTCCCACGGCACGTTGAGGATCTCGGCGGCGACGCGGTGGCAGTCGAACACCGACTCGGTGCCGAGGTTGCCGATGCCGGACTGGATCATCACGCGGCCGTCCGGCTTGATGACCAGCAGGCCGTCGAATCCCATCGAGCCGGCGGAGTAGGCGCTGACCGCGACGCCGACGCCGCGCACCTTCGAGCCGTTGCGCTTGCCCGACAGCGCCTTGCGCTCCTCCCACTTGAAGAGCTCGGCGCCCTTGTCGAGCGCGTTCTTGAGGAAGGCGCTGGTGGTGTAGTTCTGCCGGCCGCGGGCGTTGGGCGCGCCGAACGGTGCCTTCCCCTCGGGCGCGTTGAGGCGATGGATCGCGACCTCGTCGATGCCCAGCTTGCGCGCCGCCTTGACCATGATCGGCGCCATCAGCGCGTTGCCCTGCATCCCGCCGGGCGCGCGCTGCGCGCCGCGCGGCGGCGTGTTGGTGAGCACCGTCAGCGAGCGCCAGCGCATCGCCAGCGGCTGGAAGCAGAGCGAGATGTGATCGCCGGCCGATCGCGAATCGCCGACCACGTCGTACGGGCCGTTGTCGACGACGACGAAGCCGTCGAGCGCGGTGATGCGGCCGTCCTTCCGGAAGCCGATCTTGATGCGCGAGTGCAGCGCCGGCCGGGCGCGGCCGATGTTCTGCTCGTCCTCGCGGGTGATGCGCATCATCACCGGCGCGTTCGCCTTCTTCGAGAGCAGCGCCGCCACCGCGGTGAAGACCGACGACGACCCTTTGCTGCCGAAGCCGCCGCCCGTGTACTCGCTGATGATGACGACATTCGCCGGATCGATGCCCACCCAGCGGGCGACGGCGTTGACCGTGCGCATCACGCTCTGCGTCGAGCAGTGCATGTAGAGCTTGCCGTTCTGCCAGTAGGCCATCGCCGTCCGCGTCTCGAGCGGCTGGTGGCTGGTGTTGTTGCCGACGAAGGTCTCGTCGAGCACGAGGTCGGCCTGCTTGAAGCCGGCCTCGACGTCGCCGACGGTCCATTCATCGGTGTGCTTCCCGAGCGGCAGCTGCCCGTCGCCGGCGGCGGCGAAGTCGGCGTCGGTCCACTTCAGCTCCTGCACTTTGGGGCCGGCGGGCGGCGTCGGCGCCGAGCCCGGCTGCGCCGGCGGCGCGGGCGCGGGGCGCACCCAGACGTTGCCTTGCGAGCGCGCGTTCGCGCCGCCAGGCCGCAGCGATTCGATCGGATCGGTGACGAACGGCAGCGGCTCGAACTCGATGTCGATCGCTTCGATCGCCGCCGTTGCGGTCGCCTCGTCCACCGCCGCGACGGCCAGCACAGGCTCGCCGACGTAGAGCGGCTCGTTGGTGAGGCCGCGCTCGCTGAGCGTGCTGGCGATGATCCCTTCGCCGAGGTTGGCGCCTTCGACCACCGCCGGCAGATCGTCGACGGTGAGAATCGCCTTGACGCCGGGCATTGCCTCGGCGGCGCGGGTGTCGAGCCGCGCCACCCGCGCGTGGGGCATCGGGCTGACGAGCAGCTTGGCGAACAGCATCCCCTCGACGCGGTAGTCCTCCGCGTACTTCGCTCGTCCGGTCACCTTGGCCACGATGTCGGGCGTGGTGTAGTCGTGGCCGACGAGGGTCGTCTTCTTGTTTTCAGCCATGCTTCGTTCCTCGCATTATGGCGAACGTTGAAACCGGGGACGGCTGGCTCATGAATTCAACCGGAAAGATACGCCCGAACCGGGGCGTTTTCAACGACCAATGCTTGCCTCGCCGCAGCTCGCGTCTGGTTCGCACCGCGAGCGAAGTCGGGCCTCACCGCGGCGGCGGGGACCCGTGTTTGCCCGGCGTGACGGTCGCCGCAACGGCCTCCTCTGCCGTCACCGACCAGTCGAGGTTGGCCGATTCGACCGCGAGAAAGAAGGGGCGCGGGTCCTCGGTCACGTAGGCGGTGGCGCTGCCGACGCCCTGCACGTCCACCGCCTGGACGAGCGACCGGCCGCTGACGTCGCTGTGCACGATGATGCGGAAGTAGCCCGCGCCCGGCGCCGACTCGTTCCGCGTCTCCCAGCGCAGCCGCATCGTGCCGGTGTCGCTGATGAAGGCGTCGGTCTGCATCGACCCGCGCCCCGACCAGAAGCCGAGCGACCGCCAGACAACGACGGGTTCGCCCGCGTCAGGTGCTGCCCCGTGGCAGCCGGCGGTTAAAAGGGTGACGACCGCGAGCGCCGGAATCGTGGAGCTTGAAAACATTTGCAGACAAACGACGCGGGCGAGTCAGGGTTCAGGGTTCAGGGTTCTAGGTTCTGGGTCGGTTCCGGTTCGGCGTTCGCGAACCGAGAACCCCGAACCCCGAACCCCGAACCCCGAACCCAGAACCCAGAACCGGAACCAACCCAGCACCCAGAACCCAGAACCCCGAACCTCACCCGCGCGCGGCGGCCGCCGAAAGCGTACTCGATCGGCGGACGCCGTCTCTCACACACATTTGTAAGGTTGCAATATCGCACCGCCATTCCATGTATAGTCTCGTCACGTATTCGAGTTGAGGAGGCAGTCGTGCGACGTTTCCGGCACATCTCCATCGCCACGCTGTCGGCCTGCCTGGTGGTGGCCGCGGTGGCATTGACCGAGTCCCAGGGCCGCGGCCCGTCCAGCGAGTGGCGTTATTACGGCGGCAACAAGGCGTTCAACCGCTACTCGCCGCTCGATCAGATCACCCGCGACAACGTCAAGAACCTGCGCATCGTCTGGCGCCGTCCCGCGGTCAGCGAGCAGCTGACGCAGGCGTTTCCCGACCTCCGGGTGAACAACTACCTGCGCGCGACGCCGATCTTCATCGACGGCCGCCTCTACACGCAGAACGCGCACGGCCTGGTGGTGGCCTTCGATCCCGGGAGCGGCAAGACGGTGTGGGAGCAGGAGCTGTTCGCGCGCACGCGCGAGGAGGCCAACGGCGCCGCCACCCGCGGCGTCGACTACTGGCGCGGCGGCGAGGGCAACGCCGACAAGCGGATCTTCGCGATTCGCGGCGAGTACCTCTACGCGCTCGATGCCGACACCGGCAAGCCGGCGCCCGGCTTCGGCGATCAGGGGCGCGCCAGCCTGCACTTCGATGAGAACCAGCCGCTCGCCGGCCGCTTCAACGACTCGACCGGCCCGCTGGTGGTCGGCAACGTCGTCGTCGTCACCGGCAACACCGCCGGCGCCGGCGACACCGGCACGATGAAGAAGGAAGCGGCGCCGGAAGACGTCCGCGGCTTCGACGCGGTCACCGGGAAGCTGCTGTGGACCTTCCACGTCGTGCCGCGGCCGGGCGAGTTCGGCAACGACACCTGGGGCAACGACTCGTGGAAGATCGCCGGCGATCTCGGCGCGTGGAACCCGATGACCGCCGACGAGGAGCTCGGCTACGTCTACATCCCGTTGACGGCGCCGACAGCGTCGGCCTACGGCGTCTGGCGGCCGGGCGACAACCTGTTCGCCGACTCGCTGGTCGCGCTCGACGCCAAGACCGGCAAGCGCGTGTGGCACTTCCAGACCGTTCACCACAACCTCTGGGAATGGGAGAACGTCGGGCCGGCGATGCTCGGCGACATCACGGTCGACGGCCGCCGGATCAAGGCGGTGATGCAGCCGAACAAGAACGGGTTTCTCTTCGTGCTCGATCGCGCCACCGGCAAGCCGGTGTGGCCGATCGAAGAGCGGCCGGTGCCGCAGTCGAACGTGCCGGGCGAGAAGACCTCGCCGACGCAGCCGTTCCCGACCAAGCCGCCGGCGTTCGATCGCCAGGGCGTGACCGACGCCGATCTCATCGACTACACGCCGGACCTGAAGCAGCGCGCGCGCGACATCGCCAAGGATTTCGTCACCGGGCCGATGTTCACGCCGCCGACGATTACCACGGAGGAGCCGGGCACCAACCGCGGCACGCTGATGCTGCCGGGCTCGTGGGGCGCGGCCAACTGGAACACCGGGGCGTTCGATCCGGAGACCGGCATCTACTACGCGATGTCGGCGATCCTGCCCGGACCGTCGAATCGCGCGATCAAGAAGATGACCAGCCCCGAGGCGACGATGGAATACGCCAGCGTCGGGACGTTCCCGGATATCGAAGGGCTGCCGATCATCAAAGGACCCTACGGCCGCATCACCGCGCTCGATCTGAACAAAGGCACCGAGGTGTGGACGGCGGCCAACGGCGACGGCCCGCGCAATCACCCGCTGCTGAAGGAGTTGAATCTGCCGCCGCTCGGCGTCCCGAACCGCCCGGCGCCGCTGCTGACCAAGACGCTGCTGTTCCTCGGCGAGGGGAGCAACGCGGTGAGCGGCACGCCGCAGGTCGACTGGGGCTGGGGGAAGAAGTTCCGCGCCTACGACAAAGCGAACGGCAAGGTGATCTGGGAAACCGAGCTGCCCTCGGGCACGACCGGCGGCCCGATGACCTACATGCTGCGCGGCAAGCAGTACATCGTCATCCCGATCGGATCGCGCAGCGAGCCCGCGGAGTACGTGGCGCTGGCGCTGCCGTAGGTCTTCGCTCGTGGTGTCCGGCTTCAGCCGGACCCGCGGCGGTCCGCCTGAAGGCGGACACTACGGGCGGACACTACGGGCATCCGTGATCGCGAGGATCCACACATGAGCAGCAAACGACGATGGCGTGCGGCCGGTCTCCTGGCGGCCGCGCTGGCGGCGGCCGGTGGAGCGCTGGCGATCGCACAGGACGAGACGAAGAACGGCGAATGGCGTTCGTCGGGCGGCGACTCGTCGTACATGCGCTACTCGCCGGCGGCGCAGATCAACAAGGACAACGTCAAGAACCTCAAGATCGTCTGGCGCCGCCCGGCGCTCGACCCGAAGCTGAAGGAGCAGTTCCCGAAGCTGCGCACCAACAACTACCTGCGCGCCACCCCGACGATGATCGGCGGCGTGCTCTACGCGCCCGACGCCGTCGGGCTGCTCGAGGCGTTCGACGCGACGACCGGCCAGACGATCTGGCGGCAGCCGCCGGCGCCGGAGATGGAGACCGAAGGCGGCGCGTCGAGCACCCGCGGCGTCGACTTCTGGAAGGGCGGATCCGATCACCGGCTCTTCAACGTCCGCGGCGGCTACCTGTATGCGATCGACCTGCGCGGCCGCGCGCTGTCGGCGTTCGGCGACAACGGCCGCGTCCGGCTGGTGCCCGAAGGCGCGCGCAGCTTCGGCTGGAGCTCCGGCCCGATCGTGGTCGGCGACGTGGTCGTGATTGCCGGCAACCTCGACGGCGCCGGCGACGGCGGCACGCAGTGGAAGAACAGCGCGCCCGAGGACGTGCGCGGCTTCGACGCGCGCACCGGCAAGCTGCTCTGGACCTTCCATGTCGTGCCGCGGCCGGGCGAGTTCGGCGCCGACACCTGGGGCAACGACTCCGGCAAGTTCTCCGGCGATCTCGGATCCTGGTGCTGCATCTCGGCCGACGAATCGCTCGGGCACGTCTACATTCCGCTGACCGCGCCGACCGCCGCCTACTACGGCGGCCACCGCCCGGGCGACAACCTGTTCTCGAACGCGCTGGTCGCGCTCGACGCGAAGAGCGGCAAGCGGGTCTGGCATTTCCAGACCGTGCACCACGACCTGTGGGAGTACGACCTGGTCGGGCCGCCGACGCTCGGCGACCTCCGCGTCGACGGCCGCCGCATCAAGGCGGTGATGCAGCCGAGCAAGACCGGCTTCCTCTATGTCTTCGATCGCACCACCGGCAAGCCGGTGTGGCCGATCGAAGAGCGGCCGGTGCCGCAGTCGACCGTGCCGGGCGAGAAGACGTCGCCGACGCAGCCGTTCCCGACCAAGCCGCCGCCGTTCGCGCGCAGCGGATTGACCGACGACGACTTCATCGATTTCACGCCGGAGCTGAAGGAGAAGGCGCGAGAGCTCGCGAAGCAGTTCGTCTTCGGCCCGATCTACACGCCGCCGTCGCTCGTCAGCGACGCGCCCGGCGGCAAGCAGGGGACGCTGATGGTGCCCGGCTCGTGGGGATCGGGCAACTGGAACACCGGCGCCTTCGATCCGGAGACCGGCTACTACTACGCGTTCTCGCACGAGATCCCGCGCGTCTACCGCATCGCCAAGGCGACCGAGAGCGGCGCGGAGATGGAGTACTGGAGCCCGAACCGCGACGCGCCGTACATCGACGGCCTGCCGTTGATCAAGCCGCCGTACGGCCGCATCGTCGCCTACGACATGAACAAGGGGGAGCAGGCGTGGACGGCGGTGAACGGCGACGGCCCGCGCAACCACCCGCTGCTGAAGGATCTGAAGCTGCCGCCGCTCGGCACCGCGAGCCGGCCGACGGCGCTGGTCACGAAGACGCTGCTGTTCATCGGCGACGGCAGCAACCTGTTCGGCGGCATCCATCCGTCGATGTGGGGCAAGACCTTCCGCGCCTACGACAAGGCGACGGGCAAGGTGATCTGGGAGATGGAGCTGCCGTCGGGAACGACCAGCGGACCGATGACCTATCTCGCGCGCGGCAAGCAGTACATCGTCGTCCCGATCGGCGGCCGGGACGAGCCGGCGGAGTGGATTGCGCTGGGGTTGCCATGAGGATCGATCGGATCGTGTGGGCGTGCGCGCTGGCGGCGGGCATCGCGGCCGCCGCCTCGGCACAGACGACGACGACGACGACGGCGGGAACGACCGTAGGTGACAGGGTCTTCAACGCGGATCAAGCGAAGCGCGGGCGCGCGGCGTACGACGGCAAGTGCGCGTCGTGCCACGACGGCGGCACGATGGGCCCCGAGCTGTGGGGCGATCCGTTTCTCACCCAATGGGAGAACAAGGACGTGGCGTCGTTCTTCGCCCGCATCCAGACGACGATGCCGGAGGACGCGCCGGGCACGCTCGCGGACAAGGACGTGCTCGACATCATCGCCTACGTGATCCAGACCAACGGGTTCCCGGCCGGCGACAACGAGCTCGCCAGCAAGGACGCCCTCGCCAAATTGAAGTTCGTGCGTAAGAAGTAGATCTACTCGAGGAGGAGCGGAGATGGCCCGTGTGACCCGCATCGTGTCCCTCATCTTCATGCTTGCCTGCATCGCCCCGCTCGCCATGGCCCAGACGGTCACGTCGACGACCGGCGCGATCAACGGCACGGTGACCGACAGCACCAGGTCGGTGCTGCCCGGCGTGACCGTGACCCTCTCGGGGCCGTCGTTGATGGGCACCAGCGTGTCGGTGACCGATCAGAACGGCCTCTTCCGGTTTTCCAGCGTGCCGATCGGCGACTACAAGCTGAACTTCGAGCTGTCCGGCTTCGGCTCGATCGCGCGCGAAGGCATCCACGTCGGCGTCGGCTTCATCGCCACGGTCAACGTCGAGATGAGCCCCGGGTCGGTCAACGAAAGCATCACCGTCAGCGGCGCGACGCCGGTGGTCGACGTGCAGTCGACCAAGGTCGCCAACAACTTCGACAGCGAGCGGCTGGCGGAGCTGCCGGGCTCGCGCGACGCCTGGGCGGTGGCGGCG
>Ga0111538_10001724_pt1 | contig 30728 bp, 45 predicted proteins | sample SoiMethybrSBSTD1_FD_79669 | JGI IMG/M metagenome (GOLD analysis project Ga0111538, IMG submission 79669) | Bulk soil microbial communities from a Populus tree surrounding site in Tennessee, USA - Soil MetaG P. TD hybrid SBSTD1 (version 2)... | ecosystem: Environmental > Terrestrial > Soil >... | reverse complement strand
CGTCTGCGGCAGGGTGTGCTGCCGTTCGCGTCAGGGGAATAGCAGAAAACGGGGTAGAAGGTGAACCCATGCCACGCACAGACTGGAGTCTCTACACCACCCGCTACTGGCAATGTGCAGGCTGTAACCGGATCGGGTTCATCCTGCAGCACCGGCACGATACGCCATTGAAGGCACTGGACAAGCGGCTGCAGTCACATGGTCTGCGCCAGCGCCACTGCACCGGACAGCAGCTGAAGTGGATGACGGCAGAAGAAGAACAGATTGCACGGCTGACCCACAAAGGGGGGCACCATTTGCCCCACGGTTAGTCCGCACGGGGCACGTGCCACTTTGGGGGGCAGTAACTGCCGTAAGGGGGGCATGCTCTGCCCCACAGGTAGATCGGCCAGTAATCGGGGCACTTTCAATTAGGGGGGGTGGGGTATGCCCACACGTGGACGCAGCCAGAAAAACCGGCAGATGCAGCGGCAACTGCTGAATAGAATACCCCGTGGTCTGCATCCCGCAGACATTGTGCAGGATGCCCCTGTGACCGCACCAGCGCCAGCAGGAGACATCAACGCCCCTGCACCGCTGCCTGACTCCATCCGTCCAGCGGACACACACACGGATGTGACAGGGCATCCCGCGAAGTTCGCGCCATCACCGGACTGACACCGTGCCGCACGCACATCAGACACGGCGAACACGCGCACACGGATGTTCACTTGCAGCCGTTCATCCGCTCCTGACCGGGGGGCGCGGAAGGGTCGTAAGTGCACCCCCCCCCTCTAACCGTCGTAGTGTCGGCGCAACTTCTGGGGACTTATCGCGTTTTTGCTAAGGATTTTGAAGGTTTTGGTGATGAAAACATTGAATGATTCGGTGAATTTGCCAAAACACGTCAAAACATTCAATGATTCCAGCGATTCTGCGCACTGTCACTGGTGTGGGCTGATCTTGAAAGTCCCAGCGGTCCACCGCAGATCCTGTGTGCTTCAGTCCGGTGAGCGTACTACGTCAGCGGCGGGTCAGCGGTGGGATGCTGCCCGGTGCGCCGGTCAGCAGCACCTGTTCAGCCGTGGGTGAAGTGGATGCGTATCCTGGTAGCCTGTGAGTGCAGCGGCAGAGTGCGTGCGGCCTGCCGTGCGCTGGGGCATGACGCATGGTCCTGTGACCTGAAGCCAGCGGAAGACGGCAGTCCGTTCCACCTGCAGGCTGACGTGCGGACAGTGCTGCTGGACAGCAGGCAGTGGGATGCGCTGGTGGCCTTCCCTGATTGCACGTATCTCTGCGCCAGTGGTCTGCACTGGAATACTCGCAGACCTGAACGGGTGACCATGAGTGCTGCAGCGGTGGACTTTGTGCGGCAGTTGCTGCGTGCCCCTGTGCCACGTATTGCGCTGGAGAATCCCCGTGGGCGGATTGGGACAGCCATCAGACCGGCTGACCAGATCATCCAGCCGTATGACTTCGGTGAAGATGCCTGCAAAGCTACCTGCCTGTGGCTGAAGGGTCTGCCGCTGCTGCGTCCGACCAGACGCATTCCGGGCAGGCTGGTGCGTGTGCAGGGCAGGCTGATTGAACGATGGGCCAATCAGACAGACGCGGGGCACAACCGTCTGGCCCCATCACCCACCCGGTCTGCAGACCGTGCCCGGACGTATCCTGGAATAGCAGCCGCCATGGCTGCGCAGTGGTTTGGGCAGGGCACAGCACTGGACCTACAGCAGCCATTGTTCAGAGACACGGACAGTCACACGCTGGAGTATCAGCATGGCGCATGACGCAGCTGCATCCAGAAGACCGACACTCTGCCTGAAGATTGGTGCCCATGGCGTGGACTGCACGCTGCTGATGGATGGGGTGGACGTGTCCAACTATGTGCGTGGCGTGGACGTGCATGCCCACGTGGGTGAAGTCACAGAAGTGACCATCACGCTGCTGGCGAATGTGGAAATACTTGGGGAGGCAGGACGGCTAATCTTCAGGAAGGAAGGCCACCGTGAAGGATGAACCGTGTACGCTGGTCAATGTCATCCGGTCCATACCGCCATCCTATGGGGTGTGCCGTGCGCAAGCCTGCCGGAAGAACATTGAATGGGTCACCACGCTGAAGGGGAAGAAGGTGCCGCTGACCTTGCCGGTGACCATCAAGCGAGTGTTTGAGAAGACGGATGGTGTCCTGGTCAGCGTGGTGGACTTTGCAGATATTCACTGGTCCACCTGCACGGAGTCACGGGAACGGGTGGCAGCACGGGTCTCCCGGTCAGTCAGGGGGTAACGCCAATGGGTGGCTGGAACAGTGGACGCAGAGCGAAAGAAGGCACGCTGAAAGTAGTGGGAGGCAGGGTCAGGGCCAAGTCCGTGCCGCAGCTGCCACCTGCCACAGCAGACTTTGATACGCCACCGCAGGAACTGCAGCAGAACAAACGGGCCATGGCTGAATGGGCACGGGTGGTCCCGCTGCTGCGGCAGTCCGGTCTGGTCACCACGGCTGACCGCAGTGCGCTGATTGCGTGCTGTCAGCAGTGGTCCAGGTACTTGGATACAGAGCAGAAGATACGGGCATCTGGACAGGGAGACAGCGCGACATTGGCGCGGTTTATCCGCATCAGTGATAAGGCACTGCACCAGTGCGTGACGCTCTGGCGTGACCTGGGACTGACCCCCAAGGGCAGGGCACGGCTGTCTAAGCTGCCGCTGGCAGAGACCCCAGAGCAGTCCAAGTGGGCAGGATTGCTGTGAACGGCGTGATGACATTCAGGCAGGTCCAGCAGCTGGAGATTAGGCTAGGATGTGCGCTGGATTACGTGGAAGTCACCACGCATGGTGATTCTGAGCGGACTGTTTGTGTGACCACGCCACGCTGTGCGTACTGTGGGACGTTCAATCCAAGTGGGCACTGCAAGCACTGCGGTGCTTCTGTGCTTCGATACTGAGACTGTAGACTAGTCGCTGCCAGTTCCCCGCTGGCCCGGTGCCCCATCCTGCCGTGTGAGTCCATGCCCCTGTGCTTGATGCCACACGCAAGGTTGAAATCATCAACAAGCTGACCCACACCAAGGGTCCATTTGCCGGTCAGCCGTTCAAGCTGCGCCAGTGGCAGGAACGGCGCATCATCCGTCCACTGTTCCGCACGGAACGGGGCAGACGGGTGACCAGGACCATGCTGCTGATGTTGCCACGCAAGAACGGCAAGACAGAGATAGCCGCTGCGCTGGCGATTGATGGACTGCTGTTTGATGGGGAAGCTGGCGCAGAAGTCTATAGTGCCGCAGCAGACCGTGATCAGGCAGCACTGGTGTTCAATGTCGCAGCACAGATGATCCGAAACGATGCGCAGTTACTGTCACAGTGCGACATCTTAGACAGTCAGAAGCGCATCGTGCATCGGAAGTCTGGGTCCGTGTACCGGGCTATCTCTGCAGAAGCGTATTCTAAGCATGGATTTAACGCTAGCCGGATCATCTATGATGAACTGCATTGTGCGCCTAACTCTGAGTTATGGCATGTCTTAGCCAGCAGCACGGGTGCGAGAGCACAGCCCTTAGTTATTGCTATCTCCACGGCAGGCTATGACCGGCACAGTATCTTGTATGAACTGTATGCACACGCGAAGAACGTCTTAGTCAATCCCAAGTTAGATCCATCATTCCTGCCGGTCATCTATGAAGCCGCAGAAGATGCGGACTGGCGTGATGAAGCCGTCTGGCGTGGGTGTAATCCGGCGCTGGGGGACTTCCGCAGCATGGATGAAATGCGGGTGATGGCTGCCCGTGCGCAGGAGATACCCGCACAGGAGAACACGTTTCGACGGTTGTACTTGAATCAGTGGACAGAGCAAGCCGCCAGATGGATTGGCATTGACGCATGGGACAGTTGCTGCGAGCAGCGGTCTACCTGGAGCGGACCCTGTTATGTCGGACTGGACTTGTCCACCACCACGGATATCACGGCCATGGTGGCTGTCTATCCTGATGCGGATGGGGATGGCTTCTCTGTGCGGGTGGCAGCCTTCCTGCCGGGAGACAAGCTGCATGAACGGGGACTCCGTGACCGGCTGCCCTATGAACAGTGGGCAGCGGATGGACACCTGATCGTCACATCCGGCAATGTCGTGGACTATGAACGGGTCCGCAGTGAACTGGCGACATGGGCGGACAGCAGTGACGTGCGTGAAGTGGCCTTCGATCCGTGGAATGCCACGGACTTGGTGAACCGGCTGAAGGACCAGGACGGGTTCACGTGCGTGCCGGTGCGGCAGGGTCTGGCGCAGCTGTCTGCTCCGACTAAATCCCTGGAGAAGTCCGTCCTATCCCGCACGCTGCGCCACAATGGGCACCCCGTGCTGCGCCATCACGTGGGCAATGTCGCGGTAGAGACCGATCATGCGGGGAACATGAAGCCATCCAAGAAGCTGTCATCCGCACGGATAGACACGGTGGCAGCACTGGTGATGGCGGTAGACCGCAAAGACCGGCAGACCGCAGCGCCAGCGCCGAAGCAGTATCAGGCATTCATCTTCGGGGGGCAGCCATGAAGCGCAGAGGCAGACCACGTATCGATCCAGCTGACCGGTCTGTTGCGGTCAGTTTCGCCTTACCCAGCAAACGATATGACCGGCTATATCAGCGTGCGCTGTTGCTGAAACGCAGCGTGCCTGACTTAGTGCGCACTGCCTTGCAATATGCTGAAACGGCGCAGAAGGAATAAAAGAATCTTTTAATTGCTATTCCAATCCTGTGGGCACATAGTTCCGGCGCTGGCAGGTGACACAGTGACAAAACGGTGCAAGGACTGCGGCATTGTCTGCGACGTTGACCACGGATTCAGGAAGGCCCATGCACTACATGCACGTGGTGCATCTGGCTATCACGCTGTCTGTATTGGGTGTGAACAGAACAAGCGTGATGCCTCCAAACAGACCACCGCTGGACGGATGGCTGTGAAGGTTCGAAATGTCATCAACACCCACGCACGGCGGCTGCGTATTGCCGGTGACCGTCTACGGACACATTTCGGATGGCACCCGGACCAGATGCTGCGTGATGTCCAGATGGCTTATGCGGGTGCCTGTGTGTATTGCCACAGCGCATTTATTGGTATGCCGCATGGTCTGCACGATCTGACGCTGGATATTGTGAACCCTACTGTGCAACCGTACTACGCCACGAATGTCCGCTGGTGTTGTCAGACGTGCAATCGCGCCAAGCAGCAGATGTCACCTGAGGCGTGGGGTGGACGCTGTGCCTTCTGGGATGCCTATCGGCGGCACACAAAGCGGCCCGTGCAACCTTCGTTCTGGGACTGAATAAAAAAACGAAAAATTGCCACAGGGTCTGCGGTGCCCAACAGTGTCCAGCCACACCCATGCTGGACCGTGCCTATGCCCTGCTGGACATCAAGTCCGTTGACGTAGACCAGCGGACCATTGAAGGCTACGCCACCACCCCTGCCTGTGACCGCAGCGGGGACATTGTGGAACCCACGGGTGCGCAGTTCACGCTGCCCATGCCGCTGCTGTGGCAGCACGATCAGGCCCAGCCTGTGGGGGAAGTCATTGCCGCACGGGTGACCCCAGACGGGATCCACATTACGGCCAAGTTTGCGCGCATTGATGAACCTGGAACCCTGAAGGCACGCATTGACGAAGCGTGGCAGTCCGTGAAGGCACGGCTGGTGCGCGGGTTCTCCATTGGGTTCAAGGCACTGGACCATGTGCCGGTCAATGCCCGTGACCCGTGGTCTGGACGGCATATCACGAAGTGGCTGTGGGCTGAGACATCAGCCGTCACGATCCCCGCGAACATGGCAGCCACCATCACCACGATTAAATCAGCGGCTGCGTTAAGCCTGAACCTTCCCGGCGCTGCGGGACTGCCCACTGTGCGTGTCAGGAACACGCCACCCATGCAACAGACATATGCAGAACAGATCACGCAGCATGAACAGAAGCGTGCGGCTGTGGTCACGTCCATGGCTGACCTGATGAAGAAGGCTGACACAGACGGGACCACGCTGTCAGCGGAAGACACCAAGGTCTATGACGGGTACTCCGCTGAAGTGAAGTCACTGGATGGGCACATTGTCCGTCTGCGTGAAATGGAGACCCTGAACGTCCAACAGGCCAAGCCAGTCATCATCCCAGAGCAGAGACCGCAGCCTGTGGTGCAGGTCAAGTCCAACATTCCCAAGGGCACCGCGTTTGTCAGACTGGCGTGCGCAAAGCTGGTGTGCAACGGGAACATGTTCGAAGCCGCAGAGTATGCGAAGCGGTGGCAGGACAGCACGCCAGAAGTGGCGTTGAGTCTGAAGGCGGCTGTGGCACCGGGCACCACCACGGATGCCACATGGGCAGCGCCGCTGGTCAATCAGAACATTGCGGATGACTTCCTGGAGTTACTCCGACCCGCCACCATTCTGGGCAAGATCACCGGCTTCCGGGAAGTGCCCTTCAATACCAAAGTCCCCAGTCAGACCGCTGGCGGGACATATTCCTGGGTTGGAGAACAAAAGCCCAAACCAGTCTCAAAGTTAGCCTTTGCCTCAGAAGCCCTGACGGTCAGCAAAGCTGCTGGCATCATTGTGCTGACAGAGGAATTGGTCAGGCTGTCTAATCCTTCCGCAGAAGCACTGGTGCGTGCGGATATGGTGGCAGGCATTGCCCAATTCCTGGATCAACAGTTCATTGATCCGGCAGTGGCAGCCGTGGCGGGGGTGAACCCTGCCAGCGTCACCAATGGCGCACCCACGGCAGCGGCAACGGCTAACCCGCTGGCCGACATCATGGCGCTGATAGGCCACTTCGCCAGCAATAACATTGCGGTGGGTGGGGTCCACATCATCCTGTCGCCCACGAATGCCCTATCCCTGTCTTTCAGGACCAACCTGGATGGCAGTCCCGTGTTTCCTGGCGTGGGTCTGGAAGGTGGCACGTACAAAGGGCTGACGTTCATCACCAGCATGGCTGCGCAGGCACTGGTCATTGCCATGCAGCCATCACTGGTGCTGCTGGCGGATGAAGGTGGCGTGACCATTGACGCCAGCCGGGAAGCTTCACTGCAGATGGACTCCGCGCCGATGTCACCGGCTGATGCCACCACAGTGCTGGTCTCACTGTGGCAAAACAATTGTGTCGGTCTTCGGGCCGAACGGTTCATTAACTGGAAGAAGGCCAACGTGAATGCCGTGAAGTATCTGACGGCAGCCGCGTATCCTGCGCCGACAGGCACCATGCCTGCGGAGGAACCCGTCACCACGGCACGCACACCCAGCAAGGCATAAGCGTGCGGCTGTGGGGGATGGAACTGACACGGGCACGTCCAACTGGTGCCAACCTACCAGCTGGCGTGCCCGTGTCGGCCCGTGGCACGGGCAGTGGCGGGTGGTTCCCGGTCATTGTCCGTGACCACTATCCTGGCGCATGGCAGAAGAACGATGAACTGTGGACAGGCCAAACGGCCATGTCCTATGCAGCGGTCTTTGCCTGCACCACGCTGATTGCGCAGGATGTGGGGAAGCTGCGGCTGCGGCTGGTGGAACAGGATGACGCGGGGATCTGGACAGAGACCACATCACCGGCATTCAGTCCGGTGCTCAGGAAGCCGAACCGGTACCAACTAATCAATAAGTTCATTGAATACTGGCTGGTCTCCAAGCTGCGCTTCGGGAATGCCTACATCCTGAAGCAGCGGGATAGCCGTGGGGTGGTCATTGCCCTGTATGGACTGGACCCGCAAGCCGTGACCGTGCTGGTGGCACCGGATGGCAGTGTCTTCTATCAGCTGACGCATAGTGATCTGGCGGGTGTGCCGCAGCAGGGGGTGGCTGTCCCTGCCCGTGAAGTCATTCACGATCCCATGGTGCCCTTATTCCATCCGCTGATTGGGGTCTCCCCCATCTATGCGTGCGGGATGGTGGCGTTACAGGGATTGAAGATCCAGGACAATTCCACCAACTTCTTTGGCAATGGGTCTAATCCTGGTGGGGTATTGACCGCACCCGGCAGCATTGACCAGACCACCGCAGACCGGCTGAAAGACTTCTGGGACCAGAACTATACCGGCGCGAATGTCGGGAAGGTGGCTGTCTTAGGTGATGGGCTGAAGTATGAACCCATGGCCGTCAATGCCGTGGATGCCCAGCTGATTGAACAGTTGAAGTGGACCACGGAAACCATCTGCGCAGCCTTCCATGTGCCAGCCGCACTGGTGGACTCTGGTGGGCACCCGGTACCCTACGCCAACTCAGAGCCGTTGATGCAGCAATATTACAGTCAGTGCCTGCAGTCACTGATTGTGGCGCTGGAACTGTCCCTGGATGACGGACTGGGACTGACCACGGTACCGGACCATATCTACGGGACAGAGTTTGATATTGACGATCTGCTGTGGATGGATACCGCGACACGGACAAAGGCTGCGACAGATGCGGTCAGTGGTGGCGTGCTATCTCCTGATGAAGCACGGCATAAGTACTTCGGGATGGGCACCGTGCCGGGTGGTAGCAGTCCGTACATGCAGCAGCAGATGTTTTCACTGCAGGCGCTGTCCGACCGCGATAGCTTGAAGCCGTTCAGCACACCAGAGGCACCAGCGGCAGCTGCGCCATCTGGCGCTGACGACGTGACAAAGATGCTGTATAAGACGGCGGCTATTCTGACGCGGAAGTATTGTGAAGGTGACCTTCATGTCTGACGCTGCTGATGCTGCTGAAGCGTTAGCCGATAGGCTATTGCTGATGATCAAGGGTGCGCTGGGTCCACTGCATGCACAGCACGCCACACTATTGGAACGGTGCAGCCAGATGGATGCACGGCTGTCCACCATGGAACCTGCCGTGACCCTGCTGCGTGAACGCATGGCCGTGACGGAAACACGGTCGTTCATTCCTGGCCCAGCCGGGAAAGACGGCGCAGACGGGGCGGATGGCTTCTCCTGTGACGAAATGACCGCAGTGCAGGATCCCACAGACCAGCAGCTGATTACCCTGTCGTACCGCCGTGGGGACCAGCAGAAGACCATTGGCACGCTGCGCTTGACCGTGCCCAGTTATACCGGCACGTTCAAAGACGGGCAGACCTACACCAAGGGGCAGATGGTCACAGACCGTGGGTCCATGTGGTTCTGCCACACAGACACTGGCGCACGTCCCGGTGATGGAGTGACCGGCTGGACACTGGCCGTGAAGTGTGGCCGTGACGGGAAGGACAGCCGGTGACGCTGGTGACGCTGCAGGAAGTGAAGCTGCACCAGCGGCTAACGTTTGCGGATGGCAGTCCGCAAGATGCGGATGTGACGCTGAAGGCTGACGGTGCAGAACAAGCCGTGCTGCGCTGGGTGCGAAAGTCCACGTTTGGCAATTCGAATGCCCTGCTGTGGACCAGTCCCAGCACCACCCCAGCGGATGTCAAGGCGGCGGTGCTGCTGATGTTCTCGGACCTGTGGCGCTTCCGTGGGGATGATGTGGGCGCAGCCATCTATGCCGCACCACGCAATGCCGGGGAAGACCTGCCCCCCGTGGTGATTGGCCTGCTGCGCCGCTATACGGATCCGGTGCTGGCATGATCACGGCTGGACAGTTAGACACGCTGGTGACCCTGGAGAACCCAGCGGACCCGGTGCCTGATCCCCGTGGCACCTTCAGTGAACAGTGGCTGCCGCTGTCACCGGCACAGGTCTGGGCACACATTGATGCCACGTCACAGGCCGACATGGAACAGTCCGCTGCCAGTGCAGGGACCATCATTGGGCAGGGTCTGTTTACGGTGGGGATGTTCTATCACCCGCAGGTGACGCTGAAGACCCGGCTGTCCTATGTGGACCCTGACCATGGACAGCGCACGTTCCAAGTGGCTTCGCTGCGCAATCCCGATAACGCACGGCGTGAACTGGTGCTGGTGGTCTCTGAACTGCAGCCATGAAGACCAAGCTGACCATCAAAGGGGTGAAGGCTGAACAGCAGAACCTGCTGCAGCTGCCTGACCAACTGGCGACAGAAGCACTGGCCGTGGTCAACAGTAAGGCACAGGAAGCCGCGAAAGAGATACGGCGTGCCTATCCCCGCAGGACTGGGAACCTGCGCCGCAGTGTCGCGGTGGAGAAAGGGAAGAAGTCCGGGACGAAGCGGCTGGCTGTTGCCACGTCTACCGTGGTGGTGAAGTCTCCACTGGCGCACCTGATTGAAGATGGCACGGTGGCCCGTCATACCTCCTGGGGTCCAGAGTATGGGAACCGGGGCATGATGTATGGCCTGCACATCTTCTGGCCCGTCATTCTGCGCATGAACCGGGAACTGCAGCCAGCGTATGCCGCCATTCTCCGGGCAAAGAAGTTTGTGGTGACGGGCAGTGCCTGATGTCAGCGCCGTGGATACCGCCGTCGTCAGTGCGCTGGCGGCTGATGCGCAGCTGCAGGCCGTCTGTCCGGGTGGCGTGTACTTCGGGGTGGCCCCACGGGACAGACGGCAGTTTGTGTTAGTGGCGCTGGTGGTGGATTTCAGTGAGTGGCAATTTGCGGAAGACAGCGCAGACCGACGTGCCATAGAAGACATCACCTATAACGTCAAGGCTGTGGTGATGGACAGTGTGGGCAGTGATGTGGAAGCCGCAGCGGCACGCATTGATGCGGTGCTGGAAGACCAGCCGCTGACCATTCCTGGCTATGGCTGGATGTCCACGGTACGGACCGAACGCATCAGATATCCCGAAGTGGACTCTGTGGATCAGAACATTCGCTGGTGGCATCAGGGTGGGCATTACCGCGTGATGGTCACGCCATTGGGAGAAGGACAATGATTAGAGCAGGCCGTGATGGACTGGTGAAATGGGATCCCACTGGTGCGGGTGGTGTCACAGCCGTGGCGTTAGTGTCCATTAAGTCATGGACCCTGAGTTTGAGTACAGAGAAGATAAACGTAACTTGCTTCCAAGACTCAAACCGTGTCTATATTCCAGGGATGCGTGATATCTCAGGGGATCTAAGTGGCTTCTGGAATAGTGCGGATATGTCGCTGATCGAAGCGACAGCACTAACTGCGCCGGGTTACTTAGAACTCATCCCGCACAGCAATGACCCCAGCACCGCAACACCCCACAGCTTCACCGGGCTGGCGTACATGGATGCCAACCTGGATACGGATGTGGAAGGGGCACCGGCATTGACGGGCACCTTTATGGCGGCTGGCCCGTGGACGTTGCCCACTGCGCCGTGAAGGGCTGACGTGTTCCGCACGATCGTGCTGCGTGGGCAGCGGGGAACCATTCTCTGGTCCGGAAGTGATGCGGCAGAACTAAGCCGCTGGACGCTGTGCCGTGATGACCAATTCAAGTTCACGCTGACTGCCCACGTGGAACGTGCGGACTCCTTCCGGCTGCGCCAGCTGCCGCTACTGTTTACCGCACCACGGAAGACGAAGCCTGCAGGGCTGTGGTGTTTCCCCGTGCTGCCGAAGTCTCTGCAGGTGCAGGGTGCGGCACTGACGGCTGCACTGGGTCCACCTGAAGGAAGGTAAGACATGCCGTCTGCCGTGGTCACCCCCCGTACCAAAGTGCTGCCGCTGCCCGTGGATGGCTGGACCCTGACCGTCCATGAAGAACTAAACCACGGGCAGCATATCGCCATGCTGGCGCGGGTGTATCGGGAAACAGACGACGGGAAGTTACACCGCGATGCGCTGAAGAACAGTGATGCGCTGGTCATTGCCTATCTGGTGGACTGGACGCTGACCGACAGTAGCGGGGAACGGATCGACATCAAGGGACTGAAGCCGGAAGACCTGCAAGACGTACTGAATAACCTGCGCATTCCCGTGGCGCTGCAGGTGAAGCAAGCGGTGCAAGCGCATGATGCCACCATTGGGGCAGCGGCAGAGGATCAAAAAAAAACCGATGGTACCGTCGCGCCATTGCCTCAGACCTTGCAGTCTGTCGCCTGACGGGATTGACCTGGAATGCCGTGCAGCAATTGCCGGAACATATCTATTCGATCATCGTGGATGACCTGCACCGCAGCGCACGGGCATAGACCATGGCTTTAGCTGCCACCATTGACGCAGACTTCTCAGACTTCATCAGTGAGACCAAAGCCGCCAGTGTGGAACTGGCGTACATGGAAGATCAGGCGGAGAAGACCGGCAGTGCCCTGAACAAAGAACTGGGGGGATCCGATAAGTCCCTGTCGCAGATGACCGGCACGCTGAAGTCTATTGCGGGGGCATTCGGGATTGCGTTCAGCGTGGATGCGGTCATTGGATTTGGCAAGGAGATCTTACAGACTGCCTCAGACCTGACACGGCTATCCCAGCAGACTGGGCTGACGGTGGAACAGGTGCAGCGGCTGTCCTATACCGCTGAACAGTCTGGTAACTCGCTGGACCAGATAACGAATGCCGCGAGCAAGATGCAGGTGGCGCTGGATACAGAGAAGGGACAGCTGGCGGTAGAGGCACTGGGGATTGAATTCCGGCAGTTTGCCGCAGCGAAGCCGTATGACCAGCTGCTGCAAGTCTCTGATGCGCTGCGTGGGATTGCAGACCCTGCCGAACAAGCGCAGCGTGCGGTGGAATTGTTTGGGGAGTCCGGCGCAAAGTTACTGCCCACACTGGTCAGTGACATGCGTGCGGTGGGTGAAGCTGCCGTCACGTCCAGTGACCAGCAGGTGGCAGCACTGGCTGCGGCAGAGAGTGCCATTTCCAGTTGGAGTACCGCAGCTAAGAACGCAGCGGTGGGGACAGCGGGGAGTCTGCTGCTGTCTGGTGAACAGGTGGCGAAGCAGGGACTGCTGAAGACGATTCAGATGTGGGTGGATAGTCCGACCACTTCCATCTTTCTGCAGCAGCTAAGTGCCATTGGCAGTGCAGCGAAGGACACCGCATCCAAACTGACGAAAGCAGAGTTAGCGGAGATAGAACGGCAGGGGGGGTTTGGTCCTGGCGCGGGTGAGACTCCCGTGGAACGTGCCAAACGGGAGAAGGCTGAAGCTGACGCCAAGCGGGAACATGAAGCTGCCGCGAAGGCACTGGCTGCGGCAGAGAAGGAACTGGGCGAAGTGCGCAAGGGGTATGGTGGACTGCTGGTCAGTATGACCCCTGAGACTTTGAAGGCGGTGCAGGCGGACTTGCAGTTAGGTGCCTCCCAGTCAGCCGTGGCAACTGCTTACGGTCTCTCAGCGCAGCAGGTGAAGGCTGCGTCTGATGAACTGAAGACGCACATCACCATCACCACGGGTCTGGGTGCGGAATGGGGGAATGTGGGGGAGAAGGTCACCATCACGGCAAATAGTGTCGTGGCGGATATTGACCGCATGAAGGATTCAGCCGCTGCCTATGAAGCAGAGACCCAGCGTATGGCGGATGAATTCTCCAAGACGCAGGCGAAGGACTATAAGAAGCCGCTGGAAGATTCGACTAAGGCCACGGATGAACTGACGGACTCCACCAAACAGCTGTCTGTGGCGCTGCGGGACATGGGTAATACCGCCATGACGGCTTGGGAGTCACTAGCGGCAGGCAATGCCCTGATGGACGCCTACAACAAGGCGGGTGTCGCTACGGGGATGCAGATTGCCACGGGTGGCTATCAGTTTGACCGGCTGAAGCAGTCAGGGGTGATGCCCACGTATGGACAGCTGACCCGCAATGACACCACCACGCCGTGGGGTAATACCCTGAACGTGAATGTGAACAGCACGGACGCCAGTGACATTGCCGGGAAGCTGGTGGGTGAAATGAAACGGAACGGGATCCGGCTGTAAAGCCATGGCCCCCCTATCCCCGAACCATAAACAGGGCTGTGCCCGTCTGGGCATGATGCGGCTGAATGCCGCACGGCTGAATGTCTATGAAGCGTGGATGGCAGGCATCATCAATGGCAGTAATCCCCAGACCGGACCCGGCAAGGGTCTGCGGATTGAAGGGGCAGGGATTACCCACCAGCTGAATGAACAGCCAGACACGGCGCAGTTCAGAACCAGTGGGTTCACTCCCGTGGCTGGGCAGACGCTACAGGTCTATACGGGGGAGTACTCCGCCGACCATCAGCTATTCGGGGGCAGGATTCTGGAAACCACGCTGCTGTATGAAGACACGAAGCAGAACGTGGCGTATGACATCAACTGCATTGATCCCACCTGGATGATGCAGCGCACGCTGGTGCTGGGCACCTACGTGAACCAGTCCGCGTCCACCATTGCGGTGGACCTGATCACCCGCTTCTGCCGCAATGTCACCACGCAGCACGTGCAGGCGGGACTGCCGGTCATTGATGCGATCACCTTCACGAATGAACAGGTGCCCAGTTGCCTGACGGAAATCTGTCGGCGGATTGGCGCGTACTGGTATGTGGACTATGCCGGTGACCTGCATCTGTACACCAGTGAACCCGGCACGGCGTATTCCATTACGGACTCCACCCCACGCACGGCACGGCACTTTACACTGACGGAAGACTTATCGCAGGTCATCACCCGCGTCATTGGTCGTGGGGGTGGAGTCAGTGCGGTGATTGATGTGCAGGCGGGTGCCACAGAGATACCGCTGGATGAAGGGGAGAATACGCAGCAGTCCTGGTATACGCCCACGGGTGGCATTGTGGAAATCAATGCCCAGCGGGTGACGTATGCGGGTGTGCGTGGACGTGGTGGGACTGGTGCGCTGGTGGGGGTGGGCAATAGTCCGACCAGTGCGCCATCCGTCATCCAATACGGTGGCGCATCAGCGTTGACGGTGGGGGCATCCTATAAGTACGCCGTGACCTTTGTCACGGGGTCTGGCGAAACCCTGCCGGGTCCACTGGTCACTGGCATCCCGTCTGGGCAGAACCCGCCAGTGCCCACGTCCTGCACCATGCGGGAGTCCACCACGCCAGCGGGGACACCAGGACCAGTGGTGGGTGGGGTCTATCACTTCTTCACCATCTTCAGTATTGAAGGGGGCACGAAGTCCTGGAACGGTCCTGTTGCTGGACCACTGACCTATAACGGGAAGTATTGGCAGATCTGGTGCGGGGATACGCTACTGGCCCCGCAAGGCTTTACGTATCTGAGCGGGTTTAGTAATAGTCCACCCCCCGCACGGTATCTGCAGGTCTGGATCTATCGCACGTTGGCGAATGCTGGCACGTACTATTCCTGCGGGTTTGTGGACGTGCCAGCCAATCCTATCTCTGGGTCACCGGGATGGTTGACGCTGACCTATAACCCGCCAGACGGGGACATTGCCCATGATTACAATCTGCGTCCACCAGAAGGCCCGATCTTCAGTAACCTAAAACTGACGCAGATCCCTATCGCGGCAGCGACGACACCCCCGATCACGCAGCGCAAGGTGTACCGGACCATGACGAATGGATCACAGCTGAAGCTGTTGACCACGTTGAATAACAACACCGATACGGTCTTCTTTGATACGACGGGGGATAACCTGCTGGGCGCAGCGCCACCCACCACTGATACCTCTGGGCTGACGGATAACCGGCAGGTGTCTGCAGGGGTCACAGACCTGCCCGTGTCTGCCACTGGACCCTTTGAGGCAGACGGGGGCACCAGTGGTGGCTGGGCACGGGTGGGCAATCTGGTGGTGAAGTATGGCGGTATCGGTGCGGGGACATTGACCGGACTTCCTGCCAGTGGACCTGGATCCCTGACAGCCACAGTGCGGTATGGCACACAGGTGCTGATTCAGCCACGGCTGGTGGGGGTGCCTGCATCTGGCACGGGTGCGCTGCTGCAGCCGCTGCGCAAGGGGGATACGGTGACCATCCGTCTGGAACAGACAGACACGGCAGCACGGGATGTGATGGCAGACCGGCTGAAGTTCCCAGGACAGGCAGCGGTGCCAGACGATGGGGTCATTGAGTATGCGCTGAGTGATAGCCGCTTCGGACCCGTGGAACTGCTGGCGAACATGACCGCCACGCTGCTGGAACGGAAAGACCCCCACCTGACCCTGCGCTTTGAATCCCGTGACCCGTCCCTGCAGGTGGGCCGATTGATTACCGTGAACATCAGCCAGCCGCCGATCAATGGGACGTTCCGTATTCAGCGGGTGACGTTTAGTGAGATAGCCATTGCGGGTGCGCGGGGTACGCCGTATCCGCTGCGGACCATTGAAGCCACCAACAAACTGTTTACCTTTGCGGACTTACTGCGGCGGCTGCGTGGCCGGGAAGGTGGCGTGCCCTAATGGCGTTAGATCGAACCTGGTACAACACGCTGATTGATGACAGTGGGGATGGGGTCAGCGGGTCCGTCTGGGATAAGGCAGACGTGGATGCGTTGATGGACGCGGTAGATGCGGAGATAGGACCCGGCGGATGGGTGCCGTATACGCCGCTACTGTCAACAAATGCTGGCGTCTGGTCAAGTTCCAGCAAACTCGGCAAATACCACACCGTCGGTCGATGTTGCACGGTACTGTATTCAATAGAAGCATCGAGCCTGTCCGTAGCGACCAATCAAATCCACGTTGGTATCCCGCTCGCGGCTGTTCCGTTTCCGAGCGGGGCCATGATGGCATCAGTTGTGATTTTTCTAAACTCCGTGTGGGAGATCGGCGTCGGGGAAATCTCAATAGCCCCGTATACGTGGCTTACGGTGCAACGGACCTCAGGCGACTTCACCGCTACGTCGTCACTCTACGTGCGCGGACAAATCAGCTATGAATTCTAGGGTGAATGGAGAGGAAGTCCGAAATGGCTATCATCCAAGCGGGTCGGCAGTTTACGGCGGAACAATTACAGGCTGACGCTGGCAGCGTGGCTGCAATGGTGCGGGATGCGGTGCAGCGTGCGGACAATCTCCGAGCACAGTTGGAGTCCTGGCCCGATGCGGACCTGATCACACTTGGGTTGAGTCAAGAAGAAGTCAATGCCATGAAAGGCTTTTACGTGGGCGACATGCCAGCCATTAGGGATCTGCTGAAGGCATCCACATGGATGAAGCAACTGCTGGGGACTGGTCTTTAAGAACGTGCAAGGGAAAGAAGGGACACATATGCCGACAAGACAAGTCACAATTCAAGGGGTGATGACGTGGGATGAAGGACCAATGGGGCCGAGTCAGGGTCCAGGGTTCCCGACCCATCCGATTGCACCGGGTGGTGAGGAACCGTCACAGCTGCCCACCTAACGGCAGTCAGCCGTCCAGCGTCACCTGCGGTGCGTGTGCCGCAGGTGACGGCTGAAGCGCCACAGCTGCCAGACATCCCCAGCGCAGCACCAGCCAGCCGAGAAGCCCCCCACGTCCACGCCAGTGGTCCAGCGTCACCGGTCCACCTTCAGCTGCGCCGTGACGGCTGCCAGCAGGCTGGCGTGCCCAGCCAGTGCGTCTGCCCGTGACCGGTAGCGGGTGATCTGCCCATCAAGGCTGGTCCCGTAAACCAGAGACTCCCACAGCACGGGTCTGCCGGTGCAGAGGAAGTCATGATCCAGTCCCAGGAAGACCGTGGAGACTCCCGTCTGCACCGGCTGCCCTTCCCAGAAGTCCTGCCGCACCACCCGGTCTGCGGTCTGGAACCACGCCCCCCACCGCAGGACATCCGTGGTGGGGATGGGGGTCTCCCCGTCATCCGCCAGCATCCAGTAGGTCATGGTCCAGCAGTTCATGGCGCAGACCGTAGCACTGGAAGACTCCCCCCGGAGTATGGGTGAATCCATGCTTACCATATGCTTACCGCTCTGATCACCGTGGGGTGACCGTGGGTGACCATGGATGACCGTGGGAACCTGGAACACCCAATAAATATGGGACTTTAGGGGACTAACGGGCATTGACGGGCACTGACAGGAACGACATCTGGGATTCAGAAGGTATCCCGTGACACACGCATTTCACCCAATGAATACGGGCATGAACTGCGCTGACCCCCCAGCCATGATTACCTAATGCACTACCGGTGCGGTACCGGTGAATGCCCGTGGGTGCCCGTGGATAGCGGTAGACTGCCCAGCGTCAGCGGCTAGGCTGATCACTGAACCCCGGTACTACTCCGCACCGGCTGCCGCTGACGCTGCCCCCTGCAGGGGCACAGCCGCCACAGGGGCAGAACCCTGCCAGCCAGCCGGATCGTGGCGCAGGCAGCCGCTGGTGACCGGCAGACCCCCGTACAGCGCAACACCCGGCAGGGGATGGTGCCCCGTGCCGGGTGTTCTGCTTCAGTTGGCTACGTTCACTGTGGTCTTGAAATGTCGCGGGTGCCCTGCCGCAATTCGCGGATGTCCAGCAGGAATGCACCCCGCGCCGTGTCATCTAGATCCAGACCGATTTTTTCGGTGAGCAGTTTGATGAACAGTTCATCTGATGTTGCGGCTTCAGCTGCCTCAATGAGCATCAGACCGATCTCTCTGGCCTTCCGTGGTTCCATCTGTGAACGCACTTCATCCAGCGTCAATTCCACAAACCCCCGCTGGGACGTACGCCCGTACCCACTGCTCACCGTCACTTCATCGTGACCGCGCATGGGACGTTTGGCGAGCACACCTTCAGCCTGCTTACGGAAGTTCTCTCGTGTCTGCTTGGACGCACCGATGGTGTCAAGCATGGCAAGCACTTCTTCAAGCACCAATAGCTGTTTACTCATTGTGCCCAGTCTTCATCCGCGTGCGCTGCGGCGAACTTGCCCACAGATGCCAGCACGCACGCCACGCTGCAGTAGTGGGATGTGGACCCACCCGGATGTGTTCCGTCTGGGTCTGGCGTGCGGAAGCTGACCGCCAGCCAGAACGGGGGGCAGTCCGCAAGCCCTTCGATGGTCACCGTCTTGCCACAGCCGTCACAGGTGTAGGTGCTGGTGAACGATTCAGCCATCAGGATGCCTTCCTGGCGTGTGCCGCAGCCTGCAGCCTGCTGTCTTCTGCGTGCTCCTTCGCCTGTTGCGCTGCATCAGCCTTGCGTGGCTGATACGCCACGTCATCCGGTCTCAGCAGCTTCTTCAACCTGGAGTCCTGCCGTGCCCAATCGATCAGGATTTCCTCCACCACCCAGCTGAAGGACCGGCCTTCCGCAGCGGCAATGGATTGAATCGCAAACTTCACCACGGGGGGCAGACCGTTCCCGGCTGGCACCCGGTGCTCACCCGATGCCAGCCGTGGGGCAATGCGCCGTTTGTATGGGCGGATGGTGCGGCGCTTCATGCGGCACCTGCCTTCAGTGCCTTCCGTTTGGAGGCAGCGGCACGGCGTACCTTCTGGCACTCCAGCCGTGTGCAGTACTTGGACCGTGCCCGGTGCTGCGGCAGTGGCGTATACCGGCGCTGGCAATGCGTGCAGGTGTGGGTATGGGTGTCCGCTGCACTGGTCTCTGCGGCAGCCTTCAGCTTCCGGCGCTTCCGGGACTTGCGGTGCGTCACGGCTGCGGGTGGTGAATCGATCAGCTGTTCCACCGCTGCCCCCGCAATGGCCTGCCATGCCGTGCGCCGTGCGCTGTGTCCATCCAGCGTCAGGTGCGGGTGGTGTTCCAGTTCCACCCGTTCCACCAGAATGCGGATTGCCACGTTGGCCCGTAGTTCGAATGCCATCCCAGCGGACTCCTTCTGTGTGTGTGTCTTCATGCCACTGCCTTCCACTTCGCGGGTTTGGTGTTGATGGGGGCACGGGTCACGGTCTTTAGGATGGCAGCCACTTCTGCGGCGTTACCATCCACCGCCAGCCGTGCGGCTGTCTTGGATACGTGACCGTAGGTGGAGATCTGCCGGGTGTTCTTCCAGCCAGCGTGCTGCGCAATGGTCAGGTCACTAACATTGCCTCTGTCCATCATGGCTGTGATGGCTGTGTGCCTGAAGGCATGGTGTGAGCACTTCAGCCCTATGCGCTTGAAGTAGCTGCAGAAGTTACTGCTGATGCGCTTCGCATTCTGCGCCAGTGTGCGTGCCGGGTTATAGACCGTAGGAAACAGCAGCGCATCAGACCTGGATGCCAGCGCCATCAGGGTCAGGGCCAGATCCAGCGGGATGGTGGACCGGTCACCACTGCCCCCCTTCAGCCGCTTGATCACCCAGCCGTACCGTGTGCCATCTGCGTCTGTGCTGATGCCTACGTCACGGCGCTGCAGCGGGAAGACTTCAGACAAGCGTGCCGTGACTTCACGGGTGACACGGGCCATGATGTCGTACGGGTGCGGCAGCTTGCTGAATGCCAGATTCAGTTCTTCAGCGGACAGGGGTCTGTGCTTGCGCACGTGTTTCTGCAGCTTCCAGTTTCGAATCCCATCCACCTTCTGCCCATTCACCAGCACGGTCTTCCCAAAGATGGTGTGTGACCGTGCCGCATGCCTCACCAGCACCCGAATGGCTGCCATTTCCGTATTCACCGTGGCCCGTGACACGCCAGCATCCACCCGTGCGATACGCCAGCGGTCAATGTCGGCAGGGGTCAGCGTGTGCATTAGGGTCTCTGCCCCGACCACCGCCATGAACGTGTTCTGGATGCGGAGATACCGGTCTCTGGTCTCTGTCGTAATCTCCAGTTTGGCGGCTTCCTGGTATTGGTCCCGGCACTGGATGACTTGCAGACCGGTGCTGCCCGTGGTGGGGGTGAAGGACTTCCCTTCATGCAGCGCCATGAATTCCTGATCGTAGGCTTCACCCGTTTCCCGCTTGATCCAATTGGTTCGCACCTTGTCCGCATACCGTTCTGCATCGATCCGGTTGATGTGTGGGGTTTGAATCGGGATGGGGTTCCCCCCCTTGAACTTGAACTGTGATGCCCATGTGTGCTTGCAGCCTGCCCCACGCTTGCTGCGGGTGCCGCACTTGCACCGTAGAAACACTGTCATTAGACTGACTCCTGTAATTTGCCGTTGATTAGAACGGGTGCGGTCTGCTCTGAACCAGCAGCCTGCACCCAGCTTTCTGCCGTCCTAGTAAAGTGGGTCCACCCAATATTTCTCAGAAACAAGGATTGCTTTCAGGCGCTTGATTTCTTTCGACCGGATGAAATCTTGCACGTCTATTTCTCTGGCGGTACACCCCCATACTCTGTTGTTGCGTTCTCTCACGCATGAACCACGGCATGCACCGATAACGACAGCCAATAAAATGCTTTCCCTGTCTGAGAGTGCCCGTGAAAACACCCAATGTTCTAGTTTTTGTGGTTCCATGCTGTTACCAGACCTTGCCCAGTACGAACAAGGTCAGCGCCACGTTGGTACCCACCATCCACTTCAGCACGGTCAGATCACGTTCCACGCTGGATAGACGGCTGTCGTACCCCGCCACTTCTTCCGCTGCCTTGCGTGCCTGTTCTTCTGGCACCTTCCCGTCTAGTAGTGCCCGGTACAGTGCGCCTAACATCATTGCCATTTAGTCTGCCTCCACCCACTGCTGCAGATGCGTCAGCAGCATCCCCCGTAAGCTGACCCCTTCACGCTTCGCCTTCGATTGCACCTGTTTCCAGAACGCATCAGGGATGCGGCGAATCTTGAAGTCATGGCCGTCACCCCGTGACGGGGTGAAGTCCCGGCTGTACGCCCGTGTGGGACGTGCCTGCCTTTCCACGGTGTGCTTCTGCTTCCTGGTCTTCTTCTTCACTGCGGGTCTCCCGTAAATCCAATCAAACAAACCAGATACGATTATACAACAATGGGGGCATTGTGGAATTGCCCCCATTTGCACGGGGAATTCCTAGCAAAAACAGGCCAGCGCCGTCAAGATGCCATTCGGCAGGGGTGACCGGTCTGGCTGGGCTGGATGGTCCTAGGACCACGGTCTAGGACCATCGTCCAATGCACAGATCTGCAGATCCGTGTTGACCCGGCACGGGCACCGGGCGTATGTTCGCCACTTCGCCGGGGGTTCCCCGGCTGCCTCTGTCTGGTGGGGGGTTACTGCGTTTAGCCGCACAGCTGCACCCTGCAGCACTGTCCTGCCCTTCCTGCCTGACGCATCACAAAATCCCATTCGGTCATTCACGGTCACTGACGGTCACTCCGCAGGTCACCACGGTCACTGACGGTCACTGTGGAAATCTGTTTTGCCAGTGGGGAAGGGCACCGCTATGTCTGAACAGCAGACCCTGACAGCGGGGATCTATGACATTCCGGCGCAGGTCTACCACGCAGACCCCTGCCCCGCGCCATCCCTGTCCAGTTCACTAGCGCAGCGCATCTGCCTGCACTCCGCTGCCCATGCACGGCAGGCACACCCACGGCTGAACCTGGATGTCGAACCAGAGAACTGCGAAGCCTTTGACATTGGCCGTGCCGCACATGCACTGCTGCTGGAAGGCAGCACAGCCGTCACGGTCATTGATGCGAAGGACTACCGGACCAATGCGGCGAAGGATGCCCGTGATCAGGCATGGGCACGGGGGCAGACGCCTATCCTTGCCCCCCGCTGGAATGACGTGCTGCAGATGGTGACGGCGCTGCGGCTGCAGCTAGCGCAGCACCAGGACAGCGGCAGTGCGGGGATGTTTCTGAATGGGGAACCTGAACGCACGCTGGTGTGGCAGGAAGACGGGTACGGCGTGTGGTGCAGGGCACGGCTGGACTGGCTGCGTCAGACTCCGCTGGCTGTGGATGACTTCAAGACCACCAGCGGCAGCGCCAATCCTGACATCTGGTCACGGTCCATGTTCCAGAACGGCTGGGACATTCAGGCTGCGTGGTATCTGCGTGGACTGCAGATACTGACCGGGCACCCTGCCATCTTCCGCTATTGCGTGCAGGAGACCTACCCCCCCTATGCCTGCAGCGTCATTAGTCTGGGTCCAGATGCGCTGATGCTGGCAGAGAAGAAGTGTCTGTATGCGCTGGACATCTGGCGTGCGTGTCTCCAGTCAGGAGACTGGACCGGTTATCCACGGCAGACCTGTTACGCCACCCTGCCCCCGTGGCATGAAGCGGAATGGTTAGAGAAGGAGTTACGGTGACGGTCACGGCCATTGTCATTAGTCTGCATTGGGAAGACAGACCCACGGCCATTCAGGAAGCCACCCTGGAAGTGGAACACCAGAACGGTGACCGGCAGCTGTTTGTCATTCCCATCCTGCGGATGACAGACCGGCTGACGGGTGAAATGAAGCCAGTAAAGGACCGGCGCTGATGGCGTTTGACTTCCGCCCAGCCACCCGTGAAAACGTCGGACTCCTGATCGGTCTATCCGGCAGCAGCGGCAGCGGAAAGACGTTCACGGCCATGCGTCTGGCGAATGGGATGGCGGGTGATGCGCCCTTCTGCGTCATTGACACAGAGGCAGGCAGGGCCAAGCACTACGCTGACCGCTTCCGCTTTGACCATGGGGATCTGCGTCCACCGTTCACGCCAGACCGGTATGCGGAAGCCATCACGGCAGCCGCTGACGGACCCTATCCCGTTATTGTGGTGGACTCCATGTCCCATGAATGGGCAGGGGAAGGGGGCATCTTAGACCAGCAGGAAGATGAACTGGACCGGATGGCAGGGCAGGACTGGAAGAAGCGGGAAGCCTGCAAGATGGCTAGCTGGATCAAGCCCAAGATGGGTCACAAGCGGATGATGCAGCAGCTGCTGCAGATACGTCCCCATCTAATTCTCTGCTTCCGTGCTGAACCCAAGATCGAAATGGTGCGCACGGATAAGGGCACATGGGAAGTCAGGGAGAAGCAGACACTAACAGGGCTGAATGGCTGGGTGCCTATCTCAGAGAAGAATCTCCCCTATGAACTGACCGCCAGCTTCCTGCTGATGCCCGACCATCCGGGGGTGCCACTGCCCATCAAGTTACAGGAGCAGCACCGGGCGCTGTTCCCACTGGACCAGCCGATTACGGAAGACAGCGGCAGACAGTTAGCGACCTGGGCCAGTGGTGGTGTCGCACTCGAGCCAGACCTAGAGCAGCAATGGTTAACACGGTTGCTGGCAGCGAAGGACCGGCAGCAATTAGAAGCCGTAGCGAAGCAGTTAAAGGCAGCCACGGGTCTGGATGATGAAGCTATCCGGTCACTCCGTGCGGCGTATAAGGCACGGCTGAAGACCGTGCTGCAGCGAAGAACAGTGAAGGCATGAAAGGAGGATGTATCACTATGCGTGCATTTCACCCGATAGCGGACTTGCTGCCGCTGATGACCGGGAAGGACTTCGATGATCTGGTGGCTGACATCCGTGTCCACGGACTACGTACGCCCATCATCATTGACGGTGACGGCTGCATCCTTGATGGACGCAACAGAGCACGTGCGTGTGCTGCCCTGAACCGGGAACCGGACCATCGTCTGTGGGATGGGGAAGGCACCGTGCAGAACTTCATTGTGTCGATGAACCTGCATCGTAGACACCTGACGGTGAAACAGCGTGCCTTCATTGCTGGGCGTTTGGTCACGGCAATCCACGGTGGGCACGGGGGTTCTGTCAATGCTCAAAATAAAGCATTGACAGAACAGGAAGCTGGGAAGCTGCTGGGAGTCAGCAGGACTGTCGTGCAGGCAGCACGTGCGGTGCTAAGGCACGGTGACCCAGCCACCATTGCTGCCGTGGAACATGGTTCAGGCAAATTACACAGCACGGCTGATGCACTGCGCAAGGGCAAAGACGGTAAGTCATCACCATCACGCGGTGCAGCACGTGAAGCTGCCTTACTGCGGCTCCGTGATCTGGCTGCACAGGGATACACCAGCCGTCAGATGTCCAAGACGCTGAAGCGTGGTGAAGACTGGTGCCGCAAGGAAATGAAGGTGCACGGCATTGCCTGTCCTGGTGACCGTGTGGCTGGACGTACGCGCAGACTCAAGCCTGATGATGTGATGGACCGCTTTGTGTGCGCCGCAGAAAACTTGACCGTGGGTGTGGAACTGATTGACCTGGATGACATCGACCCACGCCGGATAAGGACGTGGGTCGATCAACTAACCGCAGCACGTCAGACACTGGACACCTTCATCCGCCAACTGGCGAGAAAGGCACAGACCAATGGCAGCAGCAGCAAAGAAGATACCGAAGTTAGCGCAGGAAGCCAAGATCTATCTGGTGCCCATTGCGCTGATGCGCACACCCACCGCACTCGTCACCCAGCGTGAATTCAATAAGGGGCACGGGGACCGGCTAGCGGCCAATCTGGCGCTGGAGAAGCTAGGTCTGCCCACCATGAACCACCGTGACGGGGGTTACTGGATTGTTGACGGGCAGCACCGCATCTATGCGCTGCGGAAGCGTGACTTCGGGGACTATGAAATTGAATGCCGGGTGTATGAGAACCTGACTGACCAGCAGATGGCTGATACCTTTATTGGCCTGAATGCGCAGCTGAATGTCTCCCCGTTTTCGTTGTTTCACCTGCACTGCACGGCAGAGCACCCCCGCGAAACAGCCATCCGCCGCATTGTAGAAACGAATGGCTGCAAGATCTCCCGCAGCAAAGAACCCAACTGCATCAGCGCCGTCACCGCACTGGCAAAGGTCAAAGCACTGGGTGATGACCGTGTGTTAGGGCAAGTGGTGCGCACGCTGCGTGATGCCTATGACGGGGATCCTACAGCCTTCACGGGTGTGGTCATTGAAGGACTGGGACAAGTCTTCAATCGTTTCAATGGCATGACTGACGAAAAGCACATGGTGCAGCGGCTGTCAGCCGTGTCACATGGGGTGCCCGGTATTCTGCGTAAAGCCGCAGAGACACACCTGAAGACGGGCAGTCCAAAGACCATGTGTATTGCTGCCGTGATTGTGGACATGTACAACCGGGCGCTGGCTGATAAGAAGAAGAAACTTCCCAGCTGGTGGCAGGCCATGGCTGAACGTGAACAGTCCACAGACAAAGGTAAGTGACCCATGGAAGCGTGCTGTCTGTTCTGCGGTGGTCCCCGTGGGGGACCGGACCACGTGTGTGACGGCAGGCAGGGTGCCGTGGACGCGGATGACCCCGTGCTGAATCCGGCGCTGGCGCACGCACTGGCAGACCGTGGCTGTCAACACAGTGGAGACCGGGCAGCGGAAGACTGGAAGGAGTCCATGCAGCACGCCATCTATGTCATTGCACGTAGACAGCCGCTGCTGACCAGTGATGACCTGTGGAATGAAGTGGGTGCCGCTGCCGTGCAGGAGCAGAACCCGTCTGCACTGGGCAGTGTGTTCAGGGCAGCGGCACGGGATGGATTCATCCGGCTGACGGGTGACCGGCAGGAGTCTCTGAGACCGGCACATCACCGGAAGCCGCTGCGGGTCTGGCAGTCCCTAATTTGCACACGTGTGTAAATATCCACAGGTTATGCACAGGCACTATGGGGGCATTGTGTAATTGGGAGAAGTCTTACGCAGTCTAGCACTTAAGTAGGTAAGCGAAAATTCGCGTCAAGTTCGCGTCCAGTTCACGGGGGTGAATGAATGCTCATTCATGACGGACTATTACGTCATCCAAAAGTCAGAAAAGCTGCGGCACGTTTGGATGGTCATTCACAGTCATCCACGGGTGCGTCTGGGACATCCACGGTCATTCACCTGTTCCTATGGGGCATTGCCTACGCACGGCAACATTTGACCGATGGATTCATCCCGCGTCAGGAACTGGAAAATTCAGCGCCAGTTCAGAACCAGTTCGCGGTGGCTTCAGCCATGTCAGCACGGGGGATATGGCTGTGGCGAAAGGTCAAGGGTGGATACCGCATCAATGACTATCACCAGTTCAATCCAACTGCTTCCAGGGAAAAGACTAGACGTGAGCAGCAGCGCCAGTATATGGCGCGATACCGGAAGGCGAAAGCCAGAGAGAGTTAATACGATATCGCACGGTGTAAGGGTCTTACGGTTGTACAGGTACAGCAAAGATCTTAATAGTACTAACCAGCTTTAAGTAGTACAGCCTGGGATGGTACGTACAACAAGCAAATACCTACCGGCGCTGACGCACCGGAATGCACGCACGGAAGGGAACGAAGACCCCTGGAAGCGGAAGCCTGTGCCGCTGCGGCAACTGTGTGCCATTGCACGCCAGCTGCTGGAAGCAGACCTGTCCATGGACGATGCGGAATGGCGGGAACGGATCAAGTGCCGCATCATCCAGCTGGATCTGACCTATCCCCAGCCACTGACGCTGCTGGGCGAAGCTATGACACGGGTGGACCGTGCGCTGAAGGGGCAGCGCCCATCACCACTGCCACCATCCGCACCAGCCGTGCAGGAGCAGCAGCCGCAGCCACTGACCACGGACGAAGCACGTGCTGCACTGTCGCTGCTGCGCCAGACGTGTGGGGCACCACCACCCATGAAGGCCATGCCATCACCGGACCCACAGCTGATGACCACACGGGAACGGTATGCCACGGTCAGCCTGATCGAACAGCTACGCACGCTGCACCAGCAGAAGAAGACACGGGCACTGACTCCACAGCACCTGGAAGACCGTGAAGACCAGCAGTAAGCGGAAGGGGCGTAAGATGCCAGCACGTAAAGGCGCACTGATTGACGCAGCACCCAAGTTCACCCGCACCACAGCAGACGACAGCAATAAGTTGATGAACCGGGAAGCTGCCGCAGACTATCTGGATATGTCACCGGGTACCCTGAAGAATTGGGTCTCCCGTGGCCTGATTGAATACGTGCGCATCGGCAGGCATGTCAAGTTCACCCGTGCGGGACTGGACCGGTATATTGCACGGCGTACTGCGGTGCCCCGTGAATAGCCATGGGCACCGCACCCGTCTTCCGGCGCAGGTGTGTGCCAGCTGTCTGCGCTTACCGGCAGGACAGGCAGCCACACGGGGAAGCCTGCGCCGGATGTCGCGGTCTGAAGGGACGTGTGTGTGATGCGAATGACCTACTTGACCTGTGACCACTGCGGACACAGCATCCACATGCCTGACTGGGATGACATCCCAGATGACTGGCTGGAAGTGTCCTGGAATACGCAGATGGCAGACGGTGGCCTGTCCGCCTACTTCTGCGGCTGGCGCTGCGCCTATGACTACTGTGGGCAGATGGACCATCAGCAGGCACTGCGTCTGCTGCACTTGTCGGGGATACCGTCATGATCATGCTGCTGCTGACGCTGCTGGTCTTAGTGATCTTGTGGTTTGCGGTCAAGACGCTATTCGCTTCGCATCCACCCAACATCCGGCTGTTTATCGATCTGCTGTTTCTGCTGTTCACGGTGATTATCGTGCTGCGGTACTTTCACCTGCTGTAAAGGAGTCTCCATGGTAGACATGAACCACTGCCCACAGACTGAATCTGAATTCCGGGAATACTTCTATGCACTGATCGGGCAGATCTACAGCACAGACGCAGTGAACTGGGAAGCGGTCATGTCTGCCACGTACCCATGGCAGGGACAGCAGCTGCGTATCCCTGAAGGTGTCGGACCTGGAATTACCCAGCCACCTGATGCGCCGTTCTTTGGTCTCACGCAGCAATGGTCCAATGGACCCAAAGCCAGAATATTCCTGCCCAGCAGCACGCCAGATGGTCTGGGGTATTTCACCCGCTGCCTGCAGTATCTGGATGACGCAGCGGATGGGCACGGTCTGATCTGGTCCTGGTATTACGTGGCAGGCAATGACTACACCCCCGTTATTCCGGCAGATAGCAGCGGCAGTGCGCCATCAGGTGGGGGTGGTCTGACACAGGCACAGGTGCAGGCTCTGATTGATGCCCAGTGCGTGAAGGTGGGCAGCCGCATTGCGCTGCGCACGTCCGGTGATGCGTCCACTGGCGTGCCTGCCTCGCTACTCTGCGCAGAGTCAGGTGGACCCATGGAAGACGGGCAGCCGGTCACCATCACCAGCCGCAGCGGCAGTCCGGGTCCGTGGGAGAAATTCACGGTGGACGTGGTGGAGAATGCGCAGCCAGTAGCGGAGACCCAGCCACCACCAGCCGCAGCTGCCACGGGCAAGCGCAGAAGGTAAGCCATGAACGGCAACAGGCTGCACCTGAACCCATCACCGGACTACACCGCTGCTGATGCGAAGCTGCTGGCCCGTATCTCCGCCGCACGGCGCGATGATGACCACGGCGCACTGGCACGCATGGTCATGGAGTACTACACAGACAGCACCCGTGCCGCACGCATGCCACGGCAGCTGCTGTATTTCCATATCGGCATGCTCTGCACCGCACTGGCTGCCGCAGCAGGGGAACCCATGGATGACTGACAGGCACTTACTTATAGTGTGTTAATAACGCCGGGCAGCCAGTAACACACTAAAGGTAAGTAGAAGGGGCTGACAATGAACAAAGCAGCGAAACTGGAACTACTTCATGATGCCCTGATGGATGCGGCACTAGGGCAGCCAATAGGCGAATGAATGCACTGCGATGCCCAGCGCACCCTTGAAGCCGTGCCACGTGCAGGGGTGCAGTGTGCTGGGTCCGTGTGAGAAGCACGCTGAACGCAGAGTAGACCAGCAGCCGTGGCGTGCGTGGTACTACATCCAGCGGTGGAGACATCCCGTGTGGGGGATGCGTGCGCTGGTACTCAGGCAGAACCCACTGTGTGTGGCGTGTCAGTGTGAAGGCCGAGTAGAGCCAGCGGTGGACATTGACCACATCCAGCCGCATCATGGTGACCCGTTTCTGTTCTGGGCACGGAGTAACTTGCAGGGTCTCTGTCGCATGCACCACGCAGAGAAGACACGGAAGGGACAATGACTACTGCCCTGTGGGATGAAGCCGCTATTCGCATCTGGTGTGAAGGGGTCACACGCCAGACGTTTGCCCAGAAGATCGAACCACAGGGAAAGCCATACCTGCTGCGCTACTTCATCATTGGCTGGAACCCACTGACGAAGCAGCCGAAGTCCACCATGTATCTCCACCACTTCCTGGCATCAGACCCGGCAGAAGAAGTGCACTCTCATCCGTGGGCATGGGGCATCAGTCTGATCCTGACGGGTGGCTATCGGGAATACCGCTGCGCCGATGATGATGTCTCCAGCGTCAGCCTGTATGAACCTGGAAGCGTGAACGTCTTCACCGCAGCAGACCGGCACCGCATTGAACTGCTAGACAAAGACTGCTGGACCCTGCTGCTGGTGGGTCCATATCAACAGCCATGGGGATTCACGCAAGCGTGTGACTAGGGTGGTGATCATCCTGCTGGCTATTGCTGCGGTATTGCTGCTGCTGTCAGTGGCGCTGGAAGCATGGAGAAAGTGAACCATAGGGAAGCGTGTGAGACCGTATTACGAACAGGCAGGTATCACGATCTATCACGGTGATTGCCGCGATATGGCTGCTATTGCAGGTGTCCTTATCACTGACCCACCATATCCTAACCGTGGGGGGCACTTCGATGCGTCTATTCCAGCAGCAGAAGAATTCCTACGAAAGTGGGAAGGTGACGAAGCGTTATGTTTTTGGAGTGAATTAAATCAGCCGCCGGTACACCTGCTGCTGTCAGCAGTGCATATATGGCACCGTACGAATGTGAACGGGAAGCCGTACGAACCGATCTATCACTATCGTGCTGACGGTAAGAAGCGGCGCAGTGAAGTGCTAATGGCTGCTGCCGTGTTCGATGGTGTTGGACCTGGATGCTCTGAGTATGCTGGACATCCCACACAGAAGAATGAAGGTGTGATGCGATGGCTAATACGCATGACAACCGGCGTTGTCATATTCGATCCGTTTATGGGCAGCGGTACCACATTGGTTGCCGCGAAGCGCCTAGGTCGGAAGGCTATAGGTGTTGAGATTGAAGAACGCTATTGCGAGATTGCCGCTGAACGTCTGCGGCAGGGTGTGCTGCCGTTCGCGTCAGGGGAATAGCAGAAAACGGGGTAGAAGGTGAACCCATGCCACGCACAGACTGGAGTCTCTACACCACCCGCTACTGGCAATGTGCAGGCT
>Ga0111538_10001723_pt1 | contig 30728 bp, 25 predicted proteins | sample SoiMethybrSBSTD1_FD_79669 | JGI IMG/M metagenome (GOLD analysis project Ga0111538, IMG submission 79669) | Bulk soil microbial communities from a Populus tree surrounding site in Tennessee, USA - Soil MetaG P. TD hybrid SBSTD1 (version 2)... | ecosystem: Environmental > Terrestrial > Soil >... | reverse complement strand
TTCGGGCCGCGCGCTCGAAGTCGTCGAGCGACAAGATGCTGGTTAACTTAATTGGAGTCTGACCCCGGTTATCAGTCGAGCGGCACCGCGGCGAACTCGGGGAGCGCCTCGGCGCGCGCCGAGTACGCAACCAGCGCGGGATAGCGCGCCGCCGGGATCTCGGCCGCGTTGTAGTACTGGCAGAAGCGCCAGGCCACGGCGACCGCGACATCCGCAGCGTTCAGCCGCTCGCCGCCCAGCCACGGCTTCGCGACCTTCACCGCCTCCTCGAGCAATCCCATCGCGGCGTGCACCTGCTCCACGGCGCGATCGAGCCAGGGCTGATGGCGCTTGTCCGCCGGCCGCTGCTCCTTCTCGTAGACCATGGCGACGTTCTTCTCGTTGGCCGCCATCGCGATCCCGATCAGGCGCAGTGCATCCTTGCGCGGCTCTCCGCCTGGCGGCATGAGCCCGTTGCCCGCGGCCACGCAGTGCTCGAGGTAGTCGAGGATGAGCGTCGAATCCATGAGCACGGTCCCGTCGTCGCAGATGAAGCTCGGCGCCTTGATCACGGGGTTGATGGCGCGGAAGCGGTCCATGTGCCGGAAGACCGAGACCAGCTGGTGCTCGTAGGGCAGTCCCATGAGCTTCATCGAGATCGCGACCCGCCGCACGTAGGGCGAGTCGCGCATGCCGACCAGGATCATCGCTTGCCTATGAGATTGAGGAATTCCTCGCGCGTGGCGAGGTGGTCGCGAAACACGCCCAGCACCGAGGACGTGACCATGGTGGAGTTCTGCTTCTCCACCCCGCGCATCATCATGCAGAGGTGGCGCGCCTCGATCATCACGCCCACGCCCTTGGCGCCGATCTCGTTCATCACCACCTGGGAGATCTGCTCGGTGAGCCGCTCCTGCAGCTGCAGGCGCCGCGCGTACATGTCCACGATGCGCGCGAGCTTGGAGACCCCGAAAACCTTGCCGTCGGGGATGTAGCCGATGTGGCAGCGCCCGAAGAACGGCAGCATGTGGTGCTCGCACATCGAGTACACCTCGATGTCCTTCACGATCACCATGCTGCTGGTGTCCTGCGTGAAGAGCGCCTGGTTGATGACGGTGTCGAGGTCGGCTCGGTAGCCGTGCGTGAGGAAGGACATCGCCTTCGCAACGCGCTTGGGCGTGTCCTTGAGCCCCTCGCGGTTGGGGTCCTCGCCCAGTTCGATGAGGAGCTGGCGCACCAGCGGCTCGATTCTCTTCAGGTCGGGTTCCAGCCTTGCCATCAGGAGTGCCCCCTGCCGCTGCCCTTCGCGCCCTCGAGGTCGACCCGCGCCGGCATCGCCAGGAAAGCGTGCAGTGCGTGGAAGAAGCGCGCGCGGTTCACGCCCAGCATCGCGGTGTGCGCGAGGCCGCCGATCTTCACCATCTGCTTGTCGGGATTGGGCAGCCTCGAATAGAACGCGGTGATGTCCTCGTCGGTGGCGATGCCGTCGTGCTCGGCTCGCACGATCAGCACGGGGCACTGCACCTTCTCCGGGTCGACGAGCGGCAGCTTCGTGGTCATGTCCACGTAGGTTCCGGTGGGCACCGAGTCGCCGTACTTGAGCTCCTCGTCGGCCACCACGTCGCCGAGCATCGCCTCCGCGGCGCCCGAGTGGTCGCGCGTGAAGACGCTGCGGTAGAACTCGCGGCTCACCGGGCGGCGGTTCGACGCCTGGTAGCGCGGGAGGTTCTTCTTGCGCTCGACGAGGGTGGGCGCGTCCTTGCCCGTGTACACGAAGGCGTCGAGGGCGAGCTTCTCCACTCGCTGCGGATGCTGGTTGGCGAAGCGCGCCGCGCGCAGGGCGCCCGAAGACTGACCGAAGAACGCGAGCCGGGCCGACCCCGACTCCTTCTCGATCACGGACATCGCCACGGCCAGGTCCTCGACCCCCGACTGGATATCGGAGTTGCTTTCCGTGCGCTGCGAGCGGCCGTACCCCTCGTGGTCCATGGTCCAGACCTCGTAGCCCAGGCGGGCGAAGTGGTCCATCATCGAGTAGCCGGTGCGATTCGGCACCTGCAGGTCGAACATGGTCTTGCCCGAGTACGACGAGCCATGGACGCAGAACAGGCGCCCCACCGGCGTCACGCCCTCGACGCGCTTGCGGTAAACCCACAGACGCACCCCCTTCTTGTCAGCCCAGAATTCGGTCGCGGCGACGGCTCGCGCGGGCACCGTTTCGGCATGCGGGATCGCGGGTGCCGCCGCGAGCGTGAGCCCGGCGAGCAGGACGGTGCGTCGGCTGGTTCGAGTCATCGAAGCTCCTGCGAATGAGGTTTGCCCGCGGTATATTGCCACGCGCAATTCACGCCGGATGGCAAGCGCACCTGCATCGCGCAAGCCCCTGTTATTGCATCGAAAACTCTCGTCGATCCGCGAATGTCGATTTACCCGGGCGCCGAACGACTACGGGTAGTGGCGGCAGGAGCCGCCCCCTCAACGACAGGAGAATCGACATGCTCAAGCTCACCCTTCTCGTAATCGCATTGCTGGTCGGCGGCGTCCTCATCCTCGCCGCCACTCGCCCGGACACCTTCCGCGTCCAGCGGACCGCCATCGTCCAGGCGCCCGCGGACAAGATCTACCCGCTCATCAGCGACCTGCGCCAGTTCAACACCTGGAATCCGTACGAGAAGAAGGATCCGAACATCGTGGGTGCATACAGTGGCCCTGCGACCGGCCCCGGCGCAGCCTACGCATTCAAGGGCAACAAGGACGTCGGCAAGGGCGCGATCAGGATCACCAGCGCGACGCCCGAAGTCGTGCGGATGGACCTCGTGATGCTCGAGCCGTTCGAAGCCGACAATCGCGTCGAATTCCGCATCGAGCCCGCAGGCTCCGCCACGAAGGTGACGTGGGCCCTGGAGGGCAAGGCGCCTTTCGTCGCCAAGGTCATCCACCTCTTCCTCGACATGGACTCCATGGTCGGGAAGGACTTCGAGTCGGGGCTCGCGGGCCTGAAGAAGCTCGCCGAGGCCTCGGCCTAGCGGTGCAGCATCGCTCTGCGATCGTTTAACATGGCCCCGCCAGCACACCTCGAACCAACAATCAGGAGGCCTCGATGTCCTTCGCACTGCGCACTTTCAAAGCCGCGCTCGCCGTGGCCGTGCTCGCCTCAGCGCCTCTCGCCCACGGCCAGATCTTCCGGGCGTACCTCGCGCTCGACGGCGTCGATACCAACCCCTGCACGCTGGCCCAGCCCTGCCGCCTGCTGCCCGCGGCCGTCGCGGCGGTGGGCGCCGGGGGCGAGATCTGGATGCTCGACTCGGCCAACTTCAACGTCGCTCCGGTCACCGTCAACAAGTCGGTGGTCATCCTTTCGATCCCGGGACAGCTCGGCAGCCTGGTGGCCCTCGGCGGGCCGGCGCTCACGATCACCGGCGCCGGAGTCGAGGTGACGCTGCGCAACCTGAACATCCTGCCGTTCACCGGCAACGCCTTGCAGAACGGCGTTGTCGTCAACGCGTCCAGCGGCAAGGTCGTGCTCCAGAACTGCAACCTGTTCGGCTTCACCGGCGGCAGGGGGCTGCACGTACAGTCGACGACCCGGGTCACGATCATGGACAGCGTGTTCACGGGTAACCTGATTGGCGCCGAGCTGGGTCCGGGCTCGACCACCCAGGTGAGCGGTTCCCGGTTCGTGGGCAACAGCGAGTACGGCGTGCTCGTCTTGAGCCAGGCCAGCGCCATGACCCAGGCCTCGGTGACGCGTTCGGTGTTCACGCACAACCAGACGGGTGCTTCCGCGCAGAGCTACGACACGACCGCCACCGCGCGCCTGCACGTCGCCGATTCCGTGGCGGAGCACAGCACGCAGTATGGTCTCTACGCGCACTCGGATCCCCCGGGTTCCATTGCCCACATCGTGGCGCTCGGCAACCTCATCGGCAACAACGGGTACGGCCTGGCCACGTACGGATCGGCTGCCAAGATCATGGCCGGCAGCAACGCCATCACGAACAACAACATCGCCTTCCTGATGGCAAACACCGGCGTGATCGAGTCGCAGGGCAACAATCTCGTGCGGTCCAACGGCGGGGGCGAGACCGTCACGACGACCTTCGGGGGTATCTAGCGGGACGCGACGGCGGAAGCAAGGCGCTCCCTGCGCGCCTGCAGGTCCTTCATCAGCTGCGCGAAGCCTGCATCGCCGCGCAGCTTGTCGAGGCTGCGGTCGCGCTCGAACAGCGGATAGCAAGGCAATCCGTCGTCGGCTGCATCGCGCAGCCACCGTACCGCGTCCCTGGAACGGCCCATCAGCGCGTAGGCCGCGCCGATCGTGTAGGCGGCGTGGTGGAAATGGCCGAAGCCCTGCCCGCTGCGCACCGCCGCCTCGATGTCGCGCTCCGCGAGTTCCGTCCGTCCCGCGTCGGCGTTGATCAGGGCGTGCATTGCGTTGCCCACACCTCCCTCGTCACGCGGATTGTCGCGGAGGTACTCGGCGATCAGGGCCTGCGCCTCGTGCTTGCGTCCGAGCTCGAACAGGGCCCACGCCATTCCATACGCGGCATTCGCGGGGAAGAATGCGCGGTTCGCCTCCAGTCCCGCGAGGGCTTCCTGCGGCTTGCCCTCCTGCAGGAGTCCCATGGCAACCCGGTAGCGAATGCCCGCGTTGGCCGGATCGAGCCGCAGCGCCGTTCGCAGCGCCTCGCGGCCCCGCTCGAACAGGCCCACGTGGTTCAGGATCGTGCCGAGCCAATGATGGGCCTCGGCGAGGTTGGGATCGAGCTCGAGGGCGTGCCGGATCTCGGCGATGGCGCGCTCGTGGGGAAAGCCGTTGCGGTGCGTCCAGTAGACGAGGCCCCGCACCAGGTAGGCGTCGGCAAGGTCGGGATCGAGCTTCAGGGCGCGGGTCACCTCGTCGAGCGCTTTCGCTTCCAGCTCCTCGTGACCCGCGCGCCCGAGGAACGCCTCGTTCGTGTAGGCCCGTGCGAGCAGCGCCCGCGCCATGGCGAAGTCCGGCTCGAGCCGCACCGCCTGCTCCAGCAGGTCGATGGCCGCCCGGATGTCGCGCAGGTTGTTGCTGAAGGCGCGATATCGGCCGCGCTGGTAGAGGTCGTACGCCTGCGGGTTCGGCGCGTAAGCGGCCGCGAGGCGCGCTTCGGCGCGCGGGTCGAGCCTCACCTGAATCCGACGCGCAACCGTCGCGGCGATCTCGTTCTGCAGCCCCAGCACGTCGTGGAGGTCGCGATCGTAGCTGGCGGCCCACAGGTGCCTGTCCGAGCGCGCGTCGATGAGCTGCGCGGTGATGCGCACGCGATCGCCCGCGCGGCTGACCGAGCCCTGGACCACCGCGTCGACATCGAGCTCGCGCGCGGTCTGCGCCAACGGCTTGCCGCGATACTTCTCCGCGGAGCCGCGTGAGGTCACGCGGAGCGAGCCTCCAGCGGTGCGCGCGAGCTCGGTGGTCACTGCATCGGTGATGCCCGCGGCGAAATATTCCTGCGCGGGATCGCCGGAGAGGTTCTCCAGCGGAAGCACGGCGATGGAGCGGATCGCAGGGGCCACGAAGTGACTCCGCCAGAACCACGCCGACGCCGCCAACACGACGACGACAGCAGCCCCGATGGCGGCCCATCGCCGGGTCCCCGGGAGCTTCCGTGGCGACTCGACGGGCGCGATGAACCGGTAGCCGCGCCGGGGGATCGTCTCGATGTAGCGCGGGTGGTCGGCCGAGTCGCCGAGGAGGTCGCGGATCTTGCGCACGGCGGTACTGAGACCGTCGTCGAAATCCACCACGACTTCCGGCCACAGCCTGCGCCGCAGCTCCTCGCGCGTGACGATCTCGCCGCGATGCTCCAGCAGGAGGCGCAGGACCTGGAACGGCTGCTCCTGGAGCCGCACGGGGTCGCCGTGCTTCCACACGTCGCCCGAGTCGAGGTCGACCTCGAAGCCCTCGAACCGGAGCCGGCCTGGCAGTGGGACGTCCGAAGCCATGTCTGCCCCCCGCGATATGGCCGGGAGTATAGGCGCGCGGCGGGTGTCCGGAAACATTCCGGAAAGAATCCGGAGGCAGCCCCTTGATGGCGGTGCCGGAAGGTTCCAGGGTGGCGCAATGAAGACAAACCTCGTCGCCGTGTGCCTGTGTTTCCTCCTTCTGTCTTGCGCGTCCGCCCCGCCGGCGTCCCCGGAAGCCCGGACTCAGCTCGCACCCTCAGGAAAGATCCGCGTCGCCATCAACCATGGCAATCCCGTGCTCGCCACGAGGAACCCCACGACCGGCGAGCTCCGGGGCGTGGCCGTGGACCTCGGCCGGGAGCTCGGCCATCGGCTGGATCTGCCGGTCGAGCTGGTCGGATACGACACCGTCGCGAAACTCCTTGCGGGATTGAAGGCCAGCGAATGGGATGTCGCGTTTCTCGCCGTCGATCCTGCGCGGGCCGGCGATGTCTCCTTCACGGCCCCCTACATGGAGGTCGAGGTCACCTACATGGTGCCAAGCCGATCGGAATTCGCCAGCGTGTCGCAAGTCGATCGTCCCGGAGTCCGTGTCTCGGTCCAGGCGAGGAATGCGGCCGATCTCTTCCTCAGCAGGGAGCTCCGGCACGCGTCGCTCGTCCGCGCCGCCAACGAATCGGGGGCTTTCGACCTGCTGAAGACCGGCTCTGCCGAGGCGTACGCCACGAACCGCCAGATTCTCCTGTCGCTCGCCGACAAGAATCCGGAGTATCGGGCCGTGAGTGGCCGGTTCACCACGATCCCCCACGCCGTGGGCGTGCCCTCAGCCCGGACGGCCGCGGCAGGCTACCTGCGTCGCTTCATCGAAGATGCGAAAGCCTCCGGAATCGTGCGGCGCGCGCTCGACGAATCGGGCATTCGCGGCGTCGTCGTGGCACCCGCCGCGAGCCCATGAGCCGCCTCGAGCGAGCGTGTGGGCTCGCTTCATCGGCCCGGGCTGATCGACCGCGCGTAGATATGACAAAGGCCGTACTCGTCGGTGTACTCGCGCTCGAAGTCCATCCCGACCTTGCGCGCGATCGCGACCGATCGCTCGTTGCCCGGCGTGATGAGGCAGATCAGCCGCTCGAGCCCGAGAGTGCGGTGGGCATGCTCCACGATGCCACGTGCCGCCTCCGTCCCCAATCCCTCGCCCCAACGCGCCTTGTCGATGAGAAACGCGACCTCGACTTCATCGCGGCCGTCGATTCGCCACGGCAGCAGGCCGCAGCGACCGAGAAAGGCTCCCGACGACTTCTCGATCGTGGCCCAGAGGCCCAGCTCCGGGCGCCGGCGATGCCCGTGCAGGAAGGCCTCCAGCTCCTCCCGGGTCTCCTCCAGCGTGCGCGTTCCGTCGGGGTAGTAGCGGCGGATCTCGGGATCGCGATAGAGGGCATGGAGCGGCTCGAGGTCAGCCGGTAGCAGGCGTCGCAGCACGAGGCGCTCGGTCTCGAGGACATGGCCCGCGACTGTCTTCACGACCCGGCCTCCATCACCTTGGCGGGAATGCGAAGGCGCACTCCCTTCGGGCCCGCCTGGAACTGAACGTACTTGTACGAGAACAGGGATCCCTGCTGCCGGTCGCGCAGCTCTGCCCAGGGAAGAAGCAGCGGCGGGTGGCCGGGCCGGAAGAAGAACGGCAGCGAAAGGTGCAACCCCTCCGGCGCAACCTTGATGTGAAGGCAATTCCGGTACGACATGAGGCCGACCGATCCGCTCTGGTAGCGGAAGGCGCGCCCCTCCACCGGCTCGGGCGCGGGAGGCCGCGTGCTCAATGCGCCCCAGCCGCCGATCCTGGAGACGAGGAAGACGATGGCGCACCACAGGGCTGGAATCGCCCCCAGGGCAAGCAGGAGCACTCCGAAGAAGATTGCGGCTGTCTCGCTCATGAGTCCCTGACCTCGTGACTCCGCGCGTCCACCTCGTAGGGCGCGTCCTCGTAGCCGAAGTGGATGATCTGCGCGAGATACATGCGCAGGAATGCGCCGATGGATCCTGCCGCCTCGTACTGCGCGACGTGTCGAAGCTCGTGGGACACCAGGCGGACCGGGTGTGGTCCCGTCCGAAGGAAGATCGTGTGCCCCAGCGTCAACCCCGCCATCGTCGGCCCGAGCATTCCGGTCTGGATCGCGGCGGCGCGAAGCAACGGGTGTTCCGGGTACGGCATCGTCGGCGGAACGGCGATCCTGACGCGCTCCGCCTCGACGACGCCGACCTGCCGCGCAATCCTCAGGGCAGCGGCGTCGAGGGCGGCGCCGCTCGCGGCCGCTTCCGCCGAGACACGCTCGGCCCACTCGATCGCCAGCGGGATGAGCTGCGGCAGCTTCTCGCGCAAGCCACTCACCTCATCGCCACCCTGCAAGTCACGCTCCTTTCGACTATTCCGTCGCCGCGTAGGGCAGCGGCCGCCGCCGCTCGATGTGGAAGCGCACGAGCGCCGCGAAGCGGTAGAGCCCGTGCACGAACTTGCCGTACGGAAGCGTGAGGAACAGGGCGAGCACGAAGCCCAGGTGCGTGGCGAGCAGCACGCCCATCACCCGCGTCTCGCGAAAGACCATCAGCAACAGCCCGGTCGCGCTGGTGAAGAGCAGCAGCAACAGGAAACCCAGGTCCATCCCGTCCTGCCGCTCGTCCACGAGGTCGGGATCGCGCCGGCCCTTGATCACCATGAGCCCGATCGGACCGACGAGGAGGCCGAGGCCGCCCACGGTGCCCAGGATCACCGGCAGGCTGTAGAGCGGATACGGCGCCTTCCAGCCGAAGACGTAGTGGTAGATCGTCGCCACACTCGTCGCCGCGAAACAGAGCAGGAAGCCGTAGAACGTCATGTGGTGGTACGTGCGCCGCGCGAATGACGGCTGCGCATCGGGATACGTGCACCCATCGCCGCCTCCGTCCAGGTACTTGAGCCCCATCGCATCCCAGGTCGCCCCCGAGAGCTGCGGCGCCTTGAGGAACTCGAGCGCCTCCTCGCCCATGTCGGGCCAGAAGCGCACGAAGCTCGCGAGGAGGGAGACCACCACGAAAGCGGACACGAGCAGGAAGATCGACGCCATCACGCCGTGCGGCAGCACCGCGTAGAACGAGCCCTCGGCATCCGACCACGGCGCGAAGAAGCGCGTGGGTCCCGCGAACCAGCCCGCGAAGACGAGGAAGATCGCGAGCGAGAAAGCGGTCACGAGGCTCGCCACCGTGCCGTTGTTCTCGAAGACACGTCCCAGCCCCTCGGGCCAGGCGTACTTCCGGTACGTCTGCGCCCGCACCTGCGCGAGCGTGCGCGGGAAGTTGAGCGCGAACTCGTGCGGCGGCGCGTACTGGCACGCGTACAGGCAGGCGCCGCAGTTGTGGCAGAGGTTGGCGAGGTAGTGCACGTCGCCCTCGTCGAACGAGAGGCGCCGCTCCAGCGCCGGGAACACCGCGCAGTAACCCTCGCAGTAGCGGCACGCGTTGCAGATCGCGAGCACGCGCTGCGCTTCGGCGACGAGTTCCTCCAGTCGGGGGTTAGGCGCGGACATTGCGCACCGCCTCCTCGCCCGCGATGCGGCCGAACGTGGTCCCGATCGCCATGCCGATGCCGGCCACGTAGCCCTTGCCCAGCACGTTGCCGGCCATGATCTCGCCCGCGGCGATCACGTTGCCGCTGAACGTGTCGTCCTGCATCCGCATGCGGGCGCGGTCGTCTACGGAGACGCCCAGGTACGTGAACGTGATTCCGGGCCGGAGCGGCCAGGCGTAGTACGGCGGCGTGTCGATCGCCCGCGCCCAATGCGTCTTGGGCGGCGTGACGCCCTCGGTCCTGCAGTCGTCCAGCACCGTGTGGTCGAACGTCCCGGGCCGCACCGCCGCGTTGAACTCCGCGACCGTCCGCTCGAGCGCGGCGGCATCCAGGCCAAAGTCCTGCGCAATTCCCGCGATCGATCGGGCGGTGATCGGCGGGAACACCGGCGGCATGAACCGGCCCATCGACTTGGCATCGATGATGGCGAAGCCGATCTGGTCGGGCTGTCCCGCGACCAGGCGCCCCCAGATGGCGTAGCGCTTGGGCCAGAAGTCCTCGCCCTCGTCGTAGAAGCGCTGGGCGTTGCGGTTCACCACGATGCCGAGCGACACCGCGTCCACGCGCGTCACGATCCCGCCGTCGAACTTGGGGCTGCGCGCGTCGATCGCCACGCAATGGCCCTGCTTCGCATCGCTTACCGATTTGGCGCCCGCTGCCAGCAGGAGCTTCAACACGCCGCCGCGGTTGTACGGCGTGCCGCGCACGATGAAGTTGTCCGCGGGCGGCCCCCACGCCTCGCGCAGCCACTCGAGGTTGGACTCGAAGCCGCCCGCGGCCGCCACGAGCACCTTCGCGCGAACCTCCCGCGTGGCACCGGCGCGCGAGAGCGTGGCCGAGCGGAAGCGCCCGCCGTCGATCGCGAGCGCGGTGATCTCGGTCTCGTAGAGGATGTCCACGCCGAGCGACGCGGCCGCCCGGTAATACGCGTTCACCAGCGCCTTCCCCCCGCCCAGGAAGAACGCGTTGGTGCGCGAGAGGTGCAGCGTGCCCCCGAGCGGCGCCTGGAAGCGCACGCCGTGCTTCAGCATCCACGGCACGTGCGCCTCGGTTTGCCGGATGGTCATGCGCGCGAGCTTCTCGTCGGTGAGCCCACCGGTGACCTTGAGCAGGTCTTCCCAGTACTCCTGCTCGGGATAGGCGCCGGTCAGCGGCGGAAGGGGCCCCGCGTGCATCGTGCGCATGTTGCGCGTGTGCCGGCTGTTGCCGCCGCGCATCGCCTCGGGCGAGCACTCGACCAGCAGCACCGACAAGCCTGCCTCCCGGGCGGTGATGGCGGCGCACAGGGCCGCGTTACCACCGCCAGCCACGAGCACGTCCCACTCGCGCGAAGCGTCCATCGAACCGAAGTCAAAAGTCGCGGCCACACCCAAGTGTATATTCGCCCCAACATCCTGGAGGAACACTCAGATGAAAGTCGCTTTCCGAGCACTCGCCGCCGCGGCTGCTCTCGCGTTCGCCGGCCATGCCGCGGCGCAGGGCTGGGCCCCGACGCGCCCAGTGACCCTCACCGTGGGCTTCGCCCCCGGAGGCGGCACCGATACCGCTGCCCGCCTCGTCGCCAAGAAGCTCTCCGAGAACATCGGGCAGACGGTGATCGTCGAGAACAAGGCCGGCGCCGGCGGCAACATCGCCGCGCAGCACGCCGCCACCTCGCCCCCCGACGGCTATCTCATCCACCTGTCGTCCGTGGGTCCTCTCACGGTGGCGCCGGCCATGTCGAAGAACCTGCCCTACGACCCGAAGAAGGACCTGGCGCCGATCACCCTCGGGATGATGTTCCCCAACGTCTTCGTGGTGCACCCGAGCGTGCCCGCCAAGACGCTCGCCGAGTTCGTGGCGCTCGCCAAGTCCAAGCCGGGCGAGGTCAACTATGCCTCCTCGGGCATCGGCGGCGCGGCGCACCTCGCGGGCGAGCTCTTCAAGCAGCGCGCCGGCATCGACATGGTGCACGTGCCCTACAAGGGGGGCGGCCCCGCCATGGCCGACATGCTGGGCGGCCGCGTGAACATGTATCCCGCCGTGCCCTCGACATCGAAGCCCCACGTCGAGAGCGGCAAGATCCGCGCGATCGCCACGACGGGCTTGAGGCGCACGCCCGTGATGCCCGACGTTCCGACCGTCGCCGAGCTGGGTTACCCGGGTTTCGACGCGACCAACTGGTACGCCTTCGTGATGTCGAGCAAGGTGCCGAAGGAGATCCAGCAGTACTGGAACCGCGAGCTGGTGAAGGCGCTGAAGGACCCCGAGGTCGTGAAGGCTCTCGATGGCCACGGCCTGGAGCCCGTGCCCGGCACGGCCGACGAGCTCGCCAGGCTGATCGACTCCGAGACCGAGAAATGGACCAAGGTCGTGCGGGACGCCAGGATCACCACCGAGTGACGGCGTGATCGACGAAGCCGGGCTCGGCGAGCTCGCGGCGCGCGCGCTCGCCGGGTTGGGGATGGAGAAGGCCGACGCGGAGGACGCCGCGCGCATCCTGGTCCTCGGGGATCTTTTCGGCCACCACACGCATGGCGTCTCGCGCGTCGAGTCGTACGGCGAGCGCATCAAGCTGGGCGGCATCGACCCCCGGGCGCGGCCCGCGGTAGAGGAGGCCGCACCCGCGCTGGCCAGGATCGACGGCCGCAATGCGCTTGGACCCGTCGTCGGCATGCGCGCGCTCGAATCCGCCATCGGGATCGCGCGCACGCAGGGCACCGGCATCGCGCTCGCGCGCAACAGCAACCATTTCGGCGCCGCGGGCGCGTACTGCTGGCTCGCCGCGGAGGCCGGCTTCGCGAGCGTGGTCGCGAGCAATGCCAGCGTCACCATCGCGCCCACCGGCGGGCGCGAGGCGCGGCTCGGCAACAGCCCGATCGCTTTCGGCGTCCCGGGCGACGACGGCAACCACTTCGTGCTCGACATGGCGCTCAGCGTCGTCGCGCGCGCGAAGATCCGCGCCGCTGCGGCGCGCGGCGCCACGATTCCGGACACCTGGGCGACCGACCGAGAAGGACGCCCAACCAGTGATCCGAAGGCCGCACTGGATGGCTTCCTGCTGCCGATCGGGGGCTACAAGGGCTATGGGCTCGCACTCGCCGTGGATCTCCTCGCCGGCATGCTGCCCGGCGCGGCGTACCTCACCCACGTCAACTCCTGGTCGGAGCAGCCGCGCGAGTCCGGCAACCTGGGCCACTTCTTCCTCGCCATCGATACGAGCGTGCTCGGCTCGCGCGAGTGGCTCGCCGAGCGCATGCGGGATTTCGCGCGCATCCTGCACGAGACCCCGGCTGCCGACCCGGCGGCGCCGGTCAAGCTACCGGGAGAGAACGAGCTTGCCCGCATGCAGCAGCAGCGGCGCGACGGCATCCAGGTCGATGCCGCGGTGCTGCGAATGCTGCAGGAGCGCGCCGCCGGCGCGCCCTAGGGATCAGCGCGGGTTGCTGCGCCGCTCGGCGCCCAGCGCGAGGCATGGGCCACAGCCACGATCGAGGTCTGCTTCCCAATCAATGGGTTGCTCGCGCGCAAGGTCATCTGCAACCGCCCGCACGCGAGCGATCAAATCGTCACCGGCAAGGGTTTCCGCCTCGGGTACGGCGAGCAGGAGCAGCGGGGACATGAACCCAGTCTGCGCCGTTCGCATGTCGATTTGAAGTCCGCCGATCGACCCGTCGTGGAGTGGCGACAGGCGCCGGCCGCGCCTTGCCGGTTTCTGTATCCTCGCCAGCTGTGACCACTCGCAACATCGCGCGGGAGCTCTCGCGCCTGCAGCTCTTCCTTCTGACGGCCGCGTGGATCGCCACCGTCGCCAACCTCGCCCCCCTGCGGCAATTCGCCCACGCGCCCTCGGCCGGCCAGGGCATCGGGCTGGTCGCGTTCGTGTTCGGGGGATGGCTCTTCATCTTCACGCTCACCACCGGCCTCATCCTCCTTGCGGGCCTGCTGTTCCCGGGGCGCGGCGCCAAGGTCCTCGCCGCGGTGCTGCTGGTCGCCAGCGCCGTGTTGGGCTACTTCAGCCTTTTCCTCGGCACGCAGTTCGAGAAGTCGATGCTCGGCAACATCCTGCAGACCGATACCGCGGAGGCTTTCGACCTGGTCAACCCGCGAGTGCTCGTGTGGATCGCGTTCGCCGGCGTGCTGCCCGCGTTCGCGGCCCTGCGCATACGACTGCTGCCGGCCCCTTTCCCGGCCCGGGCCCGGCGCTCGCTGGCGGTCTTCGTGGGGCTCGTCGCACTGACGCTCGCCGTGGTCTATGCGCAATACCCGCGCTACGCCTCCGCGGGCCGCAACCATGCGATCACGATCAATACCGTCGCGCCCACGAACATCCTGGTCGCCGCCATCCACATGGGCGTTACCGAGTACGCGGCGAACGTGAAGCGTGCCCCGCGCGGCGTCGATGCGCACCCGGCGTACACGATCGTGCGGCCGCGCCTGCTTTTCTTCCTCGTGGGCGAGACGGCCCGCGCGCAGAACCATGGCCTCAACGGCTACCTGCGCGACACGACGCCGCGAATGCGGGCGGCGAAGGCCTACTACTTCCCGGACACCGAGAGCTGCGGCACCACGACGGCGATCTCGGTGCCGTGCATGTTCTCGGGGCTCTCGCGCCAGGAGTTCTCGCTGCTGCGCGCGCGCGGCGCCGAGACGCTGATCGACGTCGTGGTCCGCGCCGGAGCCCGGGTGATCTGGCTCGACAACGATTCGGGCTGCAAGGACGTCTGCGCTCGCGCGGACTATCGCGACCGCACCGGCGCGGCCGACCCGCGCTGGTGCCCGGAGCCCGGCGAGTGCCATGACGAGATCCTGCTCGACGGCCTGGAGGCGATCGCACGGTCCGAGCTGCGCGACACCCTGATCGTCCTGCACCTCAAGGGCAGCCACGGGCCGGCATACTTCAAGCGCTATCCACCCGCTTTCGAGCACTTCAAGCCCGCCTGCGCCTCGAGCGACCTGTCCTCGTGCGAGCCCGAGGCGCTGCGCAACGCCTACGACAACTCGATCCTGTACACCGATCACGTCGTGGGCGAGACGGTGCGGCTCGCCGAGAAGCTCTCGGATCGATTCGCCTCCGCGGTGCTGTACGTGTCCGACCACGGTGAGTCCCTGGGCGAGAACGGCCTCTACCTCCACGGCATGCCCTTCGCCATCGCGCCCGAGGAGCAGAAGCGCGTGCCGCTCTTCGCCTGGGTCTCGAAGAGCTTCCTCGCCCTGGAGCACTGGGACACCGCGTGCATGGCGCGCCAGACATTCGTCCCGCGCACCCACGACAACGTCTATCCCACGGTGCTGGGCTTCATGGAGATCGAGTCGGTCGAGTACAAGGCCGCGCTGGATCTCTTCGAGCCGTGCGATCCGCCGGGCGGCGGGCCGGCACCCCCTGCTGGCGCACCTAGTCGCCGTGCGCCGGGGTCATTTCCGACACCGGCCGGGTGATCGGCCCCCTGCCCGAGTAGCGGTCGAGGTAGAGGTAGATGACGGGCGTGATGAAGAGCGTGATCGCCTGCGAGAAGAGCAACCCTCCCACGACCGCGAGGCCGAGCGGCTGGCGCAGCTCCGCGCCCGCGCCGAAGCCGGCGGCGATCGGGATCGCGCCCATCATCGCGCAGAGCGTCGTCATCATGATCGGGCGGAAGCGCAGCAGGCACGCCTGGCGGATGGCCGCGTGCGGCTCCATGCCCTCCTCGCGCTGCGCGTTGAGCGCGAAGTCGATCATCATGATCGCGTTCTTCTTCACGATGCCGATCAGCATCAGGATGCCGATCACCGCGATCATGGATAGGTCGATGCCGAAGGCCCAGAGCGTGATGAGCGCCCCGATCGCGGCCGACGGGATGCCCGCCAGGATCGTGATGGGGTGGATGTAGCTCTCGTAGAGCACGCCCAGCAGCACGTAGATCACCAGCAGCGCGCTCACCAGCAGCCAGATCTGGCTCGCCTGCGACTTCTCGAACGCCGCGGCGTCGCCCGCCCACTGCGTGAGCACCGACGAGGGCAGCTTCGCCTCGGCCTTGAAGCGCTCCATCTTCTTCGCCGCCTCGCCCAGCGCCGCGCCGGGCGCCAGGTTGAACGTGATCGTGATCGCCTGCAGCTGCCCGGCGTGGTTGATGGCCACGGGCCCGACCTTGCGCTCGACCGTCGCGATGGACGACAGCGGCACGAGCGCGCCATTGGACCCGCGCACGTACACCTTGGCGAAGGCGGATTCGTCGCGGCGGTCGGCGTCCGCGGCGATGAGGATCACCGGGTAGGAGTCGTGCGAGGTGAAGATGGTCGAGACCTGGCGCTCGCCGAAGGTCGAGTAGAGCGCCGTGCGGATGTCCTGGATCCTGACCCCCAGCCCGTTCGCCTTGTCGCGGTCGATGTCGAGCTGTGCCTGCAGGCCCTTCAGCTGCGCGTCGGTGGCGACGTCGCGGAAGCTCGGGTCCGCCCGCATCGCGGCCACCATGTTGTCGGCGCTCTCGAGCAGGCCCTCGTCGCCCACGCTCTTCAGCACGTACTGGTAGCGCGCCTTGCTGATGCGGCCGCCGATGCGCAGGTTCTGCAGCGGGATGAAGTAGACGCTCACGCCGGGAATGCCGCGTGTGTCGCGCCGCAGTTCCTCGACCACCTTCTCGATGCTTTCGCGCTCCCCCTTGGGAACGAGGTTCACGAATGCGCGGCCGGTGTTGGTGTCATCCGCGGAGGCGATCACGCTCGCCACCGCGGGATGCTTCCGGAGCACCTCGCTCACCTTGGTGATCGCGGTGCGCATCGCGGGAAACGAGATGTCCTCCACCGCCTCGGCACGCACGATGATCTGGCCGATGTCCTCGGTGGGGAAGAATCCCTTGGGGATGGTGATGAAGAGGCCGATGGTCACGGCGAGGCTGCCGATCGCGGCCCAGAGCACGACCGGCCGGTGCGCAAGGCACCAGTCGAGCACGCGCTCGTAGGCCTTCAGCGTCCACTGGTAGCCACGCTCGAACCACTCCGTCCATTTCAGCACCGGGTCGTCCTCGCGCTGGTGCCCGAGGAAGCGGCTCGCCAGCATCGGCACCAGGGTGAGCGAGACGATCGCGGAGACCACGATGGCGATCGAGACCACGATGGCGAACTCGCGGAAGAGGCCTCCGATGACGCCCGGCATGAAGAAGATCGGGATGAACACCGCGACCAGCGAGAGCGAGATCGACAGGATGGTGAAGGCCACCTCGCCCGCGCCCTTGATCGCGGCGGCGAAGGGCTCCATCCCCTCCTCCACGTGGCGCACGATGTTCTCCAGCATGACGATGGCGTCGTCCACCACCAGGCCCACGGCGAGCGTGATGCCCATGAGCGAGACGTTGTTGAGCGAGAGGTCGAGCCACTTCATCAGCGCGAGCGTGCCGATGAGCGAGATCGGCAGCGACAGCGCCGGGATGATCGTGGCCGACGGCCGGCGCAGGAACAGATAGATCACCAGGATCACCAGCACCGCGGTGATCCCGAGCGTCACCTTCACGTCGAAGATCGCGTGGCGGATGGAGATCGCGCGGTCGTTGCGGATGTCGATCCTGACCGAGCTGGGCATCTGCGCCTCGAGCCGCGGGATCGCCGCCCGGAGCGCATCCACCGTGGCCACGGTATTCGCGTCCGGCTGGCGCCGCACGAGCAGCGTCACGGCGCGATCGGCATCGGACCAGCTTGCCGCCTTCACCGTCTCGACGCTGTCCTCGACGCTCGCCACATCCTCGAGGCGCACGACGTTGCCGTTGGGCAGCGTGGAGACGATCGTCGGGCGGAAGTCGGCCGCGCGCGTGAGCTGGCGGTTGGCCTGGATGGTGAGGACCTGGCGCTGGCCCTCGAGCGTGCCGACCGGCGTGTTCGCGTTCGCCTGGCGGATGGCGTTGGCGAGGTCGTCCATCGTGAGGTTGCGCGCCGCCAGGGCGTCGGGCCGCGCCTGCACGCGTACCGCGAAGCGCTGCCGGCCGTTCACCTCGACCTCGGCCACCCCCGAGATGGTCGAGAGCGTCGGCGCGATGAGGTTCTCGGCGAGGTCGTTCACCGCCGAGAGCGGCATCGAGGGCGAGGTGATCGCCACGAAGAGGATGGGCGAGTCCGCCGGGTTCACCTTGCGGTAGGACGGCGGGTTGGTCATCTCCGGGGGCAACTGGCGCTGCGCGCGCAGCAGCGCCGCCTGCACGTCCACGGCCGCATCGTCGATGTTGCGGTCCTCGGAGAACTCGAGCGTGATCTGCGTGCGGCCCTGCGTGGAAGCGGAGCTGATGGAGTCCACGCCGGCGATGGTGGCGAACTGCTTCTCCAGCGGCAGCGCCACCGAGGTCGCCATGTTGTCGGGGCTCGCGCCCGGCAGGTTGGCCGAGACGGAGATGGTGGGCGTCTCGAACTTGGGCAGCGCGGCGATCGGGATGCCGGCATAGGCGAGCACGCCGGCGATCACGAAGGAGGCCGACAGCAGCACCGTCATCACCGGACGGCGGATGAAGGCCTCGGTGACGTTCATTTCTTCCTGCCCTCGCCCTTGGACTTGCCCTCCCCCTTGGACGGCGCCTTTCCGCCCTCGCCTTCGGTCACCGAGGCGCCCGACCTCAGGTTCTGCGCGCCCTCGATCACGACCTTCACCCCCGGCGCGATGCCCTCGACGACGGCGATCTTCTCGTCCACGTGGGCGACCTTCACGGGCCTGCTCTCGACCTTGCGCTCGGCGTCCACGACGAACACGAAGCGGTTCTCGGGCCCCGTCTGCACGGCTTGCGCCGGGACGACCGTCGCGTCCTTGAGCGTGCGTGGCGCCAGGTGCACGTTCACGTACATGCCGGGCCACAAGCGCGTGTCCTTGTTGGTGAACTCGGCCTTCACCCGGATCGTCCCCGAGACGTTGTCCACGGCGTTGTCCACGAAGCTCACCTTGCCCTTCCTCGCCTCTCCGCCCGACTGCGCCTGCACCGTGACCTCGACGGGCCCGGCGGCCAGGGCCTGCTGCAGCCCCGAGAGCTCCTTCTCGGGCAGCGTGAACGCCACCGCGATGGGATCGATCTGCGTCACCGTCACGAGCGCCGGCGTGCCCGGCGACGAGCCGCCCGGCTGCACCAGGCTGCCCGCCCGCACGCCGATGGTGCCCGTGCGGCCGGAGAACGGCGCGCGGATCTCGGTGTAGCCGCGCGCCACGCGGGCCGATTCGAGCGCCGCCTGGTCGACCGCGAGCTGGCCGTTGATGGTGTCGACCTGGTTCTGCGCGGTGTCGAGCGCGGCCTGGGAGATGAACTTGGTGTTGAAGAGCTCGCGCTGGCGATCGAGGTTGCGCTGCGCGGTGGCGAGGTCGGAGCGGTCCTTGGCGACCTGCGCCTCGGCCTTGCGGATGTTGGCCTCGTCGGCGCGGGCGTCGAGCGAGAACATGAGGTCGCCCCTGGAGACATCCTGGCCCTCGCGGATGTGCACCTCGCGCACCGTGCTGGTCACCTGCGAGCGCAGGTCCACCGTCTGCAGCGCCGTGACGGTCCCGTTGGCCGTGAGCAGGACCGGGACGTCACGCGACTCCGCGCGCGCGGTCGCCACCGCGATCGCCTGCGGAGCGCGCTTCGCCTGCGCCTCCTGCGAGTTGGACTTGCCGAACCACCAGCCGGCGCCGATGACGGCGAGCAGGATCGCGGCGCCGGCGAACCAGGGCCAGCGTCGGCGGGGGGAAATGATGGAAGTGGTTGTTTCCATTGGGCTCCGAGAACGCTCCATGATACCGCCTGAGATGGAGCCTCCCTGATACTTTTGGGGCGAAGGTCTACGAAGATGCTACAAGGAGTTACCGGCGGCTAGGCGTGCGGCCAGCCACCACCCAGCGCGTTCATCAGGTCGACCGAGTACGACAGGTAGGCCTGGCGGTTGCGGATGAAGGCGAGCAGCGCCTCGTTCAGCGTGCGCTGGGCATCCAGCACCTCGAGGTAGGACGAGTAGCCCCGGTCGTAGCGGCTCTGCGCCAGGCGCGCGGCATGGCGAGCGGCATCGACCCGTTGCCTGAGGTCGACCTCGGATTCGGCGGCGATGCGCAGGTTCGAAAGGCCGTCGGCGACCTCGCGGAACGCGGTCTCCACGGCCCGCTGCCAAGCGGCTTCGGCCTGGCGCGCCTGCGCCTCGGCCTGCGCGGTTCGTGCCCGGTAGCGGCCGCCGTCGATGATCGGACCGATGAGCGAGGCGCCGAACGACCAGACGCGGCCCGAGGGCGTGAAGAGCGCACCGATGTCGCTGTTCTCTCCCGCGGGCGAGCCCGTGAGCGTGAGCGTGGGGAACTGCTCGGCGCGCGCAACGCCGATACGGTGCGTGGCCGCGATGAGCGACGACTCCGCCGCGCGCACGTCGGGGCGGCGCTCCAGCAGATGGGAAGGCAGGCCTGACGGCGGCACCGGGACGATTGGCAGCGCCGCCACGTCGCCGGTGGGCAGCGTGAGACCGGGACGGCCGGTGAGCGAGCCCAGCTGGTGCACGACCACGGCGCGCTGGCGGGCGATCTCCTTCGCCTGCGCCGAGGCGGCGCTGCGCAGCGCGCCCGCCTGGTACACGTCGAGCGCCGAGGCCACGCCCGCATCGAGGCGCTTCTTCGCAAGGCCCTCCGAATCGGCGGCGGCGCGCAGGATCTCCTCCGAGGCGGCGAGCTGCGAGTCGAGCGAGCGGGCGGCGAAGTAGGCGCGGGCGATCGTCGCCGCCAGCGTGAGGGCGACGGTGTCGCGCGCATAGATCGACGCGAGCACGCGTTCGCGCGTGGCGCCCTCGGCGCTGCGCAGCCGGCCCCACACGTCGATCTCGAACGACGTCGAGAAGCCGACGCTGTAAGTGGTGTGCGCCGGCTTGTCGACCGTGGCCGCGCGCGCGGCCGAGACATTGCCGGTGATGAGCGGGAACGCGAGCGTCGCGCGCGCCTCGCCCAGCACGGCCTCGGCTTCCTGGACCCGGGCGGTAGCCTCGCGCACGTCCGCATTGCGCTCGAGGCCCGCGCGAATGAGCTCGTCCAGCAACGTGTCGCGATATAGCTTCCACCAATCCACGGGCACGACGATCGCGTCGCCCTTCGCCGCGGGCTCGTCGTAGGCCGCCGGAAGCTCGACCATGGGACGCTCGTATTTCGGTCCGACGGTGCAGCCGGCGAGCACGAAGATGAGCGCGAACGAGAGTGCGCGCATCAGTCGGCTTCCTGCGGAGCGCCCGCGTCGAAGCGCACCGGAGTCCCCTCGCCCACGCGATTCCTGCGCGCGAACACGGTGAAGAACAGCGGCACGAAGATCGTCGCGACGAACGTGGCAAGCAGCATGCCGCCCACCACGCCCGTGCCCATCGAGCGCCGCGCCGCCGCGCCGGCGCCCGAGGCGATCGCGAGCGGGAGCACGCCGAAGACGAAGGCGAGCGAGGTCATCACGATCGGCCGGAAGCGCAGGCGCGCCGCCTTCAGCGCCGCCTCCTTCGCATCCATCCCCTCGAGCAGGCCCTGCTGGGCGAACTCCACGATCAGGATCGCGTTCTTGGCCGCGAGGCCGATGAGGACCACGAGGCCGATCTGGAAATAGATGTCGTTCTCCATGCCGCGCAGCGCCACGAGCCCCAGCGCGCCCATCACCGCGAACGGCACCGCGAGCACGACCGCCGAGGGCAGCCGCCAGCGCTCGTAGAGCGCGGCGAGGATCAGGTAGACCATCACGATCGCGAGCGAGAAGGCGAGGATCGAGGCCTTGCCGGTGCGCTTCTCCTGGAAGGCCTGGCCGCTCCAGGCCAGCGTGTAGCCCGCGGGCAGCGCCCGCGCCGCCACGCGCTCCACGGCCTGGATCGCCTCGCCGGAGCTGACACCGGCCTTGCCCGACCCGAGCACCTTGGCGGCGAGGAAGCCGTTGAAGCGCTCGGCCTGCTCCGCGCCCACGACCTCGGTCACGTCCAGCAGCGACTTGACCGGAATCATCTCGCCCGTGCTCCCCGAGCGCACGAACATGGCGCCCACCTGGTCGGGCCGCGCGCGGAACGGCGCCTCGGCCTGGAGCTGCACGCGGAAGGTGCGCCCCTGCATGTTGAAGTCGTTCACGTAGAGCACCCCGAGCGTGCTTTGCAGCGCGTCGAAGACCTCGCTCACCGGCACGCCCATCGAGATCGCCTTCTCGCGGTTCACCTCGACGCGCAGTTGCGGCGCGCTCGGGCGAAAGAAGGTGTTGATGCCCTGCAGCTGCGGATCGGCCGCGAGCTCGGTGTTGAACGCAGTCACCACGTCGCCCAGCCGTCGCGGATTGGATTCGGCACGCGACTGGACGTAGAACTCGAACCCGCCCGCGCTGCCCATCCCGCGGATCGCCGGCGGGTTGAAGATGACCGCCGAGCCGTCGGAGAAGGCTTGTCCCTGCCGCGTGATGTCGGCGGCCACCTGGGGCGCCGTGCGCGTGCGTTCCTCCCAGGGCTTGAGCAGGATGAAGGTCGTCGCGGTGTTGGGCTTGTTGGCCCCGCCGACGAAGTCGCGGCCCGAGTTCACGAAGGCGTGGTCGATCTCCGGGGTGGCCGAGAGGATCTTCTGCAGCTGCTCGCCGGTCTTCTTCGTGCGCTGCAGCGACGCCCCGTCCGGCAGGACGATCGAGCCGATGAGGAACCCCTGGTCTTCGGGCGGGATGAAGCTCGTCGGCACGCGCCAGAAGAGCAGCACCACGGCGAGCACGACGACCACGAACCCCACGCCCGCCCCGAGCCTGCGCCGGAGCGCGAGGTCCACGCCGCCCAGGAAGCGCGCGGTGACCGCGGCGAAGGCGCGGTTGAAGGGACGGAAGAGCGCCGACTCGTGGTGGCCGGGCTTGAGCATCAACGCGCAGAGCGCCGGCGTGAGGGTGAGCGCGGTGAAGCCCGAGATGACCACCGCCACCGCCACCGTGACCGCGAACTGCTTGTAGAGCTGCCCGGCGATGCCGCCCAGGAAGGCCACCGGCACGAACACCGCGCACAGCACCAGGATGATCGCCACCAGCGCGCCCGAGACCTCGCGCATCGCCTCGATCGAGGCCTCGCGCGCGCCCATCCCCTGGTCGCGCATCAGGCGCTCGACGTTCTCGAGCACGACGATCGCGTCGTCCACCACGATGCCGATGGCGAGCACCATCGCGAAGAGGGTGAGCGTGTTGATCGAGAACCCGAGCGCGTAGAGCCCGGCGAAGGTCCCGATGATCGACACCGGCACCGCCAGCATCGGGATCACGGTCGCGCGCCAGCTCTGCAGGAAGAGGAAAACCACCGCGAGCACCAGCAGCGCGGCTTCGATGATGGTGATCTGCACCTCGCGGATCGAGCTCTTCACCACCAGCGTGGTGTCGAACGGGATGAGGTAGGCCATGTCCTGCGGGAAGGCGAGCTTCATCTCGGCCAGGCGCGCCTTGGCCGCGTCGGAGACCGCGAGCGCGTTGGCCCCCGACTGGAGGAACACGGCCATGCCCGTGGAGGCGTTTCCGTCCACGAAGGGCGCCGTGTCGTAGTTCAGCGCGTCGAGCGAGACGGTGGCCACGTCCTTGATTCGCAGGACGCCGCTCGGCCCGCCCGCGCGCACCACGATGTTCTCGAACTCGTCCACGCGGATCAGGCGGCCACGAACCGTCACGGTGAAGGTGACCGACTGGCCCGGCGGCGCGGGCTCCGCGCCCACCTTGCCCGCCGCGTACTGGGTGTTCTGCGCGCGGATCGCATTGGCCACGTCGGACGTGGTGACCCCGAGGCGAGCCATGCGGTCGGGATTGAGCCACACCCGCATCGACGAGCCGGCGCCGAAGATGAAGACGTCGCCCACGCCGGGGATGCGCTTCAGCTCGTCGACGATGTTCACCGCGGCGTAGTCCGCCACGGCCGTCATCGGGATGGTGCCCTTGGGCGAGGTGAGCGCGATCACGAGCAGGATGTCGTTGGAGCGCTTCTGCACCACGACGCCGTTGCGCCTGACTTCCTCCGGCAGGCGCGGCATCGCGACCTGCACGCGGTTGTTCACCTGGAAGACGGCGCGGTCCACGTCCGTTCCGACCTCGAAGGTGGCGGTGATGGTGAGCGTGCCGTCCGAGGAGGCGCTGGAGGCGAAGTAGATCATTCCCTCGGTGCCGGAGAGCTGCTCCTCGATGGGAGCGGCGACGGTGCTCGCGATCGTGTCGGCGCTCGCGCCGGGATACGCCGTGGTGATGGTGACCGTCGGCGGCGAGATCTCCGGGTACTGCGAGACCGGCAGGTTGAAGCCGGCGATCACGCCCGCGAGCGTGATGAGGATCGCGAGCACGCTCGCGAAGATCGGGCGTTCGATGAAGAAACGCGAGAAGTTGCCCATCTACTTCGCCTGCACCGCCGTGCCCGGGCGGACCTTCACGAGGTTGTCCACGATCACCGTGTCGCCCTCGGCGAGCCCGGAGGTGATGATGGTGTCGCGGCCGTACCAGCCCGCGACCTGCACCGGCTTGGCGACCGCCTTGCCTTCGGCGCCGATGGTCATCACCGAGCGCGACTGCTCGCCCGGCAGCACCGCGCTCTGCGGCACGAGCATCGCGGTCTGCTCGCCGGCGAGGATGCGCAGCTTCACGTACTGCCCGGGCAGCCACTTGCGGTCCGTGTTCGCGAATGCCGCCCGCATCTGGATGGCGCCGAGCTTCGCGTCCACCGTGCTTCCGGCGAAATTGAGGCGTCCGTTGTCGACCACGATGGAGCCGTCGTCGCGCACGACCTGGACACGCGTGCTCTTCTCGGCGCCACGCACGCGCGCGAAGTCCGCCTCGGCGAGCGAGAACCGCACCCAGATCGGGTCGACCTGGGTGAGCGTCGTGAGGAGCGCCGAGTCCGTGTTCGCGGTGACGAGGCTGCCCTCGGAGCGCAGGGCCCGGCCGGTCACGCCCGAGATCGGCGCCACGATGCGGGTATAGGAAAGGTTGAGCTCCGCTTCCTTCAGGCGCGCCTCCGCGGACGCGATCGCTCCCACCGCGGATTTCGCGTTGGCCACGGCCTGGTCGACCTCGCGCTGCGGGATCGCCTTGTCGGCGGCCAGCGGCTCGAGACGCCTGGCCTCGCCCTCGGCGAGCTCGCGCTTGACCCGCTCCTGCAGCAGCGTGGCCTTTGCCTGCTGCACCGCGAGCTCGTAGGGCACCGGGTCGATCATGAAGAGCGGCGCGCCCGCGGCGACGGATGCCCCTTCGTCGTAGAGGCGCTTCTCGATGATGCCGGTCACGCGCGCGCGGACCTCGACTTCGCGCGAGCCCTCGGCCTGGCCGACCGCCTCGAGGGAAATCGGCACCGGCTGCGCCTTCGCCTTGATGGTCGCGACCTGCAGGGGCGGCGTGGAGGCCGCCGGCGCCGCGCCATTGGCGCTCTTTCCGCAGCCGGCCAGCAGCGCGGCCTGCACGGCGAGGACGGCAACGGCGGATACGGCGAGGAGGCGGGGGCTCGGGCTCATCGGCAGGGGCACCTGGAACATCCGGGAGGGAAGCGGGTATTATAGATACGTTCTGGAACGTATGTAAAAGGGCAAAGGATGCGCAGGACCAAGGAGGAGGCGGCCAGGACGCGCGCGTCGATCGTCGACGCCGCGCTCGAGTGCTTCGACCGCTACGGCATCGCCGGATCGACGCTCGACCAGATCGCCGCCGCGGCGGGCGTGACCAAGGGCGCCGTCTACCACCACTTCGGGAGCAAGGGCGAGATCTTCCACGAGCTGCGCCAGCACGTCGCCATCCCGCTGCTCGACGAAGCCGACACCGGCATGCTGCACGAGCCCGGCTACTCGCCCCTCGAGCGCATCGAGCGCTTCCTCGCGGGCTTCCTCGACACGATGACGCGCGACGCGCACACCCGCGGGGCGCTGGCAGTGATGCAGTTCAAGTGCGAGTACGTGAACGGGCTCGCGGGCGAGCTGCAGGACATGGTGACGAACAACACCCGCCTGCTCGCCGCCCTGCGCCGCGCCTATCGCGACGCCCGCCGCGAAGGCGAGCTCGTCGCCGGCATGACGCCCGACATCGCCGCGCTCGAGACCAACATGTTCCTGGCCGGGCTCGTGCGCCTCTGGCTGATGCACCCACCCACTCACCCCATGCGGGCAAGCGCACGCGCCGCGATCCGTGCGCACGTGAAAGTGCGGAGGCGCTAAGGGAAGGTACGCACCAAAGGAGGAGTTGGGGTGCAGTCTCTCTTTTTCGATTCTTTCGAATTCCTAAGCCATTGGATCAGGGTAGGGATCTAACCCACTCGCATTGACGTCGTTGACCCTGATCCAATGGCTTAGGAATTCGAAAGAATCGAAAAAGAGAGACAGCACCCCAACTCCTCCCAGTGGTTTCCTACCCCCTCGCCATTATCAAATCCGCCGCCTTCTCCGCGATCATCACCACCGGCGCGTGCGTGTTGCCCGACACCAGCGTCGGCATGATCGAGCAATCCACCACCCGCAGGCCCCCCACCCCCCGCACCCGAAGCTGCGCATCCACGACCGCCATCGGGTCGCTCCCCATCTTGCAGGTGCCCGAGGGGTGGAAGATCGTCTGCCCGTAGTTGCGGGCGAACTGGAGCAGGTCGGCATCGCTCACGACCTCGCTGCCCGGGCGGTACTCCCCGGCGATGTAGGGTGCGAGCGCGCTCGTGGCGGCCAGGCGCCGCGAGAACCGCAGGCCCTCGATCACGCACCGCCGGTCGCGCCCGGTGGAGAGGTAGTTCGGCTGCATCGACGGCGGCGCGAAGGGGTCGGGGCTCTTGATCCGCACCCGCCCGCGCGATTCGGGCCGCAACTGGCAGACCGAGAACGTGCATCCCGACCACGGATGCGGAGCGCCGCCCGCGACGTCGGCCGAGAGCGTGGCGAAATGGAACTGGATGTCGGGCGTGGCCGACTCCGGCAGGACCTTCGTGAAGAGGCCGCCCTGGTTGATGCCCACCGCGAGCGGCCCCTTGCGGGACAACAGCCACTGCAGGCCGATGCGCACCCTGCCCCCGATCGACGCGAGCTCGTCGTTGGTCGTGATCGGCTTCGAGACCTTGTACGTCGAGCGGACCTGCAGGTGGTCCTGCAGGTTCTCGCCCACCCCCGGAACGTCCGCCACCACGGGGATGCCGTGCTCGCGCAGCAGCTCCGCGGGACCGATGCCCGAGAGCTGCAGCAGCTGCGGACTCTGCAGTGCGCCCGCCGAGAGGATCACCTCGCGCGCCGCGCGCGCCTCGTGCAGCCGGCCATCCTGGCGATACTCCACGCCCACCGCACGTCCGCCTTCGAACAGCACCCGTGTGGCCTGCGCCCCGGTGCGCACCTCGAGGTTGCCGCGCGAGCGCGCGGGCTTGAGATATCCCACCGCCGAGCTGCAGCGCCAGCCGCGCCGCGTGAAGAGCTGGTAGTAGCCGACGCCTTCCTGGCGCCCGGCGTTGAAGTCCTCGGTGCGCGGCACGCCCAGCTCCTCGCCCGCGCCGATGATCGCTTCCATGAGCTCGTGCTTCACGCCGATGTCCGAGCACCACTGCGGGCCGTCGCCGCCGTGGGCTTCGCTGGCGCCGCGGCTGTTGTGCTCCGACCTCACGAAGTACGGCAGCACATCCTTCCAGCCCCAGCCCGGGTTGCCCGCATCGCGCCAGGCGTCGTAGTCCTCGGGCTGCCCGCGCACGTAGATGAGGCCGTTGATCGAGCTCGATCCCCCGAGGCAGCGGCCGCGCGGCCAATAGAGCCGTCGCCCGTTCATGCCGGGATCGGGATCGGTCTCGTAGCCCCAGTTGTAGACCTTGTGGAACATCGTCTTGCCGTAGCCGATCGGGATGTGGATCCAGAGGTAGCGATCCTCGGGCCCGGCTTCGAGCAGGAGCACTCTGTGGTGGCCGTCGGCGGTGAGGCGGTTCGCGAGCACGCAGCCGGCGGAGCCCGCGCCCACGACGATATAGTCGGGATGTGGCATCCGCCGCATCCTACCAACCTACCAACCCCGAGGAGACTCAGATGGCCCAGCGCCCCGAGTTCGATACAGCCCGGTTCAGGGAAGGCCTCGCCGTCCGCCGTGAAGTCCTGGGCGCTGAATACGTCGACAAGTCGGTCGCCGCGGCCGACGACTTCACCGCGCCGTTCCAGAAGCTGCTCACCGAATGGTGCTGGGGCGACACGTGGACGCGCCCGGGTCTGGACCGCAAGACGCGCAGCATGCTGAACCTCGCGATGCTCACGGCGTTGAACCGCCCGCACGAGATCAAGCTGCACGTGCGCGGGGCGCTCAACAACGGCCTCACGCCCGAGCAGATCCGCGAGGTGCTGCTGCACACGATGGTGTACTGTGGAGTGCCGGCGACGCTCGATGCGTTCCGCGCCGCCAAGGAAGTCATCGACCAGGCGGCCGGCGAACGGAAGGCGTGAGCTATCGGGGGACTGTATGCGCGGCAGCGCACAGTGCGCCGATTTCCAACGGTACAGAATTCGCGCATCGATTTCGTCTCGACAAGGAGCCCCCCATGCGCGTCAAACGCCTCGCTTTCGCCGTCTCCGCATCCTTCCTGCTGGCCTCATCGCTCACTACGCGCGCGCATGAGAATGAGGTGCCAGGTGGCAAGCTCGGAAAAGTCTCCTTCCCCACTTCTTGCACCACCGCGGTGCAGCCCGCTTTCGAGCGCGGGGTCGCGATGCTGCACTCCTTCTGGTACTCGCTCGCCGAGAAGACGTTTGCCGACATCCTCGCGCAGGACCCCGCCTGCACCGTGACCGCCTGGGGCTACGCGGCGATCCTGATGTCCAACCCGCTTGCGGGCGCGGGCGCTTCGGCCGACGGCGCGAAGAAGGCCCAGGCAGCGATCGACAATGCGCGCCGCACGCCGCCCAAGACCCAGCGCGAGCGTGATTACGTGGAAGCGGTCGCCGCGTATTACGACGACTGGGCCAATCGCGGGGAGAAGGCCCGGCAGCTCGCCCGATCGAGGGCCTTCGAGGCGCTCGCGGCGAAATACCCGGACGATGACGAGGCGCAGATCTTCAATGCGCTCTACCTCGCCGGCACCCAATCGCAGGCCGACCAGACCTACGCCGCGTACGCCAAGGCGGTCGCGATCCTGGAGCCGCAGTTCAAGAAGTATCCGGATCACCCCGGCGTCGCGCATTACCTGATCCACAGCTACGATGCGCCGCCCCTCGCGCAGAAGGGGCTCGTTGCCGCGCGCCGCTATGCGGACATCGCGCCGGATGCGCCCCACGCGCTGCACATGCCCTCGCACATCTTCACGCGCGTCGGCTCGTGGGAGGAATCGGTGGCCACCAACCGGCGCTCCGCCACGGTGGCAAGGACCGCGGCCGATTGGCCCGAGGCTTACCACGCGAGCGATTACGCGGTATACGCCTACCTGCAGCTCGCACGCGACGAGGAGGCGCGCCTCGTGATGGAAGAGGCCTTCCGCTACACGGGTGGCGACTCTCCGTCGCCGGCATTTCCCTATGCGGCGGCCGCGATGCCCGCACGCTTCGCCATGGAGCGCGGCGACTGGAAGGCCGCGGCGCAGGTCAAGCCGGTCGCGAGCAAGATGCCGTTCACCGAAGCCCTCACCTACTTCACCCGCGCGATCGGAGCGGCGCGAAGCGGCGATGTGGCGGCGGCCGAGGTGGATGCCGGGCAGCTTGCCGAGATCCACAAGCGCCTCGAGACCTCGAAGAACACGTACTGGGCGACCGAAGTGGAAGTGCAACGCCTCGCCGTGGCGGGGTGGATCGCGCACGCGAAGGGGAACGCCGAGGAGGGTGTGAAGCTGATGCGCGCTTCGGCCGACCTCGAGGATCGCAACGAGAAGCACATCGTGACGCCGGGACGCATCGTGCCGGCGCGTGAGCTGCTGGGCGAGATGCTCCTCGAGCAGAAGCAGCCCGCCGCGGCGCTGAAGGAATTCGAGACTTCCCAGGTCCGCGAGCCCAACCGCTTCCGCAACTACGCCGGATCCGCGTTGGCGGCCGAGGCCATGGGCGACAGGAAGAAGGCGGCTGAGTACTACGCGAAGCTCCTCGCGCTTTCGAGCAAGGGTGACGGCACTCGGCCGGAGCTCACGCGCGCGAAGGCATACGTCGCGCAGAGATGAGGGCAGTAGCGATCCTGCTGGCTGCATGGGCACTGGGTGGGGCGCCCTTCCCCACCCACGCCGACCCCGGCGAGACCGATCCCGACCTCGCCGCCACCGACCCGGATTATGCCGCCGCGAGGAAGGCGATCGTGGCGAAACAGTGGGAAGAGGCGATCGCGCGGCTGCGAAAAGCCGAGGTGCGCAATCCCGATCACGCCGACCTGCAGAACTACCTCGGCTACGCGCACCGCAACCTGAAGCAGTTCGACGCTGCCTTCAGGCACTACAAGCGCGCGATCGCGTTGGACCCCCGCCACCGCGGCGCCCACGAATACATCGGCGAGGCGTACCTCATGGTGGGCGATGTCCCGAACGCCGAGAAACACCTCGCGGCGCTGCGGGCGATCTGCCTGCTGCCGTGTGAAGAGCTCACCGACCTGGAGAAGGCTTTCGCGAGCTATCGCCGTTGAGCGTTGACGATCATTCTTCCGAGGAGGCCGCCATGACCCATCGCACCGTCGCTCGCAGCGCCCTGGCCCTCGTTGCCACGCTGCTCCTGTCCGCAACCGCACAGGCCCAGATCTTCCGTGCCTACCTCGCGTCCGACGGAAGCGACGCGAATCCATGCACGCTGCCTTCCCCCTGCCGCCTCCTCCCCGCCGCCATCGCCGCGGTGGCGAGCGGCGGCCAGATATGGCTGCTGGACTCGGCCAACTACAACACCGGCACCGTCAACATCAACAAATCGGTGAAGATCCTCGCCGTCCCGGGCGTGGTGGGCAGCGTCGTCACGAACGGGGGAGACGCGATCAACATCGCGACCGCCGGCGTGGAGGTCGCGCTTCGCAACCTGGTGATCGGCAGCGTGGTGGGCGTCGCGGGCGGAAACGGAATCGTCATGACCGCGGGAGATGCCCTCACGCTCGAGAGTTGCCTGTTCGACGGCTTGCAAGGGGTCGCCATCTCGGTGAACGCCGCCGCGATCGTGCGCATGACCGATACGATCGTCCGCAACAATGGCTCGTACGGCCTTGTCGTCCAGGGAGGAGCGCGCGTCAACATCGCACGCAGCACCTTCGCCCGCAACCAGAACTACGGGATCTTCGTCCAGGGAGCCGGAGCCAACACCACCAGGGCGGACATCGCCTACTCGATCATCGACAACAACGGGAACGGCGGGGTCACTGCCCTCTCCTCGCACGCATCGGGAGTCGTCGCGGTATCCCTC
>Ga0111538_10001722_pt1 | contig 30746 bp, 42 predicted proteins | sample SoiMethybrSBSTD1_FD_79669 | JGI IMG/M metagenome (GOLD analysis project Ga0111538, IMG submission 79669) | Bulk soil microbial communities from a Populus tree surrounding site in Tennessee, USA - Soil MetaG P. TD hybrid SBSTD1 (version 2)... | ecosystem: Environmental > Terrestrial > Soil >... | reverse complement strand
GGTCGCGCCAGACACTGTGCTGGCCGATCCTGAGTCTGTCACGCCAGCGTGAGACTGTGGCTCCACGGGACGCGCAACCCCCGAGGCAGTGGGTTTGGGGGATGCGCAAAAACTGTGGGCTGTGGGTCTGCGCAACGCGCACACGTGCCTCACGCACGCGCGCGCGGGCACGCTGCGACCGGGCGGCCGCACCACGCGGCCCCCTCCAGGGGGTCGATCCCAGGGGACCGATCCCAGGGGACCGCCGAGGGGTTCGGTCCCGGGCCACCCGGGACCGCCACGAATCGGCCCCGATGTAGTGCCCGCGTGATAGACTGAAGGTGTGAGTCGGGAATGGTTCCCGGCCACGGAGACAAGGAGGCCACTCATGGCCAGCACGACCACTCGCAAGAAGTCCACCGCCCCGGCGCCCGCCGAGACGGTTGACGTCCTGGAAGGCTTCCGGGACGACGTCGTTACTCGCGTCGCGCTCGTCAACCGGACGAAGCTCGCCGCGATTCTCAGCACCGTCCTGTTCGGTGAGACGCTCGCCGCGATGTACGACGCCGTGGACGACGAGACACCGCCGGTCAAGGATGATGCGCCGACGGCGGAGAAGTCGGCACGGAAGGAGAAGGTCCGCCGCCGTGTCCTGGACTTCGTCTCGGAGGCAACCGGGCACTACTACTCGTGGAGCAACGTGAACGCCTACGTCGAAGCGGCGAAGGTAAACGCCACGCTGCCGGAGGCCATCCGCGTGAAGCTGGAAGGCGAAGGCGACTCCGCCACTCCCGTCGGACACTTCGGCGTCTGGCCTCTCCAGTATCTCGGGAAGGTCGAGGACGAAGCGAAGCGGGCATCGCTCGCCGAGCGACTCGTCGCGCAGGGCATCACGACGGAGGACGGAGTCCGGGACGCCGTCAAGGTGGAGAACGGCGAGAAGCCGGGACCCAAGGAGCCTCTCGCCGCCACCGCCATGACGACAGCCCTGGTGACGAAGGTGCAGAAGCGGGAAGCCGCCGCCCTCGCAACCGTCCAGCACATCTGCAAGGGCATCGCGGAGGACGACGCGCTAGAGCTGATGGCCTTCGGGCGCATCGTCTGGACACTCACGCCGACGGACACCTCCGAGCTGCTGGACGTCGAGCAGCGGAAGAATAAGCGGTACCAAGTGTTCGCCGCCGCCATCGAGCAGCTGACCTACTCGGGTCCGGTCGCAGACGAGGACGACGGAAGCGAGCCGACAGTCCTCTAGCCGCACAATCCCTCCCCCGCGGCCGATCGCCGCGGGGGAGGGAACACTCCAAACGTAATGACAGGGCGGTTCCCTCCGGGAGCCGCCCTTATTCGTGGTCCCGTTTCCGCCGATCCCGGGTACCAGGCGAGTCGCTCCGCGATGCCACGGCTGGCAACGCCTTCGGCGTTGACCACCGTGGCAACCCCCCCGCCCTCCGGGCGGGCCACGGTAACTCGTGATTTGCAGGGATTTTTTGGGTTTTACGTCATGACGCAGGGGTGTTTTTCGGGGCGGGTCTTGCTATTCTTGTGCGGACATGACAGGATGGGTTGGTGGGCTATAGGCCGAATCTCATGGGTGTGCGTGGGGCTTCTCGTTGGCCCGTTATGCCACTTATGCCTGTTATGCGAGATATGAAAGGTATGCCTCTTATGTCAGATATGTCTGTTATGCAAGACCTGCAGCAGGTGTGGGTGACGGCGTTGTATGACGTGCGCTTCGATATGCCCTCGGAGGTGAAGCAGCTGCAGATCACCCAAGCGCCGGTTGCTGGTTTTGAGCTGAAGTTGGTGGTGGAGGGTAAGACGGTGGAGGCGACGCATGAGACGATGCGCAAGGTGCGGGAGCTACTGATCGCTGCATTGCAGGGCGCCCCCGAATGAGCGACCCCGTCCAGGTGCTGCGCGATGGGCTGCCACGCGTGATCGTCGGAAGCGAAGGTAACTGGCGTAAGGTTCCTGACCCAGACGCAGTCGCAGCGCTCGCCCAGGTGGAAGAACTTGTTCGGGCCTCACGCGACTTGCTTGCCAATGTGCCGCTGCCGCTTGAACCAACCGCCGAAGATTCGCGAAGAATCATCGCCTTTGATGTCGCGCTGATCCCGTTTAGAGATGACCGAAGCTGAGATGAAAGCAGTGCTCGCGACGCTGCCTAGAGAAGAGAAAGAGATGCTGCTCCGCCTGCCGCCCCACGAAGCAATGCTGATCATGGAACTCCACCATGTCTTTCCAGGCGTCAACCTGCAAATCAAGCCCGGCACACACGAAACCCCGCTCCCCGCCGACTACTAGCTCGCGACCCGGCCCAGGCCGCTTCGCTGCAGGGTTTTGCGATCCGCCGGTGAAAATGTTTTAGACCAGCCGAGCAAGTACCTTGTCATGACCGGTCAGGACGGGTAGGGTGGGGGGATGGCGCGTAAAGAGGTAATCCAGATCAGATGCAGTGAGATCGAGAAAGAACGCTGGCGTGAAGCTGCAGAACGACAGCACCTAGAGCTGAGTGGCTGGATGCGGCTCGTGCTTGACAAGGCCGCACGGCTACAAGAGGCACGGCAAGCAGTAGCCAACGTCGAAGAGCTGTGACCACCATCTACTACGGAGACTGCACCATCTGTGGCGTGACACCCTGTCGCTGCAATCCGCAGCAGGCGATCTATGTCTGGCCCCAAAACGACCTCAGTTGGTGGAAGGTGCAGTACCTCGCCTGCGAACATTGCTACTGCAAACCCGCCGAACAGCACCAAGGTGTCGGCGCGCACAAGCAGTGCTGCAAGTGCGGCACGGTGATGGCTGCCAAGTTCTTGCATAAGTGATGCAAGATATGCCTTGTATGTCAGTTGCATAACTGCTATAACTTACATAACTTATGCCACGGGTTATCTTTCAGGTTTCGGACGACGAGAAGCAGCTCTGGGTCGAAGCGGCCCACCGCGAACTTGTCAGTCTCTCTGAATGGCTGCGCCGAGCCGCGGAAGCGCGACTGGCGGAAGCCGACGCTGGACCTAGCCAGGAGCGGGCTGTGTCTCCTGGGGAAGGTCACCCAAGCAAGTCTTCGGGCAGCCGGGCGTCGGTTTCCGCGAGTGCAGGCGAAACCGTGTTCGGGGTGGCCGATTGCCCGAAGCAGAAAATGCACCACATCTACCACTCCGGCAAACCCTGCCCGGTATGTGGCTACCCGAAAGGAGACACATGAACGATTGGCTGAACGGCGAGGCCAAGCTTCAGGCCGACCGGTGGACGCCTCAGATCGAGGACTACCTGCGCACCGTTTGGGGTGCAGACGTCTACGAGCAGAGCGCCTTTGCGGCGTTGACCCGTTCTGAGCGCGAGCGCGAAAGTAGGTTGCGGGCACGTCCCAAGAAAGGGAAGTAGTGCCGCTCGGCTATCCCTTTCCAGCAGAACTGCGTGAGCAAGCCCGCCAGCTGCATGCAGACGGGCTGAACAACAAGACGATTGCGCTGCGGCTTGGCGTTTCGCAAGCAACAGTGCTGCGTTGGCTCGATCCGGAACGGGAAGCCAAACAACGACTTGCGGCCCGTGACTACAAACACCGGCAGCGCAAACGCTGTGCTGAGTGCGGTACCAAGATCTGGTACACCAGCACGCTCTGCAATCGCTGCAGCATCGAACAACAGAAACGCCATAAGCGTTGGACACGCGAACGAGTGATTGCAGCAATCCAGGCCTGGAACACAACCCACGGGCGCCCACCGACTGCAACCGAATGGATGCGAGCCGGGCCTGACCATCCCGCCGCAACCGCGATCTACGGACGCGAGGCTTCCGCCTTTCCAAGTTGGAATGCAGCGATTGCGGCGGCGGGCTTTACCCCCCGGTTCTCAGGCCCAGGCCCAGGCAAGAGCACCTGGTCAAAAGAGGAGGCACGACAACTACGAAAGGAAGGACTGACCGACGTCGAAATCGGAAGACGCTTCGGCGTCTCAGCCTCCGCCATCTTCCAAGCGCTCGGGGTGCGCGGGGACAAAACCCCCACTACTGCCCACAAACGCAGAACACGGGCACAACGAATCGCAGACCTGCAACAAGCAGTGAAAGGAGAACAGGATGGAAATTGGGACGGAGCGAGAAACAATCACGATTGAGCCACTGGTTGAGCCGGTGCCAAACCCAGACCCAGCCCCCGCCGAACCCGACTACGAAGAAACACCCGCCGAAGCACCGCCCGTCGAAGAGCCGGTGCCAGCGTGACAGTCCCCGACACGATCGAACCCTACGTCGGCTGGAAAGTCCTGCGCGTTTGCGAGCAAGGGAAACTACATTCGCCGCTACAGAGCGACTTCTGCTGGCCCATCGGCCACAAGGCAGAAGCCAGCTGTGAAGCTGTCAACCACTATTGGGAACAAGTGCCAAAAGGCCAAGAAAAACTGCCGCCGCACGGGCCAATGACCGAATTAGAACACAGCTTCTGGAGCGGCGAGTACTGGCCCCCCCGGCCCAGCTACCCGCCAATACCAGGCTATGCCTGGTCATGGATGCAACGCGAATGCCACCCATCCCCAGAAGAAGAGTGCACCTGCGGCATTTACGTCGCCGACACACCCGAACACTGCTACGCCTACACGGCCGAACCACTGCTGGCCAAAGGCAAAGTCGTGGTCGCGAAAACCGCGCTCTGGGGCAAGACCGTTGTTGGTGATCGCGGCGCCCGCGGGCAGTACGCCTACCCGCTTGCACTGTACGGCAACTGGAACCCCAAACGACGAACCAAGGTAGAGGCCAACTACCAGATACCGACCCTGGATTTCGACCTGCTCTGGGGAGAAGGCATGGACAGCTTGGTGGTGCCCAACTACGTGGCCAGGAAAAAGAACACGGTCTTTATCGTGCGGGTGGCGTCGATTTACTTTGCGATTGCCTTCTGTGTTTTGCTTTTACTTCGGATGACAATCTGAGACTTACGGGAGGAACATTGACAGTCAAGGACACGACGCGCTGGAAGCAAAACGACGACGGCACCTGGTCACGACGGATCAGCGTCTTTTCCGAACAGGGACTCAACGCCACCGCCGCCGCGATCAGACAAGCCGAGCTGCTTGGGATTGAGATTGCTGACCTGACCGGCACAGGCAAGGGTGGGAAGATCACCAAGGCCGACGTGGAGGCGTTCAACGCAACTCGCTAATGGGTAAAACGCCTCTTGGGCTTGATACAACCCAACAAAGGAGGCGTCATGGATGAAACACGTTGGAAGCAGAACGACGACGGCAGTTGGTCCCGCAATGTTGGGGGAGTTGAGGAAACAACCTCGATCAACCCCAATGCAACTGGTGGTGCGCTCGTAGCCGCCGCCGAGCTAGGAGTTGACATCAACAGCATCAGTGGTTCCGGCAAGGACGGCAAGATCACCAAGTCCGACGTCGAAGCCGCCGCCAACAGCTAGGAGGGAAGATGCCCGCACAGAAGGACGAGACAGCCTGGGAGCCAGTCGAAGGCGATCACGCTGACGACCAGAGCTACGAGCGTGTCCACCAGGACCCGACCGAGCCGCCGACCGATGAGAAGCGCACCGCCGCAGAGGTCGAAGAGACGAAGAAGAAGAAGTGAACAACATTCCGAGCTGGTGGGAGTTCCTGCTGCTGGGCCTAGCCGCCTGGCGAATCTTTCGCCTGCTCGCGGAAGACGAGATTCTCAACCGACCCCGTCGTTGGGTCCTCAACCTCGATCCCGACTGGAAAGAAGGCGAGGACCCAAACGACGACTACCGCTTTGAGTGGGGCACCTTCCTCACCTGCCCCTACTGTGCAGGCTTCTGGATCTCGCTTGCCTGGTGGGGCGCCTGGCTGATCTGGCCGCACGCCACCGTGCTAGTCGCGGTGCCACTCGCGATCAACGCGGTTGTGATCGCTGGCGCAAAGCTCGATGAGTGAACAACATCTCAACACGTGGTCTGCCACGGCTGAAGTGATCGCTGACGTGCTGCAAAAGATTCCCAACGTGGATAAAGACGAACGCCGCAGGCTTGCGCGTGAAGGTCTGATCGCATTGGATGTGATGTTGGGGGACATGGAGAAGGAATGTCTCCGTCTCGCCGAACTCCTTCGTCACGCGGCACGAGCACTGGAAACCTAGACACATAGCCGATCGTCGCCCTACACTGGCGGCGTGATTCCGCAACACGACAAGGACTCGTTCCTCGACTTCCTGCGGATCGGCAAGTCTCCGCCGGAAGCCGCCTCTCTTGTCAGCGAGGCATACACCGCCTCCATGTTTCGGCGGCTGCTCTCGGAGAAGAGCCGTGAGTACGACCCATTCTTCGCGGCCGAATACCTGCGCGCCCGAGCCGAAGGCCGAGCGAAGGCGCCGCCCAGGGTAGACGCGGGTAAGCCGCGCACCACCACGCTTTCCGGGCACGTCAAGGCCGACTATCTGACCCCGGAAATGCTGGAGCAGTTCTGCGAATACATCGAGGCGGGCGTGCCGATGAAGGATGCCGCTGAGCTGCTCGATCCAAAGACAACGCTGACGCAGCTGCATCGGCGCGCACAAAAGGACGCCGAGTTTGCTGACCAGTACGGCGAAGCGAAGAAGCTTGGCTACCCGAACTACCAGGAAGGCTTGCGCGCCACGATCCAGCGGATGGCTGACAACGGCGACTATCGCGCCGCCCGCGACCTCGCGATCATCCACCTGCCTGAGTTCCGGGATGCGTTCCTGACCAAGAAGACCGAGATCATGGGTGGCACCAGCAACGAACTCAAGGTGTTGGTGCAGCAGGTCTTCCCTGAGCTGACCGACAACGATCTCGACATGCTGATTGACACCGTTGAGCAACGTCAGCTTGAACCAGGCGAAGAAGATGACGACGCTCGCGCTGCCTGACCCCAACTCCAGCCAAGACAAAGCGCTGTATGAGTCCTTGCTCGCCGAGCGCTCTCGACGCGACTTGCAACGCGAGCGTGAGGAGTTACCGCAGTCGCTCTCGAAGTTCATTGCCGCTGGTTGGCATGTGCTCAACCCGGAAGTGCCATACCACCACAACTGGCATATCGATGCGATCTGCGACAAGTTGCAGGCTGTTTCTGAAGGCGAGATCACCCGTCTGCAGATCTGGGTGCCGCCTGGTTCGATGAAGACCGGCACCGTTTCCGTTTTCTGGCATCCCTGGGAATGGACGACACGGCCGTGGCTGCGCTACTGGTCCGCCTCTTACGAAACGCGACTTGCTGGGCGCATGTCGGCGATGAGCCGCACCTTGATGATGAGTGACTGGTATCAGGAGCGCTGGGGCGACAAGTTCGAATTCATCCGCGAGGGTGAGCACTACTACGGCAACAACCGTGGTGGCACACGTCTCGCGACTGCGCCGCGCTCAACCGGTACCGGCGAGCACGGCCACCGGATCATCGTCGACGATCCGATCAAGGCTGATGCCGCTGATGCAACCAGCCGCTCTTCACTTGACGAAGCAAACAACTGGTGGGACGGCACGCTTACCACGCGCGGTATCGACATTGGCTTCAAGCACGCACGCGTGATCGTGATGCAGCGCCTGCATGAAGATGACCTTGCTGCGCATGTACTCGATCTTGAGGACTGGGAAGTGTTGTGCTTGCCTGAACGCTATGAGGCAGACCACCCCTTTGTCTGGCCCAATGATCCACGCGCGGAAGGGGAACTATTGTGGCCTGATCATCGCGACGAAAAAGCTTCCGACGCGCTGGCACGCTCGCTCGGTAGCCATCGTGCCGCCGGACAGCTACAACAGCGGCCAGCCGCCCGCGAAGGTGAAATCCTCAAGGTCGAGTGGTGGCGCTTCTATGACCCACGCATCCGTGCCACTGAAAGCTGGGCTGTGCTTGGCCGTTTCGATCAGATCGTGATCTCGGTCGATACGCCACTGAAGGACAAGGAAACCTCGGACAACGTGGCGATTCAGTGCTGGGGCGTCAAGGGCGCAGACCGTTATCTGCTTGACCTGGTCTGCGAAAAAATGAACTACGGCAAGGCCAAGCGGACAATTCAGGACATGGCCAATTGGGCGAGTAGAACCTGGAAGGCCACCTATCTCTCGGTGCTGATTGAGAATGCAGGCTACGGCGTCGAACTGATTGTCGATTTGAAGCGGAATATCCCTGGGGTGCAGAAGATCTCCGCCGGGGTAGAGGGCAACAAGGAGACCAGGGCCGAGTCAGCATCGGATGCTTTGGAGTCCGGCAACTACTTCCTGCCCGGTTACGGCCCGCCCTGGCAGCCGTCCTACGACGAACACAAATCGCCCGAGGACGTTGTCAAGTTCGTATCGAACTGCGCTGCATTCCCGCATGCCAAGCACGACGATGACGTCGACGCCTGGAGCCAATTCGGCAACTGGATTCGCAGCCGCCAGATGGCCCCGATCAAGACAAGCGGGATCAATCGGCTCCGTCGCCGCGCTGCATAGCCGATCGAGGCCGTATGGTTCGCTGCCATGGAGAGCAGCCCGGTTCGCAAATCACCCAGACGCGTGTCGATTCGGTGCACTGGATGCGGGGATTCTGACCAGATCAATGACCGCTCTTATCGGCGCAAGATGAGTGAAGGCAAGCCACATCTCTGCCAGATGTGTCGTGCTGTGTCGTCTGTGACGCCGAGTGAAGAGGACTTTGCTTACTGGCAGAAGCGCTTTTCCCCCCAAGAGATTCAAGCACTCGTAGGCGCGATCTTGGAATGATTGCAATTCTCGTGCCGGTGCTTGGCCGCGCACAACAAATCAAACCACTCCTCAGCTCGATCGCCAACGCGACAGAAACGGAACATCGCGTTGTTTTCATCTGCACCCCCGGCGACGAGGCGATCGAAGAGGCAAAAGACAGCGACGCGCTGCTACTCATCACAAGCTGGCAGGCCGGACGTGCCGACTACGCCAAGAAGCTCACCTTGGGCTTTGAACAGACTGATGAGCCGTGGCTCTTTCAAGGCGCAACCGATCTCGTCTTCTATCCAGGCTGGGATACACACGCGATGCGGATCGCGGCACGCGGAAACTGCGGCGTGATCGGTACCAACGATCTCGGCAACCCGCTCGTCAAGCGCGGTCGCCACTCGACCCACAGCCTCATCTCGCGCGAGTACATCAACCATTGGGGCGGCACCGCCGACGGCTCTGGACTGATCTTCTCCGAGGCATACGACCACCAATGGACTGACTCAGAGTTCGTTGAAACGGCCGTTCGCCGCCGCTTGTTCTGCTTCTCGAAGCGCTCTGTCGTTGAGCACCTGCATCCACACTGGGGCAAGGCGGAGATGGACGCCACCTACGACAAAGCACACCGACAGACCACCCAAGACCAACGACTATTCATGCAACGGCGCACAAAAGTGGCCCGCCTGGATCAAGAACGGCTACGTCATGAGCGGCAACGCTAATTTGATCTCGATCATCATTACGACCTACGGGGGGGACCACTGGCGCGAGATCGCAAGCCAGCGTGCTCTTCCCTCGGCGCAGGAACAGAACGCATACGAGATCATCGTTCACCACGAGCAGGACTTGCCGATCGGCCCCGCCCGTAATCGAGCAGCGCAACGCGCGAGTGGAGAGTGGCTGCTGTTCCTCGATGCTGACGACGAGCTAGGTGATGACTACGTGCGGGCGATGACAGATGCAATCTGCTCTATGGAGCGTCCCGAGCCAGCGATTTTGCAGCCCGCTGTCTGTTACTACCGCAAGGGGCGCCCTGGGCCGACCTATCTCATCCCGGAGAAGGATCTCAGTACAGACAACTATCTCGTGGTCGGCACGGTACTGCGCCGCAAACTCTTCACGGAGGTTGGTGGCTTCAACGACTATCCGCACGGTTTCGAGGACTGGTCGCTATGGGCGAAATGCTGGCGAGCAGGAGCCAAGGTGTTCCCCGTACCACAGGCGGTCTACAAGGCTCACATCAATCCACAGTCTGCGCACCGGAAAATGTGGCGCGATCGTAAGTGGCAGGTGGAAACTCACATGCGGATTCAGGCCGAGTTGTTCCCGGAGACGATAAATGCATCTCCATAGCGCCATCATTTCCTTCAATCGGCTTGAACTGCTCAAGCAGTGCTACCACTCCTACAAGGAGACGGTCTCCGTCCCGCACACGCTGGTGATCGTGGACAACGCCTCTGACGAGGAAACGCAGGACTGGCTGTTGGATCAAGTCTCACCTTATGACCACGTGATCCTGCTGGAACAGAACCGCTTCCCCGGTTTTGCCTGCAACCGCGGCTGGGAGACAATGCCAGCCGAGACAACCTTTCTGCACCGCTCCGACAACGATTTCTCGTATTTGCCCGGCTGGTGCGAGGCATTTCTCGTCCGATTCAAAGATGTTCACGTCGGACAGGTCGGTTTGCGAACGAGCAGAGAGGAAATGGGCGCTTTGAGCAACGTCGGCGGCAACAACGTGATCCGTCGCGCGTTGTGGGACCAGGGGCTGCGCTACGACGAGCGGCCATGGGGTGAGCGCTACCCGCCGGGCTGGACAGAAGACTCGCTCTTCTCACCCGCTGTTATCGAGATGGGATATCGCTGGACACGGGTGCAGAAGGCAAGCATCGTCAGCCTCTCGCGCGAAGATCCAGATGACCCGTACTACCAACGCACATGGCAGCTGCGCGGCATTACGCCGCCTGCAAAGGAGTAAATATGGCTGAACCTTCCCCACAACTGCTTGGACGCAAGCCCTCACCGCCGGATTTACGTGATTTTCGCCTCGCTAACTTCCAGGCAATCGGCAGCCTCGTCACCGCGGGCACCCCACAGGCGCTGGCACAGTTTGCGACCGACGAGCTGAAGAAGACGACAATCACCTACAAGCAGTGGGCCTCACGCCAGTACACAGACGTCACGGTGACCCATTGGTGGAGGGCATTCAACGCGCTTTCCCAGATCATCCTCGGGCCGCTACCGCCACCAACGCAGGACAAGGTTTGGGATATCACCGATTTCCAGCTTGATCAGGGCGAAACTGGCCACTGTGTTGGCTTCGGTTGGGCTGGTTGGAGCGACGCAGAGCCGATCGAGAACACCTATGTGGATAGCGACGGACACGCGATCTACTACGAGTGCAAAGTGATCGAAGGTGACCCACAGGGTGAGGACGGGGCGTATCCGCGCGACGGCGCGAAGGCAATGAAGGCCCGCACCCGCCTGACCACCTATGCCGCTGCGAACACGATGGCCGACGTGCTCTCCTGGCTACGTCAGAAGGGGCCGCTGGTTGTTGGCACCGACTGGACGTACGACATGTTCGATCCGGATGCGAACGGATATGTCAAGCCAACCGGACTCAATGCTGGTGGACATTGCTACTTGCTTTACGGGGTTCAGGGTGACACGCTGCTATTCAAGAACTCCTGGGGGAGCAGCTTCGGTCTGAATGGCTCTTTCAAGATGAAAATCGCTGATTGGACGGTCCTTTTCCAGGCGTACGGTGAGGCGTGGGCCTCGGTGGAACTGCCATTGTGAGCAAGCTGTACTTCATCGCCACCAAGCACGCGCAGTACACAGAGACGGACTTTGTGCCAGGCAGCACCGTGATTGACCCGTGGCGCTATATCCCCGATCAGACAGACATCGAGATCAGAAGGATCGGTGAAAACAAGCCCGAACTGATCTCGATCCTCGTCCCCTCACGGGGGCGCCCTGAGTGGCTGACAAGGACGATCGTCAGTGCCTTCAAAACAGCAACCCATGAGCGTCGGATCGAGTTCATCGTCCGTCTCGACGAGGACGACCCTCGTCTCGACGCCTATCCCTCGTTCGTGGGTGTCGAGTACCTAGTAGGGCCACGGGCCTTGCTGTCAGCATGCTGGAACGAATGCGCAGCAAAGGCCCGCGGCCCGATCATGATGCACTGCGGGGACGACCTCACGTTCGACACACCCGGCTGGGACGCACAGGTGCGTCGTGCGTTCGCGGAAACACCGGACAAGATCCTCTTCGCCTATGGCAACGACCTTGGCCCGCATGGAGAAACGTTCGGCACACATGGCTTCCTGCATAGACGTTGGGTCGATGCAGTGGGATACTTTGTGCCACCGCTGTTTTCTTCCGATTGGAACGACGTGTGGCTGAACGAAGTAGCAAAAGAGGTTGGCAGACACAGATTGCTGGACTTTGTCACCGAACATCACCACTACACGTTCGGAAAAGCCGAACGTGATCAAACTCACGCTGAGCGTGAGGAGCGAGGACTGAAGGACGGGGTTGTGGATCTCTACAAGCGCACACGACAGGATCGCGCCAACGACGTGGCCAAGCTGCGGGCGGCAATGGCATGAGCGAAGACCCCCATGACCCGCACGCGCCGATCCAGCGGATCGCCAAATGGATCCTTGAGATGAACCCGCAGGAGCTTCAAATCCTGCGCAGTCTGCTCTCGCAAGGCGGTGGTGACCCGACTGGTGTCGCGGCAGTGCTCCCACCCAACCTGCCGCTCGGGGAAAGCTCTATCGCGCAGCCGATTCCGCCTGATTATTGGGAAACAGCTGAGTAGTGGGCATCCCGCCCTTCTCCGAGCGCCGCAGATCGTGGTCGTCTCCTCCTGTCGATGACATTGGCTACTTCCCGGCCAAGGAGATGCTGAGCTGGGACGAGCAGACGCTCAACGATGTGATCGGGAGAATGGCGGAGGCGCGCTACGGCGGCTGGAGAAACTTCCAGATGCGCTGGCGGATCGTGCTCGGCCTCGACACCACACGGGGCAAGGATGTGCTCGACTACGGCTGCGGTGTCGGCTTAGAGGCGCTCCAGTACGCCAAGCTGGGTAACCGTGTATCGATCGCAGATATTGCACCACATAATGTAGAATTAGCAAGCAAGGTATTACAGGCAAGCGGTTACGAGGCAGAACACCGGTACCTTATCTACGAATTTCCTCCTTTTATTCAGAAAGAAGATCTTGCGTTCGATGTGATCCACTGCTGTGGCGTCCTGCACCACATACCCAACCCGATCCCTGTCGTCACGCAGATGGCGGCATGGCTACGCGCCAAGGGAGAGCTGCGTCTGATGCTCTACTCGGACAAGGCGTGGGAGATCGCGACGGGCACCCCGCCCATCAACATGCCGGTGCAGGACTCCGAGCTGTTCGAGCGCTACTGGACACATTGGGACCCACACGGAGGATACGCCGATTGGTATAACCAAGATCGAATTGAAGAGAGATTTGGAGAGCTATTCCAGGTAAAAACCTGCGAACCGCTCACCGAGCACGGTGAGTACATCGGAGCAGTGCTCGTCAAACGCTAGGAGGAGATGTGGAAGCGACAGGAAGCGTGACATTCGGTGGATATGGGTTCGCTGGCGTGGTTGCGGACATCACCACCGCTGATGGCCACCAGTACCACTTCAAGGGCTACATCGGTGAGATCGGCACACCACAGGTTGGCTATGGCACGAACTTCTCTGGCGACTTCCCTGGCCTCAGCCACATCGATGGTTCCTGCGCGCTGCAGGTCTCGACAGCCTCCGGCGGTCCCGGCTACGCCCAATTGACCTGGTTTGACCTGCACGGCCAGATCGGCACGCTTGTTGGCTACGTGTTCGGTGGCGGTTTTGACATCGGAATCGGTGGCGGCAGCTGGAGCGACGAGGAGTGGCAGCACTTCAACAAGCCCGAGTAAGAAAAGGAGAACAACATGGGCACCACCAAGTCCAAGCAAGACACTCGTCTGGAGAAAGAGATCATCACCGCCGTCTCACGCGGCGCGGACTCGACCCAGTACGTGATGGACGAAATTAGGCGTGGCGAGAAGCGGTTTGCGCGCCGCGTGTTTTATCGCACGCTGGAAGAGGGGAAGATCCTGATGACCGTTGAGCGCAGGTTGATCCTGCCACCTTCGTGATGGAGAACATGGTCCCGAGAGTGATGTCCGAAGTCTCAGGACGCCTTGCCGCAGTAGACGATGTGATTAGAAAGGGATTCTCACTCGACGAGATCAACATGGACGGCCCAGAGCTTGAACGCATCTGCTGCGCAGTTTGGATGATCGGTTATGGGGCTGCGCTCGAAGACATTTCCGAGATGCCGGGCCACGACATTGATCTTGGCCCGCTGATGGAGAAATGGGGGATCGAGTGACCTTGGTTGAGATTCTCGTCATTGTGCTGATCATCCTGGGGATCATCTACATCGCCAAGAGACTATGAAGGTTGGCTTCATCGGCCTCGGTAAGCTGGGACTTCCTGTCGCGCTTGCCGTGGAAGCCGCGGGCCACGAGGTCTGCGGCTGGGACATTTCCGAACAGGTGATGAACACGATCGACAGCCGTGAGCTGCCGTACGTCGAAGCGGACGCCCAGGAGCTGCTTGAAACAACAAAGATCCATTTCAAGCGGCCGCATGTTCTCTCGGAGTGGGCTGATCTGATCTTCGTGGCGGTGCAAACGCCGCATCAGCCTGAGTTCGAGGGCACCACCAGGCTCCCGGACGAACGCGCCGACTTCGACTACGGGCATCTCTGGGATGCGCTCGCGTCGGTCGAAGAAGCCCAGTGCCCGATCGTCGTCATCTCAACGGTGCTGCCCGGAACGATGCAGCGCGAAATCTTCGACGACCCGGACATCGCAATCACGCCTGACCGTCTGCTGTACAACCCGTTCTTCATCGCGATGGGAACCACCATCCCCGACTTCCGCGACCCAGAGTTCGGGCTGGTCGGAACCGACGGCGCCCACCCCGGCATCCTCCGCGACTTTTACGCCACCATCCACGACCGGCCCGTGTTCGTCACCACGATCAGGACGGCTGAGCTGACAAAGGTTGCCTACAACACGTTCATTGGCATGAAGATCGCCTTCGCGAATGCGATGATGGAGCTGTGCGAAAAGACGGGGGCCGATGTTGATGATCTCGTTGATGCCCTTTCTCTGGCCGACCGTCGCCTTCTGTCTCCCGCCTATCTACGCGGTGGTATGGGTGACGGCGGCGGCTGTCATCCGCGAGACAACATCGCGCTCTCTTGGCTTGCCCGTGAGACCAACCTTTCCTTTGATTTGTTTGAGGCCCTTATGGTCTGCCGAGAAAAGCAGACAGAGTGGCTCGCCGATCTGATCCAAGAAGAAGTCAACGCCCACGGCTTGCACAAGGTCGAAATCATGGGCAAGGCATACAAGCCAGAGACCGCTCTTACTGTCGGTTCTCCAGCAACACTTCTTGCAAACATCTTGGAAGAACGTGACATCACGTTCACACACACAGATCACGTTGTAGACGTATAATCTCCTCTGAGGAAAGGAGGTGCAATGGCTAAGAAGGAAGTCTTTGTAAGCGATCGTTCCGGACAGGAAATTCCGTCTGGCACTGGTGCGTCAGTGACAATCAAGTTCTACGACGCGAAGAAGGGTGTGCGTGTTCTTGACGTCACAGACTCAGAGGCTGATGAGCTGGGCGGGCGCCCTGTGAAGCGACGCGGACGCCCACCGAAGGTCATCGCCTGATAGGCTCTTGAGCGGTTGGGCCGGAGAGGCATCGGTTATCTCCTGATAAGAGAGAGGTCGCTGGTTCAAATCCAGCCGTCACCGTCAAGGTGACGTAGCTCAGTGGTAGAGCGCTAAAACACCGATCTTCACACCACGCCCGCCGCCCTTTTGTTCCTTGGGCCGGACGCACCTGGGTTATCTATGGGAGATAAAAGTCCAGGAGCGGATCACATGCCCGGGACCTTTTGAACTTGCTTGGGCCGGAGGCTTCGGGTTATCAGACTCGAAACCTGATCCGTAGCCAAACTCACGCCCAGCAACTAGACTGACGACGCCTCAGGCAAGAGGCGCACAAAGAGAGGGTGGGCCGAAGCGGTTGGGTTATCCGCTAATTGGCGGGGTAGCTCAGAGGTAGAGCATCGGCTTAGAGGGCCGAGGACGCTGGTTCGATTCCAGCCCTTCACGGCCCAAGCGCACACCACGCCCCCCTCTCCCTTGCTACATTCTTCGCGAGTGGGCCGAAGAGGTCGACGGTTATCGGTACAAACCAAGGTTTGCCCTTGGGAGCTGGTTCAAGCCCAGCACGTCTGAGCAGTCAGACGAGACCGTTCCTCATACCACGCCCCTCGCTTCTGGTAGCTTCTCACGCTCGCGGTTGGGTCGGAGGGTCATCGGTTATCTCGTTGATTGGTTCGATTCCAATACCGCCCGTTCCACGGGCGGTGGGCGACAAGGTGTCGCAAGATGGTTCCCACCAGAACCATCTGATGGGTACCTAACGCCGATTCCCACACCACATCCGCCGCGAAATACCTGCAAATCAAACTCTTGATTTTCGGGTGCAGTTCTGTATCATCTTAGATCCACCTGGGCCGAAGGGTCGGTCGGTTATCTACGCCAAGCTGGTGGAGACGCCAGCCACAGGGCACGCCCGTGATGCCCGGGCTACCCGACTCCCACACCATGTCCGGTGGACATAAGTGCGTCTCTTGCCAAGGAGGTATCAGCATGGCCAAGCAGCATTTGCTGTCGCATGGCGGCACCCGCCGGACTCCGCAGTCGGAGCCGATGCGTGACACCCAGGTTGAGAACGAGGCTGGCGGCTACGGCTGGCAGCTCGACAAGTGGGCGCAGCTGCGTCGTTTCCTGGTGCTCGGCACCGAAGGCGGCTCGTACTACGTTGGCGAGCGCGACCTGACGAAGCAGAACATCACGGCGCTCGGCAAGTGCGTCACTGAGGACGGCGTCAAGACTGTCAACGAGATCGTGATGATCTCGGACGAGGGACGCGCGCCGAAGAACGACCAGGCGCTGTACGCGCTGGCGTACGCGATCTCGCACGGCGACAAGGCCACGAAGCGAGCCGCGGCTGAGGCGCTGCCGAAGGTGGCGCGTATCGGCACACACCTGTACTCGTTTGTCGCTTACGCGGAGACGATGCGTGGCTGGGGCCGCACGATGCGCTGGGCTGTCACGAATTGGTATGAGCGAAACCCAGATCAGCTTGCGTACCAGGCGATCAAGTACCGCCAGCGTGATGGTTGGTCGCACCGCGACCTGCTGCGCCTTGCGCATCCGAAGTACTCCGACAACGCGGCTGTTTATGACTGGATCGCGCATGGCGTCACACAGGAGCAGGCACCGCAGCTGCTGGCTGCATTCGAGGCCGCGCAGAGTGCGACGACTCCGGCGCGAACGGCTGAGCTTGTCCGTGAGTACCGGCTGCCGCGTGAGGCGCTCAACACTGAGCATCTCAACTCGACAGAGGTTTGGGGCGCGCTGCTGGAGACGGGCATGCCGATGACGGCGCTGATCCGCAACCTGGCAACGATGACGCGCAACGGCACGCTGGAGGACACGGCGCTGCTGAAGATCGTCCTCGATCAGCTCGCTGACGGCGAGTACATCAGCAAGTCGCGTATCCACCCGATGTCGGTGCTGTTTGCGCTGCGGACATACGCGTCCGGACAGGGCTACCAGTCGCGCGGCAAGGAGTGGGTGCCGAAGCCGAAGATCACCGATGCGCTCGACGCGGCGTTCTACACGTCGTTCGGCAACGTCAAGCCGATCAACAAGAAGCTGCTTCTGGCGGTCGATGTATCCGGCTCGATGATGGGCATGGGTTACGGCATCCAGGGCGCCCCGCTGTCGCCGCGTGAGGCGGGTGTCGCGATGGCGCTGATCACGCTCAACGTTGAGCCGGACGTCGAGGTGATCGGCTTCGATACGGCGGTCTATGGTGCTGGCATCTCGGCTCGCCAGCGGCTCGACGACGCGCTCAATTCGTTCCCGCACACTGGTGGCGGAACGGACTGCTCGCTGCCGATGGAGTACGCGATCAAGAAGAACAAGCAGTTCGAGGGCTTTGTGATCTACACAGACCATCAGACGTGGGCGGGTAACCGTTACCACCCGGCACAGGCGCTGGTGGAGTACCGCGAGAAGAGCGGACTCAACGCGCGCTGCGCAACGGTCGCGATGGTTGCGTACAGCACGAAGGTCGCTGATCCGACCGATCCGGGCATGTTTGACGTGGTTGGTTTCGACACAGCGACGCCGAACTTGATCAGCGACTTCCTCGCTGGCAAGCTCTAGACTGTCCAACGTTAGGGCACTGGCACCTTCCTGGGCCTCCCTTGCTCAAGCCAGTGCCCTAGCGTTTTCTGCGTAATGACCTAGTTCCGCTCTACACTCAGCGCGAAGAATGTTCCTTTGCGCAAAGGAGTGATTAGACGTGGGATGCGGTTGTAAGAAGGGGAAGATCCCCAAGCAGACGCCGAAGCAGCCTCCCGAAGGCAAGCAGTAGGCGTTTAGATGGCTCTGCCGAATCGGCGTCCTGGACGCAATCTTGTCGCGTCTGCCTACCGTGTAGGCGGTCGCGACTCTGATTACACGAAGCGCAACAAGCTGCCCTGGCAGCAACAGGCGCTTGCGGTTTCAAAGCTTGTGCCTGAGCTGGGATTTGCGTCGCGTTTTTATGCGCGAATGCTCAAGCCGTTGCGCATCTTCCCCTCTGTGATTGATTCACAGGAGCAGAAGAAAGAGATAAAAACAGGACTTCCGGTTGATCTACTAAATCGGATCCGTGATCCAGGTGGCGGCAAGTCGCAGCTGCTTTGGAACTACGGACGCCTGATGTTCATCACAGGCGAGGGCCTACTTTTCGGCAGAGACCTAGGGCAAGAACGTGAGCGCTGGTCGTTCGTGTGGAACGGCGAGATTGACGTCGAGACCAACACGGATGGCAGCGTCAAGAAGATCATCCACAAGCTATCCGGGTCAACGACCCGTGAGTACAGCGGCGACGAAGCCGTGCTGTACCGCATGTGGACACCAAGTCCGGAGCGTTCGTACGACGCTGAGTCTCCGATGCAGGCGGCGCTGGAGATCGCAGAAGAGCTGATTCTGCTGACCAAGTCGGTGCGCGCAACCGCAACATCGCGCCTAACCAACGGTCTGCTGTTTCTGCCGACTGAGATCGCCCCGCCGCCTGCTGAGGCTGGTGGCGACGAGGACGTGTACATGGACCCATGGTCTGAGGATTTCCTCGACAACATGGTCAAGGCGATCGAGGAGCCGGACACTCCAGCCGGTCGTGCCCCGCTCGTGTCCTGGGTGATGGGCGAGTACATCGAGAAGATCAAGTACATCCAGATTCATGACACCGCGAACGACTACATGGAGCGCGATCTGCGCAAGGAGGCGATCGATCGCCTCGCCTATGGCATGGATATGCCGCCGGAGGCGCTAAAGGGGCTTGGCAACACGAACCATTGGGCCTCGATGCAGATCCTCGGCGACATGTGGAAGTCTCATGGCGCGCCGGTCGCGGAACAGTTCTGCGACGAACTCGGTGCCGCCTATCTACAGCCTGCGCTGCGTGATGCGGGTTACGAGGACTGGGCTTCTGTTGTGGTCGACTATGACGCCTCGGCGGTTGTGGTCAAGCCTGACCGCTCCGACGACGCCGACGACGCCGCGAAGTATGGCGTTGTTAGCCGTGAGGGTTACCGGCTGATGAAGAACATTCCCGAGGATTGGGCGCCCGACGACGAGGACGAGAAGTGGTGGTTGGAAATCCAGGGCCGCAACCGTCAGCAGCCTAGGCCGCAGCAGCAGCCCTCCATCAATGGACGTGACCCGGCTCTTGATGGACCGGCTACGCCTGGTCCGGAGGGAGACTCGGGTCGTCAGACCCGTGTCGTCACCTCATCGGCGGAATCTTACGAAGCGATGGGTGCGGCGATGATGGCGCTGGCCCGCTGTCGAGAGCTTGCCGGGATCAGGCTGTACCAAAAGCATCGCAGCTGTCCTGACTGCTTCGACCGAGCTAACGGACAGCCGCATGCGCTGGTCGCATCGATCGTTGGCCCCGGTGTTGTCGAGAAGCTCGGCTGGGAGCCGTTGCGTCTCGTCCGGGGTGGGACGGACACTTTCAAGGACATGCTCGTCTACTGGGACTTCACACCAAAGCAGGCAGACGCGATCTGCGAGATGATCGAGTCGTTTGCGGCACGCACGCTCTACGACGAGCGGCTGCCGCAGCTACCGGTCGGATTCGCGACCCATCTTGAACGATCCAAGGACGCGAACGGGAGCCATTGATGCCCTGGCGTGTCCATAGACGCGGAAGCAAGTATTGCGTGGTCAAGGTTGGCGAACGGTCACCGGTTCCTGGTGGTTGTCATGCCACCAAGGAACAGGCCCGCGCTCATCAGAAGGCGCTATATGCGAGCGAGGCCGCATCTGTTGAGGAGGAAAGCATGGCGACTATCAGAACAAGCAACAACGCATTTACGACAACTTCGGACAACACGGTCACCATCACTTTCACTGATAGCGGCACGACAGCTGCTGTTGAGACCGAGGATGAGGCGGCTGTCGAGGAAACACAGTGGGAGGGTGTGCTCGCGGTCGAGGGCATCACAACAAGCGACAACCGCTACCTGATGCCTGGCAAGATCGGTCACCGTGATTTGCCACTGACGCTAATGGCGCAGACCGTCACCGCGGATGGGCATGAGGGTGCGTGGGTGGCAGGCAAGATCACCAACATCTGGCATGAGGATCGCCCTGATCTCGGAGATGGGGCAGTCGCGATCATGGGCAGCGGCGTCTTCGCGAGCAACGAGGACGGTCAGCGCGCCCACGATCTGCTGGGAGAGGAAGTCCTGCGCGGTGTCTCGATCGACTTCGCGGCCAGCGCAACGCATCTGCTTGATCCCGAGACGCTCGACGCTGTTGACGAGGGCGAGATGGATCTGATGGATCTACTCGCGGGCAACTTCGTCCGTGGCTACGAGGGCGACATCATGGGCGCAACGCTGTGCCCGTTCCAGGCGTTCGAGGACGCGACGATGCAGATCATCGAGACGCCGGAGAAGGTTGTTGTCGCCTCGGCGTTCCCGATCCGCAAGGTGCTGACCGCATCCGCGGCAGGTATTGCACCCCTGAAGCCGCCGAAGGACTGGTTCTACACCGAAGAGACCAACGGCCCCTGCCCGCTGACGGTCACCACAGACGGCCGCGTCTATGGCCACCTGGCGCTGTGGAACCAGTGCCACCGTGCCGTGGGCGCTACCTGCGAAATGGCCCCGCGTTCAAAGTCGGGCTACGCCTACTTCCACACTGGCGCGCTAACCACCAACGAGGGCGAGAAGGTCAATGTCGGTCGCATCACCGTCGGTGCAGAAGGTCACGCCAGCGTGAACCCATACCTCGGTACGCAGGGCGCGATCGAGCATTACGACAAGACCGGCACGGTCGGTGCCTTTGTCCGCGCCAAGGATGGGCAGTACGGCATTTGGCTTTCCGGCGCAGTGCGTTCTGACTGCCCTGCCGAAAGCGTGCGTGACATGGAAGCCAATCCACCTTCCGGGGACTGGCGCGAGGAAAAGGGGCGCTTGGAGCTTTGCGCCGCGCTATCCGTCCCCGTCGCTGGGTTCCCGGTTCCCCGTTACGAGGCCGCGCTTGTCGCGTCCGGTGTGGACGAGCGTGTGGTTGCCCTGGTTGCTTCCGGCTACTCGGAGCCAGGTGATCTCTCTCGCGCAGATCAGCGCAGGTTCGAACGGCTCAAGATGGAGGCGCGCCGCACGTTGCGTTGCAGCTGACCTTGAAGAAAGAAATCTGGCTCCCGAAGTCCGAGACACGCGTCCTCGTTGATGAGAAGGGCAACGTGCGCGTCTGGGACGAGATGATGATGGAGCTGAAGCCCATCAAGGGCAGCGGGCAGACAGGTTTCGGAGTGAAGAAGTAAAGGTTCGGGCGGGGCATGGTACGCAGGGAGATCCTGCGGCGCCGGGGATAGGGTCATGAAACACCCCGCCCGATGAAAATCGTTTATCGCGTTCAGCATCTCGCCGGACGCGACGACGCGTTGACCCGCATCCTGCCGCTGCTTCCCGCAGACACAGAGGTCATCGTCGACGATCCTGGTGAGGACAGGCGACGGCCGATGCGTGGCTACCTCAAGTGTCTGGAGAATCCGCCCGCTGACGCAACCCACGTCTGTGTGATCCAGGACGACGCTCTACCATGCAAGGAGGTAGACCGGTGTGTCAGGGAGGCCGTCGGCGAGAAGCCCGAAGACGTGATCTCACTTTTCGTCGGCGGCCTCCCTGGCCGTACCCGTAAAGAGTTTTGGGGCGCCCTCGCGAACGGCGAGAAATGGTCGCCAATTTACTTTCGTGAGATTCACCACGTTGTTGCGCTCGTCTGGCCAACACCGCTGATCGAGAACTTCCTTGCCTGGTACGCAACGGCAAAGATCCCAATCCCCGTGCCGCACGATTCCGACGACGCGGTAGTCGGTTATTGGGCGCGCACACAGCGACGCCTGTTCTGGGCGACAGTGCCTTGCCTCGTCGAGCACCCCGACGATCTTCCTTCCACTGTTCATGTTGATTCGCGGCGTGGAGACAAGGGCCGCCGGGCAATTGCCTTTATCGATGACGTCGTGTAAGGTCAGTACGTGCCGTTGAATACGCGCCGCCACCAGCAGCAACGCTAGCTCCCTCCTCGGGTAGCTCAACTGGTAGAGCGGCGCCCTGTTACGGCGTGAGTTCGGGGTTCGAATCCTCGCCCGAGGGCTTCCACTTCCCAGGCTCGTCTAGCTGGTAGGACGCCGCGCTCTGGACGCGGAAGGTGGGGTTCGAATCCTCGGCCTGGGGCTACTTGGTGAGAGGGCTGCCGTTGGTGGCAGTTTCCGGCTGTGACCCGGAACGCCGCGGGTTCGATTCCCGTCTCTCACCCTGATATGTTCTTGGCATACCCGGCGGGATGCCGGACGAGAAGGAGGCGGGATGCCTAAAGAAGTGATTTCCTCAGAGTCTCTGCCCAACGACGATCAAGCGATCGTTGTTCAGGTGACATGGGCGACAGGTAGGGACGTTCAACTTTCCACCGTCCTCGTGAATTCCGCAACGAGGGAAACGGTCACCATGTCCGTCGATGACGGGGAAGATGGCTGGGAGTTTGATGGTGGTTGGTATGCCACCATCAATCGTCGCCAGATCAACGAGTTGATCCGGGCGTTGCGTCGTGCGCGTGATCAGGCGTTCGGTCGCGACGAGTAAGCTGTAGTGCTTGCGGGGGGCGTTGCAAGCAAAAGGCCCGGACTCTTGTCCGGGCCTTTTTCATGGGTTGCGCGGGTAGTGCTCATTGATCCAGGCGAGTCCGCGCACCTGGATGATGAACGCGACCTCGTTTGATCCCAGGCGTTCTCGCAGCGCGGCGCGCTTCTTGAAGCGCAGTACCGGGTCACGGACACCATCGACAAGCCGGTGGCATGCCTCGCAAAGCGGCACGATGTTCGCGTTCGCGTTGCGGATGCTGCGCAGGTGCGCACCCCGTTCTGAGAGGAACCACGAGAGCGGGATCAGGTGATGACGTGTCATGTCTGACCTGGAGGCACAGATGCGGCAAACCCGCTCCTGCACTACCTTTTCGCGTCCTGACATGCGATTGTCGGCCAGCGAAGGACTGACCCCATACACACGCTGGTGGGGGTGAGAGGGGCTGACCTTGTGAAATTCGTCGTTGATCAGGCTCATCGCAGTACCTTCCGTACCGCCTTTTCAGGCAGCCAGTAGAGGCGATCCGACGGCGACTCGACGGCAGCATGCAGCTGCGCCGCAAGCGTCAGATCGCGATCGAGCACCGCAGCCTCGTACAGCGCGAGGCCGTAGCGGCGTCGAACCTTGAGTGGGACTTCCGAGAGCCGAATGGCCATCGACCGCCCCGCTGAAGTGCGAGGCGTCGTCATGACCAGCTCGCTTTCGCTTAGAGGGGTCCCGTACCTGCGGTTGTGTTGATGCGCGGGCAGGCGTATTTGCAGGCATCCATCACGGCATGCCTTCTCAAGAGTGATTCCTGCCAGCGACTCACAACATGACCTTACACAATCGATTCTCTGGATTCCAGTAATGACCATGCATTTGAGACACTTGCCATATGCAGTCCTCGCGCTTCTGGGAGAAGGTGGCTATAGGGCTAGGGGATGAATGTTGGCCATGGCTTGCCTCTACAGATCAGGCGGGATACGGCAGGTTTGGTTCGCGCGATCGAGCGCACAGAGTGGCCTTGTTGTTGACCGGCGTGGAGGTAAATGACTTGCACGTGCATCACCTCTGCGCAAACAAGCTGTGTTGCAACCCCAGACACCTCATCGCTCTCTCCCCAGCCGGGCATAAACGACTTCACGCATCGTCGTTCGACAGGTGTCCACACGGCCACATGTGGACGCATGACAACACACGCTGGAAGTATCGAAAACCAACCAGGTCTACGAGCACAGGATGGTCGCGAGAATGCCGTACTTGTCACCGATTGAGGCAGAAATCGCGCGTGACGACAGCACAAATTTGATTTCCGTCCGCAACGCCATCTACTCTCCGTGCATCGGATTGGCGCGGGGCGCCCACCGGTAGCCGGGTCCAGGGGACTCCAGGCGTGAGTTCACACGTCAACAAGGAGTCAAAATGGATCCGCTTTTCCCGGAACTCCCCGAGGATCTCACCGAGCTTTCGGATGAGGACCTCCAGTCTCTTCTGGAGGACCATGAGGTCTCGCTGTCAAAGATTGAGGCCGATGACCCGAAGTACATCGGCGACATGTCGGCCGAAGAGGTTCTTGCTCAGCTCGAACTTGGTGTTGAGCAGATCAAGCAGATCACGGAGCTGCAGAAGGCCCGTGTAGAGGCTGAGGCTGCGTATCAGCAGGCGAAGCTCGACAAGATTCAGCAGGTTCGCCCGCCGGTCGCCGAGAGTGGCGACAGTGGTGATGAGGATGACGGCGGCGACGAGGGCGATGCCGGTGGCGAAGAGGCCGAGGTTGTGGCCGAGGCCGAGGCAGAGACCGTTGAAGAGGTCGAAGAGGTTGAAGAGAAGGAAGCAGTGCTCGTCGCTTCTGCTGACGAGACGCCTGAGGTAAAGCCCGCTCCGGCTCAGCCGCAGCGCCCGGCTGCTCCGCAGGTTGTTTATCGCCGCCCGATCCCGCAGCCGGACGCGGATCGCACGGTCAACGACGAGGGCGCCTCACGGCCAGTGCTTGTCGCTGCCTCGGGCGTCGAGGGAACACGCGCAGGCGTGCATCTCGACTCGTACACCCTGGCGAAGTCGATGATCGACTACGTCGCCCGGCGTTCTCCGCCGACCAAGCATCAGCACGGCGTCGAAGAGAAGCTGCTGATGGCGTCGGCGCAGTACCAGTTCCCGGATGAGCGGCGTCTGCTGGACGGCGATCACGCGAACAACGTCAAGAAGATTCGCGCAATCGGGAACCCGTACCTCGGCGTTGAGGGTCAGAAGGCACTGGTTGCTTCCGGTGGTCTCTGCGCCCCGCTGACGCCGCTGTATGACATCCCGGACCTGGCGGTCACCGACCGCCCCGTGCGGGATGCGCTTCCTTCCTTCCAGGCCGAGCGTGGCGGCATCTCGGTGCCGTCGGTTTCGACGATTGGTGACATTTCGTCCGCGATCACGGTGATCGAGGAGTCTGGCGACGCGGCTGGCGGCACCTTCGCCACCAAGTCTTGTCAGGACCTTTCTTGCCCGACGTGGACAGATGTGGCAATCGGAATCATCTCGCATTGCCGCGAGTATGGAAACCTGAATGCTCGCGCGTGGCCCGAGGGCATCGCGCATGAGAACAACCTCACGATGGCTGCTCATGCACGGACGGCCGAGGCACGGCTGCTCGACCGGATCAAGTCCCTCTCGATCAATGTCACTGGTGGCGCGGCAACGCTTTCTGCGTGGTCGCACTTCGTGTACGCGGTGACGCGGACGCGAGCTTCGATGCGGTATGTGCTCCGGCTTGACCGGAACTTCCGCTTGCGGATGCTCGCTCCGGAGTGGCTGCCTGACCTCCTGGTCACCGATCAGGTGTCGGCGCAGTTTGACCGGTTCATGGCAATGGAGGAGGCAACCGCCAACCTCCGTTCCTACGGCATCGAGCCGACTTGGTACAAGGACACGCCGAGCACGGGTACGACTCAGGGCTTCTCCGCTGAGACCGCGTCCGCGATCGACGACTTCCCGGACGTTGCGCAGGTGGCGCTCTTCCCGGAGGGAACGTTCCTGCACCTCGACGGTGGTGTGCTGGAGCTGGGCATCGTCCGCGACTCGACACTCAACTCGACGAACGACTACCAGGTCTTCGGCGAGACGTTCGAGAACGTGGCACGGATCGGGCCGACCCAGGCAGCGCGCTGGGCCACCGTCACGATCTGCCCGGCGGGCACGTTCCCGGCGGCAGGCACGGCGATCTCCTGCTAATCGCTCGATGATCGACGTGCAGATGGCAGATGGCTACGGGGAGGCGGGCAACCGCCTCCCCGTGCACGCCTCTAGGAGGGCTACGTGAGCAACCTGACGTTTGGCCCGCCCGTCGTTCTCGACGACGGTCATCTGCCGGTCGCTCCGCCGTTCTCATTGCTGAACACGCCGGGAGTTGTCAAGCCGCCCGGTGATCCGCACTGGTTGAGCGGGGCGGCCGTCTACCCATATCCCACAGATCTCCCTGGTGAATGGGATCCATGCTCAGCGGGCACGTTCCGCACGAAGGATGAGGGATCGGGCGTGGAAAGCCCGAGCTTTGCGAGCTTTGTCTCTTACCTGCCGATCACATGCTCTGCGATGTCGATCGGTGATCCGGATGAGTTCGCAAACCGGGCTGAAATCGCTCTCAACGCGGTGCAGTCGTTCAGTGTTGAGAGACAGCTCTCTCAGGGCACAGGAGTTGGCACCAATCCGTTTCTTGCGGATGCGGCGCACACACTGAGTGCGGCTGGAGCCACAGCCAAAACACCCGCCGTGGCGCTCGCATACCTGGAAGAGGAGATTGGCGAGACCGGCAAGCAGGGGATGATCCATGCGACACCCCCGGTTGTGTCCCGCTGGTTTGATCAAAACCGCGCGGACACAAGGCCGCTTGTCACGGTCAACGGGACACGAGTGGTCTCAGGCGGCGGCTACAAGGGCGCGACGCCCTCAGGCCGTGCGGCCGCGGCGGCAGGAGAGTCCTGGGTCTATGCCACCGGGCCGGTCGAGGTTCGCCTCGCTCCGGTCGCGGTGCTTGACATCAAGGAAGTTCTTGACCGCTCCAACAACGACGTCACGTTCCGCGCAGAGCGGTATGTGCTCGTGACGTGGGACACGCAGCTCCAGGCTGCCGTTCTCGTGGATTGGGACTCGTGATGGATGTCATCACGCGTAACACGTCGGCGACAGACGCCGAAAGGAGGAAGTAAGCCATGGCTGTGAACTGTGGCGTTAGTTTCGGAATCTGCCGCCTGCGGGTGACGACTGTTGACGCAAGCGGCAATGTGATCGGGACGTCCAACAACTCGTACGTCACTGACTCGGTGACGTCGGTCAGTCTGACCCCGAACATCGAGACGGGAGACACGTTCTCCCAGCGCAACGGGTGCGGTTGCTCGGTCGCTCGCTTCAAGGCGAACGACACGTTCAACTGGTTCGAGTTCGCGTTCCAGAACGCGGCGCTGGAGCCGTCGCTGATGGCTCTGATGCTCGGTACGGCAACCATCGAAGATGGGGCCGACATTGTTGGTCAGGCGTTCTCGGGCGCCCTCGCTTGCGACGAAGATGAGCCAGCGGTTGCGCTTGAGTTCTGGACGAAGCACATCGTCGGCTCAGGGCAGGACGGGACGTACCCGTGGATCCATTGGGTCTTCCCCAAGACGGTGTGGCAGATCGGCGACAACACGTTCGAGGAGGCAATTGCACTGCCGACGCTGAACGGGTTCTCTCGCACGAATCTGAACTGGGGCGACGGTCCTTATGGCGATGGCCCGCCAGACGGACAGGACATCTCGGAGGGTGGTTGGTGGAAGACGGACACTGATCCGCCTACCGCCGCCTGCGCCTCCGCCAACGTCACCCCGTCCAGCTAACCGGGAATCACCGGAAGGAGGTAGTACGCAATGACGGCCAAGACCTATGCGGTGATGAACGGTGCTGCACCGGGCGCTGCCGCAGCCGTGGCTATTACGACAGGCACGGCGATCAAGACCCACATTCAGCTCGCAACCAACACGACGACTCCGGCAATCCGGTTCGTCGAGTGGTGGGCTGAGTTCGATGGCTCCACGGCTGCAACACCGATCAAGGTTGAGCTGATCCGCCACACCGGTGGCGCGCAGACGACCCTGACCGCTTATGCCGCAGCAGACATCGCCAAGGTGAATGACCCGAACGCTCCGACTAGCTCGATTCAGTTGGGCACGGCGCTCTCGGGCTTCTCCAACACGACGACGGAGGTCACTCCGACCGGCGCCGTCTCGCTGGAGACGCACTTCGTTCCGCCCACCTCAGGCATCTATGTCCAGTTCCCCCTGGGCCGTGAGCCTGAGGTGCAGGTGTCCGCGTTCGCCCGTCTCCGCACCACGGCGGGCGCCGCGGTCAATGCCTACGCGGGGCTTATGTGGGAAGAGTAGGCTGACAAGGTCTGCTCTAGGAAAGGGGGAGACGGGAAACCGTCTCCCCCTTTCTATGACCGCCCTGCGGTCTAGCCTGCAGTGAACGGGGGAACCCGACAGAAGGAGACCTTGTGCGCCGTCTGATCGTCATTCTCACCGTTGCCGCCGCCGTGATTGGCGTTGGTGGCGCTGTTTCTGCTGACACGTTCACCGTCACGCTGGTGTCGCAAACAAACTCGACAATCACACTCGGGTGGGCTGCGCAGCCAGGTTACGGATATCTATTTTCGGCGAACGGCAAGGTTGTGTCCCGCACGAACGATCCGTCGCGGACAACCGTCAAGTTCGCCAAAGGCTCCTCCACCTATGAGGTTGTGGTGATCACGAAGGGCGCGACAGGAACCTATCCGTCGTCGCAGCCACCCCCGTCCGACACAACCGCACCATCGGTGACGATGACAGCACCCGCGAACGGAGCGACGGTCAACGGCACCATCAGCGTGTCGGCTAACGCAACCGACAACGTGGGTGTGGCCAAGGTTGAGTTTTTCCGTGACGGGAACCTGCTTGGCACAGACACGGCGGCCCCGTACTCAGTGCCGTTCGACACAACCTCGGTGGCGAACGGTGCGGCCACGTTCGGCGCGAAAGCCTACGACGCGGCAGGCAACTCGGCTGGCGCGCCACAGGTGGCGGTTACCGTCGCCAATGGCAGCACACCACCGCCCGTTGGAACGCTTCTGTGGAAGCCGCCTGCGCTCACCAATCCAACCACCCTGAACGTCACGAACACGAACCATTCGTTCAGCCTCAACAACAGCCAGGACTACATCGTCAAGCTTCCTTCGACACCGCTTACGGTTTCTGGTGGGCTTGAGTTGATCGGCGGCCGCAACATCACGATCATCGGCGGCGAGATCAGTCGTCCCACCTCGGTCAACGATGTGGCAGCCTCCTACGGGATCGCGCTCTACCGCCAGACCGGCACCGTCCATATCGAGGGCGTCTGGATTCACGGGGTCGGGATCGGGCAGGCAGTTCTGATCGCCCACACCGATCAGACCAGTGCCAACTCGATCATTCAGATCGAGAACAGCCGCCTTGAGTCACTGCACCAGGTGGGCACGATTCATACCGACACGATCCAGTCGTACGGTGGCCCTGCCCAACTGCGGCTGTACCAGGACACGTTCATCTCGAACGGTGTGCTCATCCAAACCCAGCCGTGCGATGTGGGCAACGGTCCCGCTCCGCACAACTGGGACTACCGGCGGCTGAACCTCGTGCATCAGACCGCGGACGCGTACGCGCTGTGGAAGAACTGCACCCCGTGGTCGGAGTTCCACCAGGACATCTGGTTGAAGACCAACCCGAACCATGTGGCGGCATCATCGAACTCGGCGTGGGCCGGGGGGAACTGCTGGCCCTGCTGGAACCCCGGTGGGTCGTGGCCGATCACCGGAGAACAGATCAAGCTCGGGTTGCGTCCCGAGGGCGACTGGGTGCCCGTTGGTGTCGCAGGCACCGGGTATGTGTCGCCCGGCTACCAGCCGTAGATGGCGACATGGACACACGAACAGTCGAACGGGTCAGCTTCGGCTGGCCCGCTCGCGTTCGCGAACAACGTGAAGCTGGGAACGTTGCTGGTGGTGATCCAGGAGAACGACGAAGCCGGTGTGCCGACCACACCAACTGATTCGCGTGGCAACGCGTGGCAGTTGATGGACTCGCATCTCAGTTCACAGCGGATCACATGGTGGTACGCGATCTCGAAAGACACTGGTGCTTGTACCGTCACCTTTGATATTTCCGCGGGTTTCAACGGGGTAAAGGTGACGGAATGGTCGTTTTCACCGGGACCGCTGGTTTTTATTGCAGCCGACACAATCGAACGCAGCGGTACAGGTGGAACAGATGGAATGACGTCACCAGCAATCGCCAACACGACCAATGGCTCGCTTGTACTTGGTGTCCTTGGCACTGAAGAGGGGCTGGCGTCCACGACCGTTGCAGCGGGCACCGGTTTTGTGGTTCGTGAGTCAACAGGCATCGATGGTTCGGCGAACGACAGGTTCGTGTTGGAGTCCGGGACGGCCGACGCCGGGTCGGCGCAGGCGACGTTCACGATGTCCGGCACGTTGCAGACCTCGGTTGTCGGAGCCGCTGTGTTTAGCGCCGGTGTGGACGCTGTTTCGGTTCGCACCTTGACCCGTCATTCACGGATGACATCCTGGTGACATGGCAACCGTAAGCCTGTTGGGCACCCCGACGTTCAACACCACCGCTGGCGACAAAACGGTGACGGCGACCCCTGCGGTCGGTGACCTGATCGTGGTTGTTGCCGCCACCTCGGGGTTGGCTGGCGGCACCACCGCTGTGACGGACAACCAGGCGACCGGCGGCACATATGTTC
>Ga0111538_10001721_pt1 | contig 30751 bp, 20 predicted proteins | sample SoiMethybrSBSTD1_FD_79669 | JGI IMG/M metagenome (GOLD analysis project Ga0111538, IMG submission 79669) | Bulk soil microbial communities from a Populus tree surrounding site in Tennessee, USA - Soil MetaG P. TD hybrid SBSTD1 (version 2)... | ecosystem: Environmental > Terrestrial > Soil >... | reverse complement strand
CGGCCGACGCCAGCGCCGCCGAGTCGAAAGAGGCTCCTTCCGTCCGCGCGACATCGCCTCGCTCCCGGCGCCGTCGCATCTTGGTCTCGGCCGCCGTGGCCGCGCTCGCCATCGCCGTCGGAGCGGCCGCGTGGCGTGCAGTGATCCAGCCTCCGCGGCTCGCAGCTGAGAAGCGGGCCGCGTACGGGGGATGGATCCGGGAACGCGACGATGGAAGCATTCTTCTCAACATGGACTTCACCACACCGCCGGAGGAGCGGGCCGGGAAGGAATCCTGGCGCAGCCTTCTCGTCCTCTCGGGCTCCGCGGCGTCAGACCCGGGTAAGCCCACGCTCGACGGCGGCGTCCTCCGCTGGGATAGCTTCGAGAAGCCGTTCTGCTGCGGCCTGGATTTCGAGCGCGTCGACGAGGTGCAAGTTCACCTGGGAGCGTCTTCCGGCTCTTTCGACTGGGGCGTCGCGATCGTCGACCCTCGCGGCTCCCAGCGGCGCTTCCTCCTCTTCCGACTCCGCCCCACCGCCGAGACACTCCGCCCGATCCTGGCGATGCGCGGTCACGAGGCCGAGCCGGCGCCTTCGCTCGATGCCCTGCCCCCCGTGCCAAGGCTTTGGGGAGAGGGGCCATGCTCCGCTTTCCTCGAGTTCCAGCGGGTCGGCGCGTCGACGCGAATCGCGGTGCGGATCGACCGGCAGAGAGACGGCCGGCATCTCTACCAGGCTGCCTGCGAGCTGCCCGGCGTCGACTGGGCGTCCGGAGTCGTGGTGATCCAGACGATGTCGCCGCAGAAGCCTTTCTCGGCTTCACTCCAGCGGCTGGCCATGGTCGGACGCCTCGCGAGCCCCCCCGGCGTGGAGGAAGTGCCATGGCGAAGCTGATCGTCATTGAGGGGCCGGACGCCGGCCATGAGCACGACCTTCCCGAGCGGAACGGGGACGTGCGCCGCGTGCTGACAGCGGGCCGCGACCCCCGCGCCGAAGTCCCCATCCAGGACAACGCGGTCTCGCGGCGGCACTTCGCGCTCGAGCTCTCGCCGCGAGGCTGGCGCGTGATGGACCTCGGCAGCCGCAACCAGACTTTTTTGAACGGCGAGGTCGTCAAGGACCGCCTCCTCACCGACGGCGATCTGATCCGGGCCGGCGACACCGAGCTTCGATTCGAGAATCCCGGCGAACCGCTCGAGCCGATAGGCGCCTCCACGATCCTGAAAGAGCTGCCGGCGGGCAAGCCGAAAGATACGCTGCTGGCCCGGCTGGCGTCGCTCGAGGACGCTCTGACCGTGCCCCCCGGCTCGAGTGCCGACGCGGCCGCTCGCAACGCGATCGCCCGCGTCTCGCGCCTGCTCGAGGCCTTCGCCAGCCTGGTCGCGACCAACTCCATCGGCGACCTCTACGCGAAGCTCATCGCCGAGACCGTGCCCGCGCTCGGCGCCCACCGCGGCGCGATCGTGCTGCGCGATGGAACTGGCTGGGTGCTCAAGGCGGCGCACTCATCGCCGGGCAGCGCGGCACTCGTGAGCGTCTCGGACTCGCTCCTCGAGAAAGTCATGGAGGAGAAAAAAGCCGTCCTCTGCGCGAACACGCTGGAGGGCGGCCCCGCGGCGGCGGCGGAGGTGCTGAGCGCACTCGCGGTGCCGATCGTGTCGCTGGGCAAGACCGTCGGCGTCCTCTACGTGGAGCGGCGGCCCACGGCTCCTCCTTTCAACGAGGTCGACCTCCAGGTGCTGGCGGCGCTGGGGGAGCCCGCGGGGCTGCTTTTCGAGAAAATCGAGACGGAGGAGCATTTGCGGAAAGAGAACCGCAACTTGTTCCGCAGCATCACGGAATCGAAACGGATCATCGGCCGATCCCCTGCGACGGAAGAGACTCTCGAGTTCATTCGACGCGCGGCACCGACGCCCATGACGGTCCTCGTCCAGGGCGAGACGGGCACTGGCAAGGAGCTCGTGGCCTCCGCGATCCACTATTCGAGCCCGCGCCGCGGAAGGCCGTTCGTCGCCATCAACTGCGCCGCGCTGCCGGAGAACTTGGTCGAAAGCGAGCTCTTCGGCCATGAGCGCGGGGCGTTCACGGGCGCGGTGACTCGACGCAAAGGGCGCTTCGAGATGGCCGACACCGGCACGGTCTTCCTGGACGAGGTCGGCGAGCTCACGCTCGCTTGCCAGGCAAAGCTCCTCCGCCTGATCGAGGACCGGCAGTTCGAACGCGTCGGTGGAACGGAGTCCGTGAAAGTCGACGTGAGGATCATCGCAGCCACGAACAAGGACCTCCAGGGGGAGGTCGGGAAGGGCGCTTTCCGCGAGGACCTCTTCTACCGGCTGAGCGTGCTCAACGTCCTCCTGCCACCTCTCCGCGAACGCCCGGAGGACATCCCGCTCCTGGCGGCTCACTTCCTCGAAGGCTGCGGCAGCCCGAAAAAGCTCTCCAAACCGGCGGAGAAGAAGCTCGCCGCCTATGCTTGGCCCGGCAACGTGCGCCAACTGCGGAACGCGCTCGAGAGCGCGGTCGTCCTCGGCGATGGCGCGGAGATCGAGGCCAACGACCTCTTGCTGCCCACCTCCCCGGGAGCCGAAAACGCTGCGGCTCGGGGCGGTTGGGAGCCGATAACTCTGGAGCATCTCGAGCGCATGCACATCCAGCGCGTCCTCGAGCACACCCAGGGCAACAAGAAGCGCGCCGCCGAGCTGCTCGGGATCGAGCGGTGCACCCTCTATGCGAAGCTCAAGTCCTATGGCCTCGCGCCGGTGCGCGGAGGAGGAACGGATGAGTAGTAAGCTAAAACGTGTCCTCGAGGCTGCGCGCCGCGCGCGGCGGCGATCGTTCGCCCGCCCGGTTCTGCTCTCGATCCTCGCTTGCGGCTCGATCCTGGGACCTGGTGCCCGGGCGGCGGCCCCGGACGGCTCCGAGCCCCAAAACGGCGATGCTGCGCCAAAAAAAGCGCAAGCTCCCGCCGAGAAGCCGCGCGACGACGCGGGGAGCCCCCGACCGAGCGAGGGCGGCGCATCTCCCAAGGCTGCTCCCGGGCCGGCAGGCAAGGCGAAGCCGCGAGTGGTGATCCACCCGCCGGCGGAGAAGCCCCCCGAGAAAGTCACGCTTCCCGCCAGCGGCGAGCACCCCGCCGAGGACCTGCTCTCGCTGGCCGGCGTGCTCACCGGGCGCACCGTGCGGCTCGAAAGCGAGCGCGTGCTGGAGACGCGGATCAAGATCTCCGAGGAGGTCGCCAAGCGGGAAGTGGGGCTGGACGAGCTGAAGCTTCTGCTGGCGGCTCATCGCATCTTCCTCTTCCCGTTCACGGACGCGAAAGAGGGCGAGATCATCGTCGCGAGCCGCAATCCGCTCTGGAAAGACGAGCCTCCACGCGCCACGAAAGTCCTCGACGTCGGCCCGCGCGGCTTCGCGGAGTCCTTGGCCAAGGTGGAGCAGGCCATCGAGGCTTACAACGCCAAGCTGCCGGCCGGAGAGTCGGGCGTCTTCGCCGTGCCCGACGAGAGGACCGGAAAAATCATCCTGGGGGGCTCGAGCGAGGATGCCCTCCGTGCCGTGGAGACGTCGCTTCTGGGAGAAGCCAAGCCGGCGGACCCCGATCGCCCCCACCTCTATGCCTACACGGGCCGTTATCGGCCCGTCGCGGAGCTGACGAAAGGTCTCGAGGACCGCCTCAGCGCAGCGGACCTGAATCGCGTGCGCATCGTGCCCACCCGCGGCAATCGGCTGCTCCTCCGGGCGCCGCCGTCGGTGTGGGAGAAGGTCGAGGCGACCCTGAAAGAGCTCGACCAGAAGAAGTAGCGGGCGGCCTGCACCTTCAGGGAACCCTCCCAAACGGCCGAAAACTTAGGGAGGAAGACAACACGCTGTGTTTTCTTTCCACCCATTTCGCGCCGCACTGGAGCGGCGCAGCGAAGGTCCCGGCCGGACTCACTGGACCGCTAAATGAATCACCTTCAAGCCCTTGCGGATGGTCACGCTCTCAGCTCGCCCATTGGCCAGATCTTTGCTCTTGAGGTGCGCTCGACCAAGCTCGTTGGGGTAGCGCGGTCACTGAGAGGGATCCCTGGCATGGCCCGGAGAGCTGCCATGAACGTATCGCTCCGCTGCATTACCGCCTTCGTCTTGACCTTCGTCTTGGTGCCACTCTTTGGGTCCTTCGGTTGGGCGCAAGAAGAAGCTCAACAGGGACCGGCCGAGCCCGACACGTCGGCGACTCCAGCGCGGGAGCCCGATGCCGCGCCCGCCGCCGACACTCCGGCCGAGTCGCCCGAAGAGCCGCCTGCCGATGCGCCCGACGCAGCGAAAGACGCGGCCACCAAGGCGCCGGCCAATTCCTCGACGCCCGCAGGGGGCATCGGGACGCCTCCCGCACCCGCGAACCCGCAAGTCCCGCCGGGAGATTCCCAGGCGCCCCCGGCCCGTCCAGGTCAGCAGGGTCAGGGCGCCGCTCCCAGCGGACCGGCGACTGCGCCGGCGGGTCCTGCCGGGCCTGCTGCCGCCGGAGCGGCCGCGGCCGGCCAGGAGCAGCCCGGCGCCGAGCGCGGGCAGCGCATTCTGCCCCGTTCTCCCGACTTTAAGGGAGAGCGCGTGGATATCCAGGCGGGCCAAATCCCGGTCCGGGAATTCCTCACGTTCCTCGCGGACTACACCGGCCTGCCGCTCATTCTCGACACGACGAATCAGGCCGCAGTCGACCAGCCGATCACGATCGTCTCTCCCATGAAAAGCGTGACAGCGGACATCGTCATCGCGCTCCTTCAAGCCAATAAGTTCCTCGTCACGCGCCAGGTGCTCGCGAGCGGCGAAGAAGTCTTGAACGTCGTGGCTCAGGCCCAGGCGGCGCCAGGCCCCGAGGAACCCCGCGCGAACCCGCTCATCCGCATCGACGGGCCCCGCGTCGAGCAGGTCTCCGACACGATCACCGAGCGAGTCACTCAGGTCCGACCGGATGAGATCGCGACCATGGTGTTCACGCTCAAGTACACGCAACCGGCCGACGCGATCCAGTCGCTCAACAACCTGATCGGCGGCGCGAAAGGCGGCGCCGCGAGGACGCAGGCGTTCAGCATCGTGGACGTTAAGAACTCGATGCTCGTCATCATCACGGCGAAGTTCGGGCTCTTGAACTACCTCGCGAAGCTGCTGTCGATCATTGACGTGCCGGTGAAGGAGCCCGAGCGCATCATCCAAATCATCGAGATCGAAAACGCCGACGCCGAAGAGATGGCCCAGCTGATCCAGACCTTTCTGCAGGGCCGAGGGCAGGGCGTCGGTGGTCGTCTCGGCGGGGGGGGCAGGCCCGGCGGCGGCGCGCCGGGCACCCCGCCGCAGCCCGCCGCGGTCCCCGGAGTGTCTTCGCGCACGAGCTCGAGCGAGTACCAGACGAACCTCATCGCGGACTGGCGGACGCAGAAGATCATCGTGGAGACGTACTCGGAGCGCGACCTCGAGGACATCCACATGCTCGTGCGGGAGCTCGACGCCCGGTTCGACATCCGCCGCCTGAAGACGAGGATCTATCAGGTGAGGTACCTGAAAGCGGAGGAGGTCGCGGCCGACCTGCAGACTTTGATCGGCGGCGCAGGCGCGGGCTTGTCGGGCCGCGCGGGCCTCGGCACCCGCACGGGGGGCGGCGCCCAGGGCGGCGCCGCGGGGGCAGGAGGCCGGCGCACGCGCACGAGCGGCATCCCGCGCGTTGGCCGGACGGGCGGCGCGGGAGCCGCTGGGCCCACGCCATCGATCCCCGGCGCGCAGGGTGCCGGCGGCGCGAATGCCCCGATCCCGGCTCTCATCGTCCCGCACATTCAGACGAACTCGCTTATCATCCAGGCGGAGCCGGAGGAATACGCAGAGGTCCTCAACATCCTGGACCAGATCGACATCAAGCGGCGTCAGGTCTTCCTCGAAGCGGCCCTCGTCGAGGTGACCACGGGCAGCGATCTCAACTACACGATCGAGCTCTTGGCCGGCGAGCCGAACGACACTGCCACGCGCACGCTGTTCGAAACATCGTTCGGTCTGTCGGGCATCGATTTCGAGGAGTTCAACCGCGCGATCCCTGACCTGACCGCGCCGAGCAGCGTTCCGCCGGGAGCCTTGGTCGCTGTCATGAGCCGCGGCAAATTCCCCGCCCTCGTACGGTTCTTCAAGACCAATACGGACACGGAGGTGCTCGCGACGCCCTTCATCCTCGCGGACGACAATCAGCCCAACACGATCGAGATCCTCGAGACGCGCTACGTCTCGAACACGTCGACGGGCGCAAGCCAGGTCACGACGACGTCGCAGGAGAGCGAGGACGCCGGCATCACGCTCGACATCACGCCGACCATCAGCTCACAGAGCGCGGTTTTCCTGGAGTTGACGCTGAGCGTGTCCGCATTCCAGGGGCAAGGAACGCCCCAGGTTCTGCCTCCGAAGACGGACAACACAGTGACGTCCGCCGTGACGATTCCCGACGGCGAGATCTTCGTGATCGGCGGCCTGACCCGGGAGAACAAATCGAAAGCCGTCTCGAAAGTGCCGATCATCGGCGACATCCCGCTCATCGGGAAGCTGTTCCGTTCGGAGAGCACATCGAAGTCACTCTCGAACCTCTATATCTTCCTGCGCGCCCACATCCTGACGCACCCCGAGTTCAAGGACGGCATTGATTTGACGGGTCAGGCTCTCAACAGGGTCCATGCGTTCGCGCCGGAGCTGCAACCCACGAACTTCAACGCTCCCAACGTGGCGTTTCCGCCCGCGAGACCCCGCGACCCGGACGCCCCAGAACGGATCCAACTGCGCCAGCCGCCGCGATCGCGATACCCGGAGGGCTACGAATCGCCCCGAGGCCCCTACGACCTTCGAGAATCCTCGGAGGCCACGCAGCCAACGGGCTACCAGGGCGCCGCCCCGCCGGCGCCGTCGACCGGGACGCGGCCCGAGTCGAGGCCGGAGACCCGCCCCGACTCCCAGCCCGCGACGACCCAGCCGACACAGCGCAGCGATCAGCCGCCGGGAGGTCTCGACACCGCGCTGCCGCCGCTAGCTCCGCCCCCCGGCGCGAACGAAGCGGACCCCCTGCGCCCACCGGCTCTCGAGGGCACGGGATACGAGATCGACCCGGACGGCGACAGTTGGTTGGTGCCGCTCCGCCCGAGAACTTAAAATAGGGCGACCCGTACGCCCCGCGACTCTCTCGTTTCTTTCCGACCAGCAACACCATGAAACTCAGCCTCGTACAAAATCTGGTCAGTGAAGGCATCCTCGACGACGAGAAGCTCGCCGAGTGCCAGGAGATCGAGCGGGACACCGGCCTGCCGATCGATCGCGTCCTCCAGCAGAAGGGCTACGTCAGCGAGTCCAAGCTGCTCGAGCTCCTGAGCCGCTACCTCAGAATCCCCGTCCGCGAGGACCTCGAAGGGGTGGAGGTGCCGCGCGACTTCACGCAGAAAGTGCCCGCGCAGTTCGCGAGGAACTACAACCTAATCTGCATCGCGAAAGTGGACGGCATCTACGAAGTCGCCACGTGCAACCCGCTCGACATCCACCCCATGGATGACCTGGCGGCCATGCTCTTGGCGAACGTCATTCCGGTCCTCGCGCCACGCTCGAAGATCACCGCGCTCATCAACAAGGCCTACCAGCGGTCCTCCACGGACGTCGACGAGCTGCTCGACGGCATCGAGGAGGACGACATGATCAGCCTGACGAAGGTGATCGACGAGTCCGAGGACGTGCTCGATATCGCGAACAAGCCTCCGATCATCAAGCTGATGAACACGATCATGTTCGAGGCTTTGAAGATCCGGGCGAGCGACATCCACTTGCAGCCGTACGACGACCGCCTCCAGGTCCGGTACCGGATCGACGGCATCCTCTACGACTCGAAAGTGATCCCCAAGAAATTCCAGGACGCCATCATCAGCCGCGTCAAGGTCATGGGGAAAATGGATATCGCGGAGCGCCGCCTCCCTCAGGACGGCCGAACGACGATCAAAGTGGGCGACGGCGAGGTGGACGTTCGTATCTCCTCGGTGCCGACGAGCCGCGGCGAGCGCATCGTATTCCGACTCCTCGACAAGAGCGCCCGACTCTACCGCCTGGACGAGATCGGCCTCACCGACGGGAACATTTCGACGATGCGCAAGATGATCGGGTACTCGCACGGGATCGTCCTGATCACGGGGCCGACGGGCAGCGGCAAGACGACGACGCTCTACGCGTCCCTCGCCGAGATCAACTCGGACGAGAAGAACGTGATCACGATTGAGGATCCGATCGAATACAACATCGACGGGATCAGCCAGATCCAGGTCTCGAACAAGAAAGGCCTCACGTTCGCGTCCGGTCTCCGGTCGCTCATGCGGCAGGATCCGGACGTCATGATGGTCGGCGAAATCCGCGACGGCGAAACGGCGGGCATCGCCGTCCAGGCAGCGAACACGGGCCACCTGGTGTTCTCGACGCTGCACACGAACGACTCGGCGGGCGCGCTCACGCGGCTCGTCAACCTCGGCGTCGAGCCGTACCTCGTTGCCTCGGCCGTGATCGCGGTGATCGCCCAGCGACTCGTCCGGCTCATCTGCCCCTACTGCAAAGAGGCCTACGAGGCCACCGACACCCAGCTTTCCGAGCTGGGCATCGATCGGACCGACCTGAAAGACGGCGTCCTCTGGCGGGGCAAAGGCTGCGAGAACTGCCTTGGCCGCGGCCTTTTCGACCGCACCGCGATCTACGAGATCCTCGTCGTCGACGAAGTCCTCCGGGATCAGGTCATCGAGCGCACCAGCGCCTCGGTCATTAAGCAGGCTGCTGTGCAGCGCGGTCACCTCCAGACGCTGCGCATGGACGGCTCGAAAAAGGTCCTCATGGGGAGGACGACCATCGAGGAGGTCTTCCGAGTCACTCAGCTCGACGTTTTCTGAGCGGCTGCCGGCGAAAGCTCCGGCTATCCCCCGCCCGCCAACCTGCCATGCCCATCTACGAGTACCGAGCGCTCACCACCACCGGCCAGACGAAAAAGGGCATCATCGACGCCGACACGCCCCGCATGGCGCGCGAGAAGCTCCGCGTGGACCGTTTTCACGTCACCGAGATGTGGGAGGTCGACGCGCGCGCGAAGAAGTCGAAAGGCGGCGCGAAAGGAGCCGGCAAGCCCCTTCTGCGGAGAGCCGTCTTCCAGCGTTCGATCAAAGTCCGCGACCTGGCCACTTTCACGCGGCAGTTCTCGACTCTCCTCAAGAGCGGCATCCAGCTCGCCGACGCGCTGAAAGCGCTCGTGGAGCAGTGCAGCGACCGGGGTATGGAGCAGGTCCTCCGCGTCGTCAAAGAGGAGATCACCGGCGGAAACAACCTGGCCGAGAGCCTCGCCAAGCACCCGCGCTACTTCAGCGACCTCTACGTCAACATGGTCCGCGCCGGCGAGGCGAGCGGCACGCTCGACGTGGTCCTCACGCGCATCGCCGACTACCTCCAGAAACAGGCGAGCTTGAAAGGAAAGGTCATCTCGGCGATCACCTACCCCGCCATCATGGTGACGGTGGGCACTGCGGTCGTGATTTTCCTCATGTCCTACGTCGTGCCGCAGATCACGCACGTGCTCACGGAGCGGGGCCAACCCCTGCCTTGGGTCACGGAAGTGCTGGTGGCGTTCTCGAGCTTCCTGCAGAGCTTCTGGTGGGTCCTCCTCATCGGCGGCCTGGCCGCTTTCTTCCTGCTGAAAGCCATGATCGCCACGGAGGCCGGGCGGCTGCGCTTCGACTCCTTCCTCCTGCGCATGCCTCTTTTCGGAGCACTTTTCTCGAAGCAGGCGATCTCCCGGTTCGCCATGACGTTCTCGACGCTGCTGAAGAGCGGTCTGCCAGCCCTGGACGCGCTGAAAATTGTCTCTCTCGTCGTCAACAACGCCCGGCTCACCCAGGTGATTAATGACATCCACCAGCGCATCATCGAGGGAGCCGACATCGCGACGCCGATCAAGAAGTCCCGTGTGTTCCCGCCGATGATCGGCTACATGGTGGCCGTCGGCGAGCAGTCCGGACAGCTCGAGGAGGTGCTGGACCGCATCTCCGAAAGCTACGAGGAGGAGCTCGACTTCGCCATCCAGCGCCTGACGGCAATGATCGAGCCCATCATCATCATCATGCTCGCGCTCGTCGTGGCGTTCATCATCGCCGCGGTGCTCGTCCCGCTCCTGGATTTCAAGGGAATCTGATCGCAGCAAGTTGTTGCTACGCCGGGGATGGCCTAACATCGACCCAGGCGGTATTTCGAACCCTCACCCACCGGCCCCCAGAGAGTCCAAGTTATGATAGCTTCGCGCGCTCGCACCCACTCGCATCCACGCTCGGCGGGGTTCACACTGCTCGAGCTCATTGTCGTCATCACCATCATCGGGCTCCTCTCCACGATCGTGGTCGTGAGCACGAGAAACCTGCCCGCGAGAGGGCGACGAACCCGGGTGGACGCCGACCTGAGGAACATCCTCACGGTCGCGAACACGATCAACACCGAGACGGGCCGGTGGCCAGAGACCATCGAGGAGATGGTCAACACCAAGACCGCCGACGGAAAGACCCTCAGCGCCAGTCTCGAGACCCTGCCGAAGGACCCCTGGGGCAACGAGTACCGTTACGAAGTGATCGACGGCGCTCCCCGCGTGACGTGCTTGGGGGTTGACAACGCCGAGGGCGGCGAAGGCGAGGCCGAGGACGTCATCTTGCCGGCGCCGTCAAACTCCTGACGGTTGCGAAGCGTTATGAGGAAAGTGCCGACTCGCGAGCGACGATATGCCGGGGCTTTAAGGCTCCGCGGAGCGTCGCCGGGCTTCACCTTTCTCGAGCTGATTATTGTCCTCGCGATCATCAGCTTCCTCATGGCGATTGGGATCCCTTCCTTCCGGCACCTCACGCCCAGGTACCAACTTCGCAGCGCGGCGCGGAGCCTCGCCTCCACTCTCGAGCACACGCGCCTCTCCGCCATGAGCCGAGGCCTCTGGATGGGCGTCCATTACGTGATCACGCCGGGGACGCACGACGAGGGAGATAGCTCCTACTACCAGGCCATCCCGCCGGCCCCGGAGGACTATCCGGAGCAGCCCGTGGCGGACCGCCAGCTCCTTCCGCCCGAGCGGTTGCCGACGGGCGTGAAAATCCAGAAAGTCATCCTCGCGGGAAACCAGGTCGTGGATCGCGGCTACATCAACGTGCTCTTCAGCCCCATGGGGAACTCGGGAAGCCACATCGTGGTCTTCGAAAACAACGACGGGATGATCCTCTCCATGAAAATGAGCTGCATCACCGGCGTAATCGACGTGGTGGAGGGGGCCGAGCAGGCTTTCGAGAACTTCGTGGAGTAGCCATGGACACGCGCCATTTTCGACGAGCCGATCGGGGCTTCACGCTCCTCGAGATCGTCATCGCCGTGACGCTCCTCGCCACGTTCCTGCTCCCCATGCTGCTCATTATCTCCCAGTCCAAAATTCGAGCGATCCGCTACACCATGCAGCGCCAGGTGCGGGACCTCGCGCAGCGGAAGCTCTTCGACCGAGTCCACTATTACGAGACGAACGACCAGGGGGACTTCACGCTCGAAGGGCATTCCGACTGGCACTGGGAAATCGAGCCGCCCCAGATGATCGGGTCGGGCGAGCAGGTGCTCCTCCAGTACAACATCCGGGTCACGCTGCCCCAGAAGCTCGAGGGAGATCCCTCGGCGACCTCACAGGACGGCACCGAAGGCTCGACGTACCAGATGAGCCTCTGGACTTTCCCCGACAGCTACTGGTACGAGGAGCAACAGCTGCTCTACGAGCAAGGCGGCTACTCCTCGCTCTACGGCAGCCGCTCCATGAGTGGAGGGTCGTACTGATGCGTGCATCCATCTCCCGCTCACGCGCCATCGGGAGCAGCGCAGGCTTCACGCTCATCGAGCTGGTCATCGTGATGGGCATCCTTGTCGTGGTGCTGACGGCCTCGTACCGCCTCATCCTCGACTGCCTCAACACCGAGCGCATGATCGATCGGTTGACCCTGCCGGAGAAGGTCGGCGAGGGGATCCTCAGCCTCTTTCGCTCGGATCTCTCCGGCACGATCTGGCGGAACTCGGGGCGGCGCGTGTTCTACGTGATCGACGGCGGCGTGGAGCGCGAAGCCCGCGACGTCGTCAAGTTCCTGAGCACGGTGGAGCCCACGCCTCAGGAAGACGCCAGCAACGACACGACCGTGCAGGTCGTGGGTCTCCGGACGATCACTGGAATCTGCTACTTCATCAAGCCCAACCAGGGCGTGGACGGCGTCGCCACGAACACCCTCTTCCGCAAGGAAATGGTGGACTTCGTGGACGAAAACCCGCTCGAGACTCCCGGCGTGAACTACGAGGTCTACGACAAGGTCGCCTACCTAAGCATCGAATGCTACGACGGCTACGCGTCCCAGTGGCTGCCCGAATGGGACTCCGAGGTTCGGATCGAGGAGGAGCAGATCGACCTCGCGGCACAGGATGAAGCGAACGAGGGCATCGCGAAAGTGAGCGACACGAAAGTGAGCGGCCGCGGCGCCGCCTCGGGCCAGGGCGGAGCCGGGACCTCGAAGACGGCCGGTCGCTCCACTTCGCAGCGGTCCACGACGACATCGGCGCAGCGGAACTTGCTCAACCAGAGCGCTCCCGGCGTGAATCCCAACGCCAGCTCGACCGAGACCGGGGTCCTGCCCCCTGCCGCCGTGCCGAGCGCGGTGCGGATCGAGATCGGCGTCTACGTAGCTCCCGGCGGCAAAATCGAGCGGGACGCGCAGGGCAATCCGATCGTCAAAGTCTTCGCGACGATCGTCCCGATCCTCACCGCGCAGCGCGTGCAGATCCCGATCGACGAGGACCTGGAGGCCGAGGGCGTGGGCGGCGTCGGGGGCGTCGCGGGAGATAACGGCGGAGACGGGGGGCCCGGCGGCCCTGGCGGCGGGGCGGTGCAGGGCGGAATGCCCATGACGGGTTCGCTCGGCCGCTCCGGCATGCGGTCGAACCCCGGTGGTCCGGGTAGCCTTGGTCCCGGGCGAGGGGGCGCAGGTCGCACGGGCGGCGCGCGGCCAGCGCCAGGCGGCGGGGCGGGCGGAAGAGGAGCTGGAGCCCCGGGCGGCCGCGGCGCGCCGATCCTCCCCCGATAGCTCCCCCGCAGGCCGCCTGCCCAGAGAATCAAGCTCGCGACCCCGGGCGTCGCCTGTAAAATGCGCTTGATAGTGTGTCCGAAGCGCCCACCTGCCTCCCTCGAAGAGCGCTCCCGGGCAGCGCGCTGACGGCGCGGCTGCATTCCCGCGGCGCTCGCGGCCTGGTCAAGCTCCTGCCTGGAAAGAGGTTAGCTATCCTGGGCCGGCGGCAGCCGCGGATGGCCCCTGCCCGTGGCAGCGCGGTATGCCTATTGCTAAAATGGTGACTCCTCCAAAGTCTGAAATGTTGGGCGGCAGCCTCTGCTGCCAGCGGGAGCTGTGTTCCGCTGTCACCGTCTCGGACACATTCCGCGCGATTGCCCCAGCTTTCGAATGGGCGGGTTCTTCGCGACGCGATCGCTGTAGTTCTCCTTCTGCCTTGAGGCGCGAGTAAGAAATGAAGCAAGACCTCGATTGGGCCGACAGGCTTCGCAAGTACAACCGTGGGCTCCTCGTTGCGCTACCGCTCTTGACCAGTTGCGGCGGAGGGAGCTCAGCGCCAGGAGTCGGCATCCAGAACGTTTCGGAGGCGGCGCCTCGCCTTCTCGATCACAACGCCGCCGGCGACTACACGCCGTACTACGGGACGGGCAACCTCCAGAGGCCCCGCTATTACCACGAAGTCATCCTCGATCAGAAAGGCCGCCCGGTAGTCGTAGGTGGGACCGACGAACGCGGGTACTCCGGACTCGACACGGTCGAGATCTTCGACCAGGCCGGCGTCGAAAAGGACACGCCGAAGCCCGCCAGCGGCGCCGGCTTCTGGCTCGACACGAACTTCGAAGGAGACCCCATCACGCTCGCCAACGGGCCGCGAATGCTCTTCACCATGAACGTGCTGGCGGATGGAAAAATCCTGATCGCCGGGGGCGGCTCGGATCTCCTGCGCAGCAAGCTCTACGAACAGGCCGAAGTCCTCGACCCCGAAACGCGCACGGTCGAGTCGCTCGAAAGCAAGATGGTGAATGCACGCTTCCGCCACAGCTCAATTCAGCTCGGCGACGGTGGGATCCTCTACATTGGCGGCCAGATCGCGGCGCAAGTGACGATCATCGACGACACGATTCCTGAGGGTCAGCCCGGGCGCGAGCGCCAGGAGACGCGGTTCCTCACGACGCCGCTCTGCGAGCTCTTCTCGCCGAAAGACAACGAGTTCATCCCGCTGACTTTCCCCGAGACGGACAACGTCTCGAAGCTCAACACTCCGCGAGGCCGCGCCAACCACGCGACCTCCCGGCTGGCCGGGTCCGACGGCTTCCTCAACACGTCGGACGACGTGATCCTGATCGGCGCCGGCTTGCAGAGCTTCAGCGGTCAGTTCGCTCCGGACGCGAAGTTCCCCTTCAACGTCGCGCGGCAGCGGGGCGTCGGCCTGCAGAGCTTCGAGTTCTTCGATCCGATCACGCGCGTATTCACGCAGGTGAGCACCGTGGCGCTCGACCAGCCCAAGCTCAACGACCCGGTCCTGCTCAACCTCGGCCAGTTCAACGATCTGACGATCGACGGCGTGCGAGGCATCGGCAACATGGCGTTCATCACGGGAGGCAACGACGACGCCGCGTGCCCCCAGACCTGGTTCAACGACCTCCTCCTCGTGGCCACGTACACGGGTTTCGGGCCCGCCAACGGCATCCAGTTCTTCCGGATCCTCGAGGAGCGCAACTTCAGCCACCTCGAGGGCAACGAGGCGGTCGTGCTCAACCCCCTGCGCTTCTTCTTCGTGGCTCGCTGCGCCACGCAGGCGATCGCTATGCCGCGCTCTCTCCAGACCGTGAGCAGCGCCGGGGATCTGGCCACGTGGTTTTTCACGACGGCGGGCGTCGACATCAAACAGACGCCGACACAGTGCCTCGCCGATTACAACGGCAACATCATGCTGGCGGGCAGCGTCTGGGACCCTTACTTCAGCTTCCCCGCCATCGAGCTCGGCCAGTCGGCGCGTGACCTGCGCAGCCAGCGTTCGCCGAACAACCCCTTCGGCGTGATCGGCTGCTGGCTCCTTCTCGACAGCGTGCTGCCCACGACCGACCTCTCGGGCTATGCGACGACGCAGCCGCCCCTGTGGGGCCGGCGGGTCGGCGCGACGCGCGTGTGGCACAGGATGACCTCGACGGCCGGCGAGGATGGCATCACCAACTCTCCCGACGACCGCGTCCTCCTTGTGGGAGGAGGGAACGAATACGGCGACGCGATCAACGTCGGCGGCGAGCCCACCTCACCCTCCGCGGAGCTGGTGATTCTGCCGGGCGCCCCGAGCAAGACGCCTTCGCCGTAGCTCCATGCAGCCCTCGACTTCAGGCAAAACTTACGGCAGCACGGCCGGCGGGGAGCCTCGCGCCCGGCTGAGCAAGATCGTCCCGGTGGGATTGCCCCTCGCGCTGGCCATCGTGCTGACGGGGACTTTCCTCTACCTGCTCGTCCAGCAGGCCGGGAAGTCGCGCGACAGCGCCGCGCCGAGCCTCGAGCAGGCACTGGGGAAGCTCAAGGAAGGCGACGCTTCGGAGCGCCCCCCTGTGCCCTACGGGAGCCCAACGAACCGGCGTCCCTTCGAGCGGCCGAAAGAGCTCGACACGCGCTACGGCGGCAAGTTCCCCCGGTGGGACCTGAAAGATTTCCCCGAGGGCTGGAACGACGCGGTGGCGCAGGCGCTCCACTCCTACTTCGAGGAGCTGCAGTACGACCCGGACAAGCCGGTGGACTTCGCTCGCATCGAGAAAGCTCGCGAAGAGCTCAAGGACTACCTCGCCCAGCTGGGGCCGGAAGCCTTGGCCACGCTCGCGGGCGTGCTGCAGGTCGAATGGGACTTCGTGAACCGGCGCATGATCTTCGAGACGATCGGCGACCTCGGTCCCCGCTGCCCGGAGGCCACGTTTATCCTCGGAGACTTTTTCGTCTCCCGGTTCGAGAATCCCGAGAACCGCTCGGAGATGCTCCACGTCGTCGACGCCATGGGCCACCTCAGGAACGACACGTCGTACTCGACGCTGCTCGACTTCATCGACCGCGGCAATCAGAACCCGGCGTACCACAACTACCGCGATAAGTTCATCGAAGCCCTCGGCGAGCACCCCCGCCGCGAAGAGGCTGTCCCCACGTTCGTCGAAAGCCTCCACAACGATGCCCTCACGGGGGCCCGGAACAAGGCGGCCCAGGCGCTTGGCAAGGTGCGGGATCCGGAGACCCTCTCCGAGCTGTACAACGCGGTAGAGCGGGAGCGCTACTGGGTCGTCAAGCAGACCATCCTCGGCACGATCGGCAAAATCGGCGATCCCTCCGCGGTGCCCTTCCTCGAAAGCCAGGCACACACTGCCTCCGAAAACGGGGTGCGCCTCAGTGCTGCCAACGCGATCCGGAGGATCGACTCACCCGAGGCGGAAAACGCTCTCGCAAGGCTCGCGCGGGAGGAGTCCAACCCCGAGCTGAAGAAGCGTTACCAGGACTGGGTGAAAGAGAAGGCCCGCTAAGTTCCAGCGGCTTCGCTCGGGCAAGGGGCGGCCGTTACCATTGTGGGAAAAAGCATCGAGGGGATAAGCATCGCGGGAAAACTCCGCGCGGCGGGCTTGACGAGGTACCCTTCTTTCCGGATCTTTCTTCCGTGGATCGTACCGACGTCTCCCACCCCCCGCGCGCCCGCCGGCTGCTTGCCCGCGCGGGAATCCTGTTGGCAGCTGTCGTGGCCGTAGCCGGCTGCCGCGGCTCGGACGAACCGCGCCTGATCTCGGCGGAGTTCGAGGATGAAACGCCCGACGGCGCCGCGCTCCAGGGAGAAAGCATCCGCGTCACGCTCGATCGGCCGCTGCGCCCCGAGGCGCCCCTCGACCGGATTTTCGTCAGCACCCAGCCGCCGGTCGACTGGACCTGGTCGGTCGAGCGGACGAACGACCCGCGCGTGCTGGAGGTGCGCATCCTCTCCGGTCGACCCGCGTTCCGCTGGACGGGGCGGCACGGCGTCGACCCCGACGCGACCGGGATCGGGCTCGACCTCGGCGACGGCCGCCGCCAGTGGGTCGACCTGGACCTGGCCGTCTCGAACCCCATCCTCGAGCGAGTCGTGTGGGAAGACCGCAAAACGCCGGACGGCGACCTCGCAGTCGATCAGGGCGACGTGCTCCGACTGCTGTTCGATCGGCCGGTCCGACTGCGAGCCGCCGGCGAGGATCGGCGCGTGCTCGTGCCGCAGGACGTGCTGCTCTCGAAGCCGAACCAGGACCGCCTGGACGATGGCGAAGTGCCCGCGACTTTCGAGCCGGGAGCCGACGAACGCGAGGTGCGAATCGTCCTCGGCTCTCGACCGATTCTCACAGTGTTTGGGTCATTGCCCCCCGACGCGCCCGGGATCGAGCGCGAGAAAGCGATTGCGCCGTCATCGCTCGCGCTCAACGGCACGGCCATCCTCCCGATGGCAAAAGTGACGGACGCCCGCGGAGGCAACGGGTCGGTCTCGTCCCGGCTCGTCGACGTAGAGACGCCGGACGATCTGCCCACGCCGCGGCCCCGGCAGGATCAGGAGCTTCCGGCGCCGGGGAGCCGCTTCCTCCACACACTGACGCAGCTCTCGGGAGGTCGGGCCGTGCTCGTCGGCGGGGCGGAGTCCCTCACGCGCCGGCCGCTCGACCAAGTGGTTCTCTACGATCCTTTCCCGGCGGAAGCGAGGCAAGAGCCGGCGTTTCGCGCGGTCGCCGAGAAGCTGCCGCACCCCACGCAGCTGCACACGGCGACGCGCCTCGCCGGCCCGGACAGCATCTTCGGTACTTTCGACGACGTCGTTGCGATCGCCGGCGGGTTCGACGGCGATCGTTCGCTCGACGATCTGACTCTGCTCGTCCAGCGCGACGACGGCTCTATCGCCGTAGTCCCCCTTGCCGAAAAACTCCGCATTGCGAGGTGCGAGCACGCCGCAGTCGCCGTGGGCCCGAACAGTCTCCTCGTCGACGGCGGCAGGAAAATGAGCCCCGATGAGCCCGGGGGCCTGGTCCAATGCGCCGAGCTGCTCAACTTGGCTTTCGACGATGCCGGAGCGCCGCGTGTGAGCCACCACGCCGCTTTCCGGACGCTCGGCCGCGCCTCCCACACGCTGAGCCTCCTGCCGCCCGCGCAAGACGGCGACTCGTTCGTGCTTGCTTACGGCGGCGTCGGCCGATTTCGGAGCCAGCAGCAGGCGATCGAGAAGCTGGGGCAAGAAGTCGAGGACGGGGACGCGCTCGTGTCCGAAGAGAAGCTTGCCGTGCTGGCCTCGCCGCTCCTCATTCATCTGCGAAGCCCCGAGCGGTCGTTCGAGCTCTACTGGGACTTCAATTTCTCCTTCCTGCGCTGGGGCCACGTCGCAGTGCCCCTCGAGCCGCGCGAGGCGCGGGGAGGGCCGCCCCAGGCACGCTCGGTGCTCATCGCCGGCGGCAGCATCCGAAGCCCTTCCCAGTCCCCCGACAGCGAAGGCTGGCTCATCGAGATGCCACGCGACCGGGAGATGCCCGACAGCCGCAGCCTCGTGCCGCAGCGGGCGCGGGACTCGATCCTTTTTCGCTTCGATCCCGCCGCCCCGGCGCAGAGCCGCTTCGAGATTCTCCCCGCGGCCTCCGCCGACTCCGGCGCAGCACCGGAGCGGCTCTACTTCGGCGTCGCGATCGTGCCGGAGCGCGGCGTCCTCCTCGTAGGCGGGGAAGTCCGCGGTGGACAGCAACTGGGCACGATGGAGATGTTTCTCAGTGACGAGCAGCGCCTCGTGGAGCTGGCGGTCCCGCTCCTCGCGCCGCGATCGCGCCATCAGTGCATGGTGCTCGTTCGGAACGGAAAGCCCCACCTCCTGACCGTGGGCGGGGTCTTCGGGTCTGCGGCCAGCGACAAAACGGATGGCGGCGAGCCCTCCCATCCGCCGGCCGTCGAGGAGCTGCCGCTGCGCTGAGAATACCGCCGCGCGGCGGCACGGCCGGGGCACGGAGAACCCCCGCGAACCCCTCCGGGGCGTCCACGGGCAAAGCGCGTCCTATTTGGTGACGAACTCCACGAACTCGACCGTGCAGACCCAGGAGTCGTCCTCGGTCTTGTTCCGCGTGTCGCGCTTGAAGCTCACGGAATCGACCTGGATCGTCCGACGCGCCTCGGGGACGGTGCCCACGAACTGGATCAGCTGCTGGAGCGGCGCCGGGTTCAACGTAAGCTTGATCCGGTGCTCATCGAGCCCCGGACGAAGGTTCTTGGGCGTGATGGCGGGGAAATTGGGGCACGAGAGTGATGCCTGGCTCATCGATTCCTGCACGATCTCGCCGAGAGTGTTCGTCGCGCCCTGCGACTTGGCTTTCTCGGCGTTCACCCGCAGATCGCGCATCTCCGGGCTGAGGAGGAACGTCTGGAGGTCACCGAGCGACTTCTCGGCCTGCTGCGCCTCCTCGGCGGCGCCGACGTTCAAGAAGAGGACCAGCACCCCTGTCAGCAGCGCGAAAAGCCCGCCGGTCATCGCAAACGTCAGGATGACGAGCTGGAGGGTTTCGCTGTTTTCCTTGGCTGCGGTCTTGGCCATGGTCGTCAGGCGGCTCCGTCTTCGATGGGATCCATCATTCCAGCGCCGACAGCGCCGCTTCCTTCGGGGTCAACGTCATGTTCACCTGGTACTCGCCCTGCACGCTCTTCGCGGAGCAGTTTGCTTGGAAGAACTTCGACTTCTGCTCTTTGTTGAATTTGCGCTCGAGGATGAGGTTGGCGCCGTCCCGCTTTGTGAAGAGCTCCACGGTGGACTTCTCCGCCTGCGCGACGACCTTCTTGCCCGCGCCCGAGCCCGTCGTCTTCGCCCGGGCTTCGAGATTCAGCGTGATGTTGCGGATCTTGAACTCGCCGTTCAGATCGGGGAGCGCGTCATTCAACGCTTTCGACAGGTCCACCATCACCTCGACGTAGGGCAGCGCCTTGCCGACACCCCCGACGCCCTTGCCGGTCCATTTCTGCTTCTGCTCTTTCGCCGCCGCTATTGCTGACCTCCCCTCGGATAGCTCGGTGCTAAAGAATGTCTTGTAGACTTCGCGGGAGCGCTGCTCGAAGCTCGCAGCCCTTTCGGTGAGTCGCTGGTACTCGTGGTAGGCCCAGAACGTCGTCTGCAGGAAAAATGCGAAGACGAGAATCGACGCCACGAGGAGCGGGAAGCGCAAGCGCGTGAAGCGATGCTCGTAGCGGAATCGCCCTTTGCGGAAGTCGAGTCCGCACAGGTCCCGGCCGAAAGTCTTGACGGCGAGGCCGACGGCCACGGCTCCGTACCGGCTCACATCGGCCAGGTCCGCCGCGGGCAAGTCCGACTCCACCGAATCGCCGAAGTCGAGCTCGATCGTCTCGACGTCGAACTCCTCGGAAAAATAGCGGCGGGCTTCGTCGCGGCCGCTCATGCCTCCCGTGAGACAGATCAAGCCGACATCCGAGCGTGACGAAGCCAGCGTGCGCTGGACTTCCCGCCCCACACGCTCGAGGTAGTCCTGGAAGTTCGACTCGGCCCCGCCGTTCTCGCCGGGGAAAGCGCCGCGCTCCTCTTCGACGGTACCCGCCCGCGGCGCCGCGGCCCCTGCCTCGGCCTCCGCGGCGGCCTGATCGCGCACGCGCTCGTAGTCTTCGTCGGACAGGATGGCGATCGGCGTGGATTCGTCCAGGTCCTCGATCGAAAGGTCTCGTCCCGCGCGGCCGGCAGGCTCGAGCTTGCGGAGGGCGTCCTCGATCTCCCGGAACCGGGCCTCAATCGAGTAATCGCCGAATAGAGACTCGCCTTCCGCCCCCTCGGCGCGGCCCGCATCCCCGACCGCCGCTCCTGCGCCCACCGGCTGCGCGATCATGCGGTCCGGCGCAAGGACGCGGGGCGCGGTCCGAAACGCCCTCACTTTCTTCAAGTTGCCCTCCTCGACGAGCACGAGCTTCGTCGAAGTGGCGCCCATGTCGATCAGGAGAGTTGGCTTCGCGGGATCGTAGAGCGGCGTCAGTGTGAAAGCGTTGTAGAGCGCGGCGGCGTCGATGTCGACTGCGACCGGGTCGACGTCGATACGCTTCAGCATCGACAGCCGCGACTCGATGGCATCGTTCCGCATCGCGAAGAGCACTACGGTGCTCTTGCCGTTCGACTCCCCGACTTTGAGGTACTCGAGGACGACGTCCTCGATGTTCATGGTGGGGAGGGCCTCTTCCGCCGTGTAGGAGATCACTTTCTCGATCTGATCTTCCTTCGTGAAGGGCACCGGGATCTCCCGGATGATGCAGTCCTTCGCGTCGACCGAGATCACGACATCGGCGCCGCTCAGCCCTTTTTCCGCGAGCGTGCGCTGGATGACTTCCTCGACGCTCGGGGGCGCGAGGGATTCGGCTTCGCCGGTCGCGTCGGGAGCGGACGCGGCCCCAATGCTCGGGACGTCGACCTGAAAAAAATCGACGAGACGGAACTTCTTCGGGGTGCCCGAGAAGACGGCCCCCGTGATGGAGCGAGTTCCGATATCGAGTCCGACGGCGAGGGCCATGGTTTAGTTTCGGGAGATTTGCAGATCGCGTTCAGTCTGAGGCGAGCAGATAGTGCCTGCTGCGTGGGACAGGGCTCCTATTTAGGCGCGGCGACCGCTCCCTTCCGTAGGCCGTCGATAAGTTTTTTCTGTTCCTCGGGCGGTATGTTCTTTATCGCTTCGTTCAAGTCTTTCGAATCTTGCGGGGTCATCTTTTTCGGGACATTGGGAGCGCCGGTGTTCCTCCCCGACGTTTTCCCAGGGACCGGCTTCAAAGCGCTTGCTTTGCCGGTGGCCGGCGTCGTGCCCGAACCCTCCTCGCCCTGGACGTCCCGGAGACCGCCGGGCGTGGGCGCGCTCGAAGGGGTCAGGCTGATGGTGCCGTTCTTGAGGCCCGCATACTCCTTCTCGCGGCTGAATTCGTAGCCGGCGTCGCGGATGGTGATGTACTTCTTCGGGTCTGCGGGGTCGGCGCCCTCCTGAGCCACGTCCATGGCCCTAATGCCTTCGTCCTTGTGGGCGTCGTAGTGGTTTTCCGAAACGTAAGGAAGCGCGTACATGTGCTTCGGGCCCGGCGGGTTCATCCAGTACACGAATTGCTTCTGGTCGGCCGAGTCGATGTAGAAGTCGAGGCCCAGCTCGGCGTTTTTATACCTTCGTTCGTAGACGCGGAACGTGATGAACTCGCCCTGCTGCGCCTGGCCCGCCCGAACGTTCCGGCCGCCCCGCTGCACGGCCTTGACCGTGCTTTTCAGCCGCGGGTTCGTCTTGCTCGAGCCCTGCGCTGCCGTGCCCACGGGCGGCGCGGCCTGATCTTTCTTGTGCAGGACGACCATGTTCCTCGTTGGATCGCTCCAGAAAATGCCAGATGAAAACTCATAGGTCTCGCCCAGGGGCCCCGGCTCGAGGATCGGAGTGCCATCCGGCTTGGTGGGGTCGGGGTCGGTCTTCTTCGTGCCGGCCCCCTCCGTTGGTCCAGCATCTGGGGGGGCAGGCGCCTTGGGCTGGAGCTGGGGAGCCACGCGCATGAGGCGCTCGGCCGCGGAGGACCGCGGCGAGACGCCCTCATCGCCCTTCGGGGCGAACTTGTTGAGGTCCACGATCGTGACGCTCGACTTCGAGTTGTCCGAAGACGGCGAGTAGAAATAATAGCGGTAGGCCGCGTACGCAGGGACGGCGAAGCCCAGCATCAAATTGAAGACGAGCAGCGAGACTCGCAGCTGCGTGACGTTCAGCCGTAGTGAGAATTTGCTCATTCGTTCGTCGCGAGTCCTTCCTGCTCGGGAAAGTGAAGGCTCGAGTCGGCGCTACTTCTGGAGATTCTTCCAGAGCACCACGTCGACCATCTTCTTCTTCGTGTCTCGACGTACCGTGAGGTATCCGGTCTTGATGGAAGCCCCGTTCTTGGGCTTCGCTTTCAGCTCCGCGTTGAAGTACGTGCTGGAAAAAGTCTTCACTTTGTTGAGGTCGTGGAGGATCCGGTTGTAGAGCGAGTCATTCTCTTCCGTGGTGACTTTCTTGACGCCCTCGTCCTTCCGGATGAGGTCGTCTCGCCCTTCGTCAGTGCCGTCCACGAGCTCGATCTGCTCGATGCTGGTGAAATAGTTGAGCTCGAGGTCCTGGTAGCTCGATTCGAGCGAGTCGGCGAGGGCCGGATCGAGCCCCGCTGCGCTCGCGATGTCCGAAGCGCCCGAGGCCGAGCTCTTCGTAGTCGTCTCATCTTTCTTCTTCCGCTTCGGCTGCCCGAGGTCCGGCGCCTGCGAGCCGCTTTTCACGTCCTCGACCCCCGCTTCGTCCGCTTCCTGCTGAAAGCGCTGGCGGTAGTCCCGGACGTTGAGCGCGACGGTGTTGGCCTCGTCCTCGCTGAGCGACAGGAGGAGACCGAATAGCACCGGCACGGCCACGGTGTTCAGGTTGATTTTGCCGGTCGAGTACGTCGTGAAGAGGTCTTTCAGCCCGATCGCCCGCGGGACTTCGACCACGTACTCTTCACCGTTCTCGTCGACGGCCCGCGGCAGCTCGTGCATGCCCCGCGTCAACGGGTTGCCCATCAGCCGGCCCAGCCCCATGCCGCCGAAGTCGGCGAACTGGCCAAACTGCTGCTGCAGCTCGGAAAGGAGCTGCTGCTCCTCTTCCATGCTCGCCTGGTAGGCGTCGTCGTAGACGTATTCGGGGACGATATCGTTGAACTCGTCGCGGCGCAGCACGAAGCCCTCCCCCACCATGACCTCGTCGGTGCTGGTGAGCCGCGGCCAGGGCCCGTAGAAAATCTCGGGAGTGATGTCCGCCGGATCGGTGCCGGACTCGGAGGAGAGGTTGAGGAGCTCGCTGACGAGGTAGATGCGGTTCTGGTACTGCGCGGAGCGCCGGGCGAGCACGTACTCGACGATTCGCTGCGCCATCATGGCGGCGTCGTAACGGCGCGAGTAGCGGTACCCGTACTGGTTCTCGTTGATGCTGAACATCATGAGGATGGCTCGCTCGACCATCCTCGTCGTCGCTTCGACCCGGAGCGGGTCCGGGATTTCGAACTCGGGCTCCTCGTAGTCGCTCAGAGCCTCGTCAGCGAGCGTTAGCTCTCCTGTCTGGCTCTCTCCGACTTTCGCGATCCCCTCTTTACTGCTCGATTTCGCCGTGGATCCCGACGTCTTGGCCTTGCCGCTCTTACGGTCTGCAATCCGCTGTTTCGCGCGGTCGAGGAGCCGCTTCCCGGCCTCGCTCGAGTCCTTGGCCCCGGTGACAGCGTCGACCATCTCGCCTTCGGTGAGACCGATCCCCTCCTCCGCGGAAACCTCCTCGCCCTCGAGCGTCGGGTAATTGAAGAGCTGGTTCAGATCGAAAACGCGCTCCCCATCGACCAACGTGATCTTGACTGAGATGTCCCCGACTTGCTGCACGTTCGGGTTAAAAATGTTCTCGAAAAGCGAGTCGTAGTTCTTGCCGGAACCGCTGCCGTCGGGGGAGAGGGGGCTGAACGTCCCGCCGGCCCCGGCCGCGTCCCCGCGGCCGGCTTTGGCGATGTCGCTGGCTTTCGGGATCCCACCCGACGCCCCGGCCGCGGCGGTCGAAGCCCCGGCCGCGTCCGCGGTCTGACTCGACGACTTCGTCAAGTCCTCGACGAGGAGCGTGATCACGAAGAGGCCAGCGGAGTAGCAGGCGCTCGTGGACTCGCTCTCGCCGTACCTCGATTGGGCAATGTGCTCCTCCATTTTGGTGGAGAAGTAGAGCTGATAAATCACGAGGTAGAGCACCACGAAGACGACCATAATCACGAGAAGCGCGATGCCTTCCTGGCCATCTCGGCGCACGGGGCTCCAGACGCCGGTCGACTTTGGCTGTCGGTTCGTGGGGCAATTCATCGAGACTCGGACCGCTATTGTGAGTGCGGCCGTTACCCTCCTCCAGGGAATTGCACTGCAACCGCGATACCACGAGGAGAGCGCCGGCAGCACGGCAACATTATTTGATCGACCGGTTTCCATGAAGTCTTTGCCGGATAAAAGCTTAGTTTTGCCGGCGAGGGGTGGAGAGGAGCGTCCGGGCGCCCGCGGCGCGTGGAGGGCCGGTTATCGGGACTGTTTGACTCCCAAACAGTACCGCCGCCTTCGGTTCCCCCCGAGCTGGGATACAATGGCGTCTCGATGCCGGACAGCCTTCGTGATTTCGACCCACCCCCCCAGCTATTGCGCAGGTACCTGGCCGCGTTCAAGCTCTCGAAAGTCTCCCATCGCTTCACCGATGTCCTCGTCCTCGGGAGCGGGGTAGCGGGCCTGTCGGCGGCGCTCGAGGCCTCGGAAGGGCCGGAAATCGAGGTCCTGCTGGTGGCCAAGGAGAGCCTCGAGGAGACCGCCACGAGTTACGCGCAGGGCGGCGTTGCCGCCGTGCTCGGCTCCGGATTCGCGGGCGACTCGGTCGCGCAGCACGTGAAAGACACCCTCGCGGCGGCCGACGGGCTGGCGGACGAGGAAGCCGCCCAAGTCACAGCCACAGAGGGCCCCGAGCGCGTCCGCGAGCTCATCGAGCGAGGCGCCGAGTTCGACCGGGATGCTCAGGGCGAGCTCCACTTCACGCTCGAGGGAGGCCACACGCACCCGCGCATCCTGCACAAGGGAGACATGTCCGGTCGCGAGGTCGAGCGGGTGCTTCTCGAGGCCGTCGCAGAGCGATCGAATATCACGGTCCTGCCCCACACGTTCGCCGTCGACCTGCTGACTCGAGATGATCAGGTGCGCGGTGCGGTCCTATCGCGCGCCGACGGAGGCCTTGAGGCCGCCTGGGCGCGGAGAGTCATCCTCGCCACGGGCGGCGCCGGCCGCCTGTACCGCGAGACCACGAACCCGCGCATCAACACCGGGGACGGCGTCGCCATGGCGTTCCGGGCGGGCTGCGTCATCCAGGACCTGGAGTTCATCCAGTTCCACCCGACGACGCTCTATTTGGCAGGCGCCGACCGCTTCCTCATCACAGAAGCCGTCCGGGGGGAAGGCGGGATCCTCCGCGACGGAGCCGGGCAGGCGTTCATGCGCCGTTTTCACCCGCTCGGCGACCTCGCGCCGCGCGACGTCGTCTCCCGCGCGATCATCACCGTGATGCGGGAGCGCGGCGAGAACAAGGTCTCTCTCGACCTCTCCGCGATCCCACCCGATCGTATCCGGGCGAGGTTTCCGCGGATCTTCGAGATCCTTCGCGGCTTCGGAATCGATATCCTGAGCCAGCCGATCCCGGTGCGGCCCAGCGCGCATTACTCGATCGGCGGCGTGCAGACGGACCTGTCGGCCCGCACGAGCCTGCGAGGCCTCTTCGCCGCTGGGGAAGTGGCCTGTACCGGTCTCCACGGCGCGAATCGTCTGGCGTCGAACTCGCTCCTCGAGGGGCTCGTCTTCGGGCATCGCGCGGGCCGAGCGGCGCGCCTCGAGGCCGCGGAGGCGCCGCCTTCCGTTCCGTTCTCGGTCGATAACGTGTCGACGGGCCCCGGGCCCCAGCCGCCGGCGCTCGACCTCCACGACCTCACTTCGAGCTTGAAAAGCCTCCTCTGGCAAAAAGTCGGCCTCGAGCGGAGCGGGACGGACCTCGTGTCGGCGCTCGAGCTCCTCCACTCCTGGGTGCCCTACCTGCTCGGAAGCGACTTCTACGAAGTGCCGAGCTGGACCGTCCAGAACATGCTGCTCACGGCCTGCCTCCTCACGACGGCAGCTCTGCGCAGGGAGGAATCCCGAGGCGTTCACTATCGCACCGATTTCCCCCGGCGGGACGACGCGCACTGGAAGCGCCACCAAACGCTCGCCAAATCGAACCTCGCCGCCGTGCGCGCCGCCCGATAGCCTTTCCGATCATCCACGCAATGAATGGACAAGAGTCTACGAAGTTCGAGCGCGCCCTGATCGTCAAGGCGACGATCAAGGGCCAGAAGCACGCGGAGGATCCCCTCGTCGAGATCACGTCGCTGGCGGAGACCGCGGGCGCAATCGTGACGAAAGCCATCCGCCAGCAGCTGGTGCGGCCGCATCCGGCGACCTACCTCGGCAAAGGCAAAGTCGGGGAGATGGCGGAGCTGGCGCAATCGCTCGACGTCGACGTCGTCATCACGGACAACGACCTGAGCCCGGCGCAGGAGAGGAACCTCGAGAAGCTGACCGAGCGGAAAGTGGTCGACCGCAGCCAGCTGATCATGGACATCTTCAGTCAGCGCGCGCGCACGCGCCAGGCGAAGCTGCAGGTCGAGCTGGCCCAGCTCAAGTACAGCCTGCCACGCCTGAAACGGCTCTGGACGCACCTCTCCCGCTACGAGGGCGGCATCGGAATGCGGGGCCCCGGCGAAACCCAGCTCGAAGAGGACAAGCGGATCATCCGGCGGCGGGTCCAGAAGCTCGAGCGCGAGCTGCGCGGGCTCGAGGGCAAGAAAGAGAGCTCGTTCGCGCATCGCCGCAACGAGTTCGTCGTGGCACTCGTCGGGTACACGAACGCGGGGAAATCCACGCTGCTCAACCGCCTGACGGACTCCGATACGCTCGTCGAGGACAAGCTTTTCGCCACGCTCGACACGCGCGTGCGGCGCTGGATCGTCGAATCGAACCGGCACGTCCTCGTGACGGACACCGTCGGATTCATTCGCGACCTGCCACACCACCTCGTCGCGAGTTTCCATGCGACGCTTGCCGAGACGCAGTCCGCCGACCTCCTCTTCCACGTCATCGACGCGAGCTCGACCGAGGCCCTCCACCAGATGAAGACCGTGCGCTCGGTGCTCGAGGAGCTCGAATGCGCGGACAAGGACACCTGGGTGCTGTTCAACAAGTGGGACTCCGTCACTGCGGAGCGGCTGCCGGAGGCTCGAAACCTCAGCGAAAAGCTGCTGCCGCGGGAGCGGTCGTTCGAGGTCTCGGCCCATACCGGTCTGGGCGTCGATAGGGTGCGCCAGGCCGTGATCGAGCGCCTCCACGGTGACGACCGCGAGATCGATGTCCTCATCCCCCACGGCCGCGGTGAGCTGGTCGCCTACCTCCGCGAAAACGCCCGGGTGCTCTCCAGCGAGTACCGAACCGAGGGCGTGGCGATACGCGCCGCGCTCTCGCCGGCCCGGCTGGGCAGGTTCCGGAGCCTGTTTCCCGAGGGCTTCGAGGGGACGGACGGCGCGGACGACGACCCCCTCGCCTTACCCCCTGCGCGCTCCTCTCCGGGCGACGAATCCTGACGATTTTCCTGGCGGGGCGCGGGCCGTCGAGCGGGTAAAAAATACGCATGTTCCCCATTCACCTTGCCAATTTCTGCCGCTTCACATCGACGATCCTGCCGGCTTCGCTGGCCGCCCTGCTGTTCTTGCGCGTCGGAGACGTCCCATTGCGCGCCGCAGACGCCACTGCCACGGCGGAGCCCTCAAGTGTCGCCGATTTCGAGCTGAAAGATCTCGAGGGGAAGGAACACAAGCTCTCCGACTACTCCGCGAAGAAAGCCGTCGTGGTCGCCTTCATCACGGTGGGCTGCCCCCTGTCGAAGCTCTACGCGTCGCGGCTCGCGAAGCTGGACGAGCAGTTCCGCGAGGACGGCGTCCAGCTCCTCGCCATCAGCTCGAACCGCAGCGACGAAGTCACCGAGCTGCGCGCTTTCGCGCACGAGTTCGCTATCCAGTTCCCGATCCTGAAAGATCACGACGGGAAAATCGCCAGCTCCGAGTCTTTCGGCGTCCGCCGCGTTCCGGAAGTCTTCGTGCTCGACGCCGCCCGGAGCCTCAAGTACCGGGGCCGCATCGATGACCAGCACACGCTCAGCGAGCGCTCGGTCGGGGTCACGAAGCGGCGCGCCGAGCACAACTACCTCGAAGACGCCCTGGGAGCCATCTTGGCGGGCAAAGACGTCGAGGTCCGGAGCACCGAGACGGTCGGCTGCCTGCTCGCGCCCGCGGGGAAAGACGCCGCACCCTCCAAAGTGACGTTCCACGAAGACGTGGAGCCGATCCTCCAGCGCAAGTGCCAGAACTGCCACCGTCCGGGCCAGATCGCCCCGTTCTCGCTCCTCAGCTACGACGATGCGTCCGGCTGGGAAGGCATGATCGCCGAGGTGGTCGAGAACGGCAGGATGCCCCCCTGGCAGGCGCACGCCGGCGCTGGCCAGTTCTCGAACGACCGCAGCTTGAGCGCCGCGGAAAAAGAGACGATCCTACAGTGGGCGCGCGGTGGAGCTCCCCGCGGCGACCCCAGCCGAGCCCCGCCTCCGGTGAAATTCGCCGACGCCGATTGGCTGATCGGGAAGCCCGACGCCGTCTTCGAGATCCCGCGCCCGTTCGACGTCCCGGCTCGCGGCTCGGTGAAATACCAGTATTTCATGGTCCCGACCGGCTTCACCGAGGACAAGTGGGTGCAGGCGGTCGAGGTGCGCGCGGGAAACCGCTCGGTAGTTCATCACATTCTCGTTTTCTATGGCGACCCGAAAGACCCTCGGCGGTGGGAGCGAGAGTTCGGCGGCGGCACGCAGGGATATTTCGCCGCAATGGTGCCAGGAGAACTGCCCGTGGTGTACCCCGAGGGCACGGGGAAGCGGATTCCGGCCGGCTCCAACCTGATTTTCCAGATCCACTACACCACGAATGGCGTCGCAGGGACCGACCGCTCCCGCATCGGCCTCATTTTCGCAAAGAGCGAGGTGAAGCAGGAAGTGAAGACGCGCGCCGCCGTCAACACGAAGTTCAGGATCCCCGCCAACACGGAGCGGCACGTCGCGACCGCCTCGCAGTACTTCCCTCGCACGATGACGCTCCTCAGCTTTCTGCCCCACATGCATCTCCGAGGCGCGGCGTTTCGCTATGACCTTTTGCTCCCCACGCGAGTTCAAGTCTCGAAGAGCCCCTACGAGGGCCTTCTGCCGGAAGAAGTGCTCACGAGGATGCGCTACGACGCCCGCGACGGCTCGCTCACGTGGGTCGGCGCCATGAATGACAAGGCGTTCGAGGAGCTGAGCGCCTACTATGGCGAGCCGCAGAACCGCGAGGCTCTGGAGAAAATCCGGAAAGACGGCCGGGAGGAAGTGCTGCTCGACGTCCCGGGCTATGATTTCGGCTGGCAGAGCTCCTACATCCTCGCGCGGCCGATCATCGTGCCCGAGGGCTCGCGCATCGAATGCACGGCGGCGTTCAACAACTCCGCCTCGAATCCCGCGCTGACCCGAGACATGTGGGAGAAGTCCGTCCGCTGGGGCGACCAGACGTGGGAGGAGATGCTGATCGGTTACTTCGACAGCATCGACGGAGAGGTTGCAGGTGCGCGCGGCGCGGGGGGCGACCGCGGCACGGACTGACTCGCTCGCGCCGCTTTTTCGATTATCTATTTCGAGGCCGACGTCGAGGCGAGATATTTCTGCGGCTCTTTCAAGAAAGCAGCGCGGCAGGCCTCCCCGCAGAAGAAATAAGTCTGGCCGTTGTATTCGGCGTGCGGCGTGTCTGCGCCCACGCGCACTTTCACGCAGCCCAGGTCGCGGTTGTACAGGCAGACCGCGTCCGTGGCGATGAGGCGATCGTCCTCTGCGCCCGGGCCTGCGCAGCCGCACAGCGCGAGGAGCAAGATGCTGATGCTCGTAGCTCGAATCGAAAACATGGGTGTCACCTCGTGAAATGATCGATCTCGTTCAGAACGTGATG
>Ga0111538_10001717_pt1 | contig 30774 bp, 23 predicted proteins | sample SoiMethybrSBSTD1_FD_79669 | JGI IMG/M metagenome (GOLD analysis project Ga0111538, IMG submission 79669) | Bulk soil microbial communities from a Populus tree surrounding site in Tennessee, USA - Soil MetaG P. TD hybrid SBSTD1 (version 2)... | ecosystem: Environmental > Terrestrial > Soil >... | reverse complement strand
CTCGACCGACCTCTCGGCGCACGAGCTCGGCCACAACTGGAACGCCAACCACTGCACGTGCCCCAGCTACACGATGAACCCCTACATCACGGGCGCGAACCACTTCGACCCCGCGGCGTCGATCCCGCCGATCGTGGCCTTCCGCGACGCGTCCGGCTGCCTGGCGGATGCGGGCGGCGGCGGCGGCCCGCCGCCGGTCGACCCGAACACGGGTCTGGCCTCGGCCGACTACGCCACGCCGTCCGGCACGATCACCGCCGGCACCTACGTCAGCACGCAGGTCAACGACGAGATCTATGAGTCGCTCACCGAGGTGCAGTCCGGCGGCAAGCCCAACACTCGCTACAGCCTGCTCGAGCACGTCTGGACGCTTGCCGTGCCGGCCGGGCACAACTACACGATGCGCGTCCAGGCGCACCACTCGGCGAACAGCGAGAACGACGACTTCCAGTTCCTGTACTCGCCCGACAACTCCGTCTACGCGCCGATGCTCACGGTGACCAAGACCGCCGACGACAACGTGGCGCAGACCTTCGCCTTCCCCGAGGACATCGCGGGCACGCTCTACGTGAAGGTGCGCGACACCGACCACACGGTGGGCAAGAAGGCCCTCGACGCGGTGCACGTCGACCGGCTGGCCGTGGCCGTCGACACCACGGGCGCGGACGTCACGCCGCCCGGCAAGCTCAAGGGCCTGAGCGCGCTGGCCGGCAACGGCCAGGTGTCGCTCGACTGGACCGACAGCAACGCGCAGGACCTGGCGGGGTACGTGGTGAGCCGCTCGACGGTGAGCGGCGGCCCGTACTCCGCGCTCGGCGTGCCCGTCGCGACGAGCGCCTACGTGGACAACGCCGTGAGCAACGGCACGACCTACTACTACGTGGTGTCCGCGCGTGACACGGCCGGCAACACGGGCGCCGCCAGCGCCCAGGTCTCGGCCATGCCGATCGACCCTGCGGCTCCGGCGACGACGATGCACGTCCAGAAGCTCGTCGTCACCACCGTCTCGGTCAGCGCCGGATGGAAGCAGGGTCGCGCCGACGTCACGGTCGTCGACGAGCACGGCAACCCGGTGGCCGGCGCGCTGGTCACGGGCGCCTTCAGCGGCGGGCTGAACCAGTCGGCCTCGGCCACGACGGGCGCGAACGGCGTGGCGGTGCTGACCACCTTCCAGACGGCTAAGGGCACCTTCACGCTGAGCTTCTGCGTGACCGGCATGACCAAGGCCGGCCTCACCTACGTGCCGGCGCAGGACGTCCAGAGCTGCGGCAGCAAGTAGGGACCGGGGCGTTCCCGGCCTGCGGGGGGAAAGTCCCGCACGTCGCCGCGCGGAAGTCCGCGCGAGCTGCGCAACATGACCTGAGCGTCACGCGCGACATCGACGGACGTCCGCGCGGCGGCAGCGGAACGCCGAGCGGCCCAGGCACGTCGATTGCTCGACGAGCAGCGTGGGCTGCTACCGGGAGATCCCCTCGCCGGCGCGGGCCCGGATCCAGGAGGAGTCTTCCATGTACAGGATGGCAATGGCGTGTCGGCGCCGGCCGGCGGTCACGATGCTCGCTGCGGCCTTGGCGGCGCTCGCGCTGACGTGGCCCGCGGCGGCTCAGACGAGGCTGATCGTCCCCCCCGGCGGCTCGGTGAAGCGGCCGCAGACCCAGAAGGCGGCGGGCCTGGTGACGCAGGACATGGCGACCGGAGGCCAGACGCCGGACAGCCTCGTCACGGCCCTCGTCGGTTCGGGCGTGACGGTCGCGAACATCCAGTTCGACGGCGCGCCCGTCGCCGCCGGGACCTTCTCCGGCGGCATCGGCATCGTCGGCTTCGCGCAGGGCATCGTCCTCGGGTCGGGCGATGTCGCCTCGGTCGTCGGCCCCCAGAACCTGCTCGGCTACACGAGCACCGACAACCTGCGGCCGGGCGATGCGGACCTCGACGGCCTCGTCGGCGGGCTGACCCAGGACGCCTGCCTGCTCGAGTTCGACTTCGAGTGCCCGACCACGGAGGTCGTCTCCTTCCAGTACGTCTTCTCGTCGGAGGAGTACGACGAGTGGGTCGACACGCAGTACAACGACGTGTTCGCCTTCTTCCTCAACGGCGAGAACATCGCGTTGATCCCTGGCACGACCACGCCGGTGGCGATCAACAACGTGAACTGCGGCAACCCCTACGTTCCCGGGGCCGGCATCAACTGCGCGCTCTACACCACGAACGACTGCGACTCGATGGGGCTCGGATACCCCTGCACCGCCCTGGCCACCGAGATGGACGGCATCACCTCGGTCTTCTCGGCCGTGGGCACGCTGCACGCGGGCCCGAACCACATCAAGCTCGTGGTCGCCGACCGCGGTGACGGCGTCTACGACACGAACGTCTTCATCCGCGGCCAGAGCTTCGCCTGCGCGAATCCGGGCCCGGCCTTCGATCCGCCCTCACCCTGCGGCCAGATCCTGCACGCCACCGCCGGGACCCCGATGAACTTCGAGGTCGACGCGCTGGCCACGAATGGACTGCCCGGCGAGGCGGTCACGCTCGACGTCACGGGCGACCCGGCTCCGATGGCCGGCGGGCTGTTCATGCCGCCCGTCCCGGTGGGGCCCGCCCCGGAGGTGACGACCGATTTCGAGTGGACTCCCGGGCCCGCCGACGTCGGCGTGCATCATCTCCAGTTCACGGCCACCGATCAGATCCGGCAGGTCTCGACCTGCGAGGTCACGATCGAGGTGGGCGCGCTGGAGCCGACGTGGATCGACCTGGGTCACGCCCATCCCGGCAGCAACGGCCCGCCCGAGCTGCTCGGCACGGGCCCGTTGTCGGCGCACTCGGACAACACGCTCGAGCTGGCGAGCGCCCGGCCGTCGTCACCCGCGACGCTCGTGATCGGCGTGTCGCAGATCAACGCGCCGTTCAAGGGTGGGACGCTGGTGCCGCAGCCCATGCTGCTCGTCTTCCTGGCGACGAATCCCGTCGGGGACCTCAACCTGGCCTTCCTCTGGCCAGCCGGCGTGCCGGCCGGGAAGTCGCTGCTCTTCCAGTACTGGATCAGCGATCCCGGCGCCAGCAACGGGGTCTCCGCGAGCAACGGCCTGGAGGGCGTCACGCACTAGGCGCGCGGCCCAGGCGCGGCTCGACCCGCCGCTCCACGCCTCGCTCCCTCCGGCTCCGCCGGTGGGGGCGAGGCGGCCTCGTCACTTGGCGCCGCAGGTCGCGACGTTCTGGTCGGCCAGGTAGACCTTGCTCGGATGCGTGATGTTCGTCACGCAGAAGCCGAAGGCGAGCGCGCCCTTCACGGCCTGCGTGCTCACGATCGTCGCGAGGCCCTTGGAGTCGGTCGTCGCCCCCTTCATCCCGCTGATGGTGCCGCTGAAGAGGCCCGTGACCTGCGCGCCGGCGACCGGTGCGCCGCTGTCGTCCACGACGATCACGTCGGCGCGACCCGCCTTCCCGCCGGAGGCGGCCGTCTGCGCCGACACGGTCAGCTTGGAGACGTGCATGAGCACCGCGCCGCTGCCCGGCGGCCGCGGCACGCCCATCACCGTCGCGCTGGGCGCAGACAGGTTGCCGGTGAAGTCGACCGCCTCGACCCGGTAGTAGTAGATGGTCAGGTTGGCGGCGGTGTCGTCGACGTAGCTGCCGCCGACGGCCGGGCCGCTGCTGATCGGCGTCCAGGGGCCGTAGGGCGAGGAGGACCGGTACACGCGCGCGCCCTCGAGATCCCACTCGCCCCAGTCGCTCCAGGCGAGCGTGACCTGCGCATCGCCGGGCGTGGCCGTGAGCCCGAAGGCGGCCGAGGGGGGCGTGACGTCGGGCCCCGTGTCGTCGGAGAGGACCGCCAGGGAGTCGACGAAGAGCGAGTCCGCGACCTTGCCGCCGGCCGTCTCGTCGGTGTCCTCCACGCGGATGTAGACCGAGCCCGACGCGTCGACGGGGATGCTGGTGGCCTGCACGGTGTCCGTGTCGGCGACGGCCGTGACCGTGAGGAGCGGCGTGTAGCTCACGTCATCGCGCGAGAACGAGAAGCGGAAGTCGTCGTGCTCCGTGTTCGGCGTGTGCCAGGCCTCGACGGCGAGCTCGTAGTTGTTCCCGGCCGTCACGTCGAAGCGCCAGGCGTGCTCCAGCATGCTCTTGCGCGTCTTGGGGCTTCCGGTCGTGAGCATCTCACGCAGCTCTTCGGCGACGTCGTCGGACGCCTGCGTGGAGACGAAGGATCCGGCCGCGATCGAGCCGAGCGGCGTGCCGTCGTCGGCGACGGCGAGGCAGGCGATCTCCCCGGCGAGCAGGGGAATGCCGGCCTGCAGGGCCACGGCCAGCGTGCCGGAGAGGGCGAGAGCGGTGCCGGACAGCCTCGAGCTCGAGAGGGCGGGCCGGGGGTGGCGCGAGTTCACCATGGAAGTCGATCCGTTTCTGCAATGAGCGCCCGGCGGCTCGATCGAGCTGCCCGGGACCGGAAGGGCTACTTGCTGCCGCAGTTCGCGGCGTTCTGGTCGGGCTGGTAGATCTTGGTCGGCTGCGTCGCGCTCGTCACGCAGAAGTTGGCGACGAACGAGCCCTTGAGCGTCTGCGTGCTGAGGATCGTGGCCACGCCCTTGTCGTCGGTCGCCGCCGACTTCGTCTGGCTGAGCGCGCCCCAGAAATCGCCCGTGACGAGCGCGCCGGCGACGGGCTTGCCGGCCTCGTCCACGACCGTCACGTCGGCGCGGCCCTGGCGCCAGCCGGCGACCACGGCCTGCTGCGAGACCGTGAGCTTGGACACGTGCATGAAGACCGTGGTCACGCCATCCGGCCGCGGCACGGCCATCACGACGTTGCTCGGTCCCGAGAGGTTGCCGGTCGTGTCAGCCGCCTTGACCATGTAGTAGTAGGCGTTGAGGTTGGCGGCCGTGTCGTCGACGAAGGTGTTTCCTGGCTCGGGGCCGGACGTGATCTGCGACCAGGGGCCATCCGCGGTGGGGCCGCGGTACACGCGCGCGCCCTCGAGGTCCCACTCGCCCCAGTCGTTCCAGCTCAGGGTCACCATCGAATCGCCGGGCATCGCGGCCAGCCCGTACGCCTCCGACGGCGGCGTGGCATCCGGACCCTGGTCGTCGGTCAGCACGGCCAGGGAGTCGACGAACACCGTGTCCAGCACCTTCCAGCCGGGGGTCTCGTCGGTGTCCTCGACCCGGACGTAGATCGTGCCCGACGCGTCCACCGGGATGCTGGCGAGCTGCACGGTGTCGTCGTCGGCGACGGCGGTGACGGTGATCAGCGGCGTGAAGTGGACGTCGTCGCGCGAGAACGAGAAGACGAAGTCGTCGTGCTCCAGGTTCGGCGTGTGCCAGGCCTCGACCGCGAGCTGGTAGTTGCCGCCGCCCGCCACGTCGAAGCGCCAGACATGGTCGAGCAGGCTCCTTCTCGTCTTCGGCTTGCCGCCCGAGAGCACCTCGCGCAGGGCCTCCGGCGTGCCGTCCGAGTCGTGAGTCGCGAGGTAGGAGCCGGAGCTGATCACACCCAGCAGTGTCGCGTCGTCGGCCGTCGCCAGGCTGGGCGCGGTCGCCGCGACCTGCGGGATGCCGGCCTGCACGGCGAGGGAGCCGGCGAGGACCAGAGCGCTGCCGGCGAGGCCCACGCCGGAGACGACGCGGTGGGAGAGACGCGCATTGACCATGTGAGTCGATCCGTTTGCAAAGAGCTCCCGGCAGCGGGATGCGAGCTCGCCGGGGTCGCGAGAGCGGCCCGGAAACCTACATCGCCGTCGGGCAAGTGGCAAAAGCGCGACACGATTGGCGCCGCCTTCGGCGCGACCGGGTCTTTGACCTGGACAGCTCGTGCCGTGGGCCGGGGGCAGCCGCTCAGGACGAGCTGAGCGCGCCCGTCGCCGCGTCGACGGTGAGCACGCGGCTGTTGCCGCGCGCCTGCAGGCGGATCGTGCCGCCGGTCATGGGCGAGCCCTGGGCGTCGAAGATGAGCGCATGGCCGGCGGCGCCGAAGTCGGCCGAGAGCACGTGCACGAGCCGCGGCTGGTTCGGCCGGCGGAACGAGACCTCGTAGCTGGCGTGGGTCAGCGGGTCGGGCAGCTCCGCGCCGGTGTCGTCGACGAGCGCGAAGCGGTCGAGCACGGTGTCGAACACGACCGCGACGGGCCTGCGATTCGAGTGCGCCTGGGCCTGTGCCCACTCCACGGCGTCGCGGATCTGCACCTCGGCCATGTCGAGGTGCTGGGCGCCCGAGACGCCCGAGGCGACGCCGGCGATGCCCGACAGGATCCCGATGATGGCGAGCACGACGAGCATCTCGAGGAGCGTGTGCCCCGCCTCCCGCCGCCGCCGGCGCGTACGGTCACGGGTCATCGAAATCGAAGCCCAGGATGGCGGGGACGTCCGCCGGCGTCTGCACGCGCGGCACGGCGGCCAGGCTCAGGATCTCGGAGGTGTCGCCCAGGTCGAAGGCGGTCGCCCAGGCTCGCGGCGCACGGCCGATGCCCGGCCGCTGCAGGGCCGCCGCGAGCGACGGCGCGACGACCGTGGCGAGGTTGCCGCGCAGCGCGCCGGTGCCGCTGAGGATGACCGAGTACGCGACGGCGTCGCCCTCGAGCTGCAGGCGCGCGCCGGGGACGGTCGTGGTCACGTTGCCGTCGGGCAGCACGAGCGCGATCCCGGGCAGCTCCGCCCGCGGCACGATGCGCAGGTCGCCGGCGACGAGCAGCGTCGGCGCGTCGAGCACGTCGTAGGGGCCGTAGTCGAGGCTCGTGAGCGTCTGCTCCGAGACGATCGCGCCGTGCACGCACACACCGCTCACGGTGAGCACCGCTCCGGTCCGGACGACGACGAGCCCCTCGAGGTCCGCGTTCTGGATCGTCGTGAGGCCGCTGACCATGGTCTTGGGGAGCGCCGGGTCGGCGAGCAACGCGGCGACGACGTCGGCGCGGAGGCGGGGGAGGGCATCGGGGGACGCGGCGGGCAGCAGCGGCGCGCGCTCGACCTCGAAGAGCAGCGTCGAGCCGATTCCGCGGTCGTCGACGGACCCCAGCGCCAGGCGGCTGTGGGCACCGCCCAGGGCGCTGACCGCGAGCGTGCCCCCGTCGGCCAGGCTCGCGTTCGCGGCGGTGCCGCGCGTGCGCAGGAGCTGCCGCGCGTACTGCAGGCCGGACTCGACCTCGCCGGAGGCGCGCATCGACGCGACCGTTGCGGGCGAGCTGCGGTTGGCGAGCGTCACGTGGCGCGCGTAGCTCGCCCCGAGCAGCGCGACCACGCCCACCAGGATCAGCACGGCGACGAGCGCGAATCCGCGGCGGGCGTTCATGGCGTGAGCCACCAGTCGAAGCGGTCGACGGGCTGGCCGGCGTAGGTGATCGCCACGGTCAGCCGGTACAGCCGCTGCGCGTTGCGCGCCAGGCCCAGCGTGGGGCTCTCGCTGGTCGGCGTGGACAGGTCGTCCAGCGTGCAGACCGCCAGCGTGACGCGCTGGGCCCAGCCGGCCAGCGCGGCCTGGGCCGTGCGGTTGCTGCGCAGGGGCGGGGAGAACACGGCGCCGTGAAGCGAGTCGAGGGCCAGCACGTCCACGCCGCGCGTCGCGGCCAGGAGGCCGCTCGGCGCGCGCGGCAGCGAGTCGGCCAGCTCCCGGATCTCGCGGGCCAGCAGGTAGGGCCGCGGGTCGTCGGTCAGCACCGACTTGGCCTGTGCGGCCGAGGTCATGGTCCAGCTCACCGCGGCCATCGCGATGCCGGCGATGAGCGCCGCCAGCAGCACCTCGACGAGCGTGAAGCCGTAGGACAGCGCGGCGCTCCGCGCGCGGCGGCGGCCTGGGCGAGTCTCCGTGTGGGTGATCATCGGAGCCTCCGCTACTGGCCAGCGAGCTGGAGGACGGGGAGCACGCCGGGCACGGGGCCGGTCCACGCGTCGGCGGCCGCGGCCTGCGCGGCCACGAGCGTCGAGCCCGAGACGCTCTGCCCGTTCGTGAGCGTGACCGTGACGGTCACGCGCGAGACGACGTCGAGCGCCGTGGTCTGCGTGCAGCGCCGCATGCCCTCGAGCCGGAAGGGCACGGCCAGCGCGAGCGGCGTGAAGGCCGCGGCGCCGCTGGGGCGCAGGGCCACGTTCGACCCGGCCGTCGACGGGAGCGCGAAGGCCTCGACGGAGACGAAGTCCACGCCCGCGACTCGCAGCACGACGGCGTAGCCGCGTCCCGGCTGGACCAGCTTGGCCATCGGCACGAGGTCGACCGGCACGTCGACCGCCGGCGGCGAGCTGATCTTGAGCACGACTTCGGAGTGCGCGCCCCACCAGCCCCAGGCGATTCCGGCGGGCGGGTCGACGACCTCCGGCGGCGTGACCTGGCCCAGGGTGTTGCTGTCGATCCACGTGTAGGTGACCGGAGGCAGCGCCGGCGTGGGCACCGAGGCCGTGGCGAGCGCGGCGCCCCAGGGACGCGGGTCGCCGTGCACGCGCGACTCGTAGAGGTCGAGGGCGAGCGACGAGGACCCCGCCGTGTGGTTGGCGCTGTGCGGCGGGCCGCTCGCGTGGAGGTGGCAGAACTCGGGCGAGCTGCCATCGAAGTAGGTGAGCGCGACGACGAGCCGGTCGAGCGAGGCGTCGAGGACCTGCTCCGGCACGCCCGCCACCGCGCTCACCGCGGCCGGCGCCGCCGTGCCGAGGTCGAAGCCGAGGGCCAGCGCGTCGCCGCCGTGGAGCGTGAGCATCGTCGGCGTCCCGGCAGGGGCGGGGGTGCTCCACCACGACTCGTAGCGTGTGCGCGGCGGCGCCTCGACGTAGCGGCGCGTCGTGCCGACGTCGAAGCTCACCGACGCGACGTCCGAGAGCACGACGCCGTTCGCGCCGGAAGGCCGCGTCACGGTCAACGTCGAGCCCGCCTGACGGAAGACGGTCTTGCGCCCGAGCGCGTCGGTCACGTCGAGACGCGTCGCGGACGGCCGCTCGACGAGCCAGGCCGTGCGCACGGCGTCGGTGAGCGCGACGAGCGACTCCTCGAGGCGGTGGTCGTCCTCGTCACGGACCTCGCGCACGCACTCGTCGAAGACCCGCGCGGAGTTCGCCAGCCCGGTGAGCAGCAGCGCGCCCAGGGCCACGGCGAGGAGCAGCTCCAGCAACGAGAAACCCCGCGTGGGCGCGCGGGGCATCGTCTGGCCGCGTGAGCGCGAGCTGCAGGACATGTGCGACCGTCAGGGGCTGTGGATCGACGGTTCCAGATCGTCTCCACCCGGGGTCGACTTGAAGCGGCCCCGCCCGTGCCGGCCGCACCGCGGTGAGTGCGACTCGCGCCGGCGCGCTACTCGACGAGGAAGGCGGTCTTCGGCCCGCTCGGCCAGGGCGGAACGCCCTTGCCCGTGACCGTGAAGCCGGTCGTCCCCGCGGTGCTGGCGGTGTAGACGATGAACCCGCCGAGCTCCTTGCCCGGCGTGCCGGCCATGACCAGCTCGCCCCCCGGCACGTACGCGACGCCCTCGACCTTGAAGCTGCCGCCGCCGCCGATCTTCGCCACCGAGCCGCCGGTCGTCTGCCGGTGGAAGAACATGGTGACGCCGTAGAACGGGCTGCTCGAGCCGGGCGGGGTGAGCTCCATGCCCGCGCCGCTGCCCGAGATGTCGAGCGTGACGTTCTTGTCGTAGAAGATCGTGACGCCGGTGCCGTAGACCATCGCGCTGCCGCCGAGCTTGACGTCCGCGCCGAACATGTAGGAGCCCGGCTGGAGATTGACGACGGCCGTCGAGGTCACGTCCAGCCCCTGGGGGTAGTAGCCGGGCGTGAAGGTGCCGCCCGTCGTGATCTTGCCGGCGGGACCCAGCGGAGTCGGCATCGCCGACTTGAAGGCGTTCCAGGTCGGGGTCGTGGGCAGCGTGCTCGCGAGCGGGTCGAGGAGGACGTCGGAGTCCTCGATGACCGGACCGCCGGTGATCGTGCCCGCGGGGTAGCACGCGCCGCCGACGACCGTGGTCCGCAGCGCGACGATCGCGGGCGTGCCGACGAGGCCGATGCCGCAGGCGGAGCTGGAGTTCGCGTGGATGCGGCCCGACGGGACGTAGAGGTAGTTCGTGCCGTTGATGCGCAGCGCGTTGCTGCCGGTCGGGTCCAGGATCAGCACGAGCGCCGGAGGCGGCGGTGCGAGGACGGCCGTGGCGGTGACGCCGACGTCGCTCGAGTTCTTGCCGAAGACCGGCCCGAACAGCAGCGACAGCTTGCCGTCGGTGTTGTCGTCCGTGCGCTTGGCGTGCACGCGCACCGCGTTGGGCGTCGTCGTCGTGGGGGTGAAGGTGCGGAAGTAGGCGTCCCAGTAGCCGACGACCACGTCGCCCTCGGCGGTGTTCGCTGCGTTGGAGTCGAGCTTGATCGTGACCTTGGCCGCCTGGTTGGCCAGCGCGACGCTCAGCGCCGCCGCCCGCGTCACGGGGAAGGGATCGGTGTCGAGCTCGACGTAGCGCACCGCGTTGAGGGCGGCCGCGTCGGCGCCGTGCTGGAGCTGCTGCGCGGTCGAGGCGACCAGGGCGCCGTCGAGCGCAAGGCCGACCAGGCCGATCAACACCAGGGACAGGATCGCGACGTAGACGAGCACCATGCCGCGCTCGCGCGAGCGCTCGACACGGGGGACGTGGATGTTCATGACGGACCTTTCGGGGAACGGTCTCGAGAGTGCGGCACTGCACCGTGTCGCCCGCCGAGACTGTCACGCTTTAGGCGGAAGGCAAGTCGCCGGCCTTGACAAGCGCCGGGATCGGCCGCCGAACCGCCGTTTTCACGCGGCCGGCGGGCCCGGAAGGCCGGGTGGAGCCGGACCGGTTCCGCCGGTGGCGCGTCGACGTCGAAGACCCCGTATCGGCCGTCGGCCGGGTCAGTCCTCGCCGCGCTCGAAGCCGGTGACCGCGAACCAGGCGTCCTCGCTGCCCGACATCACGAAGAGCACCGGCGCCACGCAGGGCACCGGCAGCTCGATCTCGGTGTCGAGCTCGGCGTCGCCGTCCTCGGTGGCCGCGAACGGACGCGACCAGACCTCGGCCTGCCGGGTCTTGTGCGCGCCGTTCTCGGTGATGCAGGTCAGCAGCACGCGGAAGGTGCGCTCGTCGTTCTTGCCCTGGAGCTCGGGCGGCACGCTGTCGTCGTCGGCGAAGACGAGGCCCTGCACGCGGACCTCGAGGTGGCCGTCGGAGAGCAGCGTGCCCCGCGCCGACTCGAGCTCCCACGGCAGCTCGTCGCCGCGCACGCCGTTGATCTTGTTGGCCGGCGAGGTGAAGGGGCCGTCGACGGCGTACATCGTGTCGAACTCGAGCACGCGCTGCGCCTCGCCGCCCGGGTGTCCGCCGGGTCGGGCCGCGACGAGTCCGATGGCGAGCAGGGCCAGGCCCAGCGACAGGGTGATGAACGTCTTCACGGAGCGTCTCCTGAGGGATCGGGGAGGGTGCCGCACGCGGCGGCACGGCGCTGCGAGCAACAAGCGTGCCGGGAGGGACGCGCAGGCGTCGCCCGCGCGTCGCGGCGGCCGTGGCGCCGATCCGGCGGAATCTGCACTCGTCCCGGCGCTCTGCAGCAACGCGCCGCGCGCGCGTCAGCCCGCGGCCTGCTCCTCGATGAGCGCGAGGACCTGCGCGGGATGCTCGGCCGCGCTGGCCACCTTCTTCCAGTGCTTGCGCACCTTGCCGTCGGGGCCGATCCACACCGTCGAGCGGATCACGCCGACGGTCTTCTTGCCGTAGAGCCGCTTCTCGCCGTAGGCGTCCCAGGCCTTCATCGTCGACTTGTCCGCGTCGGAGAGCAGCGTGAAGGGCAGCCGGTACTTGGCCGCGAACTTCTGGTGCGAGGCCGCGCTGTCGCCCGAGACGCCGAGCACGGCGACGCCGCGCTTCTCGAGCCGCTTCGACAGGTCGCGGAAGCCGCAGGCCTCCTTGGTGCAGCCGGGCGTGTCGTCGCGCGGATAGAAGTAGACCACGACGTCCTGCCCGGCGAAGTCCGCCAGCGAGACGCTGCGCCCGCGGGCATCGGGCAGCTCGAGCGCGGGCGGCTTGCGGCCTTCGTGGATGCTCATGCTCGGGGCTCTCGCGCTACGGGATCACGACCATGCGCACGTTGCTGAAGCTGCCCTTCGCTCCGCCCTCGCCGGTCAGGAGCGCCTGGAACGGCAGCGGGAACCCGGCGATCGACGGGGTCAGCGGGCCGTAGTTCAGCACGATGGGGTGCGGGTTCTCGGGGAAGCCCGAGAGGATGAACAGGTAGGGCACGTGGTGGAGCACGCCCGCGTAGCCGCCCAGCGTGGCGCTGATCGGCGGCGCCAGCGGATCGCCGACCCACAGGTAGACGAGCTGGCCCGCGGCGTCGACGTCGGCCTTCCAGTCGAAGCTGACCGTGCCGCCCGTGGTCGTGTTGCCGGTCACGGCGGTGATCAGCGCCGGCGAGTAGAAGAAGGCCGCGGTCTCGGTGTCGCTGCCGTTGCTGTTCGTGACCGTGATGTCCAGCCCGGCGCCCGTGGGCTCGGCCACGCCGGGCGCGGTGAAGCTCACGGTGCTGGCCGTGACGGCCGTCACGGCGACGGGGCTGCCGCCCAGCGTGACCGCCGTGTCGGGCAGCGTGGTGGGCCAGTTCATGGTCAGCGTGATCGTCGAGCCGCCGAGCAGGTTCTTGGCCGCCTTGTCCACGGACAGGATGCTCAGCAGCTCGTAGGTCCAGCCGTTCACGAGCGTGTCGGTGCCGTTGGTGCAGGTCAGCACGACGTTCACCGACGTGCCGCGCGTGCCGGCCGGCGGGTCGACCGTGACGGTGGTCGGAGTCACCGAGATCACGGCGGCCGGCGTGCCGCCGAAGGTCACCACCGTGCTGCCGTCGTTGATGAAGTTCGACCCGTTCAGGGTCACGTTCGGGCCGCCGGTCGAGGGGCCGCTGCCGGGTGCGATCGAGACGATGTCCGCGCCGACGTAGGTGAAGGAGCTCGTCAGCGTGTGCGACAGGCCGTTCTGAGTCACGGTCACGCCGACGACCTGGTTCTGCGTGCCCGTCGGCGCGGTGCAGGTGATCTGCGTGGGCGAGACCCAGAGGACGTTCGTGGCCGGCACGCCGCCGAAGGTCACGCTCTGCAGGCCGCCCTCGCTGAAGGCGCTGCCGGTGACGGTCACCGGCGTCGTCGTGTTGAACAGGCCCGAGGTCGGCGCCACCGAGAGCACCGTCGGCGCGGGGATCGTCGACCAGGCGTAGGCCGCGCCGGCCAGGCTCGTGCCGCTCACGTCGGTCACCGACGCGCCGGCGCCGACGAAGTCGGCCGTCACGCCGACCGCGCTGCCGAGCAGGCCCGTGCTGGCCTGCGTGAGCTTGCTGGTCTGCACCCAGCTCGCTCCGGGCTTGTCGTGCACGTAGATCGAGCCCGCGCCCGAGTTGTCGTTGTAGCTGCCGACGACGAGGTGATTGCCGGCGAGCGCGACCGAGAAGCCGTAGTAGTCGCTCGCGGCGAGGTCGCTGGCCTGCAGCTTGGCCTCCTGCGTCCACACGCCGCCGCTCCGGCGGAAGACGTACACGGCGCCGGCGTCGGCGGCGCCCGTGTCCTTGAGATAGGCGCCGACGGCCACGAGCTCGCCGCTCACCGCCACCGACGAGCCGAACTGGTCGCCCGACGCCGCGTCCGAGGCGGTCAGCTTGGCCTCCTGCGTCCAGGTCGTGCCCGTGCGCCGGAACAGGTACACCGCGCCCGAGTCGGTGCCCGTGCCGTCCTTGCCGGGCGCGCCGACGGCGGCGAGGTCGTTGTCGGTCGGGTCGATCGAGACGGCCGCGCCCGCGAGGTCCCCGACGGCGGCGTCCGTTCCGACGAGCTTGGCCTCCTGCGCCCACGTGGTGCCGCTCGTGTTGCGGAAGACGTAGGCCGCGCCGCGCCCGCCGTACCGGCTGCCGCTGCCGCTCGCCTGGTCGCCCGTCGCCCCGACGAGCGCGCGGTCGATGGACAGCGACGCGGAGTGGCCGAGCTGGTCGGTCGCCAGGCCGTCGCCCGCGGTCAGAGTGGCCTCCTGGGTCCAGGTCGTGCCCGAGCGCCGGTAGATGAAGGCCCGGCCCGGGCCCGACGCGCCTCCGAAGAGATCGAAGGGATCGGGCGCGCCGACGACGGCGAGGTTGCCGTCGAGCCCGACGCTGCAGCCGAACTGGTCCTGCGCGACGGTGCCGGTGCCCGTCAGCTTGGCCTCCTGGCTCCAGCTCCCGTTCGTCGCGCGGCGGAAGACGTAGGCCGCTCCGGTGCTGCTGCTCTTCTGCCGCGCGCCGGTGACGAGCGTGTTGCCGTCGACGGCCACCGCGCCGCCGAGCTGGTCGCCGAAGGCCTTGTCCGAGGCGCTGAGCTGCGTCTCGAAGGTCTGCGCGAGCGCGGCGACCGGGCCGAAAACGAGGACGAACGCGGCCAGGGCCGGGACAGGGAATGACGAGCGCCGCAGAGTGCGGGTCATGGGCGTGCTCCAGATGTCGACCAGGATGTCGGCCAGCTTTCCCGAAGGCGGACGCGCGGGAGTCTACCCGTGTTTCGCGGGGCCGCAATGGCCGAGCGCGCCCTGACGCGCGACGGCGGCTGGCGTAGACTGGCCCGCCCACCCCGCCGCTCCCCGTCCGCACCGCTGGAGGCCACTCCGATGGGTCGATCACCCACGAGCGTCGCGTGCATCCTCGCCGCCTGCGCGCTGAGCTCCTCGGCCGCGGCCCAGCTCGCCGACCTGCAGCCCGGGCGCAACTTCACGGCGATCTCGGCCTTCGGCGCGACGCGCTGCGAGAACGGGGACTTCGGCGACGTGGACAACGACGGCGACCTCGACTGCGCCACCGGCAACGGCGGCGACGCGGGCGACCAGGCCGCGCGGATCTTCATCAACAACGGGAGCGGCACGTTCGCCGACGAGACGAGCACGCGCTTCGCCGGATTCCCGCTCATCGGCGCGCGCGACATCGAGTTCATGGACGTCGAGGACGACGGCGACCTCGACGTGTACGTGAGCGCGCACACGAACGGCGGAGCCTCGGCCGGGCAGGCCAGCCGCTTCTTCATCAACAAGGGCGGCGTGCAGAGCGGCACGGTCGGCTTCTACCAGGACGAGACCGGCACGCGGTGGGGCGCGCTCTCGTCGGTGCCGTCCGGCGACCAGCTCTGCGGCGGCTGCAACTCGGGGCCGTTCCGCGACTGGTCGTGCGACTGCGACTTCGGCGACCTCGACGACGACGGCGCCGTCGACCTCTTCCACAGCAGCTACGGGCCGGGCATCGGCGGCAACCGGAACAGCCGCATCTTCCTGAACAGCGGGGCGGGAGTGTTCAACGAGCTGTTCCCGTGGGCCAACGCGAGCGCCGACATCCAGACCCACACCATCGACCTCGACCTGGCCGACTTCGACGGCGACTTCGACCTCGACGTGTTCATGGCCAGCCGCAACAGCCAGGCGCGGGTGTTCATGAACAACCTCTACAACCCGCTCTCGGCCTCGCCGTTCAACGACATCACCCAGGTGGCGCTGATCAACCAGGGGGCGACGCTCACCGGCTCGGCCAACTACGAGGGCGAGTACGGCGACGTCGACGGCGACGGGGACTTCGACGTCTGGCTCAAGAACTACAACGGCAACACCGACCGGCTGCTGCGCAACGACGGCGCGGTATCGGGCGGCTTCAAGTTCACGCAGGTCGACGCCTGGATCGCCGGCGACCCGGTGATCGACGAGAACGAGATCGACTTCGGCGACTACGACAACGACGGCGACCTGGACGCCTTCGTCGCGAACTTCAGCGGGACGAACTCGCTGTACCAGAGCAACCTGGCGCAGGGCGGGCAGGGCGGCGGCCTGTACCACCGCACCGGGCAGGGACAGTCGCCCAACCCGGAGCTGCCCAGCAACTTCAACTCGGGCACCTCGCTCGACGGCGAATGGGGCGACCTCGACAACGACGGCGACCTGGACATCGGCCTGTTCAACGACGCCAACCAGGGCAACTGGTGGTTCAAGAACGTGCTCGGCGTGCCCGACACCCACGCCCCGCTCGTCTCCAACGTGACCGTCCAGCTCGACAAGCCGAACGGCACGCCGACCGTCGTGCACGCGCAGATCCGCGACAACGGCCCGGGCGAATGGCTCACGAACTACGACGACTGGAAGCTGCGCTACACCGTGAACGGCGGGGCCACGACCACGGTGGACATGGTGGGGCAGTTCGGCGCGCAGGCGCGTGGGGTCATCCCGGCCCAGACGAACGCGACCGTCGCCTACCACGTCGAGGTGACCGACCTGGCCGGCAACACCGGGGTGTCGGGCACGACGAGCTTCGTGCAGGGCACCCTGGGCGGCAGCCCCTGGACGAACCTGGGCTTCGCGCTGGCCGGGGTGTCCGGTCCGCCGGCCCTGGCGGGGACGGGCACGCTGGTCGCCGGCAGCGCCGGCAACCTCAGCCTGACCAGCGCCAAGCCGTCGACGGCCTCGCTGCTGTTCATCTCCTTCACCAGCACGCCGGTCAGCTTCCACTGCGGCACCCTGGTCACGATGCCCATCGGCAGCCAGATCCTGGTCACGACGTCCGGCGCCGGCTCGAGCACCCTGAGCTGGGGGAGCTGGCCGGGCACGCTGTCCGGGCTCGACCTCTACTTCCAGTACGCCATCCCGGATGCCGCCGCCGCCTGCGGCGTCGCGCTGAGCAACGGCCTGAAGGCGCACGTCCCGTAGCGCTCGGAGCGACGCGGCGGGCGGTCGGGGGAGCCGGCCCGCGACCGGCGACTCGTGTCGATCCCGCGGCTCGACTCGGGTGGACTGGACTCCCGGGCGATTGCGGTAGACTTTCCGGCACAACCCAGGCTGCACACTCAAGAGCGCCAGTGTCCTGGACCGATGAACGCTCCGTGTGACTGCCTGATCGATCCCGTCACAGGAGGTGCCTGATGGCACGTCTCAACTCCCCACGCCGCAAGCGCGGGCTGGCCATCCTCGAGATGGCGCTGATCCTCCCGCTGCTCTTCCTGCTCGTGATGGGCGTGATCGAGTACGGCTGGCTGTTCTTCAAGAACCAGCAGGTCGCCGCCGTCGCGCGCACCGCGTGCCGCTACGGCATCACCGCTCCGGCGACCACCGCCGAGACCCTGGCTCTGTGCGACACGCTGATGACCCAGGCCAACCTGAGCACCAGCGGTTACACCAAGACCTCGACGCCCACCGAGGTGATCGCGGGCACCTTCGTCACGGTGACGGTCACGGTGCCCTACAACAACATCAAGCTCACCGGCTTCCCGCTGCCGCTGCCGACGAACCTCGTCGGCACGACGACGATGGCCAAGGAAGGGCCTCCGTAATCACGGAGCGCTCGCGCCGCCTCACGAGGCGCGCGCACTGGGCGCGCAGGTCGGTCGCGAGCGCCTACTCGACGAGGTAGGCGACCTCCGGACCGGTGGTCAGCGGCGGGATTCCAGCGCCCGTGACCGTGAAGCCGGTCGTGCCTTCCGTGTTCGCCTGCCACGCGATGATCGCGCCCATCTCCTTGCCCGGGATGCCGCCCATCACGAGCTCGCCCATCGGGACGTAGGTGACGCCTCCGGCCTTGAAGATGCCGCCGCCGCCGATCTTGAACTTCGGCAGCTTGCCGGCCGACGGGAAGCGGTGCGAGAACATCGTGATCCCGAGGTAGGGGCCCGAGTCGGGCGGCGTGAGGGTCGCGCCGGCGCCGCTGCCGGAGATGTCGAGCTCGACGTCCTTGTCGAAGAAAAGCGTGACGCCGTCGCCGACCACCGTGGCGCTGCCGCCCAGCTTGACCGCGTTGCCGAACATGTATGAGCCGGGGGTCAGGGTGACCACCGCGGTCGACGTGAGGTTCATCCCGCCCGGGTAGTAGCCGGGACTGTAAGTCCCCGTCCCGGCGATCTCGCCCGTCGGGCCGGCCGGCAGGGGCAGCGACCCCTTGAAGGCGTTCCAGTCGCCGAGGGTCGGCAGCTTGTTCGCCAGGGGATCGAGAACCGGATCCTGATGGTCGAGCACCGGCCCGCCGGTGATCGTCCCACCCGGATAGCAGGCGGTGCCCACGACGGTGGTCCTCAGGGCGAACATGCTCGGCGTGCCGACGAGCTGGACACCGCAATCCTTGGTCGAGTTGGCGTGCACACGGCCGTAGGGGACCGTCAGCGAGTTCGTGCCGTTGATCTTCAGCGCGCCGACCTTGTTCGGGTCGAGGATCAGGATGAGCGGCGGGAGCGGCGGCGCCAGCACCGCCGTCGAGCTCACGCCGACGTCGCTGTCCTCCTTGCCGAAGGCCGGCCCGAAGAACAGGCCGAGCTTGCCGTCCGCGTTGTCGGCAGTGCGATGTGCCCGGACGCGCACCGCGTTGGGGCCGGTCACGGTGGGGGTGAACGTGCGCGTGGGCCAGTCCCAGAAGCCCACGACGATGTCGCCCGCCGGGTCGTTGCCGGCATTGGCGTCGAGGTTGACGTCCGACTTCGCGGCGTCGTTCGCCAGGGCCACGTTCATGGCCGCGGCGCGCAACGCGTCGTAGGGCTCAACGTCGGTCTTGACGTAGCGCGCCGCATTCAGCGCGGCGGCATCCGCGGCGTGACGCAGCTGCTGGCTCGTGTTCAGGACCCAGGCGCCGTCCATGGCCAGCCCGACCAGGCCGATCAGCACGAGAGCCAGAATCACGACCAAGATGAGGACGGACCCGCCTTCACGCGGGTGCCGGGAAAATGCATTCATGGATCAACCTCGACCGGGGACCTACTCTCGTCCGCCCGCCCGGCGGCCGGAGTATCGGGTCAGACTATCACGCTAAGCGCGGGAGGCCAGTCGCGCGGGCAACGACGGGCTCAAAACCACGATCCAAGTCGATGGATCGCTCCGCGCGTCGCTCGGGTCGGTGCACCGCCGACGTCCAGGTCAGCGCCGAACACAGTGTTCCGTGACCTTCCACCGCCGGCGGTACAGTCCGGCCCAGGCGCGAACATGACATCGCATACCAATCCCCTGGGACAGCCGATCGGGTCGCCAGTCCCCGGCTGGACCGCCCGTTCTGCGCCGGCGCGCGAGGCCCTGGAAGGGCGCTGGTGCCGCCTCGAGCCGCTCGACCCGGAGCGCCACGCGGCCAGCCTCTTCGCGGCCAACCGCCACGACGTCGAGGGCCGCAACTGGACCTACCTGCCCTACGGACCGTTCGACACCCTGAGCGCGTACCGGGCCTGGCTCGAGCCCGCGAGCCGTGGCAGCGACCCGCTCTTCTACGCCGTGCTCGGCGGACGCGGCGACGGCGCCACCGGCGTCGCCAGCTTCCTGCGCATCGATCCCGGCCACGGCTCGATCGAGGTCGGGCACATCAACTTCTCGCCGCTGCTGCAGCGCACGCCGGCCGCGACCGAGGCCATGTTCCTGATGATGGAGCACGCCTTCGAGCGCGGCTACCGCCGCTACGAGTGGAAGTGCAACGCGCTCAACGCCGCCTCGCGCCGCGCGGCGCAGCGGCTGGGCTTGTCCTTCGAGGGCGTCTTCCGGCAGGCGGGCGTGGTCAAGGGCTGCAACCGGGACACGGCGTGGTACGCGGCCATCGACCGCGAGTGGCCCGCGCTCCGCGACGCGTTCCGCCGCTGGCTCGACCCGGCCAACTTCGACGCGCAGGGCCAGCAGCGCACGAGCCTCTCCGAGCTGACCGCGCCGATCCTCGTGCGCCGCGGCTGATACCATGCCGGCCCTCCTCCGCCTCGCGACCCCGACGCTCACCATGTCCACGCGCTCCTCGTTCCTGGCCGTCCTCCTCCTCGCCGCGACGGCGCCCGCCGCCGCCGCCGGCATCCGCTTCGTGGACGCCGACCTCGCCACCGGGGCCAACGATGGCTCGAGCTGGGCCGACGCCTTCCAGGGCAGCGGCGGGCTGCAGGCCGCGCTGGCCGTCGCCGTCGCCGGCGATCAGGTCTTCGTCGCGCAGGGCACCTACCTGCCGACCGCCACGCTCTCGCGCACCGTGTCGTTCGCGCTGATCAACGGCGTGGAGCTCTACGGCTCCTTCGTCGGCACCGAGTCCTCGCCCGCCGAGCGGCCGCCCTTCGGCACCGCGCCCAGCCTGCTCAGTGGCGACCTCGCCGGCGACGACGGCCTGCAGCAGTTCGGGGACAACAGCTTCCACCTCGTGACGAGCGGCGGCACGAACGCGACCGCGGTGCTCGACGGCTTCGTGATCAGCAGCGGCGCCGCAACGGGTGCCAGCGGCAACCAGGACCGCGGCGGCGGCATCCTGTGCGTGGGCGGGGTCAGCCCGACGGTGCGGAACTGCCGCTTCGTGGGCAACCGCGCCAGCTTCGGCGGCGCCGCCGGCTACATCAACAACGGCGCCGCGCCGAGCTTCACCGACTGCAGCTTCGAGGACGGCGACGGCGGCTCCTTCGGCGGCGCCTTCGACATCGCGGCGGGCGGCGCGGTGCGCTTCGAGCGCTGCCGCTTCACCGGCAACACGGCGGCGCGGGCCGGCGCGCTCGAGATCTTCTCGAGCACGGGCGTGGTCGTGAACAACTGCCTGTTCACCGGCAACGTCGCCACCGGCTCGGGCGGCGGCGGCGGGCTGTGGATGGGCTCGGGCGGCGACCCGCGCGTGCGCGGCTGCACCTTCGTCGCCAACGAGTCGACCACGAACGCGGTGGCCGGGCTGCGCAACCAGGGCGCCACGGCGGCGACCGTGGCGAACTGCATCTTCTGGGACAACGTCGGGCCGGCGGGCGCGCAGGGGCCGGGCAACCAGGTCAACGCCGCGACGGTCGTCGACTGGTCGATCGTCGAGGGCGGCTTCGGCGGCACGGGCACCGGCAACTCCGCGGGCGACCCGGCCTTCGCCGACGCGCCCGGCGGCGACTTCAGCCTGACGAGCGCGTCGGCGGCGATCGACGCGGGCAGCAACGCGGCGCTGCAGCCGGGCACCACGCTCGATCTCGCGCTGAACCCCCGGCTCGCGGACGTGCTCGCCGTGGCCGACACCGGCTCGGGCACCGCGCCGATCGCCGACATGGGCGCCTTCGAGCTCCCCTCGGCCTGGGTCGAGCTCGGCAGCAGCCTCGCGGGCGTGGCCGGGCCGCCGGTGCTCTTCGCCAGCGGCACGCTCGAGACGGGCTCTCCCGGCACGCTCGGGCTCTCGAGCGCGGCGCCCTCGGCCTTCACGATGCTCTTCGTCTCGCTGAGCAGCGCGCCGCTGCCCTTCAAGTGCGGCACGCTCGTGCCGCTGCCGGCCGTGGCGAAGTTCCCGCTCTTCACCAACGGCGCCGGCGCGATCCCGCTCGGCTGGGCGAGCTGGCCGGGCGGGCTCTCGGGCCTGAGCGTGTACTTCCAGTACGCGATCCAGGATGCCGGCGCGGTGTGCGGCGTGGCGCTGAGCAACGCGCTGCGCGGCGACGTTCCCTAGACTCAGCCGCCGGGCGGGTCGCCGCCGGCCGGAGCCGCCTCGGCGGGCGCCTCGGTCTTCGCGGCCGCCGTGGGCTTGACCAGGATGTACGAGGCCCGCTCGCGCGGGAAGTAGGTCTTGGCCAGGCCCGAGAGCTGCTCGGTCGTGATGCCGCGGTAGTCGCTCTCGAGCGCGCGCAGCTCGTCGAGCACCTGCGGCCGCGACTGGCAGTTGTCGACGACCTCGCGCCAGAAGCTGTTCTCGCGCATCTGGTCGCGCACCTTGGCGAGCACCGGCTCGCGCTGGCGCTCGAGCTCGTCGGCGGTCACGCCGTCCTTGGCGAGCGAGTCGGTCACCCCCAGGCACGACTCGAGCAGCTTGGTCTCGGTGCCCGGCGCGCCGAAGGCCTGCACGACGGTGAAGCCGAGTCCGGGGAAGACGTCGTCGGCCTGGCTGCCGGCCTGCGGGCTGTAGGCGGCGCCGAGCTTCTCGCGCACCTCGACGCGCAGGCGGTCGGAGACCACGAGCGAGAGCAGGCTGAGCTGGCGGCGCTGCAGCGCGACGCGGCCGTCGGTGGTGGGGAGGGCGACGAAGAGCAGCGAGCGCGGCACCTCGGTCTCGACCGTGGCCTCCTGGTGCAGGCCCGGCACGAGCGAGACCTTGAGGCGGTCGGACACGTCGCGCGCCGCCTGGCGCTCGGGCAGGGCGCCGAAGGTGCGCGCCACCGCCGCCACGGCCGCGTCGACGTCCACGTCGCCCACGATCGAGACCTCGATCGGCCCGGTCGCGAGCTGCGGCCCGAGCCAGGCCTTGAGCTCGTCGAGCTGGACGCCCTCGAGCGCGGCCTGCGCCGGCAGGCCGAAGCGCGCGTCGCCGCCGTGCAGCGCCCGGAAGAACTGCGTCTGCAGCGGGCCGGTGACCTGGTGCGCGAGTTCCTCGAACTGCGGCCCGATCTGCTCCTGCACCTCGCGCAGCCCCTCCTCGCGCCAGCCGGGATGCATCAGGTAGGCGCAGGTCAGCTCGCACTGGAGCAACAGATCGTCGGCCGTCGTCGACTGGTCGAGCGTGAAGGCGTCCTCGGCCATGTTGAAGCTGACGCCCACCTGCTTGCCCGCGGTCAGGCGGCGCAGGTCGTCGGCGCTGTGCGCCTCGAGCCCCGACGGCACGAAGGCGCCGGCGCCGATGAACCCGACCGCCGCCTTGTCGGGCGGCAGCGAGAGCAGGCCCTGCCCGACGCGCGCGCGCACGAGCACCTGGCGCTCGCGGAAGTCGGTGGCCTTGACCGTCAGCCGCACGCCGTTGGCGAAGCGCACCTGCGTGAGATCGAGGTCCTCGACGTGCTTGCGCTCGGCGATCGCGCCGGCCGCGTCCGCCTTGCTCGCGTAGGCGAAGGCCGCAGTGCTCAGCTCGGGCGGCGCCTCGACCTCGGTCTTGCCGCTCTCGTCCCAGGTCTTGCGCAGCGCCTCGGCGCCGCCGGACTTGCTGAGGTCGAGGCCGCCGACGGCGGACAGGCGGAACGCGCCCTCGTTCCAGGCCTTGACGAGCGCGGCGTGGCAGCTCTCGAGCGTCAGCGCCCCGATGGCGGGCTTGAAGATCGCGCGGTCCGTGACCGCGTCGCTGGGAACCTCGCGCTCCTCGGCCGCGGCGAGGATCATCCCCACGACGGCGCTGCTGGGCCGCGTGGGCTCGCGCTCGACGGCCTCGTCGAGGGCGCGCAGCGCGTCGGCGCGCACCTCGTCGAGCTCGGCCTGCCGGAAGCCGTGCTCGAGCGCGCGGCGCAGCTCCTGCTCGCCGGCGGCGAGCGCCGCCTGCCACTTGGCCGGCTCGCACTCGATGGACAGCTCCTCGCCCTCGAGCACGCGCAGCCCGCCGGCCTCCTGCAGCGAGGCGCTCAGGAAGGGCGCGTCGGGCTTCTTGGCCAGCTCGCGGAAGCGCAGGTTGACCATGCGCCGCGCGAAGCTCACGGGCACGTCGCGCAGCGCCGTGGCCTTGGTGCCGGGCCGGTCGACCCAGGGCGTCAGCCGCTGCGCGCTGAGCGTCACGAGCGGGATCTCGCTGCTGTAGAAGCTGAACACGCCGCCGCGCGGCGCGGCGGGCCCCGCGGGCGGCGACGGTGCGGGCGCGTCCTTCGGCGCGGGGATGCCCGCGAAGAGCTCCTTGACCAGGTCGCTGGGGTCATAGGCGCCGAGGTCGCCGACGATGACGAGCGTCATGTTCTCGGGCCGGTACCACTTTCCATAGAAGGCGCGCTCGCTCTCCGCAGTGAAGCGCGCGCGCACGGCCTTGTCGCCGATGGGGATGCGCGTGGCGACGCGGCTGCCGGTGAACTGGTCCTTGAGCTCGGCGATCGCGGCGCGGAAGCCGGCCGAGTCGCGCTCGCGCTCCTCGCCGTCGATCACGCCGAGCTCGTCCGCGACCTCCTTGGGCTCGAGCAGCAGGCCGTGCGCCACGTCCGAGAGCATGGTCAGGCCCTCGCGGATCGTGTCCTCGTCGCTCGTGGGCATGTCGAGCTTGTAGACCGTCTCGCTGAAGCTGGTGGAGGCGTTCGTGTCGGCGCCGAAGGCCATGCCGTGCTTCTGGAACCACTCCACGAGCGTGCCGGCCTCGAAGTGCTCGCTGCCGTTGAAGGCCATGTGCTCGAGGACGTGCGCCATCCCCTGCTGGCTGTCGTCCTCGTTGAGGCTGCCGACGTCGACGTGCAGCCGCAGGTAGCAGCGCTTCTTGGGCTCGCCGTTGACCATCCACGCGTAGCGCAGGCCGTTGTCGAGCTTGCCGAAGTGGATGCGTGCGTCGGGCTTGATGTCGGAGGACTCGTGCTCCCAGGGGCGCGCCTGGCCGGAGGCGAGCTGGGCCGGCGCCCAGGGGCAGAGGGCCGCGATGAGGAGGGCGACGCGGACGGGCAGCGAGCAGACGGTCGACATGGCGGGACCTCGGGTCGGACGACGGCAGGGCGACACTCTAAGGCGTCGGATGCCCGAGGGGACAGTCCCCGACTACTTCGACCCGCCCTGCTGGAGCAGCGTGCAGGCCGGCTCGAGGCCGAGCTGGCAGGCCCGTCCGAGCAGCGCGCGCGACTGCTGCCCGTCGCGCGGGAAGCCGTTCTTGCCGTCGTAGAGGGCCGCCAGCCAGTAGCAGGCCTCGGCGTCGTCCTGCTGGGCCGCCGCGCTCAGCTGCTGCGCCGCGGCCACGAGGTCCTCGAGCGTGCTCTGGTCGCTGCGCACGAGCGCCTTGCTGGCGTCGAGGCTGCCGCGCGCCGCGGCTTGGCGGTAGAGGCCCAGCGCGCGCGCGGGGTCCTTCGGCCGCCCCTCGCCGGTCTCGTAGGCATAGCCGACGCAGTAACAGCCGTCGCCGAAGTCGCCCTCGGTGAGGCCGCAGTCGGGCTCGACCTCGTCGAGCGCGCGGCTCACCGCCTCCTTCGACTCGGCCAGGCCGGCCTTGAAGAAGAGGCGCAGCACGTTCACGCAGCCGCGCTGGCTGCCCAGCTCGCAGGCGCGCGCGAAGTCGAGCGCCGCCGCCTGCGGGTCGCGCGCGACGAGCCTGCCGTCCATGAGCAGGCTGCCCATCGCGTTGAAGGCCACGCCGTCGTCCTTGGCCATGCGCGTCTGGATCATCTTGAGCAGCTTGGGCCCCGCGCCGGGCTTGCCTTCGTCGAAGGCCTGCTTCCAGAAGGCGATCGAGCGGCCCTCGTGCGGCGCCTCGACGAAGCCGGTGCCGAGCATCGTGCCGAACAGCGCGGCCCAGCAGCCCATGTGCACCAGGTTGAGCCGCTTGCGCGGCAAGGCGCCTTCCCAGCGCGTGAGCCGCCCGAGCACGCCCGAGCTCGCGAAGCGGTCGATGGCCTGCACGCCCAGGTTGAGGAGCGGGATCGGCAGCAGCTTGTCGTAGAACTGCGGCGCGTCGAGCTGGCCGAGGACCCAGTACAGGATCCAGATCGCCACGCCGTAGAGCGCGCCGAAGATGACCTTGCCCAGGTTCGTTCGCGGCGAGGTCGAGGGGTCGGTCACGAGCAGGTGGAAGCCCAGGAAGACCGCGGCCGAGATGTTCGTGTCGACGAAGAAGTACAGCCCCGTGCGCGCGGTGTAGACCGCGTTGAGCACGTAGAGCATGGCGGCCGCCGCGAAGGTCATCAGCGTGACCTGGAAGAAGTACTGCACGATGAGGCCGAGGAGGAAGATCTCCAGGTAGATGTGCGGCGGCCGGAAGATCGTGGTCGCGATCTCGACGCCCCAGGTCTTGTCCGTGTTCATCGTGGCGATGAGCACGATCGAGAAGACCGAGAGCGTGAAGGCCGAGGGGTTGAAGATGTGCGTGAGGCGCCCCTCGCGCCGCCACTTGAGGAACTCCTTGCCCAGCGCGCCGAGCGCGACCAGGCCGAACTGCCAGGCGAACCAGTCGTCCTTGAACCAGATGAAGACGTTCGTGCTCAGGATGATCGGCAGCGGGCCGAAGCCGAGGAGCCACGCGCGGCCCCGGGTCCAGGAGAGCAGCGCGTCGAAGGTGTAGAGGAAGATGAGCTGCGCGAGGAACAGCGGGACCTGGTGGTAGACGTCGCGCCAGTACCAGCCCCAGTAGATGTAGACGCAGATCTGGACCGTCGACTGGATGTAGTGCTGCTTGCGCGGCTGCACGAGATCGATGCGGAAGCACTCGGGCAGGCGCTGCGCCGCGCGCGTCAGCCACGCGCTCCAGGCCGCGAGGAAGCCAGCGACCGCGACGAAGGTCCAGAGCAGGCGCGGGTTCTCGCGCACGCGCGGCAGCAGCAGGAAGGCGAGGAAGACCGCGCAGAGCGCGAAGGGCACGGCCGGGCCGACCTTCCAGCGCCGCAGGATGCCCGGCGGGACCGGCGCCGCGAGCGCGGGCCCGATGCGCGGGGCCATCGTGTCGGGTGAGGTCGTCGTCGCCATGTCGCCGGAGCCGGCGCCCGCGCTCCGCGAGGCGAGCACCGCGCGGTGATCCTCGGCGGCGGAGACGATCCGGTCAACCGCGCGTCCGGCGGACGGCGCGTGCGTAAGTCCTATGTGCCGGTGCGGCGGTTTCCTAACCTCTGGGCGGCCGACATGACCACCGCCGAGGAGACACCGCTCGCCGCCCGCCCGGAGGCCGCCCTGCTGCAGCGCATGCAGGCGGCCGCCGCGCTGCTCGAGGAGCTCATCGCCGACCGCGGGCTGCTCGCCGCCGCGCCGCCCGACGTGCGCCGGCGGCTGCTCGACGCGGCCGCGCGGGTCTTCAACCCGGACGTCGCCGCGCGGCGTCGGCTCGTCAAGGCCACGGCGCGGCGCCGCAAGGCCGACCGCGTCGCGCGCGAGGAGCGGGTCTTCGCGGCGACCGGCATCCGCACCCTGCGCCGGCGGCCCGTGTTCACGACGCCCGACGTCTTCCCGCCGGCGGGCTTCGACCCGGCGGCCGCCGAGCCGCTCGAGCCCAAGCACTGCTACGTCTGCAAGCGCCACTACACCGAGCTGCACGCCTTCTACGACCAGCTCTGCCCGCCCTGCGCCGCGCTCAACTTCGCCAAGCGCACCGAGCTGGCCGACCTGCGCGGCCGCGTCGCGCTGCTGACCGGCGGGCGCGTCAAGATCGGCTACCAGGCCGGCCTCAAGCTGCTGCGTTGCGGCGCGCGGCTCCTCGTGACCACGCGCTTCCCGCGCGACGCGGCGGCCCGCTACGCGCGCGAGCCGGACTTCGCCGGCTGGGGCGACCGCCTCGAGATCTTCGGCCTCGACCTGCGCCACACGCCGAGCGTCGATGGCTTCTGCCGGGTGCTGCTCGAGCGCGGCGGGCGGCTCGACTTCATCGTCAACAACGCCTGCCAGACGGTGCGCCGGCCGCCGGAGTTCTACGAGCACATGCTCGCGGCCGAGGCCGCGTCGCTGGCCGCGCTGCCCGAGCCCGCGCGCCGGCTGCTCGGCGCCTACGAGGGGCTGCGCGGCGACCGCCTCGTGCTGGCCGACGCGCTCTCCGGCCTGACGCACGCGCCCGAGCTCTCGCAGCTGGCGCTCCTGGCCGACGAGCAGGCCGCGCGCCGCCACCTCTTCCCCGCGGGCCGCCTCGACCAGGACCTGCAGCAGGTCGACCTGCGCGGGCGCAACTCGTGGCGCCTGCTGCTGGCGGAGGTGCCGGCGGTCGAGCTGCTCGAGGTCCACCTCGTCAACGCGATCGCGCCCTTCGTGCTCAACGCGCGGCTCAAGCCGCTGCTGCTGGCGACCCCCGAGCGCGACAAGCACATCGTCAACGTGTCGGCCGTCGAGGGCCAGTTCTACCGCCGCTGCAAGACGACGCGGCACCCGCACACGAACATGGCCAAGGCGGCGCTCAACATGATGACCCGCACCGCCGCCACCGACTACGTGGGCGACGGCATCCACATGAACAGCGTCGACACGGGCTGGGTGACCGACGAGGACCCGGTCGAGATCGCGGCGCGCAAGACGGCCGAGCACCGCTTCCACCCGCCGCTCGACGTCGTCGACGGCGCGGCGCGGATCGTGGACCCGATCGTCTCCGGCTTCAACACCGGCGTGCACGTGTGGGGCCAGTTCCTCAAGGACTTCGCCCCGACGGACTGGTGAGGGGGGTCGCGGTGCGCGCGCTCAGTCGAGCGCGTGGCCGCAGTAGCGGCACAGGCGCGCGGCCCGCTTGATCGTCTCGGCGCAGCGGGGGCAGGTCCGCGTGTCGGCGTCCGTCGCGACACCGGCCCCGGCCGGCGCGCCGACCGGACCCGCCGCGCCCGAGGGGCCCGCGGCGGGCGGCGGCGCCGCGCCCAGCCGCGCCTGCCGCTCCTCGATCAGCTCCTTGATGCGCCGCGCGTCGCCCTTGGCGTGCCCGTGGCTCTGGATCGGGTCCCGGCCGCCGCTCGACTCGATGCACAGCTCCGACCAGATCAAGCCGGTGCGGATGAGCACCGAGGCCACGTTGCGGATGTGGATGCTCTCCTCGCTCAGCGTGAGCCACGAGCGCTTGCGCCGCATGACCGACTGCTCGCCGACGACGATCCGCGTCGGGAACAGCAGGTTGCCGCGGGTCCAGCGGCTGGCCACGAAGCTCTCGGCGTCCATCGCAGAACTCCTCCGCAGGCGGTCACGGTAGCGCACGGGCGGCGCCTTCCGAGGCCCGTGGCTCGCCGCCGCCCGCCCGGCGACAATCGCACGCGTGGGCAGCTTCCTCTACGGCACGTCGAGCTGGTCGGAGCCCTCGTGGGTGGGGCCCTTCTACCCGCCGGGCACCGAGCCGGCCGACTTCCTGCGGCTCTACGCCGAGCACTTCCGCACGGTCGAGGCCGACGTGACCTACTACCGCGTCCCCGACGAGCGCCTCGTCGACGGCTGGACGCGCCGCACGCCCGAGGGCTTCGTGCTCTCGGCCAAGTTCCCGCGCTCGATCGTGCACTGCGGCGCGGGACCGCAGCCCGACGCGAGCCGGCTGCTCGTGCTCGAGCACTGCGCGCAGGACCTGGCCGCCTTCCTCGGCGCGATGGGGCGGCTGGGCCCGCGCTGCGGGCCGCTCGTGCTCCAGTTTCCGTACTTCAACCGCACGAGCTTCACCGAGCGCCGGCCCTTCCTCGAGCGGCTCGACGCCTTCCTCGGCCGGCTGCCCGCGGACTTCCGCTACGGCGTCGAGCTGCGCAACAAGGCCTGGATCGACGAGGAGCTGTGCGCGCTGCTCAAGCGCCATCGTGCGGCGCTCGTGCTCGTCGACATGAGCTACATGCCCCACCCGGCCGAGCTCGCCCGCCGCCTCGACCTGGTCACGACCGACTTCCTCTACGCGCGGCTCATCGGCGACCGCAAGGCGGTCGAGGCCGTGACCCAAACCTTCGACCGGCCGGTCCTGGACCAGGAGCCGCGGCTGCAGGCCTGGGCCGGGCTGCTGGCCAGCCTGCGCGAGCGGGTCGATCGCGGCTTCATCTACGCCAACAACCACTACGCCGGGCACGCGCCCGCCACGGTCCGCCGGCTCATGGAGCTGACCGGCGACTGAGCGGGCGGCGGGACGCGGGCGCGGCGCGACCGTGTTAGGATTTGCACGCGTCCCGAGCGCCGGCCCTCTCTCCGGCGCACATCCCGCGCCCCGTCGAGGTGCATCGATGCGTCGCAGCCTCCTCTCTCTCCGCCTGCCGCTCGCGGCGGCGCTCTTCGCCCTGGCCGCCGCGGCGCCCGCGCCGGCGCAGATCTCCACGACCTACTTCCTCGGCGCCAACTACGGCACCAAGCCGCGGACCGACCCGCTCTACCCCGAGAACGCCTTCGACCTCTACTATCCGCTCGGCGGCTGCCCGCTCGGGCCCGGTTGCGCGAACACGACCTACCCGGTGGTGGTCTTCATCCACGGCGGCAACTCGAACGCGCCGAGCTCCGGTCCCTCGTCGCTCTCGCCGCTCAACGTGTCGATGCTGAGCGCGGGCTTCGTCGTCGTGCTGCCGAGCTACCACGTCATCGACGTGGACGCGGGCGACGACTACCAGCTCGCCGCCGCCGACCTCACCCGCGTCGTGCAGTACCTGCGGCGCTTCCACGCGATCCTCAACATCGATCCCGACCGCGTCTTCGCGCTGGGCCACTCGGGCGGGGGCTTCTACTCCTACTACCTCGGGCTGAACGCCGACGCCCAGGAGCTCGCGTCGCCCGACCTCGTCGAGCGCGAGTCGAGCCGCCCCAACTTCGTCGTCGCCTGGGGGGCGGCGACGGACTGGAGCTGCATGGACCTGGACAACCCGCTCACGAACCCGGTCCTGCTCGAGATGTTCCAGGTCACCCAGATCGACGACGCGATCAACGCGAGCTCGCCGACGTACTGGCTCCAGAACCCCGAGCTCTACGGCCGGTCCTTCACGCCCCCGATGTGCCTGGTCTACAACTTCCAGCAGCAGGGCACCTGCGGCTTCATCACCGACTTCCACGACGGCTACTTCGGCACGCTCATGTACTCGATGATCACGCGCTTCTGCGGCGGCGCCGGGATCGGCGAGTCGGTGTGCACCGAGTCGGTGCTGCTCGACTCCAACGCCGACACGAGCGTCGTGATCCAGAACGTCGTCGCCTGGATGGTCGCCAAGGCCTTCCCGTAGGCGCACCGCGGCGGTTAAGCTCGGCGTCGCGCGGGTGGCCCTGGGACCGCCCGGCACACGCACGTCGTCGAGGTGTCCGCCATGACCAAGGGCCTGGATCGTCGCAAGGAAGACAAGAAGAAGCCGGCCAAGACGCCGAAGGAGAAGCGCGCCGAGAAGGCCGCCAAGCGCGCCGCGCGCGGCTACTGACCGCCGGCTCGCGGTCCGCCCGCCGTCGCCGCGCGCCTTGACTTGGCGGACGCCGCGTGCAAGCATCGCCGCCCGTTCGAGTGGCAATCGTTGTCCACTCAATGCTCCAGGAGCTTGCGAGATCGCCGCAGTCCAGTCGGTCCTCGCGCGCTCCGGAGCGCATCGCCGGTCACGGCCGGTCGGTCCCGAGTGTGGGCCGTCCCCGAGCTG
>Ga0111538_10001716_pt1 | contig 30776 bp, 23 predicted proteins | sample SoiMethybrSBSTD1_FD_79669 | JGI IMG/M metagenome (GOLD analysis project Ga0111538, IMG submission 79669) | Bulk soil microbial communities from a Populus tree surrounding site in Tennessee, USA - Soil MetaG P. TD hybrid SBSTD1 (version 2)... | ecosystem: Environmental > Terrestrial > Soil >... | reverse complement strand
GGTGGAATACAACGACCTGTTGCGCGACACGGGCTGGCAACCATTGGGCGCGCCGGTGACCGCGATTGGTTCCAGCATCACCATCAACGACAACGTTGGCGCGCAACCCCAGCGCTTCTATCGAATTCGGCTCCTCGATTGACGAGCCTGCTCGCTCGCACAATGGACATGGGTGTGCGACCGTATTGTCGCAGAGGTAATCGCCGCATATCGCAGCGCGAAGCCCACTGCTATTGCAGGAGGTTGGATGAATGACAGATACGGCGCGCCGGAACGAATGACGGTTGTCATCGCAGAAGATGATGACGATGACATCGATCTGCTCCAGAGAGCCCTCGCGAGCATCTCCTGCGAGCACACGATCAAAATTGTTCGCGATGGCCAGGAGGCGCTCGATTATCTGCGAGGTGCCGGCCAGTACGAGGATCGATTTGCCTTCCCATTTCCAGACGTGCTGTTGATCGATCTCAAGATGCCTCGTGTCAGCGGGCTCGAGGTCCTTTGGTGGCTGAGCAAACATCCCGAATGCAATGTTCTTCCGACCATTGTTTTTAGTACCTCGAGCCTCGATTCGGACATCAAGCGCTCCTACGAACTCGGCGCGAGCGCTTACTTCGTAAAGCCGATTGGCTTCGAACAGCTCAAAGGCATTCTGCGCAGCACCTTCGAGTTCTGGGGCAAATGTGTGAAACCTCCCCTCCCGCAAAAGTGCGCCGACTGATCCGCTTTACACTCCGCTTACACACCGCACGCTCGTTCCATGGCAGGATGGCAACATGAAAATAATGCGTGCTACCATCCTCACGGTTGCCGTTGCGACGTCGAATGTCTTCGCCTGCGGCGATTATCAATCACTGAAGACTCCACGGGACCTCGCTCTCGCCGCGGCTTCGGACAATGGCCTTCGTGCCGGCGTTGCGATCAAACGATTGCGCGCGCTTGGCCGTGAAGGCTTCGATGCTCTGCTCGCGGCCCACGCCGGCGCCCTCGCGAACCCCGCGCAACTCGACCCCAAACTTCGCTATGCGATGGATCTTGTCGCCGCCCAGCGTGACGCCCATGCCTCGCGGCTCTTCTGGCACACTGATCTCGAGCAGGCCAAAGCCGAGGCGCAAAAGCTTGGCCGCCCCATTCTCTCCTTGCGTCTGCTCGGCCAGCTCGACGAAGAGTTCAGTTGCGCCAACAGCCGTTACTTCCGCACCGCGCTTTATCCCAACAAGGAGATCAATGAAATTCTGCGCGATGATTTTGTGCTGCATTGGGAATCCGTTCGGCCTGTCCCGCGCATCACCATCGACTATGGCGATGGCCGCAAACTCGAACGCACCATCACCGGCAATAGCGCGCACTACGTGCTCGCGCCCGACGGCCAGCCGATCGACGCGCTCCCCGGATTGCTCGGTCCGAAAGCGTTCGTGCGAGAACTGCAAGCCGCGACGGAGCTGCATCGACGATATCTCGCCGTGGACGATGCAGATGCGCGAAGAGCGTTGCTGCGCAACTACCATTCAAAGCGACTCGCCTCGTCGCTAAGTGATTGGATGAGTGATCTGCAGAAGGTCCGCGCGAGCGTCAACCATCCTCAGAAGCTTACCCATGCCGCGCTCGTGGCGCAGACCACCACGGAAGATTGGAAGGCAATCGCACAACTGCATCGCGATGACGCTCGGCTCGATAACGACAGCAAGGCCTTGATGCGTCTCAAGAATCCCGCGCCGCGCGCCGCAGAGGCGGGCCAGATCGCTGTCTCGAAGCGCGCCTTCGAGGACCCCATGCTCCGCGCAATGCGGGAGTTCGAGGGGTCGATGGCGGAGGACAGCGTGCGGAACCGTTACGACCTGCACACGCAGATCCATGAATGGTTCGCTCAAGGCGCTCCGCAGACGAGCGCCGTCGCGCAGCTTAATGAGTTGGTCTATGCGCGGTTGTTTCTCATGCCGAGTTGGGATCCGTGGCTGGGCCTGCGACCCTCGAACGCGTACTCGGGCCTCGAATCCGACGGAGCAACTCTGGCCAGCTCGGTTCCGGCCAGGTAAGATCGCACAAAATCTCTCGCAAGCACTGGTTCGCTTTTAGGCCGGTGCTTTTGATTTGCTGGCATAAAAGGCGCTTCGCACGCGCCTGTGGAAGCGCAACTTGCTGCGAAACCGGAGCCGTGTGCCCTCGACACGCCGGCTTCCTCCCACGGCTTTGGCGAGCAGGTTTGTACTCCATTAATCGAAGTTTCTGTCGTCATCCCCTGCCTCAACGAAGCCGACACGATCGCCGTCTGCATCGAGAAGGCGCAACGTGCGCTGAAGGAGCACGACATCCGGGGCGAAGTCGTGGTGGCGGACAATGGCAGCACTGACGGGTCGATCGAAATCGCGAAAGGGCTGGGCGCGCGCGTGGTCAATGTCCCGACTCCCGGTTACGGCTCCGCCTTGATGGGCGGCATCGAAGCGGCGCTGGGCCGCTACATCATCATGGGTGACGCGGACGACAGTTACGATTTTTCCGAGTTGCCCAAGTTCGTGGAAAAGCTGCGCATGGGTTACGACCTCGTGCAGGGTTGCCGCCTGGCGTCAGGGGGAGGCGTGGTCAAACCGGGCGCCATGCCGTTCTCGCACCGCTGGTTCGGCAATCCGTTCTTTTCGCTTTTGGTACGTCATTGGTTTCGCGCGCCGATCCACGATGTGTACTGCGGCATGCGCGGCTTCAGCAAAACTCTGTATGAGAGTTTAGGCCAGCGTTGCACGGGGATGGAGTTCGCGACGGAGATGATTATCAAGTCGAGTCTCCAAGAATGTCGCATCGCGGAGGTGCCGATTACATTGTGGCCCGATGGACGCAAGGCGCATCCTCCACATCTAAAAACGTTTCGAGACGGTTGGCGCACCCTGCGTTTTTTTCTGATGTCGAGCCCGCGCTGGCTGTTCCTCATGCCGGGAAGCATCCTCGGCTGGCTCGGCGTCATCGGCTACATCGTCGCATTGCCCGGTATGACGATTCGCGGCGTGACGTTTGACGCGCATACGCTGTTGTTTGCGAGCATGTTTATCATGTGTGGATACCAGGCGGTTTTGTTCGGCGTGCTCGCGAGGACCTTTGCGATCACCGAAGGCCTCTTGCCGGAAGACCGGCAGCTCACCCGTTTGTTCAAGTTCATAACGCTCGAAAAGGGTTTGATTGCCGCGGGCGCCAGCATGCTCGTGGGCGCTGTTCTCCTGATCTGGGCAATTCAAACGTGGGTCGCTGCCCGCTTTGGACCGCTCGACTACGCCGTGACGATGAGACTTGTCGTGCCGGGAGCTACCCTCGTCGCACTCGGATTTCAAACCGGGCTTGCGAGTTTTTTCATCAGCCTTCTCGGGCTGCGCCGAAAATAAGATGCTCGAACGCGTCCATGGCCAATATGTTCACCGGCGTCGCGTCAAAGTCCTGGCGCGTCACATCGCGGAAATTCTGCCGTTCGGCGCGACCGTTCTCGACGTTGGGTGCGGCGATGGCCGGTTGGCCCGTCTGATCATGCAGCGCCGGCCCGACCTTTCCATCAAAGGCGTCGATGTCCTGGTCCGGCCTGAAACCGAAATTCCGGTCAGTGCTTTTGACGGCGCGACGCTCCCGTTCGAGTCTGCCAGTGTTGATGTCGTCATGTTCGTCGATGTCTTGCATCACACCAACGATCCCATGGTTTTGTTGCGTGAAGCTGCCCGCGTGGCGCGCACGGCGGTCCTGATCAAGGACCACACCGATCAGGGATTGTTTGCCAACGCGACGCTTCGCTTCATGGACCAGGTCGGCAATCGCAGGCACGGCGTCGCGCTGCCGCACAATTATTGGAAGCGCTCGCAGTGGGACCGCGCCTGGCGCGAGTTGCAGTTAACTCCCGCAGTCAGCAAAACCCGGTTGGGTTTATATCCGTTCCCCGCGAATCTCCTTTTCGAGCGCAGCCTCCACTTCGTGACGTTGCTGCGCACGGCGAGCAAATCCGTCCTTGCAGCAGACGAGGTAACGAGTCTCTAACGAATGTCTACCATCGCGTCCACCAACACCCTCGCCCCGAGTCCGTGGGAAGCGGCCTATCTCAGGTTCGAAACCCCGGACCAGGAGATCCGCAAGTTCGTCAAACGACTCGCGGAATTGGGTGCTCATCAATGGCCGCGCGAGGGTCATGTCGTCGAGCTGTTTTGCGGCAGGGGTAACGGATTGCGAGCATTGGCGCAGCTGGGCTTCACAAATATCGAAGGGATCGATCTGTCCCCGGCGCTCGCGGCGCAGTACTCCGGCCCGGGAAAAGTTGTTGTTGGTGATTGTCGCAAATTGCCCTATGCCGATGAAAGCAAGGACGTGCTCATCGTTCAGGGCGGCCTGCATCACCTGCCGAGCCTTCCTGCCGACCTCGAAGCTGCCCTCGCCGAGGCGCGCCGAGTTCTCAGGCCCGGGGGATTGTTCTGCGCCGTGGAGCCGTGGCTCACTCCGTTCCTGTCTGTCGTCCACACAATTTGCGAGATCCGCGTCGCGCGGCGTCTTTCCGGCAAGCTCGACGCCCTCGCCACGATGATCGATCACGAGCGGCAAACCTACGAACAGTGGTTGCGACAGCCGCAAGTGGTTCTCGATCTCCTGCGCAGATTTTTCGTCCCACAACGGCAGTTCCTCTCCTGGGGTAAGTTGTATTTCATCGGTCAAAAGACCTGAGAACGAGCGCGCGGCTCATTTGATTCGCGGCTTAGAACTTGCTCTAGGGCGACGCGTCTTCGCAATGCGAAGCGCCCTAACATGAAAACTAACGTTTTTTCGAGCATTAGTGTGGTTTTGGCAGCATTCGTGTTATCCGGATTTTCCGGCCAAGCCCTGGTGATTGGCGACACGGCCGGGACGTGGCGGGTGATTAATTTTTCGATGCCCAACCGCTTGACGGTACAGAGAGACTCGCATGGCATCGTCACAGGTATCAGCGAAGCCAATAATTTTGAGAGATCGACCGGTTCCATCACCGTGCAGCCCAATGGCTCCTTCTCAGGTTCGGTGCCTGATCCAGTGTCGGGCACGGTGGCATTGGGCGGCCAGGGCGAACTGCTCCTCAATGCCAACAGCGCCGACGGGTCGCAGACTCTGACCTTTCACATCAATCGCACGGCCGACTTCATGGCAACGTGCAAGACCGAGTCGGAGGGTTTTAGTGATTTGATCCTCGCCTTGCGTTCGCCTGCTGCGTTGCAAGCCAGTGAACTTGCCGGACGATGGAACGCGACTGCGTTCAAGACACCGTACCGATTGGTGCTGGAAAGGAATTCGTCGAACCAGGTCATCAACATCCGCGGCCTCGACTCGTTCGAGGTCTTTGGCGGAACAATGACGATCAATGCAAACGGCACGATGAGCGGCCAAATGGGGAACGCCTTCACCGGCACGATCGACAGCACGGCCAACGGATTGGTGAACATCACCGTTGATAGCGGTGAAGGTCCGCAACCGCTCACTCTGTTCATCAACGCGAGCAAGGATGTCATGGCTTTGCTCGAAGCGCATTACGACGCGAACGATAATCACCAGGAAATCATGATCTTCCAGAAAGCGCCCACAAACAACGTGGTCAGCGACCTGGCGGCCCACTGGCGCATTGTTACCTTCGATGCGCCGAGGATGACGCAGGTCAGAGATGGTTTCGGACGCGTGACGGGCCTCGGAGGGTCGAGTTCGTTCCAGGCCCTCCGGCAGAGCCTTGTCGCAGGGTATGACGGTTTCTTTGTTGCGCAAGTTGGCGGCGTTGCCACCGGCACCTTGACTCCCGCCCCTTCCGGGCTCGTGACCCTGAGCGTGCAATCGGAGGACGGTCCCGACACGTTCAGCTTCCAACTCAATAGCAGCCAAACGCTCCTGTCGTCCTCGCGCGACATCGGAGATGGCTACGAATTGCTTTTGGTCACGAAATCGGCGCCGCCGCCCGGACCTGTCCGCGATTTTGGATTCGTAAGCATGCCCGTGGGCAATGATCTCCGGCTGCAATGGGCCGCCATGACCAACGGCGGATTGCAAGCGAGCACGAACCTGACGAGCTGGCAGACGATCTCCAACACAATTGGACAGCATTCCTACACTGTCCCTGCAAGCGGCCCGGCGGTGAACTTCTACCGCGCGGTGGAACTCACGCCCTGATTTTCGTGCCAAGAACTGTTGTGGCTGCCAGGTAGCCGCACATGCCGTGCACACCGCCCCCTGGAGGCGTGGAACTGGAGCAGATAAAAATCCTGGGGTTCGGCGTAGTGTAGGGATTCCAGCGCGCCGTGGGCCTGAAAAGGAATTGCCAAAGGCTGTTGGCCCCGCCGCTAATATCGCCACCGATCATCGCCGCATTGTGCGTTTCGAGTTGCGCCGGGCTGATGGTGTGGCGCGCGAGAATGCGGTCGCGAAAACCGGGAGCGAAACGTTCGACTTGCGCTTCGATGCGCGCGGTCATGTCTTCCGTGCAGCTGTTTGGCACGTGGCAATACGCCCATCCGGTATGTTTGCCCGCGGGGCTGCGAGTGCTGTCGAAGACTGATTGCTGCGCGAGAAGCACGAAGGGTTTTTCGGTCGCGATTCCGCGCGCCACTTGCGCTTCGGCGTGAGCGATTTCCTCGTAGGTTCCGCCAATGTGAAGCGTTCCGGCGCGGGCGCACTCCGGATTTTTCCAGGGGATCGCCCCCTCCAGCGCCCAGTCCACTTTGAAAATGCCGGGCCCGCGTTTGAAGCGCGTGAGCCGCGCGCGATAGCTCGCTGGCAAAGTCTCACCGCAGATCGACGCGATCTGCTGCGGGTTCAGGTCAAACAAAATCGCCTTCGTGGGCGGAAGCTGGTCGAGCGCGGTCACGCGACGTCCCAGTTCCAGCACGCCGCCACACTCCGTGAAATGCCGCACCAGCGCATTCGTGATTTCCTGCGAACCACCTTGAACGACCGGCCAGCCAACGACGTGAGCAGAAAGCGCGAGTACCAGGCCAAATGATGCTGTGCCGGGCCGACCCAGCGCCAAAATCGAATGCGCGGCGCAACCGCCGAAAAGGGCGCGCGCCTTTGCGCCCGCGAAACGACTGCGCACGAGCGATTCGCAAGAGCGCAATCCGGTGAGCCCAAAGCGGAACTTGCTCCAGGGACGACGCGCGCTGAACCACATCGGCTCGAGAAGCGATTCGATGAACTCCCGGTTTGCGAAGGGACGCATTAACTTCGCCCACGCGGCCCCCTCTGCACCCAACTCCGCACAGGTCTTGTCAATCGATTTGTACAGCAGGGCGGCCTGCCCATCTGCCAGTGGGTGAGCCATGGCGATCTCGGGTGACACGTATTTGACTCCGAGCTGTTCGAGTCCGATCTCTCGAAAAGCCGGTGACAACGCAGCCATTGGGTGCACGGCCGAACAGATATCATGAACGAATCCGGGAAGCGTGAATCGGGCGGAGCGGCAACCACCGCCGGGTGTATCGGCAGCTTCCAGCAGGAGAACCGTTCGTCCGGCTCTGGCCAGCATGATGCCGGCGACGAGCCCGTTAGGACCGCTGCCAACGATTACCGCGTCGTAACTACGTTGCCCATCCGCCATGAATCAGCACTACAATTAACGGCGAAGGACGATTGGCAAGCGGGTTCCGGCGTTGTCAAACAAGTGTTTCGTTTGTAGTACTTGCTTGATAAGGCGTCGGGACTTTCGATCCCTTGCTTCGAGAAATCCGTGGTTAAGCGTTGCAAACTGGGGGCCGGAAACGGTAGACTATCGAATCGCCGGAAAAGTTTGTACCCGAAGTACTTGGAATAGACGGCCTTCCGCTGGCGTCTAACGGGATTAGTTGTTTCTAATTACATGAACGGGCTTCTGAAATTGGGCAGATGGGCGCTCCTGGCCAGCGTTCCGCTTTTGGGTTTCGCGGCCGAGTCAAAAAAAGAGGGCGGCGCGACGGAAGTCGTCCCCCCGCCAATGCCAGGCATTAAGTCGCTGCACATCGAGCCTTCATCGCTCACGCTTAAGCATGGCCGGGATGAGCGACGAGTGCTCGTCCTGGGCAAGACCGATTCCGGAAAGTTGATCGACTTGACCTCGACGGCGGTTTTGAAGCCCGAGACACCGGCAGTGGAGGTCGGCGCGGAGAAGTACATTCATGCGAAGTCGAAGGGCGAAGGCGTGATCAGGATTTCGGCGGCAGGCAGGGAGGCGAAGCTGCCTGTCAAGGTGGAGGAGGCCGCCATGCCGCCAGTGCGGTTTGTGCGCGACGTCGAGCCGCTTCTGAGCAAAGTCGGTTGCAACGCCGGGACGTGCCATGGCTCCGCGAAGGGCAAGAACGGTTTCAAGCTGTCGTTGCGCGGGTACGATCCGGAGTTCGATTACCAGGCGTTGATCAACGATTTGTCGGGGAGGCGGTTTGATCGCGTGAATGTGGACGAGAGCTTGATGTTGCTCAAACCAACCGGCGACGTGCCTCACGAAGGCCGCCAGGTGATCAAGCCGAAATCACGCGAGTATCAGTTGATTCGCGATTGGATCGCGGAAGGCGCCGCTTACGAAGAACCCTCGGCCGGCCGCGCGAACAAAATCGAGATTTTGCCGAGCGAAGTAGAAATGGACCTGCCGAGGCGCACGCAGGAATTGCTCGTGATCGCCAGTTACGCCGACGGAAGCACGCGCGATGTGACCCGCGAAGCGATTTTCGACAGTAGCAATTCCGACGTGGCGCAAATCAAAGCGAACACCATCAAGGCGGTGCGCCGCGGCGAGGCGGCCATTTTGGTTCGTTATGAGGGCCTCTATTCAGCGCGCCAGGTCACGGTCATGGGCGATCGCAGCGGCTTCGAATGGGTGCAGGTGCCTGAATATAACTACATCGACAAACACGTGCACGCGAAGTTGAAGCGGATGAAGATCCTGCCTGGCGACATGTGCACCGACGCCGAGTTCGTGCGCCGCGTTTACTTCGATTTAACGGGCCTGCCGCCGACGATTGACGTGGCGCGTGCGTTTATCGAGGACGAGACGGACAGTCGCGCCAAGCGTGAAAAGCTCATCGACGAACTCATCGCGAGCAAAGATTTCGTGAAGAATTGGGCCAATCGCTGGGCGGACTTGCTGCAATGCAGCAGTGAAAGCCTGGGCCAGAAGGGCCTGTGGATGTTTCGGAACTGGATCGAGCAATCGGTCGCCGAGAATAAGCCCTACAACAAGATGGTTCGCGAATTATTGACCGCGGAGGGCAGTTGCTATGAGAACCCCGCAGTCAATTATATGCGCGTCCTGCGCGAGCCCGGCAAGATCACCGAAGACGTGAGCCAGACGTTCCTGGGCGTGCGTTTCAACTGTAACAAGTGCCACGATCACCCCTTCGAGAAGTGGACCCAAAACCAATACTACCAATTTGGCGCGTACTTTGCGCAGGTCTCGATCAAGCGCGGATTCCTCGGTAAGGAAGTGATTCGCAATAATACGGGTGATAACACCCCCGTGACCGGCGAGGAAATTGTCTATCGCAATTATGCCGGTGGCGAAGTGAAGCATCCTAAGACTGATATGGCTGTAGCGCCCAAAGTCCCATTTGGCGTCGCCCAGGCTGTCGGCGAGGACCGCCGAGATGCGTTCGTCGATTGGCTCACGTCGAAGGACAATCCGCTCTTCGCAAAATCGATGGCGAACCGCGTGTGGAGTTATTTTCTCGGCAAAGGGATTATCGATCCGGTCGATGACATTCGCGCGAGCAATCCACCGAGCAATCCCGAGTTGCTGGACGCATTGACCGAGGATTTCGTGAAGGGTGGTTTCGATACGCGCAAGCTGATGCGGACGATTTGCCTGTCGCGCACCTATCAACTCTCGATCGTCCCAAATAAATGGAATGAAGATGATCGCGTGAATTTCTCGCACGCCTTGCCGCGGCGGCTCAGCGCCGAACAGATGTATGACGCGGTCATGATTGCGACCGGAACGCGCCCGAATTTCAACGGATTGCCCCAGGGCATGCGCGCTGCCGAAGCGCCCGATGGCAACGTCAAGGGCGACGATTTCCTCGCTTTGTTCGGGCGCCCCAAACGAATGTCCGCCTGTGAATGTGAACGCACCTCGAACATCACCCTCTCGCACGCGTTGAGCATGATCAACGGCGTGACCATCAGCGACGCTGTTAACAAGAGCGACAGCCGGATTGCGAAGATCGTTCAAGCGAACGAGGACGACAAAAAAGTCATCGAAGAAATTTATCTGGCGTGCCTGAACCGTTTGCCCAGCGAGAAGGAGCTCGCGGCGATTGACCTGACGAAGGGACCGAGACTGGAAGTGGCACAGGACCTGGCGTGGGCGTTGATCAACAGCCCGGCCTTCCTGTTTAATCGATAGGGAAAATTATGATCTCAATACCTGGAAAACCTGGCAGCACCTGCGATGGATTCAGCAGGCGCGAATTCTTGCGCGTAGGCGGAGCGGGCATCATGGGCATCAGCCTCGCGGACATCCTGCGCTTGCAGGCCGCCGCCAGCACCGCGCCCGACGCCGCCAAGGCGAAGCACGGTTGGGGCAAAGCCAAATCGGTCATCCTTGTCTTCCTCCAGGGCGGACCGAGCCACCTCGACATTTGGGACCCCAAGCCTGACGCGCCGTCAAACGTGCGCGGCGAATTCAAGCCCATCAAATCGAACGTGCCGGGAATCTGGCTCAGCGAAACCATGCCGCTGCTCGCGAAGCAGATGGACAAGGCGACGTTGATTCGCTCCATGAGTTACACGCCGGCCGGCCTCTTCAATCACACTGCCGCGATTTATCAGTTGATGACGGGTTACACTCCCGACCGCGTCTCGCCCTCCGGCCAGCTCGAGCCGCCCGCGGCCAACGATTTCCCGCACGCTGGCTGCCAGATTTCACGGTTGAAACCGCCAGAGGTCCCGATGCTGCTGTTCGTGATGCTGCCGCGGCCGTTGCAGGAGAGCAACGTCATCGGCAAAGGCGGCACCGCCGGTTTCCTCGGCGCAGCCTTCGATCCGTATTATTTTTATCAGGACCCGAACGCCGAGATTAAGCTCGACGACCTCACGATGCGCAAAGAGGTCTCGAAGGAGCGCCTGGACCGACGCGCGAGTTTGCTGAAGCAGGTCGAAGCGGCGATGCCCGAGATGGAGAAGGCCGTTGCCAGCTATGCGCTCGATACGTATTACCAGAAGGCGTTTGACCTCGTGTCGTCGGGACGCGCGCGCAACGCCTTCGATCTCACCCAGGAACCCGCCAAGGTGCGCGACCGTTATGGGCGCCACACCTTCGGCCAGGGTCTCCTTCTGGCGCGGCGCTTGATTGAGGCCGGCACGCGATTCGTTCAGATGAATTGGCCCGCCGTGGCCAATGGCAACCCGATGGTTGATGCCTGGGACACCCACGCGGCCAATTTCGGTCCGCTGAAAAACTTGCACTGCCCGAAACTGGACAGTGGCTTGTCGGCGTTGCTCGAGGACATGGACGAACGAGGCATGCTCAAAGAAACGCTGGTGATCGCGATTGGCGAATTCGGACGCTCGCCGCGACTTGGTGTCAGCACCTCGGGCAACGGCAATGCGCCCGACGGACGCGACCATTGGCCATATTGCTACACGGCGCTGGTTGCCGGCGCGGGCATCCGGCGTGGAGCGTTGTATGGAAAATCCGACGCGACGGGGTCGTCGCCGGTGGAAAATCCTGTGCACCCGGTGCAAATGCTGGCGACGGTTTATCACGCCCTCGGCATCGATCCGCACACGATCGTTTACAATCATTTGAACCAGCCGCGTGAGTTGGTCCAGGCGGAGCCGGTAACGGCATTGTTCGGTTGACGTAGCGCAGACTTTCGGTCTGCGGTATCGCCGATTTCCAATCGGCAACTCGTGATTTGTTTTTGTGCGAAGAGCATCTTACATCCTTGCAGTTGTGACCCTCCCGCTCCTGGCGGCAGCGCAGGGCATTCCAAAAATCAATTCGCTTTCGCCGGAGTGGATCCCGCGCGGCGCCACCGTCGACATTACTATTTCCGGCGAGAACCTCGGCAGCGCGATCGGATTCGTGTTTAGCGGCGATCCCGGGGTGACGGCCACCAATATTCCTGCGCCGGCCGCATCGAAACCATCGGTGACCATTGAGTCGACCCTTGGCGGAATCGCGCGCTCCGAACCGGCCCCGCCGCGTGATGGAAAGCGCGTCGTCGCCCGAGTCACTGCCGATGCCGATGTCTCTTTGACCGCGCGCGACTTGCGCGTGCTTACGCCGGACGGAATCTCGAACCCACTCTCCTTGAACGTCGGTTACTTGCCTGAAATGCGCGAAACAGCATCGAACACCTCGCTCGAGCAGGCCAAGGACATCAAGTTTCCCGTGGCTCTTTCCGGCCGTGTTTCATCGGCGGCACAGATCGATTATTTCAAATTCAACGCCACGAAGGACGAGGAACTGGTGTTCGAAGTGGACGCGGCGCGGCGCGGCTCCTCTCTTGACTCATCGATCGCCGTCCTGGATTCCAAAGGAAAAGAGCTGGCCCGCAGTGAAGACGCAAACGGCCTGGACAGCCTCTTGTTTTTCACCCCGAAAGAGGATGGCGCATATTTTCTCACCGTTCGCGATTTCCGTTACCAGGGTGGTGGCAACTACAATTACCGCCTCTACGCAGGCGTCCTGCCTTATGTCGAATCGATTTTCCCGTTCGGCGGACAGCGCGGTCAGCCCGTCGAAGTAGCGCTCGCCGGAAGGAATCTCGAAGGCACGAGCAAAATGACCTTGAACATCGCCGCCGGCGCGCCGCGTGGTCGCCAGGAAATCCGCGCCAACACGCCGAAAGGACTCTCCAATCTGGTGCCGTTCGACGTTCAGGATTTCCCGAACTTTCTCGAAAGCGAACCCAACAACGACACGAACAAGGCGAATACAGTCACTGTCCCTGTCGCGATCAACGGCAAAATCGGCGAAGCAAAAGACATCGATCGCTTCAAGTTCAAGTCTGAGAAGGATCAAAAGCTCGTGTGCGAGGTCATCGCGAATCGCTTTGGCTCGCCGCTGGACACGTTGCTCGTGCTCGCCGACGCCAGCGGCAACGTGCTCCAACAGAATGACGACTCTGCCGCCGCCGATGCTCGCGTCGAGTTCGATGCGAAGAAGGACACCGAATACATGCTGGTCGTGCGCGACCTCACCAGCCGTGGTGGCGACAAATTCGCGTATCGCTTGTCCGTCCGCCCGCCCTCCACCGCGGACGTGGGTTTCACCGCGCGCTTTTTGCCGGATACGCCACGCGTGCATCGCGGGGGAGAGACCACGCTCCGTTGCGAGCTGACGCGCAGCGGCGGCTTCGACGGCCCGGTGCGGTTTGCTTTCGATCAACTGCCCGGCGGCTTGTCGAGCGAGGCGGTGGTATTGACGGGCGCTTCCTCAAGCGAGTTGATGACAATCGCCGCTTCGAAGGATGTTCCGCTCGGGAGCTTTCCCGTAAAACTGACGGCGACAGGAACGATCGGCGGCAAACCGGTTTCGCGCGTCGTCGAGGCGGTGGCCGGAGACAAATCGGTGCGACAGGGATACCTCACCGTGCTCGACGCAGCGCCGTTCACGCTGGAACTGGCGACCTTGAGCGCCGCCGTCGAGCAAACGCAAGCGGGCCGGATCGAAGTCCTCGCGCAACGTCGAGAGGGTTTCACTGGGGACATCAAATTGACGGCTGAAGGATTTTCGAGCGGACGTGACCCGATCACGAAAAGTTTCGATGTGCGTGAAGCGACCCTGAAGGGCACCGACACCGCGACCAACGTCAAGCTCACCGCGAAAACAGACGCGGAGGTCGGCACGCGAAGGGTCGTGATTAAGGGCGAGAGCACTGTCGATGGCAAAACGGTCGTCCAATACACACGGCCAGTCCCTGTCACCGTCACCGAAATCCCCTTTGTTGTTTCGAGCACTCTCTCGCGCTTGAATGTCATGGCGCTGCCGACGAACTCGACTTCCGCGGCGCGCCAAACGGAAACCTCCGTGAAACTGGGCCGGCGCGCCGGGTTCACCAACGAAGTGAACCTCGCCATCGAAGGCGTGCCTGCGGGCGTCGAAACCACAGTCGAAAAAATTCCCGCCAACGCCGCCGAGACCATCCTCAAGCTCGGCGCCACCGAAAAAGCGCCGCCCGGCACGAACACGTTGACCGTCGTCGCGACCGGCCTGCACGGTGACCGCAATTTCAAACATCGCTCCGGCGCGATCACCTTGATTATCAACGCGCCGGACTCGACCGAAACGAACACGCCGCCCGCAACCGCGGCCAGCACCCCTACCAGTGCCGTAAAATGAGGTTACCAGTCATCCTTTCCACGATCATTGCGTTCTCGCTAAACGCCGCTGAAGAGAAGCCGGTGAGCTTCTTCAACGACGTCGTTCCGATTTTCAAGAAAAGCTGCACCGGCTGCCATCATCCCGGAAAACTCAAAGGCCAGCTTGACCTGACCACCCACGAAGCGGCCATCAAGGGCGGCAAACACGGCGCGCTCGTCAAAGCCGGAGATCCGAAGACCAGCGTGCTCATGGAGGAGATCACCGGTGAAGAACCTTCGATGCCCAAGGAAGGCGACGCGCTCAGCAAAGACGAAATCGCCCTCATCGAGAAATGGATTGCACAGGGCGCCAGGGACGACACTCCGGCCAGCGCCAAATCGCTGAAGCCAGGCGAGCCTCCCACTTACCTCGTCCCTCCCGTGATTAGCGCGCTCGCCTGGTCTCCGGACGGCAAAGTGCTCGCAGTCTCTGGCCATCACGAAGTGCTGCTTCACGACACAACCTCGTCCAATCTCATCGCGCGCTTGCTCGGCGAAAGCCCCCGCATCGAATCGCTCGCTTACTCCGCGGACGGCAAGTGGCTGGCCGTCGCCGGCAGCGCCCCGTCGCGCTTCGGCGAGGTGCAGATTTGGAACACCGCAAGCAACACGCTCGAAAGGTCCTTCAAAGTGTCGAGCGATTCCATCTACGGAATTTCCTTTTCGCCGAAAGCAGACCGCGTCGCGGTGGGTTGCGCCGACAAAACAGTGCGCGTCTTCGCCGTGGCGGATAGTAAGGAGTTGTTGAAGTTCGACAACCATAGCGATTGGGTCTTCGGCACGACGTGGACCATCGACGGCAAGCGGTTGCTCACGGGAAGCCGTGACAAAGCCATGAAGATGATCGACGCCTCAAACGGACAGTTCATCGATGACATCAACAAGCTTCTCGACCCAATCCTCTGCATTGCGCGCCATCCGAAAGAAGACGTGGTGGCTTACGGCGGCGAAATGGGCATCTCGCGCACCTATAAGATTTCCGACAATCAGGGGCGCACCGCCGCAAACAACGACGTCAACCTGCGCAAGGAATTCGAGCGCCTGCCTGGACCGGTGCACGCGGTCGCTTACAACGGCGATGGTTCGTTGTTGGCTGTGGGCGGAGCTGGTCCCGAAGTGCGCGTTTTCAACAGCGCCGACGCGAAGCGCGTCGCCACCTTGAAAGGACACAGCGGCGCAATTTTCGCCTTGGCATTTAGTTCCCAGACGAACCTCGTCGCCGCAGGCGGATTTGACGGCACAATCCGCGTTTACGAGCCCACCAAAGGTGATTTGGTGCGCTCGTTTGTGCCAGTCCCGATCAAGCCTGCCGCGGTTCAGCAGGCGGCGCGGTGACGTTACTTGCGCACCAGCGGGCGGCCGTCCTTGTCGGTTATCTTGTCTGCTGCAATCAACACGATATCGACGATGTACCAGATGCCGCCTCCACCGCAGGTAATCAGCTTCAGAATGCCCAGGCCGATGTGGCCCAGGTAGAAGCGATCCACACCGAAGTAGCCCAGGAAGATCGACAGCAGCAGCGCGACAAGGAAATCCTTGCCACCTGTCGGGGGCGCTCCGGTTGCGGGTGGGAGGTCAGTTCCGTTGCTCATGGTTGGCCTTTGTTAGTTGTTTGCCGACCGGGTACGTCCTGAGATGGCGGCACTTATGGCTTGCTTGTGCCGGCCCTGTCAAGCATCCGAAACGGTCTAAACCCTGCTTTGGATGTGACTTGTGACGGGATATCGCTGAAGAATGACACGCGGGATCTCATGGTTCGGCTCGATTGCCCGGCGCTTTGCGCGCGGGTTGGCCCGCCTCTATTACTCGCGCATTGAAGTTGAGGGCGCTGACAAAATCCCCGCCCATGGTGCGGTCCTGTTCGTCGCCAATCACGCCAACTCTCTCCTTGATCCCGTGATCGTCGGCATCGCTTCGAAGCGGCCCGTCCACTTTCTCGCCAAGGCCCCCTTGTTTCAAATCCCGGTTTTTGGCCGCCTCCTTTTCGCCTTCGGCATGGTCCCGGCCTTCCGCGCCGCCGATGATGCCGGCCAGGTCGGCCGCAACTTCGAGGCACTCTCGCGCGCAGCGAATTTTCTGACCCGCGGCGAGGCTGTTGGAATTTTTCCGGAAGGCAAGAGCCATGATGCCCTCCAGCTTGACCAGGTCAAGAGTGGCGCCGCGCGCATAACCTTGCAGGCGATTGAAGCGGGCACCGACTTGACGATTGTTCCATTGGGGCTGAACTACGAGCGCAAGGAGCGATTTCGCTCCGCGGTTTGGATTCAGGTCGGCGAACCCGTCCACGTCCGCGAGTGGCTCGCCGCCAACCCGAGCGAAGCTCGCCAACAAATCCGGCTCTTGACCGGCGAGATCGATCGCCGTCTTCGCGAAGTGGTCGTTCATCTCGCTGATCCCGCCTGGGAACCGATGCTGCGATTGCTGGAGGTGTTTCGTCCGCCGGGCCGCTTCACTCCCGTCGCGCGCGTCCGCCAGCGAAAGCGCATCGCCGACGCGATGAATCATTTCTGGAACACAGATCGCACGCGCGCCGAAGCGCTGCTGGAGCGCCTGCAAAAATATCAACAACACGCGAAAGCCCGCCGCATCACCCCGCAAGCCAACGTCCTGCAAGCGCGCGGCTGGAAACTCGCCTTGCGATTGACGTGGGAAGCCCTGTTCATGGACATTGGGTTTTTCCTGGTGCTCGTCGGGACTCTCCACCACCTCCTCCCCTTCCTTGTCGTGCGTGGTCTTTCGCGGCTGTTCCAGGCTGGCAAATCAACCGTCGCTCTCGCACGTCTTGCGATTGGCTTGCCCATTTATGCCGTCTGGTACGCCCTGATCTGGCGCTGGATCACCGGCTACTTCCTGCCTTGGGTCGCGTGGACGTGGCTCATCCCGATGCCCATCGCCGGTCTACTCGCGCTGAAATATTGGTGGTGTGTGCGTGACACTAGTGGACTGTGGTGGCGGCAGGTGTGGCTGGTCCTCTTTCGCCGCGAACAACTCTCGGCGCTGCGACAGGAACACACGTCTATCCGTGATGAACTCCGCGGCGTGGCCAGCGAATTTGCCACTGCCCGCCGCCTGCCCGAGGAAAAGCCAATGTCCCGGCGGAGCGCTGCAAAGCAGAGCCTCAAAGTTGCTGCTGCCACCATCGTGCTGCTGATTGCCGTGATCTGGGGCGCGTGGCTGCTCAAACCGAATCCGATTCCCGAATTGATGAGAGCTGCGCCCGAACTCCGCGCCTTGCCCCCTAAAACCCTCGAAGCCTGGCTTGCCGAAGACGAACGCGTGCTCGAAGAAAATATCAGCGGCTTGATCGAATTGGAGGCCCGCACCGCGCGCATCAAGGGTGAATTCGGTTCAGGCGCTCGCAGTTTTTACTCGCAGAAAGATGACGATGACATCCGCCAGCTTCTTCTGAAATACCTCAGCCACAGGGCGGCTCTGCTAAACCTCATCTGGAAATACCAAAAACACGCGCAACTGCGCGACGAACGCGCCGCCTTGCGCTCGTTCCTGCTCTGCTTTGGCAGCGCCTGCGCTCTCCACGATGCCTCTGTCAAGCTCGTCACCTATTTTGACGACGCGCCCAACGCCTTGCGCAAGCTCAACGAGCCCGAGCCATTGTGGAACATTCCTGCGGGTGTTTACGACATGGTCAAGGCCAACATCATCCAACGGCAGACACGCGAATTCATGGCCGCATGGCTGAAAAAATATCGCTCGGAGCAAGCCGCTTTCGACAAGTACGCGCTGCGAAGCTCTCCTCACGATCGATTTCATGCCGCCGTTGACCGTCATCTTCAGTCCGCCCCTGCCATCGCAAGCATCGTCCTCAAGGCCGGCATCGCTGATCCGGTCACCGACGCTACGCTCCTTGGCAAAGGGCTCGCCTACAAAGGCCAGGCCTTCATTTCAACCTGGCTCGGCAGCACGCGCGTGCGCGTTCCGCGCGCGGGCGCTCACATGATTTCTGAAAAGCAACTCGCCGAAATGCGCCAGCAGCTCAAGCCTGGCGACATCCTCATCGAACGCCAAAACTGGTATTTGTCGCGCGCCTTCATGCCGGGATTTTGGGCGCACGCGGCCTTATACGTCGGCACAACGAACGACCTTATCAAGCTCGGCCTGGCCGAGGACGCGCGGGTGCTGCGTCACTGGCGTGAGTTCGCCCGCCGCGACGCGGAAGGCCACGAGCACCTCATCCTTGAAGCAGTCCCGGAGGGAGTGCGCATGACCACCCTCGAGCACTGCATCGGTGTCGCGGACTCGGCCGCGGTCTTGCGCCCGAGAGTCACAGAGGCGCAGGTCCGCGAAGCCATCGTGCGCGCCTTTAGTCATCTGGGTAAACCCTACGATTTCGATTTCGACTTCTTCAGCACCGACAAGCTCGTCTGCACCGAGTTGGTCTACCGCGCCTACGATGGCTGCGTCCGGTTCCCGCTCGCAGACGTGATGGGCCGCAAGACGCTTCCACCCACGGAGTTGGTGCGAAAGTTTGTCACCGAGCGCAACAACGGTGACGCGCAGCTCGATTGCATTTGCTTTCTGGACGGCGACGAGGCCACCGGCAAGGCGTCCTTCCGCGATGTTGAAGTTTTTGCGACCACGATCAACCGGCCCGGGCTGACGTGGTTCCAATCTTCCTCTCGCGACTGAGCCACAAACGCGCCTCCTGCGCGAGATGCTCGCGCTCCTCGCGTGTCAGCCCCATGGGATCGAACCGATACTTGTAGTGCAACGTCACAAGCCCTTGCAACGCGTCTGAAGTCGGACACTGCCTCCCCACTCGCCCAAACCACGCCGCCGTCGTTTCGCTGGACTTGCGAGCAAGGCCGCCACCCTGGAGCCAGCGTTCCACCTCAAAAAACTCCGAATCCAACCCCGGCCAGCTATAGGCCTGTGCGATGGACGACACTCGGGCCTTTCGCTGGCGTTTTGTTCTCTTTCGCCACACGCGCCAAATCACGAAGGCCGCCGCGCACCCGGCGCCCCACCCCAGCGTTCTCGCACTGAACTCAGGCAACAATCGGGTCGTCGCGAACCGGAACTTCACATTCGCCCACCAGTCGCTCACGCGTGCCAACATCGAGGCTTCTCGCGCCTCCGCACTCGGCCACAGCGCCGGCGTCGGATCAAAATCCATCCAGCGCCCCTCAATGTACGCAAGCACCCATGAATGCGCGTGCCGTTCGCGGATTCGATAACTTCGGCCATCGTCCATTTCTTCGACTGCGGCGTAACCCATCGCGTATCGCGCCGGGATTCCCACTTCGCGCAGAATCAACGCCGCCGATGTGGCGAAATATTCGCAATGTCCCCTCCGTGTCCCTTGCAGGAACGGCGCGATGAGGCTCGCGTTGGTAGGGGTCACATCCGCCCCTCCCATCCGGGCGTCGTAACGAAAATTTTCCGCGAAAAAACTCCCCACTCTTGGCAGCACATCACGCGGCGGCAACGACGACAACGCGAGTTCCTGCACAACCTGCTGGACCGCCGCTTCGTCCGCCCGGGGCACCTGAACGTCCTTTTCGGATGGCCCCGACTCATACGAATTAACGCCCTCGAAATCCACCGAGCATCGCAACGGGTCTGCGCAGTCCCACACACGTACATTGCCAAATCGATTCCGTTCCAACCGCCCCGCGGTGAGATCGCGCGCGCGCGCCGCGCCCGCCGGCAGCGGCAACAGTATTCGCGCCTCTGGAACGACAATGGAAAGGCGCGCCGAATTCGTCGCCCTTCCCGCGGCGGAAAGGTCCCATACTCCGGGCGAAGCTTCTGTCACCGGCGAATACGTCCGGCGTGTGCTCAACCACGTGCCACGGCGATATTGGTCGAAGCTGACCTGCCGCAACAGGCGCGGTGGCGTGCTCCCGGGCGCCGCCTCCACTCGCATCAACACCCGGCCGGAACTCTTCAGCTTCGCTACGTCTCCAAGGCTTGTGTACGTCTCCTGATCTTCAAACGGGCGCGGAAAAAAACCGGCGAACCATTTCACGGTCTTGCTCTCGAACTCCGCGTGGAAGTCACGCCACTCGGCTTGCAGGAAGAATCCCGCCCCGCTTACTGCCGCCAGCAAAGCCAGCGTCGCCCATCCCCGCAAACGCCTTGGCCGATTCAGCCACAGAGCGGCCGTCATCAGCGCCGTCGCTCCGGGATAAAACCACGCGGCGCGGTTGGCGCTTGCGCTCGCCGCCAGCAGGCAAATTCCAAAATACGCGTACGTTACATCGACTTTTCTCTCGTCGCCCTGCTCTCGGCCGCGCCACCAAAACACAAACGTGCTGTAGGGAAGTTTGCTGAAGTCGCAGAAGACAAACGCTCCCATCATTGGAAAAAGCAGGATCGGCAACCATTGCAGAAACGAAAGCACCGCGCCTGAAACAGAGGACGTTTGCCGCTGATACACCGCCGCGCCCACCAGGACCACCAGCGTCACGTCCCACAGCCGCGCGAACTCGCGGGGTGTGAACGAAAGATGCCGCCTGAAAATGCCGGACGCGGCGATGATCGCGCCAAGAACAAGTGACAACCATAGGAATTCGGTTTGCAGACCCCAGAAAACAAGCGCCGCCGCAACGATCAGCACTCTGGGGCTCATTTGCACGCAAATGCCTCCTGCACTTTCCCGAGAACGACGGAATGAAGGCTGTCGGCCCGGTCCGCCAGCGGGCCCGGTTCCAATGCTTCCCGTTGCTCCTTGCTCACTACATAGACCTGCACAGGCACGCCAAGGAACCGCAGCCTTTGAACGAGCGATTGGCGCGGCTCGTCCCATGCCAGAAAAACACACACGCAGCTCGTCACGTGCGCAACGTGGCGGAGCAGTAATCCTTCCAGTGTCCTAAAAGCGTGCTCCGTGCACGGCGAAACCGCCGCTAGAATTTCCAGCATGCGCTCCGGCGGCGCCACCCCGCGGCCCGAAGTAAAACAATAGGCTTCGGGCCCAACGAACATCAAATCCAGCAACGATTCCTGGTCCGGAATCGTGCACGCGAACGATGCCGCCACCGACACCGCTTCTTCAAACACATCCTCCTTTTCCGGCGAGCAAAACGTGTCCAGCACGAGCGCGTGACGCACAAAAAACTCATCGAGAAACTCTTTCACGATCGGCTTCTCCGTTTTCGCCCAACTCCGCCAGTGAATGTGCCGTAGCGGATCACCCGGCCGATACTCCCGCAGCGACACGAATTCCTCCGACTGCCCCACCGAAGATGCCAGGCTCACCCCGCCGGGTTGGTAACGCACCGTGCCGGGCAGATTCAGCGGAGTTACCGGGTATCGTTTTGGCAAAATCAAAACGGATTGCGGACACGCGACCGTGCAGCAGGAATTAAAAAGCCCAAACGGATCGGCCCACGTCACCACTACCGCCGAAAGCTGTAACGCGCCGCGGCGTTTTGGCGTCGCGCTTTGTTCGAACGCCGCGCTGCCATGCTCGGAAATGCTCGCAACCTCCGCGGGCGTGCTTTCAAAGGCGCGATTCTTCCGGATCAGCCAGCGCCACCGGTAGTGGCCGCCCAGTCGATCAAACCAGTTTCGCTTCGTCTCCCCGGGCTCTGGCGTGCGTAAAAATTGCGCGAGCGTGGGACGCGGATCAGCCTGGCTTTCGCTGATCCGCAAATCGCGCTGCACGCGCGGCGTTTGATTTCCCACTGTCGTCACATATTGCAGCGGCAGTCCCACAGTTCCAAAGCGCGGAAGCTGGCGCGTGGCCGTGAACCGTGCGCGTGACAACAGGCCGATGAAGATCGACATCCCCAACAAACAAACCAGGAACCAGAAAATCTGATAAGCCAGCGTAAAATTCGTATCCAGACCAATGACACCTGAGACGACGATGCCCCACGACACGAGAAAGCCCGCCCCCGTAAAGCGCCGGCGAAACCAAAAGTTCAGCCCGGAAAGCCACCGATAGAAAACAAATAAATAACGCTTCAGCATCGGCTCGCCTGCTCGAAACGGCGTTGGCGGCGTGGCGTTACGCCGGCACGGGCAGCTTCTTTAAGATTTCATCTACCACCCCGCGTCCGGTCAGCCCGGAAAACTTCGCCTGCGGTTCCAGCGACAGCCGGTGCGCGATCGTCGCGCTGGCCATCTCCTGGATGTGGTCTGGCGTGACAAACGGCTGGCCATCGAACAACGCAAGTGCCTGCGTGACTTTCATTAGCGCCAGCGAAGCGCGCGGGCTCGCGCCCAACTGCACCCCTTGCGCCCCGCGCGTGGCGGAAACCACATCCACAATATAACGCTTCAATTCTTCGCTGATGCGCACGTCCTTCACGCTGTCCCGCAGCCGCACCACATCGGCCAGGTTTACACACGCCGCAAGGTCATCCACAGGGTGACGTTTCGTTTGCGCCGACAGAATCGCTACCTCCTCCTCCGGCTTTACGTACCCCAATTGCGCCTGAATCGCGAAGCGGTCCATCTGTGCTTCGGGCAACGGATAAGTTCCGCGGAATTCGACCGGATTCTGCGTCGCAATCACGAAAAACAAGTCCGGCAACGTGCGCTTCTCGCCCTCCACACTCACCTGGCTTTCGCCCATCGCTTCGAGCAACGCCGACTGCGTGCGCGGCGACGCGCGATTGATTTCGTCGCCCAGCAGAATGTTCGTGAAGATCGGCCCTTCGTGAAAATGAAACGTCCGGTCCCGCTGATCAAAGATCGATACACCAAGAATGTCCGACGGTAACAGGTCCGGCGTGAACTGAATGCGCTTGAACTGCGCGTCGATCGACCGCGCCAGCGCTTTCGCCAGCGTCGTCTTTCCAGTCCCCGGAAAATCCTCCAGCAACACGTGTCCGCCCGCAGCAAACGCCGCTAAAATGCGCCGGATCGATGCCCGCTGCCCGTGCATCACCCGCTCCATGTTCGCAGCAATCTTCTGGAACACCTCTGTCCCACTGATCATCTCCGGGGTCATCGTGCAACTAACCTGCCTCACCCGATGCTTTCCCTCAAATCAAAAACAGAGCTCCGGCCCGCGCCTTTGGGTATTACCTTGAAATTCCGCATACCTTCGCAATAATAACCCTGACTCATGAACGAGTGGAACATTCAGTCGCGCGCGCATGCTTGCGAAACCTGCGCCAAACCCTTTGCCGATAAGCAGGCTTATCACACCCTGCTCTTCGACGAAAAACAGGACTTCAAGCGCATGGACATCTGCCAGGGCTGTTGGGAAGCGCAGTTCAGCCAGGGTGCGACCGAGCGCAAGGGATTCGTTTCCTACTGGCAGGGCACTTATCAAGCCCCGCCGCCTCCGGCGCCAGACGCTATTCAGAAAGAAAACGCCGAATCGCTCCTCCGCAAGATCATCGAATCTCACGATGAGAAGCATGCCGCCGCGGCCTACATCCTCGCCGTGATGTTGGAACGTAAGCGCCTGCTCAAAGTGAAAGAACAGGTCGTGCGCGACGGCGCGCGTATTTTCATCTACGAGCACCCCAAAACCGGCGATGTGTTTACGGTGCGCGATCCGGACTTGCAGCTTAATCAGCTCGATGACGTCCAGCGCGACGTCGCTTTTCTGCTCGAGCACGGCTTGAATGCGCCCGCCATCGAAGCGCCTGCGGCCGCCAGCGATGCCGAGACCACGCCATCCGCGCCGGACGCCGTGACTCAGGCGCTGGAACCGTCGGCCGCCGAACCGGCCCACGCGTAGCACGCCAGTGGCCGCCGCCGCTCCCAATCTCGACGAACTCCAACGGCGGCTCGACTATCACTTTTCAAAGCCGCAACTGCTTCGACTTGCGGTGACGCATCCCTCTGTGGCTCATGAAACCACCGCGCCCACTGAGCACAATCAGCGTCTCGAATTTCTCGGCGACGCCGTCCTCGGCCTGGTCCTCACCCAGGAGCTCTACGAGAAATTCTCCACCGTCAGCGAAGGGCCGCTTACCAAGGCGCGTGCCCAAATGGTCAACCGCCGCAGCCTCGCCGAACAGGCCCGGCGTTTCGAAGTCGGCCGCGATTTGATCCTTAGCCGTGGTGAAGAAACCAGCGGCGGACGCGAAAAACAATCCGCCCTCGCCGACGCCTTTGAAGCGATCGTGGGCGCGATCTTCCTCGATGGCGGCTTCGAAGCTGCCCGCGATTTTATTCTCCGCTGCTTTCGCGATTCCTTCGGCCAGCTCACCCGCATTCCCGACATCGACAATCCCAAGGGCGAGTTGCAGGAAAAACTCCAGTCCCGCTCGCCCGATGCGCCGCGCTACGAGACAACTTCAGTCACCGGTCCGGATCACGACCGCGTCTTTGAGTGCGCCGTCTTTCACGCGGGAAAGGAGCTTGCCCGCGGCACCGGCAAAAGCAAAAAGGCCGCCGAAAGCCGCGCTGCTCTGGCTGCCCTCGAAGCCCTCGAACGCAAAGCCCGCCGCTGATTTGTAGGACAGACGACGACAAGCTCCAGCGTTCGTCGCAGCCTTGGAATCGCATTTGCTCCGTCTATGACCGGCGCATTGGCGCCTCATGGATTGGACATTGAGCAAGCGCACCCTGACTCTGTTCTTTGTAGCCTCCCTCGGTCTCACTGCGTTCGCGGAACCGAGACGGGGAATCTTTTCCCTGATCGAGGAAAACGACGACCTCACCTTCAACGGGGACAAACACTACACTCAGGGACTGCGCCTGAGTTACACGCACTCCGACAACGCCACACCGCGTTGGGGACGTTGGCTCGCGGAGAACCTTCCCGCGCCCGGCATGAAAATCCAGGCCGTGCGCATCGGCTACACCCTGGGGCAGAACATCTACACGCCGGACAACCTTCGCGCGGAAGAACTCGTTGAAAATGATCGCCCCTACGCCGGGTGGCTGTACTGCGGCCTCGTTCTTCAACGCGAGGGCACCACCCCTAAGCACGAGATTCCCCTCCTGGACGCCTGCCAATTTCACACCGGCATTATTGGCCCCGAATCCATGGCCGAAATGTTTCAACATTGGTGGCACGACTCGACCGGCTTCATCATTCCGCGCGGCTGGAAAAATCAGCTCAAGACCGAACCCGGTTTCGTCTTCAAACATTTGCGCCAATGGAAATTCTCCACTGGCCTCGACGGCTTTGGCGCGGAGTGCCTGCCGCATGTCGGTGGCAGCCTCGGCAATGTTGCCACCTTCGCCAACGCCGGCGCTCTGGTGCGCCTCGGCTACAACATTCCGGACGATTGGGGCGCCCACACGATCGACTCCCTCGGCGTCCAAACCGGCACGTCCGCAAACGCGAAGACGTGGGGCGCATACGCTTTTGCGACCCTCGAAGGTCGCGCCTTCTTGCACAACGCTTTTCTCGACGGCAACACCTTCGTGGGCAGCCACAGCATCGATAAAGAAATCTTCGTCGGTGAACTGAGAACAGGCCTGGTGATCGCATTCCGCCACTTCGATCTCGCCGCAACCTATGCGATGCGCACCCGCGAGTACCGCGGCCAGCCCAACAACGACTCCTTCGGCTCCATCAGCCTGAGCCTGAAGTTCTAAGGAGCGCGAGCGTCCTCGCCCGCAGCCACTTGCGAACCCAGAAGCCGCCCCATGCCCAATTGACTTTCTTCTCACATCTGTGAACTTATGGCTGTGATCAAGCGGCTTGGCAGATTTGCCGTTGTGCTCGCCCTCGTCCTGGCGGTGGGCGGCCATTGGGCCTTGCTGCAATCCGTCGCCTGGGTCGGAATGACCATCGAGTTCTCTCGCGTTGATCCCCTCGATAAGGCCATTGAAAAAACCCTCGACGGCCACCATCCCTGCAACCTTTGCCATTTCGTTGCGGAAGGCAAAAAGTCCGAACGCGAAAAGGAAGTGGTCAAGCCAATGACCAAGCTCGAGCTAATCTGCACAGTTTTGTTTGCCCTGCCGACCCCAGCCCAACAACCACTCCAACTCACTGCGTTCTTCCTCACGGGTAGTGGCCGTACCGAGCCGCCTCCCTCTCCGCCTCCACGGTTCGCTTAAACATCCTCTGATTGTGCGGCGCAGTCTCTGCGTCGCCGGTGTTCCTTCGTCGCTCTGGACGCGGGAGAAATACATTTCCAGGAACAGTGTCTCTTCGCGGGACGCATTCAAACAGTGAGCAAACGCGGATTTACTTTGGTGGAGCTGTTGGTGGTGATCGCAGTGATCGCCATCCTGGCCTCGCTGCTTTTACCGGCGTTGGCGGGCGCGAAAAACCGCGCTTACACGATTATGTGCATGAACAACGAACGGCAGATGGGCCTTGGCAGCGAGATGTACGTTCACGACCACGAGGAGGGCCGCATGCCAGGGAGCGCGCACAGCGGCGAGTCCTGGGTGGCGAGACTGGCGCCATACACCACAACCAACATCTACCGATGTCCCAGGGACGAACATCCGACGCGCCTTTACACCTACGCCCTGAACGACTTCCTGCTGCCGCCCGACGGGTCCGATCCATTTGCGACGGATTTCTCGAAAGCGGCGGCCGTGCCGGCGCCGGCGGAAACGCTCTTCCTTGGGGAAGCAACGAAAGCGCACAGTGGCGACCACTTTCATTTTGCTCCGGCGAGTGGCGGCGATTATTCGCCGGTCAGTTTTTCCGGAGAAATCGCAGTTACCCGCCATTACCAAAAAGCAAACTATCTCTTTGTGGATTTTCACGTCGAGACCCGGCCATGGGGGATCGTGAAGAAACAACTCCACGGAACAGGATCGCAGTTTATCAACCCGGCCGGGCATCAACCTTAACCAGTCTCAAAAATTTGATTCGAATGAAAGCGATTTGCATTAGTGTGGCAATTGGACTTGCCGCAGGTCTCTGTATGAGCAACGCGCGGGCCCAGGATCATGGCCACTTGCAGATCGGCGCTCGCGGTACGAACCAGGGAGCGCAACTTTACTTTTATAACGGCGCCGATTTCCTAACGAACTCCCGCTACGTGAAAACACTCACCTTCACCAATAGCAGCCGCTATGCGGGCTACTACCAGGGAAACATTACCTTGGCTGTGCAGGCCGCAACGGGCGATTTCGGTGGGCCCGAACCCGACGCCCCGGCGCTCGGCTCCTACATTCGCGCCAGGATTGTATCGGTGAAAGGCCCACTGGGCGGAGCATTTGCCTTTTGGGAATCAGGAGCGGCGAGTCCAACTATCAGCGTCGCGACGGGCGAAAGCGGCACCAACACTTACAACGTCACTCAAACCGATGGTTCGCCCGGCGTCGACCCATTCGGGCATATTCATGGGCGGCGCTTTACCGTCACGAAGCCCGGAATCTACGTTGTGAGCTTCCAGGCATTTGATACGTCGACCAACGGACTAAACGGCGGGCCTATTCACACGCCTTCCTCAATCATTGATATTTACTTTCAGGGCGGCGTGAACGCGCAATTTATCGAGCCTGACGAGGACCACACTCATGTACATTTTGCCGCCCCCATCGGCACCACATGGCAAGTGGAAGCTTCGAACAGCATAGGGCCGAATGCGGTATGGACGCCGTTCGGTACGGCAGTTGAGGGAGACGATTACTTTCATGAAGTGGTTGATTCCCGACCGGTGCAGGGAAATCGCTTTTACCGAATCAGAGGTGTGCTTCCGTAACGGGCATCCGTAGCACCTTGGAGCAGTAGCCACTTAGTTAAAGGTGATCGATTTCCAATACGCGTTTCCAGCAACGCGGTTCGGCACCAGCACGCGCTGGTAAAGGCGCAGTTGGGTTTGCCGGCCGGCGAAGTCCTTGAGATCGACTTTGATCTCGTGCCAGCGCCGACCACCCTCCGTGCCGCCCTCGATCACTCGCTTTTCGAGAAGCCTGTTAGCGGCGTAAACGTTGAGTTCCCAGGCGCGACCCGCGTCCGCGCCCACGGTCAACAGCAACGAGGGCGTGCTGGAGAGTTTCGCCTCACGGCGGAGGACCAATCCTCGGACCTCATCGCGCGGGTAAGTCGCGAGGACCTCTCCATCAAGGTGCGTGATGCCGCGGATGCCGCCCATGCCGCCGCCCGCGCCGCCGAAACCGGCGCGCTCGAGTTTCCAATCGGAGTTCCAAAATCTGGTCAGCTCCGCCAGCGAGAACAGCTCGGCGGGTTGCGTTTCGATTTTCTGCGCGGGAATGATCCATGTTTCTCCTTGCAACTTTGCTCCGTGTTTCTCCAGAAGCTTTTCGCCAACCGCAATCGTGCGGCGTGCGAGTTCGGAGATGGATTCGTCGACCGGTGGCGTGAGCGTCACCGGCCCCATCCTCTCGCCTTTGATGCGATCGCCGAGTTGCTGGACCATGTGCGCGGGAATCCCGTTAAGTCCGCGCATCGCTCCGACCACTGCCGCGGCATTGGCGGCATTGCAATCCGCGTCCGTGAAATCCGCGGCACGCGCGGACAGGTTAAGTGTCTTTAGGAAGTCGCCTTCGCCGAACCACACCGAAGCGGCGACAATGCCTCCGTTCGGCACCGCGTTGTTGGTGGCGGGATACTCGACGTGCCAGCGGTCTTCGACGGCGTTCACGATGTCTTCGAACGAAGCGCCCGCCTCGGCCATGGAGACGATTAGGTCGAGGCACTTGCGATACGGAGACGCAGGATGGATGAGCTGCGCGGCTTTGCGAACAATGTCGTGCGTCGAGGTTTCGGCAAAAGCAAGACTGACCATGGCCGCCATGAACACCGCGCCATCGGTCCCCTCGGCGTAGCCGTTGATGTGCCCAAGTTCGCGCGCGAGTCGGCCGGCGACGTTGGGCATTCCGGGCGCCAGCGCTCCGTAAACATCCGCGCTGAACTGCGGCCCGATCGTGAACCAAAGTTTGTTGTAGCGCGGGTGACCCGTGTCGGGCGGCTTGATTCCTTTGGCGAGATTCAGGCGCGCCTGCTCGCTCGACCCCCATGAACCGCACGCATTCTCCTTCCAGTGCTCGCCGAGTTGCTCGACCGTGAGGCCGATTCCGTGTTTCTCGAACGCACGCACCGCGACCATTTCGTAATACCAATCGTCGTCGACCGGCGCGGTCGCGTACGTCTTCGGGTAGTTCGTGATCCACAGGGTTGAAGCCGTCTGATGCTCGAACGGCCACGCCGCGAGCACCGCGGCGATCTGGGCCACCCAGACACCGTGAACGCGGTCAACGTAATCCGCGCGCGAGAGATTGAGTGATTCGGCGCCACTCGCCAGGTGCGTGGCCAGAATCAAAAACATCGCGCGTGTGATCATAGCTCAGCGGGTTAGCCGGAAAAATGCGCTCTGATTCGTCATAGGCAGAAGCGTCGGGTTCGTCGAGAGGGAAATGGGAGACCACGGGCCCATGGGACTGCTGGCCGTTTCAACGGACGCGGGCAGATCCCACTCGAGGCGCAGATCCGAACTGGTGCGGGCGGCAATGAGGCGCGGCACGGCTTGCGAGGGCAGCACCAGCGCCTCAACGCTGGCGCCAAAGACGACGTCGCTGCTGTTGGTGTTGACCTGGTGGACTTCGACGGCAAGGACGTTCGTGCCTGCGACGAGGTTCGTCGGTGTGAGGACGAACGGGCCTTCGTAGAACGCGTTGTCCACCGTGCGCCCGGCCGGGGTGTTAAACGTCACGCTGCCGAACGGCATGCCCCAGCGGAAAAGCTCCGCGCCGTTCACGTGAAACACCGCGCCGTCGTCCAGGACGGTGCGCAGACGGAGCAAGGCCGTGGTGGCACCGGTTGGCAGAGTGAAGGATCGCCGGAAATAAAAGGTCGGCTTGGTTTGATTTGTCGTCAGCACGGTGCGAATGGGCTCGGGGAGCGAACCGCTTTCGTAAGCGAAGAGCGGCGCGCCCTGCGCCCAGCCTGAGTCGTTGAAGAGCCGCGCGCGCCAACCGGTGCCGAGGTCGACACCACGCTGGTCGTAGTGCCAGACACTATTCGAATTGATGGAGGTGAGCGTGACGGGCACACGCACCGCAGCCTGGCCATTGAGGAATCGCGGACCCGGAGTGGAGATCGCGTGGACGAGATTGCTTACGCGCAAAGTGTAATTCGCCCCGAGCTGAGCCGAAGCTGTGGTGAGGACGATGTTGGTTTCGTTGGCGATGGCTGCGCTGAGAACCGGCAGCGCGTTCGTGCCCGAGAGGACCAGCGTGTAGTTCGCCGGGTTGGTCGCGGGGATGGCATGCGGTGGCCCCGAGAGCTGCACCGTAAACGTGTTCGATGTTTCCCGCACGCAGAGCCGCAGCGCGGGCGGCGCGCTCGTGCCGGGATTGGCGGCGAGATACGAAGCGAGCCAGCCGGCGATGGGCTCGACGTTGAAACCATTCCATCCGCCGGTTTCGCCGATCTGAAACAGCGTGACACCGAGGCAGTAATTGTCTTTGCGAATCTCGCTGTCGAACCACGCCAGCCAATTCTGGTATTTGATCGCGTCACCGCGCGTGCTCCACGGCCCCGCGCCGTCGATGCCACCCTCGGTAAGCACGAGCGGAAGATTCACAAGGTCGGGATGCGCCGAGGCGAAGTACGAGTAGTATTGGCGGTAACGAACCGAATACCAGATTTCGTCGGTAAGGTT